>Ga0209458_1000459_pt1 | contig 14366 bp, 13 predicted proteins | sample WorMetLIZAISLAND_FD_187411 | JGI IMG/M metagenome (GOLD analysis project Ga0209458, IMG submission 187411) | Marine gutless worms symbiont microbial communities from Max Planck institute for Marine Microbiology, Germany - Inanidrilus manae... ...
TTTAAGAATAATATATATAATTTTAGGAATAGTTGATTGATTTCATTATAATAATTTATATCTGTTATTAATGGGGGCAGTACTTATTATTTTATGTTTATTTCAATGATGGCGTGATGTAGTATATGAAGCTACTATATTAGGAAAACATACTTTAGCAGTACAACGTAGTTTACGTATTGGAATAATATTATTTATTGTTAGAGAAGTTTGTTTCTTTTTTTCATTTTTTTGAGCTTTTTTCATTCTAGCTTTGTTCCTATATCTTAGCTAGGATCTGTTTGATCGCCTATTGGGGCAGCTGTAATAGATCCAATAAGTATTCCATTATTAAATACCGTAGTTTTATTAAGTTCTGGATTTACAATAACCTGAAGTCATCATAGATTAACTAAAATAAAACGAAAGGCTGCTATGATTAGATTACTATTAACTATTATATTAGGTATATATTTTACATTTTTACAGATTTCAGAGTATATATACGCAGATTTTACTATTGCAGATAGAGTTTCTGGATCTATTTTTTTTGTCTCTACTGGATTTCATGGCCTTCATGTGATTATCGGTAGAAGATTCTTAATTGTAAATTTTTTTCGCATTATAAAATCTCATTTTTCATCACATCATCATTTTAGACTTGAAGCAGCAGCTTGATATTGACATTTTGTAGATGTAGTTTGAATTTATTTATATATTTGTATTTATTGATGAAGTTCTTAAGAAGCTTAAGTTAAATAAACTATTGATCTTCAAAGTCAAAAATTGTATTTAGCTTCTGATGTTTATAGATATTTTCTCAAATTTCGACCCAATATGATTTAATCTTTGCTACAAAAGTTTTTTTTTGATTGCCTTAATTATAATAATTGCTATAAGAATATTTTGACTTATTTATGGTGGACATAAAGCTATTTGTGTTTCTGTGGCCTTATTTATTTATATTCAGATAATTTCTTCTAAATTAAAACATATAAAAATAAGTATTTCTATTATATTATGTACTTTTATTATTATTATTTTTATAAATATTATGGGCATAGTACCATATGCTCCTAGTATTACTAGACATATTTTATTTACTATTTCTATTAGACTTCCATTGTGAATATTGTTAATTGCTAGAAGATTTTGTTTTTCAGCTAAGCAATTTATTGCTCACTTTCTTCCGGATAGGGCTCCTATATGGTTAGCACCGTTTTTAACCATAGTAGAATTAATTAGAATTTTAATGCGGCCAATAACACTAAGCTTTCGATTAGCAGCTAATATGACTGCTGGGCATGTTATTATAAATTTAGTTTTACTACTAAGGGTGTCAAAGAACTTTCAGATTTCTTTATGTGTATTATTAATCTCTAGCATATATATTATATTCGAGATTATTATTTGTATTATTCAAGCTTATATTTTTTGTTTGCTACTATCATTATATGCTAATGAGCATAGATAATGATTCTATTAGCCATTAATATATTAATTATTATTAGTATTATAGCGTTAATTGCTTATATTCCAATATTTTTAGGAAAATTTAGTAAAAGATCTACAGAAAAATATATTACATTTGAGTGTGGAATTAATTTAGATTCATTTACACGAAAACCATTTGCAGTACGATTTTTTTTATTGATAGTATTATTTATTGTTTTTGATGTAGAAATTATCTTAATTTTTATTGTTCCAGTGATAATTCCCCGGTCTCCATTAGTTATTATATTTTTAAGTCTATTTATTATTCTATTATTGGTTGGTATTTTTTATGAATGAAAAGAAGGATCATTAAATTGAAAATTGTAAATAAATGTTATTTTTATTGCTTATATTTTTAATAATTATATTAAGATGGTTTTCTATGGGATCAAATAACTCTATAAGATTAAGATTAATTATCTTAGGAGTTGCAATATGTAGATCAATAACTATTGGTTTATTGATATCATCTTGATATGCAATAATTTTAGCTTTAATTTATATTGGGGGAGTAATAATTATATTTTCTTACTTTGTTAGATTTAATTCCAATAGCTCAATACAGTTAGGTAAAAGTTTGCAATTTATTATTTTACCAATTATTATAATTAAAAGATTAAATTTATGTATACTCGTACCAATTAATATAGGTGGGCAAATTATAAAAATATATAAATCGTCAAATATTATTATTATTTTATTAATTGCAATAATATTATTATTTGTAATAATTATTATTATTAAAATAGTAAAAATTAATAATAGACCTCTTCGTGGTTATAAATTTTATTAGCATTAAATATAGTAAGTTAAATACATAAACTATCAAGCTGTGGACTCGAAATTATAAATTTATCTATATTCTATTATCATGATAAAAAGTGTTGTACCAAAAATTCTATATTTTTTAAGGCTGGTAATATTCTTATCTAGAATAATCTTGATATTTATAAATTTTATTATTATTCTAGAATGAAATATCTCTAAAATTTTCGGAGTTTATGTTAGAATAGAGCTTATACTTGAATGGAGAGGAATATTATATTCTTCTGCCGTACTTTTTATTTCTGGAAGTGTTATATTATTTTCTAAGGAATACATGATAATAGATTACAATAACACTCGATTTACAATTATTGTATTATTATTTATTATATCAATAAATATATTAATTTTAATTCCAAATATTATATGTTTACTTATTGGTTGAGATGGACTTGGAGCTACTTCATTTATCTTGATTATTTATTATAATAATTCACGCTCATTAAGAGCTGGGATACTAACTATAATAGTTAATCGTCTAGGGGATGTATTTTTACTGATATCTATTAGAATAATATTAAATAATGGAAGTTGGCTTCCAATTTATTATTTAGTGGATAATAGGTTATGTAGTTATCAATGAATTGGAATTTTAATAGCAGCAATGACTAAAAGTGCACAAATACCGTATTCTAGTTGATTGCCTGCAGCAATAGCTGCTCCAACACCTGTATCTGCATTAGTCCATTCATCAACTTTAGTAACTGCTGGTATTTTTATTTTATATCGTTTTAACTTAATTATCAATAACTCTAAGGTTATACAGTCTATTATATTAATTTGTGGAATATTAACTATTATAGTGGCTGGAATTAGCGCTATCTATGAAATAGATATAAAAAAGGTTATTGCTCTATCAACATTAAGTCAATTAGGTCTTATAGTAATTCCATTAAGTATAAAGATTCCAATATTAAGATTCTTTCATATGCTTACTCATGCAATATTTAAAGCACTTTTATTTATTGCATCTGGAGTTTTTATATCGCAAAGTAACCATAATCAAGATCTTCGATTATATGGTGTATCGTATAATTTTATACCAGTCACTTCTTCGGCAATACTGATTTCGTCTTTAGCTTTAATTGGAATTCCATTTATAAGAGGATACTATTCGAAACATGCGATTATATTATGATCTTCTTTAGCCTTTATTAATGTTTTTATTTATATTATATTATTTTTTATAATTTTGTTAACATCTTTTTATTCCTTTCGAATAATTATATTTATTATAATTTTACCAGTAAAAAAATATCCAATTATGCAACAAAAAAGATCTATTGATAGTAATGGTTCTTTAATTGTTATATCAATTGTTAGTACAATAGTGGGAAGAATTATCCAATGATTTTCACCCTTAGTTGAAGTCATTATTTTAACGGAAGAAAAAATAAAAAGGACAATAATCAATTTTATTATATTACTAAGAATTATATCTTTAATTGGACTTATTATTAAATTTAAATATATTAAATATGCCATAATAAATAAATTATTTAGATCTATAATATTTATTATCCCAATCTCTACGCAATCTATATTATCATATTTCATAAATATCTCATTATTACTATATAAATATTTAGATCAGTTCTGATTAGAAAAACTATTTAGATTTGGGCCTTCTAAGAATTTATTAGAATTAGGTTTTTATATAGATAATACTTTTTTAAGGTCACCACAAAGTAGTTTATCAAATAGAGTTATTATAAGTATCTCCATATTATTTATAGTTACTATATTTTATTGATAAGATAGTTTAAAATAAAAACATATTATTGAAGATAATAAAATTTTCTTATTAAAACAAGATAATATTTTGATTTCGACTCAAAAATTTGCTACAAGCTCTTGTTATTTATTAATAGCCCAGTGGCAAAGCAGTTAGCAGATATAAAATTAATTAATATGTATAAATCAATTATATTTACTTTATTATTGTCATTTAATTTAATGTTTTTTACATTAATTTCACGACAAAAACATCTTATTTCTGCATTGTTATGTTTGGAAGGAATAATATTATTTGCAATTATGTATATTATTATTTATATAAATTACGAGTTAATAATAATAATAGCTGCCATAGTTATTTTATTAACTATAAGTGTATCTAGAGCTAGAATTGGATTAACGCTAATGGTCTCTATAAGTCGAAAAAGGGGAAATGATTCTAGAATAAATTATACAGTTTTAACATGTTAATAAATATTTTAACTATGCTTATTTTTATAATATTTATAATAAATATAAAAAAATTTCGAGAGTTAATAAGAATTATTATTATAGTAGCTGGTATTTTATTTATTATAGTATGATCACTGGGCGACAGTATTAATTTATTATCAAAATATTTAATACTCGATGGACTATCTAGAATAATAATTATTTTAACAATATGAATTTCTCTTCTAATAATTTCGTCAAATTATTTAATAAATAATAATATATTTTTATTAATAATTATAAGATTACTTATTATTCTTACTTACTTATTTTCTATTAATCATTTAATAATTTTTTATATTTTATTTGAATCATCAATTATCCCTATTTTAGTATTAATTATATTTTGAGGACATCAGCCCGAACGGATGAGAGCAAGATTCTATATTGTTTTATATACAGTAAGTGCTTCATTACCACTATTAATAATTTTATTAATAATAATTATAGATAATTTTCACTCAAATATATTATGTATATATCAAGTATTACCAAAAATATTAAATGAAAATATTGGTTGATTAATACTTATGGTAGCATTTTTAGTTAAGTTACCACTATTTTCTCTGCACCTTTGATTACCAAAAGCTCATGTAGAAGCTCCGTTGGCCGGGTCTATAATTTTAGCAGCAATTTTATTAAAGTTAGGGTGCTATGGCCTATTACGAATAAATAAAATTATTTATTTTAATAATCTGACAATTTTATATATAATTATTTCTATAAGAGCTTTTGGAAGAGTAATTACAAATATTATATGTTTACGTCAAATAGATTTAAAGTCTTTAATTGCTTATTCGTCAGTAAGACATATAGGATTTATGATTGTCGGTTTATTGTCTAATTCAAAAATTGGACAGTATGGAAGATTAATTATTATACTTAGACACGGATTTACATCTTCTTGTATATTTTTACTTAGAAATATTATGTATGAAAAATTAAATTCACGGAATATTATATTAATGGGCGGAACTTTATTTATAGCGCCAATAATTTCATTAATGTGGGCTATTACATCTGCTGTTAATATGGCTTTACCACCAAGATTAAATATCTTTGGTGAAGTAATAATTATAATATCTTCAGTTTATATTTCTAAATTAATTACTATTATGCTAATAATTTCCATGTTTTCTGCTACTAGATACTCAATTTATTTATATAGAATAATTAATCACGGTAATCAACTTAAGATCACTAATCCAATACTACAGGTTAATTCTATAATAATAGTAAACTGATTCTCTCATATATGACCCTTATTAATACTATTAATAATTCCAACTAAATTAATAGCTTGATGTTTGTATTATAGTTGAAAACAATATTAAACTGCAGATTTAAAGATCTAGTATTAGTAATACATGAAATAAACAAGTTGACAGAATAAATGTATATAATTTAGAATTATTTTATAGGAAAATTACCTACTTGTTATTAGTATTTTATAAAAATTAAAGTTACTATAAATGAAATCAATTACCATAAATATTAAGTTAATAATATATAGTATCATTTTTATGTCAACTATAATAATAGTTTCTTCTATAAATATATTTATAATTTGAATATCTATAGAATTGAATTTATTTTCATTTGTTTTATTATTAATAAATGATTTTAAAAGAAATGAAATCGAAGCATCAATCAATTATTTTTTATCCCAGGCTTTAGGATCGATATTATTTTTAATAATAATAGCTGTCAATACTAGATCTCATTGATTTTCTTGGATTACCTCTATATTATTAATAATTGCTATAACCTTAAAGCTTGGTATTGTTCCGTGTCATTATTGATTTCCAGCTACAATAAGAAATATTAGATGAATAAATTGTTTAATTTTATCGACATGACAAAAAATTGGACCTTTATTTATTATAGCATATGTTATTAAATCAGAACAAGTGTATATAGCTATTATTGCAACTATAAATGCATTAATTGGTAGAATTATGGGACTAAGACAACTAAGCCTAAAAAAAATTATAGCCTACTCGTCCATTGCTCATATAGGATGAACTATTGCTGGTATATCTATTAAAATACCATGTTTATCAATTACTTATTTTATTTTTTATTTATTAATTTCAATGCCATTATTTATTATTTTTAATTTAATGAAAATAAATTTTATATATGAATCGTGAAAATCTACAATAAGGCCTATATTAAAGTTTTCTACTATAGTATTATTTTTATCTTTAGGCGGACTACCTCCACTCACAGGATTTATGCCAAAATTATTAATAATAAATATATTATTAAATTATAGAATAATAATAGTAATTGTACTACTTATTAGTTCTCTAATTACTCTATTTTTTTATTTAAATATTAGATTAAATATATTTATATTACTGGAAATTAACAAAATATTGTTGAGGGCTAATAATACTTATAATTTTATTAATATTATAGCTAGAACTAGATTATTAGGGCTAATTACTATAATACTTTAAAATTTTATGATTCTAGTTAAATTTGATAACATAAGCTTGTCAAGCTTAAATTATATAAATATGAATTATTTATTTGTAATTTAGTTTATATAGAACAATTAACTAGCACTTAATAAGAGAAAATCAATTGCATAATGATTATTATAAATTTAATGATAACAATAATTTCGGCCTTACTTGCTATAGCTTTTTACACATTAATAGAACGTAAGTTTATTGGATATATACAACACCGTAAAGGCCCAAATAAGCCAATAGTAATAGGTGTTATAGTTCCATTTAGCGATGCTAGTAAATTATTGTTAAAAGAGAAAAAAAATACTATTGCTATAAATATTAAATATCATATAATAGCACCACTTATAATGATTATTTTATCCATTATTCTTTGATTTATTTATCCACATTTTAATCAATCATTATTTTTAAAATTTAGAATTATTTATTTTTTATGTATTACTAGGGTTGGTGTATATACTACTTTTATAGCGGGATGGGGGTCTAATTCAAAATGAAGGATATTGGGAGCTTTACGTGGAATTGCTCAAACAATTTCTTATGAAGTAGGACTATCTTTAATCTTAATTTCCTTTATTTTATATATAATAAGAATAAATGTTATAGTTATTGTACAAAATCAATATATTTGAATAATATTTATATTTTTGCCACTAAGAATTGCCTGAATTATTTCTATTCTTGCTGAAACACATCGAGCGCCGCTAGATTTTACAGAAGGAGAATCTGAATTAGTGTCTGGGTTTAATATTGAATATAGAAGATCTATATTTGCCTTAATTTTTATAGCTGAATATATAAATATTTTGTTAATAAGATTGATGACTTCAGTTGTATTAAGTAGTAATTGAATAAATTTAGAACTTATTATAAAAACTGTTACATTATCAGTAATGTTTATTTGAACACGAAGAGCTTTACCCCGACTTCGATATGACATTTTAATAGATTCATTGTGAAAGAAAATTTTACCCCTGTCACTAACTTGATTTTTAACATCTATATTGATTATAGCTTTGTATAGTGATTTTCTGTTATAGTTAATTAGCATTAAAAATAAAATTATTGATAGTATAATATAATACATTGATTTTTCATTTCAAAGTTTCGTAAGATCAATAAAATAGTAAGATAAGCTAATATTAAGCTATTGGGCCCATACCTCAACAATGAACTTATTCTCTTACTATAACTAGTTTGATTCTGGCTATATTATAAATTATAATTATATTTTACATGACGTAATAAATAAGCAATGTATCAGTAAATAATCTTAATCAATCTTAAAATAAGGAACTAAATATTGTAATTATAGCTAACTAAATTTGTGCCAGCAGTTGCGGTTAAACAAAAAGCTTAAATTTATATTATAAGATTATAATAGTGTATAATAAATAGATATATAGATAAAATTAAAGATCAAATGATTTAGGAGATATTTTTATTAAAATAATAAATTATGAATTAAAACAAGGATTAGAGACCCTTTTATTCATATTTACAAGCTATATCGATTAATAAAAACAATAGTTTTAAATTCAAAGAACTTGGCGGTGTTTTATATAAAATCAGGGAAGCCTGTTTCTTAATATGATAGTCCACAAATATCTTACCATATCTCGAAAGCAGTTTGTATACTACCGTATAAAGCTTAATTATGATATTTAAGCAATAAATTCATTAAATATAATAACAGGCCAAAGTACAGCTAATGATATGAGTGAATATGGGCTACATTTATATATATAAATTAGGAACTTAATAATAATTAGAGAACTTGATAGTAATAAATCTTTATTATAGTTTTATAAATTAATAATAATACATGCACATATCGCCCGTCACTCTTATTGAAAAATAAGATAAGTCGTAACAAAGTAGGCATAGCTGAAGCTGTGCCTTAGAATATAGCATAATTAATGCCTTTTATTTACATTAAAAATATGATAATACTCTATTCTATTATTAGCTTAGACTTTATTTATGACTTCTAATCATTTTTAGGATACGTCCAAAGTCTTAAAGTTCTAGAAAATAAAGTATGAGATATTGAATGCAGTTTCAATTGCAAGATAGAGCTACCCCAGTAATAACTATATTAACATTCTTTCACGATCTTATTGTAATAATTATAGTATTAATTTTATCGATTATTAGATATATATTGGTATTTATTATTTTAAATAAATTCAAAAATCGTATATTGAAAGAGGCGCATAAAGTTGAATTTATTTGAACAATTATTCCTGCTATAATTCTTATATATTTAATTATTCCATCATTACGGTTATTATATATTATAGAAGAATTAGTTTTTCCTGCTTTAACTATTAAAGTTATTGGTCATCAATGATATTGAAGTTATGAATATAATGATTTCCCATATATTAATTACGACTCGTTTATATTAAATGATGATTTTTTAAAATTTGGAGAGCCACGTTTACTAGAAGTAGATAATCGTATAATTGTTCCAATAAAGACAGAAATTCGATTATTAGTTACTGCTTCCGATGTTATTCATTCATGAGCAGTTCCATCTCTTGGAATTAAGATAGATGCTATTCCAGGTCGCTTAAATCAATTATCTATATTTATTAATCGAGCCGGTGTGTTTTATGGTCAATGTTCAGAAATTTGTGGTGCAAATCACTCATTTATACCTATCGTTGTTGAATCAATTAATATAAAGTCATTTATTAGCTGATCAGTAAATTTTAAGTAATAATTAATTCAAGGTGGCTGAAATAGCAATAGACTGTAAATCTATAAATGGATCTCCTCTTGAAATTATAGTCGGATAGCTTATAATAAAATTTAAAGCATTTAATTTTTAATTAAAAGAAATTTATAATTCTGACTATTTTAAATAAAGTATATTGTTTGGAAATAATTGGTCCTTGAAAGACTATAATAGGTCGTTCGATTCGTCTATATACTTAGTTAAAAATTTAATAATTTAAGCATAGAATTTATATTTTGTGAGATAGAAATTTATAGTATCAAGAGATAAAGTTAAAATTTAATACAAATAATAAATATATGTACCTTGTGCATTATGGTTTTACAAGAAAAATTAATAAAGAATTAATCCGAAATTTTACGAGCTGAATTTATATTGTTTAGAACTTATAAAAAATGTATCATTATTTCTTAAAATATATTTCAGTGGCTACATACCTTTCGCGTAAAAATATAACTGATTATTTACTAATTTTATATATTAAAGCACTTACTTATAGAAAATTGTTATTTATAAGAGGATAATCCCTTATAATATATGTTATTTTATTATATATAAATAACTAAGTATATTTAATATTAATAGTCTTACACTATGTTATAATTTTATTTTAGTATTTAAAAATTTTACACAAATATAGTAAAACTAGAAATTAAATTAAATAATTTTTATAATTATGTAAAAATAAGTATTTTATAAGTAATATATATATAAAAAATTAGGCAAAAATAAAATTCAACTGTTTAACAAAAACATAACCAAATGATTAATAAAATTTTTGGCATCTTCTGCTCAATGATGGATTAAATTGCCGCAATATTTTAATTGTGCTAAGGTAGCATAATCACTTGTCTATTAATTGTAGACTGGAATGAAGGAATAAATGTAATTTTTTCTGTTTCATATTATAATTTAAAATTTTATATTAAAGTGAAGAAGCTTTAATATGTTCGCTAGACAAGAAGACCCTATAGAGCTTAAATTAATTTATAAAGCAATTAGTAATATAATTAAAATTTGATTGGGACGATCTAGATAATTATAAAACTATCTTCCATATATTAAAAACCTATTAGTAATATATTTGATCCACATGCTATGATCAAAAAATAAGTTACCTTAGGGATAACAGACTAATTTTTCTTTAAAGTTCTAATTAAAAGAATAGATTTGCACCTCGATGTTGGCTTATAAGTATATTTATTTAGTGCAGAAGCTAAGATAATAGATTTGTTCAATCTTTAAAAATTTACATGAGCTGAGTTCAGACCGGCGAAAGCCAGGTTAGATTCTATCTACGATAATACATATTTAATTTTTAGTACGAAAGGATTAAAATTAAATAATTTTTATATAATGATTAAAAAATTTTTTATTAATTTATGTTAATATATATATATATGCGTTGGTTATTTTCTTCAAATCATAAAGATATTGGAACCCTTTACTTTATATTAGGTATTTGAGCAGGATGCATGGGAACGGCCACAAGAATAATTATTCGAATAGAACTAACACAACCTGGATCATTACTCATAAATGACCAACTATATAATACCATTGTAACTGCACACGCTTTTTTAATAATTTTCTTTTTTGTTATACCAGTGTTTATTGGTGGATTTGGAAATTGATTATTACCACTAATGCTTGGTACCACAGATATAGCATTCCCACGACTAAATAATCTAAGATTCTGATTATTATTGCCGTCTTTATTATTACTTTTATTATCCAGTCTTACTGGTAGTGGCGTTGGGACCGGATGAACAGTTTATCCACCATTAGCTAATAATATCGCTCACAGTGGTCCATCAGTAGACCTTGCTATTTTTTCTCTGCACCTGGCTGGGGCATCTTCTATTATAAGAGCAATTAATTTTATTTCTACTATTGTTAATATACGCTCAAAAGGAATGGAGTTAGAACGCACTCCATTATTTGTTTGAGCAATTTTTCTTACAATAGTTCTTCTTCTTCTCTCATTACCTGTTCTAGCTGGGGCAATTACAATATTATTAACTGATCGAAACCTAAATACGTCATTCTTTGACCCAAGTGGAGGCGGAGATCCAATTTTATTTCAACATTTATTTTGATTTTTTGGGCACCCAGAAGTCTATATTTTAATTTTGCCAGGATTTGGCGCAATCTCACATATTGTTTCCCATAATACATATAAAAAAGAACCTTTTGGTTTATTAGGAATAGTATATGCTATAATTAGTATTGCAGTAATTGGATTTATTGTTTGAGCACACCACATATTTACAGTAGGAATAGATGTTGATACTCGAAGATATTTTACTGCAGCAACAATAATTATTGCTATTCCAACAGGTATTAAAATCTTTAGTTGAATTGCAACACTTTATGGAACTGATTTAAAATTTAATTCGTCTATAATATGAAGTCTTGGATTTATTTTTTTATTTACTATAGGTGGATTAACTGGAATTTGTTTATCAAATTCTTCAATAGATATTTCACTTCATGATACATATTATGTAGTAGCACACTTTCATTATGTTCTTAGAATGGGAGCAGTGTTTGCTATTTTCGCTGCTATTTCTCATTGATTTACACTATTTACTGGAATAGTTTTAAATGAACGGTGGATAAAATCTCAATTTATTGTTATGTTTATTGGAGTAAATTTAACTTTTTTCCCCCAACATTTTTTAGGATTGAGTGGTATACCTCGTCGATACTCAGATTATCCAGATACATATATATCATGAAATATATTATCTTCCATTGGTGCTATAATATCATTTACAGCTTTATTAATATTTATTATAATTTTGTGAGAGGCCATAAGAGTAAAGCGTATATTAATTTGTAGAAGAAATATAAGAAGTTCAATAGAATGAGAGCAAATACTTCCACTAGGGTACCATAATTTAGAGGAGACAATTAAAGTTACACGCATTAATAAAGTGAAAGCAATAATTCAGAAAAAGCGTAAGCCTAAAAAACATCTTACCATTTATAAGTAATAACTTAATATAAGTTATAATGCCACACATATCTCCAATAGAATGAGCAATTATAGTTGTTAGCTCGTCAATTATTATAATTTTTATTTTTTCTAATGTTTATCACAATAAAAAAAATAAAATTAAGATAATATCTTATTCTCGTATTAATATAAATAGCTATAATTGATAAATATAGTATTAATAGGCCTTGAACCTAACTACCTAGAAATATTTCTAGTACTATAAACTTACTAAGATGGCAGAATAATGCACTAAATTTAAGCTTTAATAATAACAATAGTTTCTTAGTATTTAACAATATTGCGCCGGAAGAACGGATAACTTTGATGAGGTTAAATATGACATTGTTCCAATATTTTAGTAATCTATAATACTATATGAAGTCTCTTCGAAAAACCCACCTTCTTATAAAAATAATATCAATAAGAATATTAGATTTACCGAGACCGATTAATATCTCTTTATGATGAAATTATGGATCATTATTGGGATTATTTTTATTTATTCAAATTATAACAGGTGTTATATTATCTACTCATTATGTGTCAGACACTAAATTAGCTTTCTTATCACTAGTACATATTAGACGAGATGTTAACTGGGGGTGGATACTTCATAGTGCTCATATAAACGGAGCATCATTTTTTATGTTATTTATATATGTTCATATAGCACGAGGAATTTATTATAGATCATTTCTTATAAAAGAAACTTGAAATACTGGAGTATCTATTTTTATTTTAGCAATAGCTACAGCTTTTATGGGATATGTTCTTCCATGGGGTCAAATAAGGTTTTGGGGGGCAACAGTAATTACAAATATTTTTTCAGCTATTCCCTACATAGGTAAACAACTAGTTGAGTGATTGTGAGGTGGGTTTTCTGTAGCAAATCCCACATTAAATCGATTTTTTATTATACACTTTATTATGCCATTTATCATTGTATTTATGGTTATTCTTCACTTAATATTTTTACATAAAAATGGATCTAAAAATCCTATTGGAGTTAACTCTAACAGAGACCGTATTTTATTTCATCTATACTTTAGAATAAAAGATATAATAGGATTTTTAACAGCAACTTTATTTTTTTTAATAATTATTTTATTAAGACCAAGTGTTTTAATAGACCCGGAAAATTTTTTAGAGGCTAATATCCTAGCCACACCTACTCATATTCAGCCAGAGTGATATTTTTTATGATTATATGCAATCTTACGGTCTATCCCAAATAAATTAGGAGGTGTTATTGCTCTTTTATTTGCTATCTTTATTTTATATATTCCAAGATGGTTCTGTATTAAAAAATCAGCAAGAAGATTTTGCCCGCCTATAAAGATTTTATTTTTTATAGAAATAAACTCATGATTTATTTTATCATGAATTGGTATGTGTCCGGTAGAGGAACCATTTATTTCTATTGGACAATTTTTTACAATTTTTTATTTTTTATACTTTATTGCATATCAAATTGTTTTTAGGTTTTGGTATAAAATACAGTTGTAAATAAATAAAATATATTATACTACATATATACATACATGAATATATACGTATATATATATATATATATACATATATATATATATGTATATATATACATATATAT
>Ga0209458_1000460_pt1 | contig 14336 bp, 19 predicted proteins | sample WorMetLIZAISLAND_FD_187411 | JGI IMG/M metagenome (GOLD analysis project Ga0209458, IMG submission 187411) | Marine gutless worms symbiont microbial communities from Max Planck institute for Marine Microbiology, Germany - Inanidrilus manae... ...
ATCACAAAACGCTCTGCTGTCATTCAAACCTCCTTCGAAAGGTAGGGTGAAGCACAAATCAACCCGTTTGGGAATCCTGAATCTCAACAGATCCTAGCACAATGGCGGCGTGATTCCGCCTGATCACGAAAAGGTGAACGGATTATACGTGGTCTAAGAACCCTGGTCCCTAGACGACCGGCGAGCCATAACCCCAACTGTAGGGAACGGGTCCGGACAGCGCGACGACGTCGCCGCAATCCAGTTCGTGCGTCGTATCGATGTCACCGTAGAGGCCGGGGGTGATGTCGTGGCCGTTGCGCAAGGCCAGGTAGACCTTTTCCTCGGGTATTCCCAGTTCCTCGATTACATCGCCGATGGTACTGCCGGCCGGCAGCTCGAGATGGCGGGGTCTCATCGACTGGCCTTTCAATTTGGTCAGCGTGTTGAACAGGCGCACTTCGATACGGATCACGGCGCCGGCAGAATTGTGACCGAGGGTCGGCATCGCGGCAGTCAGTGTTTCGGCCATTCTTATATATCCGTCTTCCTTGGTGGTTGGGGCACGCTACAGGATGCGACCTCTATTTCAATTGACAAAGGTCAAACGACAGCGCTTTCCCGTCCGGGTCGGTCCGGGCTTCGCGGCCCAGAGTGACAGCCGTCACTTCCGGCGTCGGGTCATTAAGGTAAACTTTTGGTTAATGGGAAAACGGCGGCAAACGCCGAGGCGTACGAACTAGGGACATCGTCGAGGTTGAAATGTTAGATTTTGATGCAGGCAGGGTGACCGGTATCGTTTTCGGCACGCTCGGCGGTTCGCTGATCGCCGTCTATGCATTTGGCGAAATCGTTACATTCTGCGTTCGCGCACTTTTCTTCTAGAGTTTTGGGACTGCATAGAATCCGCGGGCTACACGAAACTCGTCTTCCGGACTTCCCCGGTCGCGGACCTTTTCCGCCAATAATCTGATATCAACTCTCGTTCAGGCTTACGGCCGTGCCTCGAGCGGATTATATAATGCGGAGATCGGGGCCGCCGCATCCTTTTCGATGGCAGGCGACCCGCATGTTCGGCACGGAGGCCATCGAAACAGGTGACGAAAGCCATGATCCTTCCGGTGTCGCTGATTGGCGGCGCCCTGTTGGCCGTCGGGGCTGTCTGGTTGTTCGACATCGATGTCGCCAGTTGGGAAAAGCTGCAGGCTTTCCCCGAGGGCTGGAACTTCCGCGACCTGGTCTTCAACGGTGCCGCCCTGCTGCTTGCCGCCGGGGCCGTGAAGGGCCTTTATATGGGGCTTTCCGAGTATGTCGAGGGCGTTGCCGAGCAGCGTGCCGCCGATGACGATGGACCGAGGGAGGGCGATACATGATCCGCGCGAAGATCTCGGGACGCTTCTCGCTCGTGATCCTTATGTTCGGCCTTGCCGGCTGTGCGGTGACCGGTGATCGCGACACGGTTTCCGTGCGCCACATGGCCGACAAGCTGATCACGGCGCAGTTGGTCGCGGACGACCATTGCCGCGCCCATGGGCGCAAGGCGGTTCTCCTCAAGACCTCGCCGGCTTCGGGTGATCCGAGTTTCTTGTTCCTCAACATGCGCACCAGCACCTTCGAATGCCGGGCCCCGTGATCCGAGAAGGGGCCATCGATGGCTGGTGACGGCAAAACGCGCGGATGGCTGACCTGGGCTTTCATTGCCGCGGTGGCGGCACTGGTATTGGCCCTCGTATGGGTGTTTCCCGAAGCCCTTTCCGACCGAGACGATCAGATTCACCTGACCCGGTCGCTCGCCATTCTGGCACTCGTCGGCTCCAGTCTGATCCTGTCGCGGCGGTTCGAGCCGGGAAGCGCGTTGAAAGGGATCGCCGTTTGGGTGGCGATCGGATTCGTCGTTTTCGGGCTCTACAGTTTCCGCGGCGAAATGGGAGCGCTCTTCGATCGTATGACGGCCGAGCTGGTTCCGCATGCCCCCAGGTGGTCGGGAACGACGTCGTCATTCGCGCCGGCAATCACGGCCATTTCGTCGCCGAGGTGACGGTCGACGGAACCGACGTCCGGTTTCTCGTCGATACGGGCGCCAGCGACGTCGTCCGGTTTCTCGTCGATACGGGCGCCAGCGACGTCGTCCTCAGTCCTGCCGATGCCGAACGTCTGGGCTTCGATCCGGCGCGTCTCAGGTTCTCGAAATTCTACCGGACCGCCAACGGCACAGTACGCGGCGCGCCGGTCCGCCTCTCCGAAATGAAGATCGGCCCGATCCGCGTGACCGATGTTCGTGCGTCGGTCAACGAAGCGGACATGAACCGCTCCTTGCTTGGCATGAGTTTCCTGAACCGGCTATCGGGTTACGCCGTCGAGGGCGGCAGGCTCATCTTAAAACCCTGACAGGCACATCGACTGGCGTTGCCGCCGACCTGGGTTCAGTGGACCGATGCGTTCGACGGAAGATCGTCGGACAGCAGCCTTTCGGCCGCCTTGGCGACGCGCATCCAGACGGCTTGCCCTCGGTCGTCGCCAAGAGCGTGCAGATGGTCGGCGCGGATCTTTGCCCCGGCCGGCGCGAAATCACCGTATTCCTGGATCAACAGATTGGCGGTGCGGAAAATCTCTGATTCGGTTGCCATGGTATCGCTACTTGGTCTGGACCTCACTCAACCGGACAATATCGGTGAGACTGACACCCAGTTTATCTTCGACGACGACGACCTCGCCGTGGGCGACCAATCGATTGTTGCCGTGGACCTCGATATCCTCGCCGACGTTGCGGTTGAGTTCGAGGACGGCGCCGCGCCCCAGTTTTAGGATCTGCGCGATCGGCATCTGTGCCGTGCCCAGGACGGCACTGATCTCGACGTTGACGTCGAGGAGTGCCTCCAAATCGGTCGGTCGTTGCGTGGTTTCGTCGGCCATGACGGCCCCCGTGTCCGGTTTCAACTGATTTTCCCGTCCCGGGGTTAAATCGCCGTTAACGCCGGAACATGTTTCAGTCTAGCACATCTTGAAGTCACGATGGAAACGGCACCGGCGGCGAACCAGGCGAAAACCGGGCGGGGTTCGTCCGACAAATATCGACGGTTACGGGAAAGAAACGGCCTTACTTCTATTAGTCGAATTAAAAAGTTGATCCTAATACTCAACATTGATTGATTTAATTCAATGCTCTGTTAACAATTCCAGCATAAGGTGAGCAATGCCGAAAACACCGGCCCATTCCTCTCGGCTCGATGGGTGAGGGTAACGCGGTCGGAAAGGCAAGTGGGAAGGCCTCAAGGGGGCAACCGGAACAACAACCGAAAAAAGGGTCTGGGAAATGTTGCAAATGCCACGCCAAGGCAATCATGTCTTCGAGGTTTCCATCTACAACAAGGAAGTCCGCTCCTTGGTGAAAGAGAACCAAAGCCACAACTACTTCGATGACTACTGGGCCGACGTTCAGGTTCGTGATGTCATCGCCAAGGACGAAGACGAGGCTCGCCATTTGATTGCCCAGCGTTTTCCCCCCGACGACGGCTTCGTCATCGACGCGGTTGTCGCCTCGCACATGTAAGGTTACGTCGCCGACCGGGCCCGTTCCGCGTCGCGCAGTTCCCTGCGTTTGATCTTGCCGGTCGCTGTCATCGGCAGGCTGTCGACGAATTCGATCAGGCGCGGGTACTCGTGGGGGCTGAGCCGCGTCTTCACGAAATTGCGGATATCTTCCTCCAACGCCGGGTCGCCGTTGTTGCCCGGCATCAGCTTGATGAAGACCTTGATGGCCTCGGTGCGCACCGGGTCGGGTACGCCGATCGCGGCGGCCAACGACACGGCCGGGTGTTTGATCAGGCAATCCTCGATCTCGCCGGGTCCGATGCGGTAGCCAGCAGAGGTGATGACGTCGTCGGCGCGGCCGACGAAACGCAGATACCCGTCCTCGTCCTTGGTGCCTTCGTCGCCCATCAATAGCCAATCGCCGTTGTATTTGTTCCAGGTCGCTTCCGGGTTGTTCCAGTATTTGATCATCATCACCGGATCGGGGCGCCTGACGGCGATCTCGCCGACCTCGCCAGGCCCGAGCACGTTGCCGTCAGCGTCGATCACCTCGACTTTGTGACCGGGGGCAGCCCGTCCCATGGAGGCCGGCTTGACGTCCATGATTTCCTGGCAGTTGGCAACCACCAGATTGCACTCGGTCTGGCCGTAGTATTCGTTGAAGGTCAGGCCGAAGGCCTCGCGTCCCCAATGCAGCAACTCGGCTCCCATCGGCTCGCCGGCGCAGGCAATGGTCCTGAGATCGGTGCCGTAGGACGGAATGTCTTTAACGGCGCGCATCAGGTTTAAGGCCGTCGGCGGCATGAAGGTATTGCGGACGTTGTACCTGGCGATCAGGCGGAGCGTCGCTTCCGGGTCGTACTTCTTGGCGCGGTAGGCGAGGTTGGTGACCCCATGATGCCACGAACACATCAGGCAGTTCATAAGGCCGCCGATCCAGGCCCAATCGGCCGGCGTCCACATCAGGTCGCCCGGTTGCGGCAGGAAGTCGTGGAACATCTCCATGCCGGTCAGGTGGCCGAAGAGCGTACGATGGGCGTGCAAGGCACCCTTGGGGTTGCCGGTCGTTCCAGATGTGTAGCAGATGAAGGACGGGTCTTCGGATGAGGTGACCAGCGGTGCAAACGCATCGGAGGCGGCTTCCATGGCGTTCCAGAAGTCAGCCGTGCCGGCACCGTCCGGTCCAAGGTCGACGACGAGCACGGTCTCCAGGTTCGGCAGATCGTCGCGAATGGCCTCGATACGGCCGAGGTGATCGGCGTCAGTGATCAGCACCTTGGCGCCCGAGTCGCCGAGCCGGAATTTGAGTGCGTCCTCGCCGAAGAGCGTAAACAGCGGGATCGAAATGGCCCCCATCTTCCAGGCCGCGACATGGGCAACAGCCGCTTCCACCGACTGCGACAGAAAGATGCCCATGCGATCGCCCCGCTCGAGGGCCTTGGCAATCAACGTGTTGGCCAGTTGGTTGGAAAGTCGTTTCAATGCCGAGAAGGTGTATTCGGTTGCCGCGCCGTTCTCCTCGGCGACGATCAAGCCGACCTTATCCGGCGTCGCTTCGGCGTTCTTGTCGCAAACGTCGACGCCCATGTTGAAGGAAGTTGGAATGTCCCAGGTGAAATTATCGTAGACGGCCTCATAGCTGTCGGCTTTGGTCAGCACCACGGTTGCGCTCCCCTCAAGGAATTTCTCAGCATCTTATCCGTTGGCTATGCGGGAAGGCTATGCCATTCCGCTGGCTATTCAGCGGATCACTCAGCGGGGGCGGGCGCTGTCGCCAATTCGGCGCCGGAGCGGGCCGGCAGCATCAGGGCAGCGAGCACGATCAGTGAAGCAGCCGCGGCCAGCATTACCATAACCATGTCGAATCCACCGCCGGAGGCGAGGATGGTCCGGGCGCTCAGCAGGGCCAGAGCGCCGATCACCAGGTTGAGCATGAACTTTACGGAAAGCGCTTTGGCCCGCCATTGTTCGGGCACATAGCGGGCCAACACCGCATCGGTGATCGGGATCTGCCCGAATACAAAACCCATTGCAATTAAGGCACTGAAAAACAATGCGTAGTCAGTCTGCAGGGCCATCAGGGCGATGAGAACCGGTTGCCCGACGGCGACGGTAACCAGCACCGGTTTGACGCGGCGTTTGTCGATGATGCGCCCGACGATCAACTGGGCGAAGGCGGCGACCGCATAGACAATCGCTGCAAGCGTCCCGGTGACGGCGACATCGACCGAAACACCCGGCATGCTGACCTCGAACATACGCGGGATCACGAACGTCATCGTGCCAAAAACAAAACCGCCCGCCGCCGTGACCATGGCCAGGGCCAAGAGTGCCCGCTGCCAGCCGGGTGCGAAGCCAACCATGGCTTTTTCACGGGCCGTCGCCTCCGGCGGCCGGACCCGGCCACGGCGTACAAACGACGCAAATCCGAGACCGATCAATACGGAAATGGCGCCGGGTACCATAAAAGCCAGGCGCCAATCATAGCCGGCCAGAATGAACCCAGTGATCAACGGCGCTGCTGCGACGCCCAAGTTGCCCCAGACACCGTTGGCGCCCAGGCGCCAACCGACGTTACCGCCGCCCTCAATGACCATGGCAATGCCGACCGGGTGATAGATGGCGGCGAAGATGCCGATCACGGCGAGCCCGATGCCGATCTCAAGCGGCGAGCGGGCGAAACCAGTGGCGAAAGCAGCCAGCCCGATGCCGATGAAAAAGACGGCGATCAAGGTATTGCGACCCCATTTGTCGGCCATATGTGCGGCTAGCGGTGCACAGGCGCCGAACAGGACCAGGGAAGGGATGCCGTAGGGGATCATCTCCGCATAAGCACCGTCTTCCGCCAGGCCGAACGCGAGTCCGGCACTGAACGCCGCCTTGGCGAAGATCAACATGAACATGTGGTCGACAAAATGGCCGACGTTCAGGAACAACAGACGCAATTTCTGCCCGTTCACCCGTACCCCCTGCCGATCAAGGACCGTCAACAACAGTTAGGCGTAGTATTCCATTATCCCCTGAGCGGAACAAGTTGGCACCAGGCACGGAAGCCGTATCAACATTTAAAGGGCCGCCGCCACCCGCACCCCCTCGTCGAAGGCGCGTTTGGCGTCGAGTTCAGCGGCCTCCTGGGCACCGCCGATGACGTGTACGGTAAGCCCGGCCGCCTGTAGCGGTTCGCGCAAATCATCCAGCGGCGTCTGGCCAGCGCAGAGGATGATGGTGTCGGCGACAATGGTGCGGGCCTCATCGCCGATGCGGATATGCAGTCCCTCGTCATCGATCTGTTCATAGGCGATGCCGGTCAGTTGCTCGACGCCGTTCCGAGCCAGCACGGAGCGATGCACCCAGCCGGTGGTCTTGCCGAGCCGCGCCCCCATGCGACCCGGCGTTCGCTGCAGCATGGTGATCTTATGGCCCGGATGCGGCGGTGTCGCCTCTTGGCCGATCCCCCAGGTGGCTTTGAAGATATCCGGATCGAGGTGGGCCTTGTCGCTCCCTTCCAGCAGATAGAGTGCAACGTCATAGGCGATGTCGCCGCCGCCGATGATGACGACCCGTTCCCCGGCGGTCTTGCCGCCGGTCAGGATGTCGATGTAGGTGGCCACACTCTTATGATCGATGCCTGGGATATCGGGTCGGCGCGGGCGGATGCCTGTGGCCAGAACGACGACGTCGAAGCCGCCGGCCGTCAGTGTTTCCACGTCGGCGCGTGTCGCCAACCGCTGATCGACGCCAAGGCGTACCAGTTCGCCACGGAAGTAGCGGAGCGTTTCATCGAATTCCTCTTTGCCCGGGATCCGGCGCGCCAGATTGAACTGACCTCCGATGCGATCAGCTGCATCGAAAAGCGTTACGCGATGGCCGCGTTCGGCTGCCGTTGCTGCTGTTGCCATGCCGGCCGGGCCGGCACCGACGACGGCGATGGACTTCGTGGTATCGGCCGGTCCCCAAGTCAGCTCCGTTTCGTTGCAGGCGCGCGGATTGACCAGACAGGTGCTCGTGCGACCCGTGAAATAATGGTCGAGGCAGGCTTGATTGCAGGCGATGCAAGTGTTGATGCGGTCCGCTTCGCCGGCCGCTGTCTTGGCGATGAAATGGGAATCGGCGAGGAACGGCCGGGCCATGGAGACAATGTCGGCCTGCCGATCCGCAATGATGCGCTCGGCCACGTCCGGCATGTTGATCCGGTTGGTGGTGACCAGCGGCAGGGACACTTCGCCCATCATGCGCGCCGTGACCCAGGTGAACCCGCCGCGCGGCACCGCCTGGGCGATGGTCGGGATGCGCGCTTCGTGCCAGCCGATGCCGGTATTGATCAGGGTTGCACCGGCGGCCTCGACGGCTTTGGCCTGGGCCACGGTTTCCTCCCAGGTGGCCCCGTCCTCGACGAGGTCGAGCATGGACAGCCGGTACATGATGCAGAAATCCGGACCCAGGGCGTTCCTCATTCGGGTTACGATCTCAACCGGAAAGCGCATGCGCTTCTCCGCATCGCCGCCCCAGGCGTCGGTGCGGTGGTTGGTGCGGGGCACCGTGAATTCGTTGATCAGGTATCCTTCCGAGCCCATTACTTCGACACCGTCATAACCGGCCTCACGGGCCATTTGGGCGCAATTGACAAAGTCCTCGATGGTGCGCTCGATATCGGGCCCGCTCATTTCGCGGGGGGCGGTCTTATTGATCGGCGACTGGATCGGTGACGGAGCGACGATGGCGTCGTGATACCCGTAGCGCCCAGCGTGCAGAATCTGCAGCAGAATGCGCCCTTGGGCACCGTGAACGGCGTCGGTGACGACTTTGTGCTCGGCCGCCTGTTCCGGTGTTTCCAGGGTCGCCGCGTGCGGGTTGAGGCGTCCCTCCGCGTTGGGCGAGAAGCCGCCGGTGACGATCAGCCCGACGCCGCCTTCGGCGCGCTCGCGATAGAAGGCCGAGAGGCGTTCCATGCCGCCTTCGATCTCTTCCAGGCCCGTGTGCATGGAGCCCATCAGAACCCGATTGGGTAGGGTAAAGGGGCCAAGGTCGAGGGGTGAAAGCAGGGCGGGGTAGGCTGTCATTGGCGGATCACCGGATCGACGTGGCAGGCCGGGCGATTAAAGGCGATCGAAGGGCTAGGGTAAAGCCGCGGTTTGATAGTTGCCCTGGTGCTCCCGCGCCCTAAGATCGGGACCCATGATCGTCGTCTTCGGATCCCTCGTCGTCGATATGCTGAAACGGGTCGAGCGTTTCCCGCGGCCCGGTGAGACCGTGCTCTGCCCGGATTACCAGTTGGTTCCAGGCGGCAAGGGAGCCAACCAGGCCGTTGCTGCCGCCAGGGCGTCGACGACAAGTATGCCGGTATAACATGATCGGCACCGTCGGTTGCGACGCCTTCGGCGATCAGGCGCTGTCGGTTCTCGACGAAAGCCCGGTTGACACCAAGTTCGTTGCTCGCGGATCCCTGCCGACCGCCGTCGCGTCCATCGGCATCGTGCCCTCCGGCGAGAACAGCATTGTCCTGGCCACCGGCGCCAACAGGGAAAGCCGCGCCGATCAGGTGCCCGACGCCTTGTTGGGCCCGGAAACTTGGCTTTTGGTTCAACTCGAAGTGACGCTGGATGAGGTCTGGGCATTGATCGAACGGGCCAAGAACCGCGGCGGTCGGGTCGTGCTCAACGCGGCGCCGACCATGGCCATACCGGAAGATGTGATCGGTCAATGCGATTATCTGATCGTCAATGAGATCGAAGCGACGGCCGTGGCCGGCGGAAAGACCGACCCGGTCGCGGCGGCGCGAGACCTTTATGATCGTTACGGTGTCGCCACCATCGTTACTCTGGGATCCGAGGGCGCCCGGGCCTTCTCCGGCGACGGCCATTGGTCGGTCGGGGCACTCGAAATCGATGCAGTTGACAGCACCGGAGCCGGCGATGCCTTCGTCGCCACACTGACCGCGGCCTTGGCCGAAGGCGCGGATTTGCCCAACGCCATGGTGCTGGCCAGTGCCGGCGGCGGCTTGGCGTGTCTCAGCGTTGGCTGCCAGACGGCCTTTGCTGAAAGTGGTGAAATTCGAAAGCGGACCGCCGAAATCCCAGCGCCGAAACGGATCGACTGAATCGCCTCAGTTCGGCCGGCAGCGGATCGGCCAGACGAAGCGGGTGCCGTTCGGTACCGTGCGCCCGTCCGTCGTCACGTAGGGAATATCGAAGGCCTTCTGGTCGTCCGGCAAAGCGCGGATTTCCTGGCTGTTCAAGGTCTTGCCGAGATAAAGCGCGAGAGGATCCGCGAACATCATATCCCTGATTCCCACCTTGGTACCGCGCCGCACCTTATAACAACCGGTACTGTTGAAATAGATGTTCATGTGAAGATGCGGATATCCGGCCGAACCATAGTGCCCGCCGGTTGTACCGGTACGGCCGCCGATGCCGATAACTTCGCCCATCTTGACCCGGTCGCCTGGGCTGAGCGTGGCCGGCTTATCCAGATGCTGATACTTGCTGAACAGCCACTGGTCGAGGCCGGTGTCCGCAGGCGCGTGGCGCAACATGATCATGTTGCCGACCAGGCGCCCGCCGGTGGCCACGTGGATGACCTCGCCGTCGGCCACCGCCAGGATCGGCTCGCCGATGTCGATGGTGATGTCCATGCCGCCGTGGTAGCCGTTGTTGGAGAAGAGGACCCGGAGGCTGCCGTCGTAGCGCGTCCGCGAACCGAAAGGCGAAGAGACCTTGAGGCAGATATCGTTCGTTGGATAGGTGGGCACCAGCCCGGTGTCGATCAGGCCCATGGCCTGCTGTTCCGCGAGTGAGCGTTTGGAACCTTTGGCGGCGAGGGCGGGCGCCGAAACGACGGCGAGAGCGAAGGCGAAAACAAGAATCGTATAAGCGATGCGAACGGTCATCGGCCGGCCCTCCAACGATCGCGAAAGGATAGCAGGTCGAGAACGATCCTTGTAGTCGGATAGGCAGCGAAGGGACTCAAAACACCAGTTCGTCTTGCTCGCGGCCGGTCGCGATGACGATTGCGCCGGCGTCAGCCAAGGCCTTGGCGGTCTGCACGATGGCGGCGTTCCGCATGCCTTATTTCTGAAGTCGTCTTTTACGCGGGCTGTGATTTGCCAGTGTCGTCCGAACAGGTTGAAGAACCACTATGATTTTTCTCGATTTCACTTGACGGTATTCCTGGCGACGAAGATTCGGGGCCGGCGATGGCTCGAATGAAAAAAGATATTGCTTGCTCCCTGAACCCCCTTCGGGCAGTCTGCGGCCTTCGGTTCCACAGAATTCTGGCGTATTGTATGCAACGCCCTGGCGCTTCGCCGACTTACCCCGAGAAAGTGTGAAACCTTCTACCCGTGATGCCGTGAGGCGAACGGGAATGTGATGACGACTATATAAAGGACACGAATATGCCGACCGGATCAGTGAAATGGTTCAACCCGACGAAAGGCTATGGCTTTATCGAGCCGGAAGATGGCGGTAAGGACGCCTTCGTCCACATTTCGGCCGTCGAGCGCGCCGGCGCCTCGACCCTGCGCGAAGGCCAGAAAGTCGATTACGAACTGGTGCCTGGACAGAACGGAAAGTCCTCGGCCGAAAACCTGGTCATTCACGACTGAGTTTTCACCAGGGGTCACACGCCCCCGAGTATTGGGACCGATCCGGCCGGAGCCCATCACCCCTTGAGGGAGGGCCGCCATGCCTCGAAAGCCCAACTACAAGTTCGAGCGCAAGGAACGCGAGCGCATCAAGGCCGAAAAGAAAGCGGCCCGCGCCAAGGCCAAGGCTGAGAAGGCCGAAGCGCGAAAGGACGATGCTTCCGAGGACTCGGAAACACCGCCTGAGGGCGCCTGACGGCTTGATCTGTCGGTCTCAATAGAATTGTTCCGAAAAACATGTTGTCGGGCGGCCACCTTTGCGATGTGATCGGCAGCCGGGGGCTGTTCTGCGCCCTCGTCCCATGAGTACCAGGGGAGGAGACCGAGATGGACGCCAAGGCAACCGGTATCATCCGCCTTGACGATGCCGACAACGTCGTCGTGGCTCTGGGTGCCATCGAAACTGGCGGGGCGCCGGGATCAGAGGGAGTCACCGCGCTTCAGGGCATTCCAGCGGGCCACAAGATGGCGACGGCGGACATCGCGGAAGGTGAACCGATCCGCAAATTCAATCAGATCATCGGCTTTGCCTCCCAAGCCATTCGTCCGGGCGAGCACGTACACACGCACAACTGCGCCTTTCAGGGTTTCGAGCGCGACTACGCCTACGGGACGGTGGCGGCCGAGACCGACTTCGTTGGCGATGGCGAGCGGGCCACGTTCCGGGGCTACCGGCGGGCCAACGGCCGCATTGGCACGCGCAATTATATCGGCGTCCTTTCCAGCGTGAACTGCTCGGCCACCGTCGTCCATCGCATCGCCGACGGTATCAACCGTTCCGGCGTTCTCGACCAATATCCGAACGTTGACGGGGTCGCCGCTTTCTCCCATGGCAGCGGCTGCTGCATGGACCCTGATGACGAGGGATTCGGCAATCTGCAGCGGGTCATGTTCGGCTTCGCTGGACACGCCAATTTCGCCGCCGTCGTCATGGTCGGCCTCGGCTGCGAGGTCTTCCAGGTCGCCGCTTTTAAGGAGGCCTTCGGGCTTGAGGAAGGCAAGACCTTCGCCACGCTGGTCATGCAGGAATCGGGCGGTACGCGGCAGACCATCGAGGCGGGGGTCCGCCGTATAGAAGAACTGCTGCCCTTGGCCAACACCGCTGTTCGCGAGACGGTGCCGGCCAGCGAACTGACGGTTGCGCTTCAATGTGGTGGATCGGACGGCTATTCGGGCATCACCGCTAACCCGGCCATGGGGGCGGCCGTCGATCTTCTGGTCCGCCATGGCGGCTCGGCGATCCTGGCTGAGACGCCGGAGATTTATGGTGCCGAGCACCTCTTGACGCGGCGCGCCGCCAGCCGCGAGATCGGCGAGAAACTGATCGAGCGTATCCGCTGGTGGGAGGACTACACGGCCCGCCATGGCAGCGTCATGGACAACAATCCGACGCCGGGCAATAAGGCCGGCGGCTTGACCACCATCCTCGAAAAGTCCCTCGGCGCCGCAGCCAAAGGCGGTTCCACCAATCTCAACGGCGTCTACCGTTACGGCGAACAGATCGACGCCAAGGGGTTCCTGTTCATGGACAGCCCCGGTTACGACCCCTGTTCGATCACCGGCGAGGTGGCCTCGGGCGCCAATTTGGTTTGCTTCTCGACGGGTCGCGGTTCGGCCTTCGGCTTCAAACCTGCCCCCTCGGTGAAACTCGCCACCAATACGGCCATGTACGAGCGCTTGCAGGAGGACATGGACATCAACTGTGGCTCCATCGCCGATGGCATCAAGACAGTCGAGGAGATGGGCGAGGAGATATTCCAACTGTGGCTCGACGTGGCCAGCGGCACGGCCAGCAAATCAGAGGCCCTGGACTACGGCGACCACGAATTCGTGCCCTGGCAGGTCGGCGTGTGCATGTGAGGCCGGTCCGGCCGTCATTGGACCCATTCACGCTCCAGCCTGGGTGGGTAGCCAAAGTGCTGGCGGTAGCAGCTGGTAAAATGCGCATGCGAGACGAACCCCGAAGCCACCGCCACCTCGAAGATCGATAGGCTCGTTTGCAATAGTAAAAGACGCCCGTGGTTAAGCCTGAGGTGGAGGTAGAAGTCGCGGGGCGCCCGGCCAATGTGTTTCTTAAAAAGGCGCTGAAGATGGCGCGGCGTGACGCCAATGCGCTGGGCCAGTTCGCTGGGGTTTAAGGGCTGTTCGATGTTGCGTTCCATGAGGTCCAATGCCTCGGCCAGCTTTTTCGATTTTAGGCGCAACCCGACCCGTTTCAGTTTGCTTTGGTGGTCGGCGGAATTACGCACCCGGTCCTGCTGGAACTGATGCGCGATGGCAGCCGCGAACTGCTCGCCATGGTCAGCCGTGACCAGGTGGATAAAGAGATCGATGGCCGATGTGCCGCCAGAGCATGTGTAGAGACCGCGATCGATTTCGATGATGCCGTCGACGAGGTCAATCTCTGGATAGTTCTCGCGCAGGCTGGCGGCATTGTCGCCGTAAATAGTACAACGACGCTCGCCGATGACACCGGCACGGGCCAGGATATGGGTGCCGGTGCTGATGGCGCCGACACGAGACCCGTGGCGATGTAGATTGCGGATCCAAGCCAACGTTTTTTTGTCAGTGGTTCTCCGGATGATATCCGGCGCACACGAAGAGGAAATCGACTTTGGGGTCGTCCGAAATCGATCCTTCGACCGTGACAGGGATGCCATTGGCGGCGACGGCAGGCTCGCCGTCAATCGAATAGGTCCGCCATCCGTAGTAGGCCGTGTCGAGGAAGCGGTTGGCGGTACGCAGTACTTCCAGGGCGGCGAAAAAGCCGAGGGGCCCGAACTGGGGCGTCAAAAAGAAACCGATGGTCAATACCGTCGGGTCCTCGGGGCGCGGGGTGCCAGTTTCAGCCAAGTGTTTCATGGCGGTACGATAATCGAGGTCGGTAAAAAGACAATCCTGTTGGCAAGCGAGACGAATCCAGCAGCCTGTTGGCAAGCGAGACGAATCCAGCAGTTTGCGGGACTATGCCGGTATCGTTTAAGCTTACGTCGCTTGATGGCGGAAAACGGACATGTCGGCTCTTTAAACTGCCGAAGACAGGTTAAAAAGTCGTCCGTGAACAACCCCTAACGTCCTGATTGGGTGGCGGATTTCGGCTTTCCCAAGTATTCCGAATTGCAGAAAACCGGGAGTTGTGCCCTTGGTTTCTTGCGATATCGGAGGCGTTTTGGGATTCCCTCGC
>Ga0209458_1000461_pt1 | contig 14335 bp, 13 predicted proteins | sample WorMetLIZAISLAND_FD_187411 | JGI IMG/M metagenome (GOLD analysis project Ga0209458, IMG submission 187411) | Marine gutless worms symbiont microbial communities from Max Planck institute for Marine Microbiology, Germany - Inanidrilus manae... ...
CGCCCCTGTTTCGGGTCCCGGCCGCCGTCGCGCCGCTTTTGGCCCAGTCCCTGGTCCGCCGCGGCTTGCGTGCGGACCGTTGGTTCGCTTGCCTGCATGTGCGTGGGCCTGGCTATCGATGGCGCAGGGACGTGGACTTCCGGCGCAACGCCCCGGCGGAGACCTATCTGGCGGCGATCGAGGACATCCTCTCGGCCGGTGGCCAGGTCGTGCGTCTGGGCGACCCGTCAATGGCGCCGCTGCTGGAGCGGGCGGGATTGATCGACCTCAGCCGCGACGAAGGGACTTTCCCCGAACAGTGTTTCGCGGTGAGCCGGGCGAGGTTCTTCCTCGGCACCGACAGTGGTCCGACCCAGCTCGCCTGCGCCTTCCGCGTGCCGGCGGCCAGCACCAACGCCCTCGGCATCGGCGTTTGGAACGATGGCGATGTGGTCTTGTACAAGCGGTTCGCCCTTGCCGACGGCGGCCGGGCGCTGACGACGACGGACCTCTCGGCAATGACCGGCTACAGCATGCAGATCTGCCACCCGATCGAAGGGTTCGAGGTCACCGACAACAGCCCAGAGGAACTCGCCGCCGTCGCCCGGCATATGATCACGAAGACCGCCGATTGCTTGGCGTGGCGGGAGCCCGAAATCGAAGCCGAAGAACCACCATCGAACGCCGAAGGTGCGGTCGGCTTGCCCCTGCCCTGGCGTCCCATCACGGAAATCGGTGACCTGACCGTGTGGCCGCACGAGGCCGTCTAAGAGGGTCAATCCCAGAACTGAATCTGTGGCCGGTCCAACGTTTCCAGCGGAAATGGTACAGTCTCCGCGGTCGTCACTTCCCGATCCGCCGCCGGAACGCGCCAGCCGGGGCAATCCGCCGTTGCCTCGAACATGTGGCGGGCGACGGCGAGGAGATCGTCGGGCGCGTTGTCCACCCGTCGCAACCCGGCAGGGGCATCAGGCCGCAAGAACCCTCGACGATGGGCTTCCGCGGTCCCGAGTTCAGTTCCGTCGGCCTCGACGACGGTCTTGGCCAGCATCACGTCGGCCGGGTTCCAGACCCGGTTGGTGGCATCGGTAACGTTGGTCACTGCGCAGGGAACGGCGAACGCCGAGGCCAGGGCACTGGGTGCGGTGCCATCGGCGACGACGTAGCGGGCCCGGCTGAGCGCGGCGACGCGGACCGCAAACGGAATGTCCTCGCGGGCAAGGTCGCAGACACCGGCGATGGGGGTTATCGGCGGCGCCGATGGCGGGGCGATTCGGACGACTTGCCCCCCTTGCTTCTCGACGATGTACCGGATAACGGGCAGATAGGGTGCCGGATCATCGATCATCAACGCAGCGAACCAGCGTTCGCGGTCGAGGCCTGCAACTTCTACGGCATTGAGGAGATCTGGCTCGTCGCTTGGCGGCAAGCGCAGGACGGGCGCCGCCTCGGCCACGATCGACAGCATCGAGACGTCGTCGCCGAGCATCGGCGGCACCAGCACCAGGGTCGGATCGGTAAGCATCCGGTCCCGCCACAACGGATCGGGACACTTCACGAGCGCGAACAGCACGTTGTCGAACCAGTCGACCGGCACCGTCATCGGCGCGTTCGATTCGGCCTCGACGACGGCCAGGACATGAGGGTTGCACGCCAGCACGAAGCTCTCGGCCGCATCTCGGGGGCGGAACAACCCGAACAGCCGGCCGTTCTCGTACGTCCGCGCGATCGCCGCCGCGGCGATGCTCTGCGCCGCCAGGATGCCGATGTCGGGGGCCGAGAACAGGGCGACAATCAACCGGTAGGTCGTGCGCGCGTCAATTTCCCACCGGGCGTGCTCGCGGGCCGCCGCGACGGTGTCCTCGCCCGCCGTCACACCGGCCACACCTGGCAGAGCGGCGCCTCGCGCACGGGCGGCGGCGGCACGATGCCGTCCACGGGCACTACACCGACCTCTTCTGCGGGCGAACGCCAGCCGGTGCATCCGGCGGTCGATGCCACCAACTGGCCGACCAGGGTCCCGAAATCTCCCGGCCCTAAAGACCTGCTCCCGACCAGGATGTCCTCGCGGTTCCACACCGGCCACCGCCGTTCCGCCGGTCCGAGAAAGACCGAAGGCACGCGGAATGCCGACGCCATCGCGGCCAGCGCGGCGTCGGTGCCGACGACAAAGCGGGCGTGGGTCAACACCGTCGCCCGGTCGGCAAGGGGCGCGTCGTCGAGGGGAATTACAACGCCACCCTGTTCCTGGACCGCACGTTCGAGACCGCACTGGGTCTCCACATCGAGGCCGTGGATACCGGCGAACCAAGCCTCGGGCCCGACGCCCCGGGCGATCAATGCGGAAGGGTCGTCAGCCCCCTTGGGCAGGCGGAATGTCGGCGGCGCCTCGGCGAGGCCCGCTAGGTGGGCCGGAGACGCGCCCAACGCGCCAGGGACCAGCAGCAGATCGGGAGCGCCGAGGCCGCGGCCGGCCCAGGCCGCTTCGGGACAGCGGACCGGTGCATCCATACCGGCGTCGAACCAGTCGAGCAGGGCGGTGAACGGCTCTCCAGAACCGACCGCCATTGTTTCTTCAACATAGGGATTGCAGCCGGCGATGAACGCCCGCTCCGGTTCCTCCGCCGCATGGATGACGGTCACTTCGGTGTTTGCAAGTCCGCGGACCAGCGCCGCAAGAACCACGTTCTCGCAGATGAAGTCGGCCAGCGTCTCACCGGCCAGGAAGGCGACGACCCGCCGCCGCGCCTGCCGTTCGCGCACCTCGTTTTGGGCATAGGCCGTGAAGACCTCGAATACCTGCTCGGCGCTCGGACCGCCCTCGCCCCCCGACATGCTCATGGCCATAGACTCTAGACCACCGATGGGCGCCCGCGAACCCTTGTGGGTTGAGAGACAGGTTACCGACAGTTACGCGGAGACTTGCCGCCACAGGCCCAGCGTTCACCGCCCCGGCCGCTTGAAGCTTTTTCGCGCCCGTTCAACGTCGGCGCGGATGGCGCAGTTTTCTACGTGGTCGTTGATCAGACCCATTGCCTGCATGAAGGCATACACCGTCGTCGGGCCGACGAACTTCCAGCCCTGCTTCTTGAGGTCCTTCGAGAGCGCGACCGATTCGCTGGAGGTGGAGGCCGTCTGCGGCTCGAAGAGCGTGTCCTGGTCTGGTTGGTAGCGCCAGAAGAAGGCGGCGAGCGAGCCTTCCCGGTCGACGATCTCCCGGGCCCGTTGGGCATTGTTGATGACCGCCTCGATCTTGCCCCCGTGGCGGACAATCCCGTCGTCTTTGAGCAGGCGGTCGACATCGCCGGCTGTGAACCTCGCAACAAGGTCGAAATCGAAGCCGTGGAAGGCGACGCGGAAGTTTTCCCGCTTGGCGAGGATGGTGCGCCAGCTCAGACCGGACTGGAAGCCCTCCAGGCTCAGCTTCTCGAACAGGCGGCGGTCGTCGGCGACCGGGAAACCCCATTCGGTGTCGTGATAGGCGAGGAACTCCGGCGCGGCACCGCACCAGTGGGAGCGCGGTCTGCCGTCGGGACCCAGGAATGGTCCACCCATCGGCCTGTTCCCTCGACCCGGTCAGGCGCGGAGGAAGTCCAGCCGCGCGTCGGTCCGCGACGGCGCGACTTCGACGATCTCGGCCCGGACGATGTCCTCGGCAACGAACGGATCCTCGTTCACCCGGCTTTCGAGCTCCGGTCGCGTCGCGTTATGGGCGAGGATGCCGCCGCCCGAATTCGGCGGCAGGCTGCCGGACATCAGGAACACGCCGTCGTCGAAACCGCGCTGAAGCCAGCGCTTGTGGCCGTCCATGAACGGACCGGCCCGGTCCTTGTTTTCGGAAAACCTGAGGAACACGACAAACATCGGACTTCGTCTCCGTTCAGTTGGGGCGCGACGGACGGTCCGTCGGCCCGGCCTCTTCCACGCAAGCGTTCAGCCAGTCGCACATCTCTGCGACTTCCTGGTCGACAAACGCGTCATCCTGGAAGGCGTTGGCCAGGGTGGCGACTCCCTGGCTGCGGGCGAGGAGATGCATCGCCAGATCGTCGGCGTCCTTCTCGCGGCCGAGCAGCCGGAACTGGCGGCGCAGCCAGACCCGGAACAGGGTGAACAGCTCGTTCGCCTCCCCCTGGGCGGCATGGTTCAGCTTGGCCAGTTCCGACGTGAGGGTGCCGACGGGGCACCCGTAGCGCTGAATGTCGGCCCGGTTGTCGATCAGGATGTGGATGAAGCTGCGGATGCGGTTGGCGGGGGTGTTTCCCTCGACCTCCCACTGGTCGATCATCGACCGGGTCGCGGCGAGGCGGGCCTGGATCACCGCGTCAAAAATGTCGTCCTTGGTCTTGAAGTAGTAGTAGAAGTTGCCGCGCGAGATGTTCACGGCGTCGGCGATGTCGGCAAACGAGGTGTGCTCGTAACCCTGCCGGTAAAACAGCCGGTCAGCCGCTTCGACGATATGCTCGCGGGTCGTCCTGCCACCCATGCGAGACCTCCTGTCCGCGCGATCGCCCGTCCAGGGTTGGACGCGGATCAATTTGGACGTTTGTCCTAAAACGAAAATTAGGACGCTTGTCCAAAAATGTCAAGAGCGCAGTCCAGGACCCCTGAACCCCAACCGTCCAGGACTGGTCAGTCAAGCGTCGCGGCGACGCCGTGTTGGCGGGAGTAGCTGAGCGTGTAGGTTCGCGGGCCGCAGGCGAACCGGTAACGGCTGTCGAGGTCGAAATCAGTGGCGGGTTCGGCCTCTCCGCCGGTGTCCCGGATGTAGCGGCCGTAGGCGTTGTCGAACAGCCCGCGCAGCGACGCATCCATTCCGTGCTCCGGTGCCTTGAACAATCGGCCATCGAGGTCCTCGGCACGAACAACCGTCAGCTCCACCGGCACGATATCCTCGGCGAGGTCGCGGAACCTCCGCTTGTCGGCGGTCGGTGCGATGTCGTCATCCTCGAAGTGGTAGCAGTAGTGCCGCGTCCTTGACGGCTGCCGATGCTCGGGAATCAACAGGTTCCGGATGTCGTCGTGCCACGGCGCGAAATACCGGGGCGATCGCGGATCGGGACTCCAGACGCTCCATTCGTAGGTCACGACCTCGACGTTGGCGACGACCTGGAAGTGGTGCCACCGCGGCTCGTTGTGGCCGTAGACATGGGGAACCACGGCCCGGCAAAACCCCGAGTTGTCGACGATCATACGAAACGTGCGCGGCGCCAGTTTCCCGAGCAGCAAGGCGATGTGGGCGCCATAGGATGTGCCCAGAACGAACAGCCGGCGTTTGTCCACGGGGAAACGATTGAGCGTTTCGTTCACCGCGGCAAGGACGTCAAGCGCGGGCAGGAAACCGAAGGAGTGGTATTCGTCTCCTGACCGGCTCAACAGCCGGCACGAGGGGTCCAGCCTGGCGACGCCGCGTTCGGCCAGCATCGCGCACAGGCCGCGCACCGCGACCTCGACGGGTACGCCGCGTGGCAGGCCGACACTGATGCCGTGCGCACGTTCGAGATTGGTGAAGAAGTCGGGCAGCGGCCGGGTTTCGGGCTTGGACTTCAGCAGGCAGCCGAAATAGGTCACGCCGATGACCACGCAGTCGTATTTCTCTGCGAGGTAGGGCCTGAGCTTGTCACGGGCATAGGTCTGTCCCGGATGGGTGCCGTAGCCGTCGATGGCGACGATGAGCCCGGTGCTCTCACCGACGCCCGAGTCCGGCACCGTGACGTGGACCTCCAGCGGCCTCCGCGTCACGCCGTTCTCGATGTCCGGAGGGGGCGAGTCGATCGTGAACAGGTCGTGCCGGACGCCGCTCATCAGGGGTCGGGCACCGACTCCGTCATATCGACGAAGGCCTTCTTGATCAGAGCTTCGTCGATCATCGCCTCGGCCAGCCGTCGGTGAATGATCTCGGCGGCCGGGCGGTCGCCGGCGTAGGGGTTGCGCAGGTCGGCCAGGCCGGCGCGGAACGCCGGATCCACAGCCCGGCGGATGCCGCCGGCAATCGCACCCCGCTCGCCTGGAACGTCGATGACGTTTTTTGGCCGCAGCCGGCCCTCCTCGCGGCTGCCGACGTTGACCACCGGAAGTCTGAACGATGCGGCCTCGATGATGCCGCTGGACGAGTTGCCGACCATGGCCGCGGCGTGCGCCATCAGACCGAAATAGGCTTCGGTGCCGAGCGAGTCGACCAGCACCGCCCGGTCGTGGTCGGCCACATAGGCGCGAATCAAGTCCAGCAATCGCCGCCCGCCGTGATCGGCGTTGGGTGATGTGAACACCACGGGCAGTCCGATGGCATCGAGGCCCGCAAGCAACTCCTGGGTTTCCGTCTCGACGTCGACGGCCTCCTGGGTCGTCGGATGATAGGTCACCATCAGCGGCGGCGGATCGAGCCCGAGACCCAAGCGAACTTCCAGGGCCTTGCCGGTGAGCGGTTCGATCAACGCCAGGTTGTCGAGCCCCGGCGCGCCCGAGACAACGATGCGCCACGGTTCCTCGCCCATCTGCGCGACGCGGCGCGCGTAGGCGTCGGTGGAGACGAAATGCAGGTGCGCCATCTTGGTCATGGAATGGCGCAAGGCGTCATCCATGGCGCCCAGGGTCAGTTCGCCGCCATGGATGTGGGCCACAGCGATGCGAAACGGCTGCGCCGCCACGGCCGCGGCATGCATCTCGAACCGGTCGCCCAGGACGACGACAATGTCCGGACGCAGGCGTTCGAACGCCTTGCCGAACCCGATGACCCCGAGTCCCATGGATGCCGCCGTCCCCGCCGGCGTGTCCGACGACAACAGCAACTCCACCCGCTCGGCGATCTCGAACCCCTCGTCCTCGATGGCGCGGACCGTGTGGCCGAACTCGGGCGCCAGGTGCATGCCGCCGACGACGAGCTGCAGTTCCACGGCCTCATCGGCGGCGAGCCGGCGCAGCAACGGCCGGTAGAGGCCGAAATCGGCCCGGCTGGTGGTCACGACGGCGATGCGGCGGGGCGCACTCATTCGAACATCTCCGGTGACAGCACCGTCGCCGAGGCCACCGCCGCCTTCAACCGTCGCCCGAGATAGCGGTCCAGGTCGGCCGGCGGGATGCCGGTCCCCGGCCGGCGCGCGACCACCGCATCGGAGGTCAGTGGTTCACCACCGGCGATGGCGCGGACGGTGACCAGGCTGCGGCGGGCAACGGCGGCGATGTCCCGTTCGGCCGCCACCGGCCTCTTGGCGCCATCCCCGAGCGCGCTTTCGATGGCGCGAATGCCCCGGACCAGCGCAGCGAACTCCTGCGGTTCCATCGACGCCGCATGGTCCGGCCCCGGCGCGTGGCGATCGAGGGTCAGGTGCTTCGACCACGACCGCGCCCAGCGCGACGGCGGCAAGGGCGACGTCGGCGCCGAGCGTATGGTCCGACCACCCGACGGGGACGGCGAAACGCTGCGCCAGAGAGGCCATGGCCAATAGGTTGCAGTCGGCCGGCTCGGCCGGATAGGCACTGACACAGTGCAGCAGCACGACCGGGGGAGCGCCCGCTCCATCGATCGCCGCCATGGCGGCCGCCACCTCGCCCATGGCCGCCATGCCGGTCGAGACGATCATCGGCCGGCCCTTCGCGGCGATGTGGGCGAGCAGGCGCGGGTTGGTCAGCTCACCGGACGGTACCTTGAACGCAGCCACGTCGAGGCGCTCCAAGAGGTCGGCGCTCGCCCGATCGAAGGGGGACGACAAGAACACCAGGTGGCGTTCGGCGGCGCGGGCGGCGAGGCGTCCATGGTCGTCCTCGTCCAGTTCCAGGCGCCGCAGCATGGCGAACTGGCTCTCGCTCTCATCTGCGCCCGACTTCTGGTAGGCCGCCTTGGGGGCGTCCGCCGTAGCCAGCGCGTCGGCACGGAAGGTCTGGAACTTGACCGCATCGGCGCCGGCCTCGGCGGCGGCATCGACCAGGGCCTCGGCGCGATCGATGTCCCCGTCGTGGTTTACCCCGGCCTCGGCGATCACGAAGCACGGCACATCGGACCCGATCTCCCGACCGGCGATCCTGACCGGGGCTACCACGCGGTCCAGCCTCCGTCGACGACGAGGTTGTGTCCCGTGACATAGGCCGCGAGATCGCTGGCCAGGAAGGCAATGGCGCCCTTGACGTCGTCTTCGACGCCCATGCGCCCCAGGGGCACCCGCTCGACATACCGCTGGACGAAGTCCGGCGGCTGGTCGCGCAGCAGCCCGCCCGGAGAGACGGCGTTGACCCGGATGTCGGGTGCCAGTACCGTCGCCAGCCACCGGGTGAACTGGATCAGGCCGCCCTTGCCGGCGGCGTACGCCGCCGGACTGCCCATGTCGGTGCCCTCGTAAAGGCGCATGTCGGGGCCGACCATGCCGTAGATCGAGGACAGCAGCACGATGCTGCCGTTTCCGCTCTCGCGGAGCACTGGGGCCGCCGCCTGAATGGTCAGAAACACCGAGGTCAGATTGACGTCGAGCGCCGCCCGCCAGCTCCACGGATCCTGCTCTTCAAACGGCACCGCCCAGCCCTCCAGCGCCGAGGTGCCGACGAACGCCGCCGCGGCGACGATGACGTCGAGCCGCCCGAGCTCGCTCACCGTCCGGGCCGGGAGTTCCCGCGCCGCGGTGTCGTCGGCGAGATCGACATCGAGGGCGCAAGCCCGCACGCCGAAGTCCCCGGCGACCGCCTCGGCGGCCGGCCGGGAATCGGCGAGATCGGCCAGCGCGACGTCCGCGCCGAGTTCGGCGAGCGCCGCCGCCGCCGCCCGGCCGACGTGACCGGCACCACCGGTGACCAGGGCCACGCGGCCCGACATGTCCATCATCTGCTGCAACCGATCCGCGGTCATGGCCGGGCATCCCCGCACACGGCCTCGGCAACGCGAAGATCGAACGCCGTGTCGATGTTGAGCGCGCGTTCGGCCGGCACCTCGACGACACCGACGCGGCCTTCAAAGGCTCCGTCGGCCTCGCGGATGAACGCCGGCCGGACCGCGTAGCATACGGTGGTCATATCGAAGACCACTGGAGCGGCCTGCCGGTTCCTGATCATGGTATCCGGCTCGATGACCCGCCGGGCCAGCCCGTCAGCATCGACGACGACCATGTTGAACCACGGATTGCGCGCTGCCGGTGTCACCGTCACGACGGCATCGAAGCGTCCCTCGATGAGCCGTTCCACGCAGGCGTCGATATCCGAGGGCAGGCGCAGCGGCGCGGTCGGCGGCACGCTGACGAATACGTCGATCGGCGGTCCGCCCCCGGCCTCCAAGGCATCCAGGGCGTGGCGCCAAGCCAGCCACTCCGGCGTATCGTCGGCGGCGAGTTCGGCCGGGCGGAGGAATGGCACCTCGGCGCCGCACCGTCGGGCGGCCTCGGCAATGGCCGGCGAATCGGTCGACACGACGACACGATCCAGGGACAGCGCCTCGCGGGCCGCCATGACCGCGCGGGCGACCAGGGTTCGGCCGCCGACCTCTCGGAGATTCTTGTCCGGAAGCCCTTTCGAGCCGCCTCGAGCGAACACGAACCCGACCGCGTGTGCGCCCCCCCGTGCCTCGCCGGCCGACCCTCGCTCGGACATCCTGTGCTCGTTGCCGTTACAGCGTCACGCCGCCAACGTCGGGCAACGCCGGTCGGTTGTCAAACCGGCGCGCGCCCGCCGGCACAAAATGCCCCGCGGGCGTGGCAATTTTTGCCGACACGGCCCGTCCTCTGCCCATCGGCCTCGCGGCCAGCGTTCCAGAAACCGCCAGTTTTCATGGCCTTAGCGCATGTTCGGCGACTTGGCCCGGCGTTTGCTGAGGTCGCTTCGACGAATTGCGCTGATTCTTGAGGACCGCAGCACCATGGACGACCTGTCGATCAGAGCGCGCAACACGGAAATCGTCTCTCAGAGCGATTTCACCCCCAACAGCAAGAAGGCCCAAAGCGGGCTGTTCGGGATGCTGGCCTTCGAGGAGCTGGTGCAGAGCACGACGCTGCGGCTCGAGAAGGAAGCCCACAACCGCAGCGACATGTCGTCGGTGGCGCTGAACTCCGACACCCTCAACCCGGCCGCGCGAGAGAACGACATCGATGACGGCGGATCCCGGCGACGGGACGACGACCGGGCGCGCAACGACTCCGACGATTTCGACCGCGGCGACCGCCGGCCGGACGCCCAGCGCGTCGATCGCCCGGACGACCGGCCGCGCGAGCGCGAGGCGCCGCGCCGGGTCGAAGGTGGCGAGACCCGGTCCGGTGATGGCGTCGGCGACCGTCCGTCGGACGATTCGGCATCCCAGGCCGCCAACGCCAAAGACGACGGATCCGGCTCGGACGGCACCGGTGAGGGCAATCCCCAGGGCACCGGCGAGGACTCCGGGGCTGGCGACGGCACCGGACAGGAGACGGCCGTCGCCGCGTCCCTCGGCGCGGTTCGCACCGTGGCCCGCGGGAGTGCGTTTGCCGACACCCAGGCCGCCGATGCGGCGGCATCGGGCGGCACCGCGGTCGGCGAGATCGACGCCGACGGTGCAGCGGCAGCGAAAGCCAACGCCGGTCGAGACGGCAAGAACACGCACGGCCAGAACGCGGCTGGCGATGGCGACGCCAAGGCCAAGGCACAGGCGCCGACCCAGGCCCAGCAGGCACCGGCCGGAAATGCCGCCGCCCGACAGGCAGCCGAACTCGGTAAGGCGATCGGCAGCGACCAGCCGACGAAGGTCAACGTCACCGTGACGAGCGAAGCGGAGACCCTGGTCTCGCGGCCGGCCTCGACGCTGACGGCCGAGGCGGCGCTGGATACAGGTGACAGCAAGGCCCAGCAGGCCCAAGCCAACCCGCGCGTCGGACCCGGCGCCCAGGGTCCGAGCCTGCACCAGGCCGCCCAGCAGGCGGCGGCGGGTGCGCAGATGCAGCAGCCCGGAGCGCAGGCCGGTCAAGGCCAAGCCCAGGCGCAGGGTCAGCTCCTCGCCCAGGCGGGCGGCGCGAAGGCGCCAGCCGTGCCGGGAGTACAGGCCGATGCCACCGCCAGCCATGGCGCGGCCGCCGGGGCCGAGGCGGGCACCACGGCACCGGGCAGCACGTCGGGCACCCAGCAGACCCAGGCCGCCCAGGCCAACCAGGCAGCGGCCGCCCAGCGCGCGCTGCCCAACCAGCGGGCGGTGTTCGACACCATCACCGTCAACATCACCAAGGTGATCAGCGCCGGGCTCGACCGCATCCACATCCAGCTCAAGCCGCCGTCGTTGGGGCGAATCGAGGTGCAGTTGGAGATGGCGCAGGACGGCCGCGTCTCCGCCGTCGTCACGGCCGACAACCGTGACACCTACGAGATGCTGAAGAACGACTCCCGCAGCCTCGAACGCGCCCTGCAGGAGGCCGGCTTCCAGACCGATTCCGGCAGCCTGACCTTCAACCTCCGCAGCCACGAGGAACAGGGCGGCGAGGGCAGCAAGGCCACGGCCAACGCCGGCGGATCACCGGATGCCGAGGAGGGTAGCGGCAACGACGGTGATGTTCCGGCGGCCCAGATCGGCGATCTCTATGCCGGCATGCGCGGCCGGGGCCGCGTCGATATTCGGGCCTGAACCGGCGTAGGGCGGAGTTCCGCGGATGATCCTCTCTGGCGTATCGACGACTGACACGGGTGCCGGCCAGCAGGCCGTCGTCGATCAGACGCAGCTCGAGGACAACCTCAACAAGTTCCTCAATCTGCTGCTGACCCAGTTGCAGCACCAGGACCCTCTGGACCCCATGGACACCACCGAGTTCACCTCGCAGTTCGTGCAGTTCGCCACCGTCGAACAGCAGATCCAGCAGAACTCGCACCTGGAAAACCTGCTCGCCGTCGAGCAGAACCAGCAGGTAGCGGTCATGGTCAACTACCTCGGCAAGGTCGCCGAGGCGGTCGGCCAAGTGGTGCCGTTGGAGAACGGCTCGGCCGAGTTCACCTACTCGTTCAACGAGAACGCCGACACCACGACGATCACCATCCGGGATGCCACGGGGCGCGTGGTCTTCGTCGGCGAGGGCGCCACCGGCGCCGGACGCCACAAGTTCGATTGGAACGGCCTGGACTCGCTCGGCTTCCCGCAGCCCGAGGGCGCCTACACCGTCACCGTGTCGGCGCAACGCGCCGACGGCAGCCTGATCGACGTGCTGACCACGACCTTCGGCCGCGTCACCGCGGCGGCGGTCGAGGACAACGAGGTGTTCCTGTTCATGGGCGACATCACCGTGCCCATGGAGAGCGTGCTTTCGGTCAAGGAACCGGAGCAGGAAACCGATCTCGAGGTGGAGGAATGACGATCATACGGCGGTTGGGGTCGCCGGACGGTCCGGGACGCGCCGCGCGCGCCGCCCGGGTCCAGGAGACTGAAGGAGACGGAGCATGAGTCTGTTCGGCGCACTGACATCGGGCGTTTCCGGACTGGTGGCGCAGTCCAGCGGCATGAGCGCGATCGCCGACAACATCACCAACGTCAACACGGTCGGCTACAAGAACGTCCAGGTCGACTTCCAGACCCTGGTCACCAAGCAGACCTCGGTGACGTTCTACTCCGCCGGCGGCGTGCAGTCCCGGCCCAAGCAGCAGAACGACGTTCAGGGGTTGTTGCAGTCGACGACGTCGCAGACCGACGTCGGTGTCTCCGGCGCCGGGTTCTTCGTGGTCAACGAATCCAACAGGCCGATCATCAACAATCAGTTCCTGTTCACCCGGTCGGGATCGTTCTTCCAGGACAACGAGGGCTTCCTCAGGAACACCGGTGGCTTCTACCTGCAGGCCTGGCCCACCGACGCTTCGGGTCAGGTGATCCTGCCGACGGGCAGCACGGCGGGCCTGACCAACCAGAACATCATCTCCACCGACTTTCTCGAAACCGTGAACCTGGCCCGGGTCCGCGGCAGCGCGGCGGAGACCCAGAACATCGCCATCGGCGCGAACCTGCCGGCCAATGACGCCGTCGGCTCCACCCACAAGACCGACGTGCAGTTCTTTGACACCCTCGGCAACGCCACGGATGTCAGCTTCGTCTACACCAAGCTGGCCGCGAACCAGTGGGATCTCACCATCGAACCGCCGACCAACACCACGGTGCTGACCGTGTTCGACAGCGCCGGCACCGTCCACTGCAGCATCGGCCAGCTCGAATTCACCGCCGTACCTGCGGCGTTTTCGAGCGTCATCGTCGGCGGCACGACCTACACCTTCGTCAACGGCGCCACCGGCGCCGCCGACGATCAGGTCCAGGTGGACGGCGGCCGGACCATCACCCAGATCGTCGCCGACCTCGTTGCCGAGATTAATGCCGATCTTGCCGGCACCCCGGCGGCGGCCAAGGCCGGTAACCTGCAGACGCTGCTGATCACCGGCGCCGCCGCCGACATCATCGTCAACCCGAACGCGAACGCGGCTGTGCGTCAGACGGCGACGTTCACGGTCCAGGACCACGACAACTCGAACGCAGCGATCATCTTCAACAGCGACGGCCTGCCGTCGGCGTTCAACGTCGCCAACATGTCGATCCTCGACTTCGGCGGCGCCGCCGCCGACATGAACAACGTCGACCTCGACGGCGACGGCATCGTCGATGTCAACCGCATCGCCCTTGATTTCGGCACAATCGGCGAAGCCGATGGCATGACCCAGTTCGGCGCCGAGTTCACGCCGACCTTCATCCAGCAGGACGGAGCCCGGTTCGGGGTCTTCGCCGGCGTCAGCATCGCCACCGATGGCCTGATGACGGCGCTGTTCGACAACGGCGAACTGCGGACGATCTTCCAGATCCCGGTGGCGACGTTCGTCAACCCGAACGGCCTCGAGTCGCGGACCGGCAACGTCTGGAACTCGACCGAACGGTCCGGCGACCCGACGCTCCGCGTCGCCGACAACGGCCCCGCCGGCCAGATCATCCAGGCGACCCTGGAGGCGTCCACCGTCGATATCGGCGAGGAGTTCACGGACATGATCATCGTCCAGAGGGCCTATACGGCGGCGACCCGCATCATCTCGACCACCGACCGGATGCTCGAGGAACTGGTCAACGTCAAACGATAGTCGAAGCCGGGGAAGTAAGGAGAACACGGAAAGCCAAGTTTCGGAGTGGACGCGAGCGACCCACCACCACCACCCCACCCTCCACACCCAGGGACTTCGCGTCCCAACCCAAGGTCCCGGTTCGGCTGCCCCACGGCCGGACCGGGACCGCCCACTTCGGCCCCCTGCCCGGCCTCGCCGCCCATGCCCGAAACGGGCGGAAAACTTGGCAATTAGCCGCTTTTTAACCCTGTTCTTTAGCGGTTCGTTAACGGCGCACGCTTATGGTCACACGCAGTCAAGAACACCGCACCTCGCGGCCCGCTGGAGACGGTACCGACACGTCGATGAT
>Ga0209458_1000462_pt1 | contig 14295 bp, 8 predicted proteins | sample WorMetLIZAISLAND_FD_187411 | JGI IMG/M metagenome (GOLD analysis project Ga0209458, IMG submission 187411) | Marine gutless worms symbiont microbial communities from Max Planck institute for Marine Microbiology, Germany - Inanidrilus manae... ...
GCTCTCCACCGCGGCAACAACACGCTCACGCAAATCCAGCGAATAAGGTCGAGGCATGCATGCTGGCCTCCTCCTCCAGCCAGCATCTTGAATCACATCAAACGCCTCAGGGGAATCCCCCTGTTGATTCAAACAAGCACGGACATGCTCTAGCCGGTATCTCGACCGTCAAGCAAATCCGCGATAGCGCCTTCGACATCAAGGCGACGGGCCGGCTCAACCGGCTCTATGTCGAGCTGCTGAAGGACAACCCCGAATGGGGTACCACGGAACGCCGCCATGACATGAACCATTTCATGGCGCGGCTGATTTTCTGCTTTTTTGCGGAAGACACGGAAATCTTCGAGGTGTCCGATCAGTTCACCTCGACGATCGAAACCATGAGCGCGCCTGACAGCTCCAACACCCACGAGGTGATCAGCGAGCTGTTCCGGGCCATGAACACCAAATGGAAAGACCGCGATGGTGCCGGTCTGCCCCGGTGGGCAAGCGGTTTTCCTTACGTCAACGGCGGGCTGTTCTTCGAAAGCGTGGACGTTCCGCGCTTCAGCAAGATCGCGCGCTCTTACCTGCTGCATATCGGTAATCTCGACTGGAAGAAGATCAACCCCGACATTTTCGGCTCGATGATCCAGGCAGTCGCCGACGACGAGGAGCGGGGCACGCTCGGGATGCACTATACCAGCGTCCCGAACATCCTGAAGGTGCTGAACCCGCTCTTCCTCGACGACCTGCGCGAGAAGCTGGAAGAGGCCGGAGAGAACGGACGCAAACTACTCAATCTGCGCAACCGCATGGCCAAGATCAGGGTGTTCGACCCAGCCTGTGGATCGGGCAACTTCCTGGTTATCGCGTACAAACAGATGCGCGCAATAGAGGCCACGATCAACAGGCGGCGCGGTGAGGCCGACCGGAAGTCCGGCATTCCGTTGACGAACTTCCGGGGAATCGAGCTGCGTGACTTCCCCGCCGAGATCGCGCGCCTCGCGCTTATCATCGCCGAATACCAGTGCGACGTGCTCTACCGCGGGCAGAAGGAAGCGCTTGCCGAATTCCTGCCGCTCGACGCCATGAACTGGATCACGTGCGGCAATGCCCTGCGGCTTGATTGGCTGAGCATCTGTCCACCGACAGGGGCTGGCGTGAAGCATCACGCAGATGATTTGTTCCACTCGCCACTCGACCAGGCGCAGATCGATTTCGAGAATGAAGGCGGAGAGACCTTCATTTGCGGGAACCCGCCTTATTACGGCAGCCGAAAGCAAACTAAAGAACAGAAAGCTGATTTGTCACAGCTATCTGGCAAGACGATAAGAAAATGGAAGTCGCTGGACTACGTAGCAGGGTGGTTCATAAAGGGGCTTCAATTTCTAAAATCGCAGCCGGCCACCTTTGCTTTCGTATGTACTAGCTCTAATTGTGAGGGGCTTCAAGTCTCCGTCCTATGGAAGCATATCCTGCAAGGCGGTAGCGCCTACATCTCATTTGCTTATCGCCCTTTCAAGTGGGCTAATCTCGCAGCTAACAATGCTGGTGTGACAGTTAACATTGTAAGCGTGTCGTCAGCGTCGATTAAGCAATCACGGAGGATTTTTGACGGAGAACAGGAACGCGTAGTAGATAATATTAGCCCGTATATCCTAGCTACTCCTGACATCTTCGTCGACACCGAACCGAATTCTACATCTGGACTTTCCCCGATGATTACCGGAAGTATGCCGCGCGATGGGGGAAATCTAATTTTTTCATTCGAAGATGCGGAGAAGCTTTCGAGCTCTTATCCCCACACATCTAGTCTCATTCGCTCTTACGTTGGCACCGACGAGTTGGTTAAAGGAAACCAGAGAAGGTGTCTCTGGATTTCTGAGGCGGAAGTAGAAATAGCGAAAACTGTCCCTGAGATCAGGGAGCGACTGCAGAAAGTGTTCGAGATGCGGTCCACAAGTCCTCTAGGTTCAACACAAGAATTCGCAGATCGTTCTTACAGATTTGTATATTTAGCCGGTGAGTCCAGCAAACATACGATCGGTGTTGGTGGTGTTTCTTCTGAAAATAGGGAGTATCTTCCGGTAGCTTTGTTCGATAATCGAACAATCGTGAGCAACCTCGCATATGCGTTATATGATGCTCCTTTATGGAATATTGCGCTGATCGCCTCCAAGCTCCATTTGGCTTGGATTGCGGCGGTCTGTGGCAAGCTAGAAACTCGGTACCGCTATTCCAACACCCTCGGCTGGAACACTTTCCCAATCACAAAGCTCACCGAGAAGCACAAGGCTGATCTGACTCGCTGCGCCGAAGACATCCTTCTGGCACGCGAGGCGCATTTCCCGGCCACCATCGCCGATCTCTATGAGCCCGAGAAGATGCCTGCTGACCTGCGTGCCGCCCATGACCGCAACGACGAAGTGCTTGAACGCATCTACATCGGCCGCCGCTTCAGAAACGACACCGAGCGCCTTGAAAAGCTCTTTGAGCTCTACACCAAGATGGCCGCAGCCAATCCGGCAAATCGAAATTCGGGGGCGGCGTGATGCAAGCAGGCCCACGATTCAGCCAAGGGGGCGATGCGAAGGCGATTAGTCGGATTGCAACAGAGGTGTATGGTGGATTTCGCCAGATGTTCGATGCCCATGGTTGGGATGCGCCTGGTGAGAAGCTTATGACCTCGGCATCGGCATTGATCGTGAAGCAGTATGGGACCATCCGCGCATTCGAAGCAGCCCATCACGATCGTCTTGGATTAAACCATCGTTCCGCGAACGATGTATGGGATCGTGAATATGATGTGCTCCTTACTTCATTCTGGGGATGGACTCCGGACACATGGGGCACCGTTGGATGGTCTGGTGATCGCGGCCTTGCGAGGCGCAGGAATCTCCTCGCGCAGTTGACTGACCCGTTCATCACAGTGTGCTACGTCACCAGCAACAAGAGCCATGTCGAACGAGACCTGAAAGGCAAAATAGCAGGCTTCTACGTTGTCAGCCATGAGACAGGAGACAGGGATGAGTTCACACATCCTATTCATCATGGCCGGGATGTTCACAAGTGGCGACATTCTCTGAGAGCATTGCGCGCCTTCAACTATCTTCCCGAACATCGCCTTAATGTCGCCGATCTTGACCCCGGCTTACTGGTGCGCGCTCGTTCGGTTGCGGCCATGGGCGAAGTGCTCACCGACCCGGAGCAGATTGCACTGCTGCGGAGAACCCCCTGGATCGAGGTTGAGGTCTATACGACCGCACTTCCTTTGCTGAGCGTTGCCGGCGATGAAGGGTCATCGCACGGAATGGTTCCCGCGGGACCCGCTAGCCGCGAGGGTTATGCGGTTGCGGGCGGTTCACATTGGATGCCGCGCGAGCTCTATGTGCTTCGATTCGATGGTGATATCGATGCCTATTTGGGCCGACCGAGCGAGGGGAGAGTGATCATCAAGATTGGAATATCGGCTAGCCCCGACTTGCGCCGACAGAGTATTCAGAAAGCGATCCCGCGCGGCGCTTACCGTTGGAGAATTGACCGTACTTCCCGTTCTAGTGGCTTGCAGATGTGTCCAAACCATGCTGTCGCAGTGAAAGGTGAGGACGCCATGAAGCGTCATCTGGCCGCGAATGCCGAGTGGCTCGGTGGCGAATTCTATCTGGCGACAGAAGACGACATTGAAGCGGCTTGGCGGTTTGGCTGCCAGGCGGCCTACGAAGATTTTGAATGAGCCAATGACGACAATGAAATCTATCCCTTCCGTTTCCGTCACCTATGCTCAGACCGGCAGCTCGACCAAGTCAAACGAGCTGGGGATGCGGCCGATGCAGGAGCGGGCCTACGAGAAGCGGGGCGAGCAGTATCTCCTGATCAAATCGCCGCCTGCGTCAGGCAAGAGCCGAGCGCTCATGTTCATCGCTCTCGACAAGCTGCACAATCAGGGGCTCCGCAAGGCCATCATCACTGTGCCGGAGAAGTCGATTGGATCGAGCTTCGTCGACGAGCCTCTGTCAAAGTTTGGTTTCTGGGCGGACTGGCATGTCGCGCCGAAATGGAACCTCTGTAACGCGCCGGGCTCGGAAGGGAGCAAGGCCGATTCTGTCGGGGCCTTTCTGAAGAGTATCGATCAGGTCCTGGTCTGCCCTCATGCGACTTTCCGCAACGCTGTCGAGAAGTTCGGCGTCGAGGCGTTCGATGACTGCCTGATCGCGGTGGACGAGTTCCACCACGTCTCCGCCAACCCCGACAACAAGCTTGGCGCGCAGCTCGCAGAGCTAATCGCCCGCGACAAGGTGCATATCGTCGCCATGACGGGGTCATACTTCCGGGGCGATTCCGAGCCGGTGCTCATGCCACATGACGAAGCCCGGTTCGAGACGGTCACCTATACCTACTACGAGCAGCTCAACGGCTACACCCATCTGAAGAAGCTTGACATCGGTTACTACTTCTACAGCGGGGCCTATGCCGACGACATTCTCAAAGTCCTCGATCTCGGCGAGAAGACCATCATTCACATCCCGTCCGTTACCTCGCGCGAGAGCACGAAGGACAAGATCAGGGAAGTTGAGCACATCATTGAGGAGCTGGGTGAATGGCAGGGCACCGACCCGGCCACTGGCTTTCAGCTCGTGAAGACACCTGAAGGCCGGGTGCTGCGTATCGCCGACCTAGTGGACGACGATGTGAAACGCGACAAGGTATCGGCAGCGCTCAAAGACCCCGCCGAGAAGTCTAACCGCGATTATGTGGACATCATCATCGCCTTGGGCATGGCGAAAGAGGGCTTCGACTGGGTCTGGTGTGAACATGCGCTGACCGTTGGCTACCGGGCGAGCCTGACCGAGATCGTGCAGATCATCGGCCGTGCGACTCGCGATGCGCCGGGCAAGACCCGCGCTCGCTTCACCAATCTGATCGCCGAACCCGATGCCTCCGAGGAGGCGGTCACCGAGGCGGTCAACGACACGCTGAAGGCGATCGCCGCGAGCCTGCTCATGGAGCAGGTTCTCGCGCCACGCTTCAACTTCACCCCGAAGAACCAGGATAGCGGGCCGCAGGAAGGCTTCGATTACGGGGAAGGCGGCTATGACCCCGAGAAGTGCAATGTCGGCTTCAACGAAGACAGCGGGCAGTTTCAGATCGAAATTAAGGGGCTTGCCGAGCCCAAGAGCAGGGAGGCCGAGCGCATCTGCCAGGAAGACCTGAACGAGGTGATCGCCGCCTTCGCTCAGGACAAGACGGCCGTGGAGCGTGGCCTGTTCGACGAGGAGCTGGTGCCGGAGGAGCTGACCCAGGTCCGCATGGGCAAGATTGTCAAGGACAAGTATCCCGAGCTTGATGAAGAAGACCAGGAAGCCGTGCGCCAGCACGCCATCGCGGCGATGAACCTGACGCAAAAGGCCAAGGAAGTGGCCCTTGAAATCGATTCCGAAGACAAGACCGCAAACACCGCACTTATTGATGGCGTACGGAAGTTTGCGATGGACGTGCGCGAGCTGGATATCGACCTGATCGATCGGATCAACCCGTTCAGCGAAGCCTATTCGATCCTCGCCAAGACAATGAGCGAGGAGAGCCTCAAGCAGGTAGCAGCCGTTATTTCCGCCAAGAAGGTGCAGCTAACGCCGGAGGAAGCCCGCGACCTGGCGCGTCGAGCCTTGAAGTTCAAGCAGGAGCGCGGCCGGCTTCCCTTGATCACATCGCCGGATGCCTGGGAGCGAAAAATGGCCGAAGGCGTGGCTTTCCTTGCTCGCATGAAGGCGCAGGCCGCCAATGGCTAATCAGTTCACCGAGGAAGACGATGCACTGCTGGCCGATCTCGGAGTCGAGGTTGAAGCGCCGAAAGCTGCTGCCCGGACGCGACTGGAGGAGCGGATCATCGCCGGCTTTGAGGACATACAGCGCTTTGTGGACGAACATGGCCATCCGCCCCGGCACGGCGAAGACCGGGATATCTTCGAGCGTCTCTATGCTGTCCGCCTTGACCGCATTGGCACCCAGGCAGAGTGCCTTGAACTTGTCACGCCGCTTGATTATCAGGGGCTGTCGACAGGAACAGACGTTGAGCTCCCGCCAGATGAGGAGCTGGACGATGACGCATTGCTCGGCGCGCTTGGCATCGAAGCCGACACATCCCCCATCACCGAACTGAAGCATGTTCGCTCGAGTGCGGATAAGAAGGCGGCGGAAGAAGTCGCCGCGCGCGAACGCTGCGCGGATTTCGAGACCTTCAAGCCGCTCTTCGAGCAGGTGCAAAAGGAGCTCGACTCCGGTTTGCGCGAGACCCGTCCCTTCGAGATGAAGGCCGAGATCGAGGAAGGGCGCTTCTTCATTGTCGGCGGCCAAAAAGCTTACGTCGCCGAAAAGGGCGACATCACCCTCACCGAACACGGCCGTACCGATGCGCGGCTGCGCGTCATCTTCGATAACGGTACCGAGAGCAACATGCTCATGCGTTCCTTGCAGCGCGCCCTGAACAAGGATGAGGCGGGCCGGCGGATCACCGATCCGGCCGCTGGTCCGCTGTTCTCAGATCATACGATCGACGGCGACGAGGCTAGCGGCACGATCTACATCCTGCGCAGCAAGTCCGATCATCCTCTGGTCGCGGAGAACCGTGACGTGGTGCACAAGATCGGTGTGACCAACATGAGCGTGGAGAAGCGGATCGCTGGCGCGCGCCTTCAGCCCACGTTCCTGATGGCGGACGTTGAGGTCGTCGCGACCTACCAGCTCTACAACATCAGCCGTACCAAGCTGGAAAACCTGATCCACCGAGTATTCAGCCCGGCGCGGCTGGACATCGAGATCATGGATCGCTTCGGTAAGCCGGTTGTGCCACGCGAATGGTTCCTGGTTCCCTTGTCGGCAATCGATGAGGCCGTGGAGAAGATCAAGGAGGGGACGATCGCCGGGTACGTCTATGATCGGGAATCGGCGTCGCTGAAGTCCCGCAAGGCCGCCACACGATAAGGGCCTTGCCGTCTTCCCGATGGGGCGTCGGGGTCAGGCGAGTGAGCGCGAACGCTCGCATCCTGCGGCACACTGATGCAGTCCAGCACGCCGGCCCACAAGACCACCACGTAGTGTCGCGACGCCTCGAACGGGTCGATTTTTTGGTCTATTCGTTGGTATCGGCGAAATCGCATTCGAGAATATCACCATATTTCAAACGGTTGCCGCTGTTTTGTGATGCCGCCCCTGGCACCATTTTATTCAAGGTCCGTTCCGCCCACTGACCCGCATGTTCGCCTCCCTCGACTCAGGCAGATGAGCGCTCACTGCAAACCCGTCGGATCGTCGAGGAACTCGGATGCTGGATCGACACCGCTGACGTGCAGGTGGTCCCGGGCGCGGGTACAGGCGACGTAAAGCAGGTGGCGTTCGGTGTTGTAGACGTCTTCCAGATCCGCCTCGTCGGCGACAGCCTCGATCCGCTCCTGCAGAGGCAGCACCTCGTCGTCGCATGCCATCACGGCGACGGCGCGAAACTCCAGGCCTTTGGCGAGGTGCATCGTGCTGATGGCGACCTTCCCCGCTACGGCTTCGACCTTCTCGCGCAACTCGGTGTTTTGCAGGCCTGCCGCCTTAACGGCAGCGCGAGCCATTTTCAGCTGTCCTGGCGCGCGCACGAACACCGAAATCTCGTGTGGCAGACAGCCTTCGCCGGCGTGCGTCGCAAGCCATGCAGCCACGCCTTCGATCTCCGCCTTCTTGTCGTCGAACAACTCAATCTCAGGCGCCGGGCCATTGAAGATGGAAATGGTGCCACGCCTGCTTTCGGCGTTGCCGTCGACGTCGGCAATGCTCGTCGGTAGCAGGCGGTCCGCCTGGGCGCGGATCTGATGCGAGGTGCGATAGTTGATACGCAGGGTGTGCGACCGACCGCGCACATCTATGCCGAGGAATTTCCACGAGAACGGTTGCTGGAAGATGCGCTGGCCCAGGTCGCCGGTGAAGAACAGGCCGTCGGGCCGATCGGCGGCCAGCGCCGCTAGAAAACGCGCCTCGGCGACGCCGAGATCCTGCGACTCGTCGACCACGGCGAAATCGAATGGGCGCCTGCCGCTGTCGATCAGCTGCTGCGTCACCCGACCGAATACATCCGCCCAGGTCGCCACGTCTCGCCGGTTTAGCTCCTCACGCAGCCGCTCGAAGATCTGCCACAGGGCCTCGCGCTGGCGCCCGCCGATCCGCGTCTTGCGCCCCAGACGCGAGACATCGCGATAGGCTTCCCACGTTCTCAGCTGCCAGGCGTCGACCACTTCCCCCCACTCGCCAATCAGGAACTTCGACTAGAAGCGCTCCCCCTCGCCCGCATCTGCGGCTTGTGCCAGCAGGGTCTGCACCTGCGTTGCCGATGCGATATTGGGCTGACCGAACCATTTGGCATAGAGGTCGTAGCCGACACCCGAGATCGGCTGCACCGTGATGCGATCGACTATGGCGGGTTCGATACCTGCCAGATGGTCGAGTTTCAGCTTCAGGGCATTGGCCAGAGCCTTGGAGAAGGTCGTGAGCAGTATCCGTGCATTGGCGTTGGAACGCGCCAGATGCACGGTACGGTGCAGAGCCACGATGGCCTTGCCGGTCCCCGCCGATCCGGAGATCCGGGCGGGCCCGTTGTACCGCCGTTCGACATATCGACGCTGGTCGGGATGCAGGAAAACCGCCCACTTCTCCCAGGGGAACGCCAGCGCCCGCTCCAGTTCCTCCGCATTGTCGAGCACGCGAAAACGCCGGCCGGCATCGGGATGGCCGAACGGATCGGCATTGGCGGGGACAGGCTCCGGCGCCGTGGGCGCTTCGCCGACAGCCAGATTGAGCAAAGCCTCCTGCGCTTCCTGAGGTAGGTGCTCCAGAAGATCGAACAGTCTGTCCTCGGTCGCGTGGCGCTCGTCGTCGAGCCAATCCTCCGGCACACCGAATGCCAGCAGATCGTCTGCATCGTAGCCGTCGAAGAGTGTTGGCTGCGCTGTGGCAGTCTTCGGCGGCGGTATGACCACAACCTCCTCGACGCGCTCGCGAACCTCGACAAGTTGCATAGCTCCGGTCTTTGGATGCCGTTCGATCTTGCGCCGCTCGGCCCATCGGAAGGCTTCGTCATGGTGGTCGACATAGACCAGCAGCAGGCTCGATGCCGTGCGATGGACGATCAGGCGGATGTCGGCGTTGACGCGGGCAGACCAGAAGTTTGGGTCTCGCGCGCGTCCGAGTTTGTGGAACTGAAGCCCTGACTGGTCGGCTTGAGCTGCAGGTCGAACGCCGTCGTCTTGACCGCCTTCTATTCCTGACCGGTCAAGCGAGCGAGGCTATCCGCGAAGGTATCGGCGATGCGGAACTGCACAATCTACAATCCCAACGCTTGAAGAACGGCGCTCATACCTGCTCAGCGCCGACGAACTGGTCTGAGATGTCCCGATAGCTCGCTTTTGGAATATCCTCAATTTCGCTTGGCCGTACCAAATCGCCGATGTCGATCTCCGGATGGCTGAGGCCCCATGCAACGACTAAACGACCTGGCTCCGTATCTTTGTTCGACGACAGCGAGTCAGGCTCCTCTAGCGCGTTGATCGGCACGCCCTCCGCCTCAGTGTGCTGTTTCAGCCAAGGCGTCAGCGCTTCCATCGCATGTCGGTGAAGATTGTTCGCCGCTCCCCCACCGCACAGAAACAACGGCAGGGTGGTCCTCCACTCGGGGGCCCTTGGGTCGCGACTTCGTTTCGTTTGCCAGATTACCGCGCGCATGACCCGCTCAACAGCTGTCTCGATCTCAGCTTCAGACCGCCCCCTTTTGAGCATCGCCGCTGTCGCCGCGACACCGAGGGGCTGCACGTCCGCGACCAACATCGTATAGTGATCGATTCCCTCGACCGGCTCGCTCAATCGGAAACAGCATGCATCGAGTGTCGAGGCTCCCACGTCGGCGAGAACATAGAGACCGTTTCGACGGTTCTGAGAGCGGGCAAATCCGGCGACGGCCGCGGCGACTTCCGGAACGACCTGAAGAGCAACCCCATCATCCGTGGGCTCCTCGTCGAGAGCCCTTCGAACATCCTTCAAAGCGACCTCGGCTCCTGAGTTTGCGAGGTTCCACGCGGCATGTAGTAAGTTGAGATAGGGAGCAAGCATGGGCGTATCGTAGGTCGCCGCCGGCAATCCCAGGTTAACCGACCACTGCAACGAGTGTCCTCGAAAGGCCCTCTGCTTAGCGGTCCAACTCACGGTTTCTCGGAGCACGAGAGCCAGATACGCGGCGCAAGCCTCTTGCACGCTGACATCGTTGTGAAGCATGGCGCCGGGATTGTCGATGAAGGCGGCCTTGAGGCCTCCCAGCTTCGCACTGCCCTTGACCGGCACAGCGGAGAAGGTCCGTCGGGTACTGTCGTACCAGACCGCGCTTTGCCAAAGATGGCTGCACCCTTCTGCCCGAGCCGATTTGGGAACGGGCAGCGCATTGGCGGGCTGGCCCGGCCGGTATGGGGTTCGAACGACGACTTTCGTCGAACTCGTACCGAAATCCAGACCGATGACGAATTCGATGCTAGTTGGCTTGCCCCTGCGCGTGCTGCCGTGAGTCGCCCTCTGTTGAGCCCCTCCTGCGTCCTCCGACTTGGATTGAAGCTCGGACACGCGCCCCTGTTGTTTTGACGACGACCCACGCGCGTCATCAACTCCATGGGCGATTGGATCCGCTGTCTCCGGGCGCGCCTTCTCGGTCGGGGATAGACCCAGCCAGTGTCGGAATCTTGCCAACACTTCAACCTATTCCTTCTTTTCGCTACCCCTCACGCTCTATAGGCCAAGCGACGTTCCGGACTCACTCGACCCGAACCAATACGACCGCGATGTCCTCGGTCGAGGGTTCGAGTTGCCTGGCTCGTTCGATCTCCTCGCGTCGCCTTGCGCATTTGTCCTCGAAGGCCCGGACCTGTGCCTCGACGGCCCGCGCAAGTCCGTCACGCGAAGCGGCTTTATGGCCCGCGATGACTCTTTCTCGGATCTCCAGCCATTGTTCACGGTGGCGCTCCAATGTTCGCAGCTGGACATCGGCGCGGTCGTCGTTTTCCGCGCTCCGCTCCTGAACGAACAAGTCAAAGCCCCGACCAAGTTCGCCCTGGAACAGCATCTCATCGCATTGGCCCCCGACCTCGTCGAGGTCCATATCCATGGCCGCTTCGGACCAGTAGCTGCCCTCGGTCGACGCCCTGATGGCCAGCGCCTCGGCCTCGTCTTCCGAGAGCGTTTCCGACGTGCCACAGTTGAGACCTGCAAACCCCAGCCGCTCGATCTCCAGGACACCACCGAGCGACCATTTCATGATAGCCAGCATATAGGTACCCGGCGCCGGCATCCCCTCAGTTGCTCTAAGGTGAACGGTCACGGCGGGTCTCAGCTTTGGAGCGTCGTCTTGCTGCAGTCGGTCCGCAGCAAATCGAGTGAGAGGATGGATCTGGGTAATCACCTCGTAGCGCTTGCCCCGGCCGCTTGCCGTTGCATGGCCGAACTGACACTTCACCGAACCGCTACCCCGCAATAGCCGGGTATCAGTCGTCAGCCTGGCGCGGCGAACAAACTGCTCGAAGTCCACCTTGGCGGCGGGTGACAGATCCACCTCGAAAACGTCCTCTTCGGATCGGACAGCGGTGATCTGCGAGCCGGTATAGTATTGGCTGAAAACATCGTTGATGTAGCGCCGTATGTCGGACGGCGATACCCAGCGATTGAACTCATGCGCAGCGACGATGGTGTTAAGAATGTAGTCCCCATGCGCGATGAGGCTTGCTGCCTGCGCCTCCAGTTCCTCTTGCTCCCGTCTCAGGTTCTCAAGCGCCGTCGCAGCCTGCTCGATGCGCAGTTCCTGCTGCTCCTTACTGAGGCGCCCGGCAAGCAGATCACGTGTCAGACGCTGGATCTCGTCGCCGAGCACGGCCTCGAAATCGCCCAACGCACTCTTGACGAGATCGAGGCGCTGATAGAGCCGAGAGTAGATCCGGGCGTCGATCGTGCCCTCATGCAGCACACTGAGGATGGTTATCGCGTCAGACTTCTGCCCTAAGCGGTCAATACGGCCGATGCGCTGCTCGATCCGCATCGGGTTCCAAGGCAGGTCGTAGTTGATAATGGACCTTGCGAACTGCAGGTCGATACCCTCGCTGCCCACCTCCGACGAAAGCAGAACCGATTCCCCCTTCGACTGGGCAAATCGCTGTATCACCGTATCCCGGTCTTCGGTTATGTCACCGTGCAACAGCTCAACGGCGAACCCGTCTTCCACCAGCCTTTCTGCAAGGTAGTTCAGCGTCGTTTTGAAGCTGGAGAAGACGATGATCTTCTGATTTTCTTCGCTCGCCTTGCGAGCCTGCTTGAGGAGAGCCGTCAAGCGCGCGTACTTCGTATCGACGGCCCGAAGCTGTTCGACGTCTCCTAGTCCACGGGACGCCTCGGCCAGGCGGCGCACCAGCGGTCCGATTGCTTTCTCGATATCTTCAATCTCCGACCCGTCGTCGTCGCCTTCCGCAATCTCCAGCGTTCCAGTTTCCGCCCAACGTTGGATTGCAGCGGCAATGCACGATGCCATCATCCGCTGGGGTGTCGCCAGCAGGAAGCCCTGTACGATGCCGACTTCGTCGGCATAGTCCTCAACGACCTCGGAGATGATCCGATAAGCCTCGTCCTCCAATGGGTCAGGCTTGACGATCTCTTCGGTGACAATTCGAGTCACTCTAAACTCTTCGACGTCCCGCCGCCGGGTTCGGTTCACGACGTGGGAGAGCAGGTTCGCCTGTTCGAGCCGGTACGCGAGCCTTGCGCGAGTCGCATGATCGAGACGGTGGGATGCTGCCTGAAGCTCGTCCCGGATGACCTTGATCTGTCGACTGCCCGAGAGAAGCGGAGAAGCAGCTGTGCTGTCCAGGATCTCCAGGATCGCCTCGGCCTTCGTGTCGGCCCGGAGCATCGCCTCGCGAGCCGCGATCAGGGGGCGATTGGCTTGCAGGATATCCTCGAAGGCGTCCTCTCGGTCGAAGGTCGCGTCGTCGAGCAATCGCAGCAGCGAGAAAAGATCTCTGTTCCTGAGGTGGATTGGTGTCGCAGAAAGGAAGAGCGTGTGCGCCGACACTTCCCGGAGCAGCGAGCCCAACGTGTTGGCCAGGGTCTCGGGGTTACGCATGTGATGCGCCTCGTCGACGACGAGCAGATCGAACAGAGGATCGCGCCCTGCGGCTTCCTGCAGTGCCAGGGCAAGTTCGCGGCGCGTAGACGAGCGGCCTCGGGTCTCTGTTCCATCGGACCAATTGCGCGGCGGTCGTATCGACTGGAGCGAGCAGATCGCAGCAAATCCGCGCCGTTGACGGTCCCGGTCTTTGAGCAACTGAAGCAAACCGTCAGCATTCAGGATCTCGGCGGAGATGTCGAACTTCTGCGACAGCTCCATGCGCCACTTCTCACGAAGAGACTTCGGGCAGACGACAAGCAATCTCCGCATATCGTATCGCGCCCTGAGCTCCGTCCAGATCAAGCCGGCCTCGATGGTCTTGCCAAGACCGACCTCGTCGGCGATCAGCAGCCCGCTGGTGGGCGAGTTCAGCATCTTCAGGACAGGCTTGAACTGGTAGGCGTAGAAGTCGGTGTTCGTGGCCTCCATGCTGTAGATCAAGTCGGCCAACCGCCCACTCAGCCGGTAATGCGTTAGCACCTGACGAAGCCTCGGCGGGTCCGCGAACTTGCCCTCGCGCAAAAGGACCGTCGGCGACTCAATGATCTCCGGTACAGGCTCGATTTGATCGACCGGTACAAAGCGGACCCCATCGGAAAATCGAATGCCGATCGCGACACGACTGCCCATCTTCCGGGGCGCCTGATCGGTCACAGTACCTTCGCGGGATGTGTCATGGATCAGACGAACGTAGGTGCCTGGCGGGAACATGCGGTCACTCCCAAGCAGCGTGGAGGCAGCCACCGACCGCTTGTCCGCTCACTCCAACATGCCGCGCGGGTTGGTCGACGTGCACACCAACTTCGAGAGCGGAATTATCCGCAAACTCCGTAGCGAACTCGAACATGCCGCATCCTCCCAGTCTGTCGGCACATCGGTTCTTCCTGCCCTCTCAATTCACCACAAACACTTTCATCACTTCGTCGCCCAGGTGATTGCTTGTCCGACCCGGACACATAGGTATCAGTTTGTACCTAAGACATAGGTGACAACCTCGGGCCGAACGGGTTGTCGAGGGGTTGCAGGGTCCTCTGTTCCAAGTCGACGTATCCCAGATCGTAGTGCATGAAGCTGACGAGCCATATGCCCTC
>Ga0209458_1000463_pt1 | contig 14255 bp, 19 predicted proteins | sample WorMetLIZAISLAND_FD_187411 | JGI IMG/M metagenome (GOLD analysis project Ga0209458, IMG submission 187411) | Marine gutless worms symbiont microbial communities from Max Planck institute for Marine Microbiology, Germany - Inanidrilus manae... ...
CCGAAACCCAAGGGCACTATGATGAAGCATCCGGTCAATCGCCGGAAATGACTTCGGAGACAACCCTGTCCCCGGCAATCGGAAAATGGAACGGTAGAGCTGGACTTCAAAGCCGGAATTAGACAACATAGAAAGCCCTGTGAATCGCTTCGCTCGACTGATGTACATCCGCAAGCCCATAGCCCTATCCGTCGCTCTCGTCTTCTTGTTGGGATGGCTTCGTTCCGCCGACGCCGCCAATCTTGTGGCGAAGGTGCACTTGGACCCTCAGAATCTCTACGGCGACGAGGTCCACTTCGATGTTCACCGGGCCGGTGAAAAGGTCGGCTTTCATCGCGCGCGTTTTCGGACCGAAGGGCCCTTTTTGTATGTCGACACGGAATTCGAAATCGAAATCGACTTCCTTATCTTCACGGCTTACCGGTTCGCCTACCAGTCTCGATCGCGTTGGACCGATGGAACGCTGAGCGCACTCGAGGTAGAAGTTGACGACGATGGCACGTCGTTTCGATTAGACGCAGCCGATGACGGTAACGGGTTCACGGTCAATAGCAGCAACGGTTCTGTAAAACTGGAAACGCCCCTCTACCCGACCAACCACTGGAACGCGGCGGTCCTCGACCAAAAGCGGGTCCTCAACACCTTGACCGGGCAAATTAACGACGTTGCTATCACGCCGGTCGAGCGGGTTTTGGTCGAGACGGAACGGGGCGAAATCTCGGCTACCCATTACGTCTATTCGGGCGATCTGGACACGGAGGTCTGGTATGACGACGAGGGCCGCTGGGTGAAGATGCGTTTCAAGGCGCGCGACGGCTCGACCATCGAATACGTGTGCCGCCGCTGTCAAGGACCGGCTAGCGACCGGACCGGAAATTGATAACTCTGGGCGACGCGCCAGGCACTGGGGTTGCCTGGATCACGGGGGCCGGAAAAGGTATTGGCCGGGGTCTCGCCCTGCGTCTGGCGGAAATGGAGTGGACGGTGGCGGCGAGCGCCCGAACCGAAGCGGATCTGGCCAGCCTCAAAACAGAAAGCGCGACCGGTCGCATTCACGGATTTCCCCTGGATGTCACCGACGCGGCGGCGACGGCGGCGACAGTCGCGTTGATCGAGAAACAGTTGGGGCCACTCGGTCTCGCCCTACTGAACGCCGGAACCCACCAACCCTTTGCGGCGGAGAGCTTCACCGTCGAAAAAGTCCGTGGTCTCGTCGAAACCAACCTGATGGGAACGGTCAACAGCCTCGCCCCGATCCTCGAGCGTTTCATCGAACGGCGCGCCGGCCACGTCGCTGTGGTCGCCTCGCTAGCCGGGTACCGAGGACTGCCGACGGCGGCAGCCTATGGCGCCACTAAGGCCGGCCTGATCAATATGTGCGAGGCCTTGCGCCCAGACCTGGAAACCCACGGCATCAAGCTCACCCTGATCAATCCGGGTTTCGTCAAGACCCCCCTCACCGACAAAAACGACTTCCCCATGCCTTTCCTGATTTCGGTCGAAGCGGCGGTCGAGCAAATCATCAACGGCCTGGAGAAGGGTCCTTTCGAGATCACCTTTCCTAGGCGGTTCGCATACTTGATGAAACTTCTTCGGGTCTTGCCAGACCCGTTGTTTTTCGCCCTCACCCGGCGGATGATCAACTCATGAACGAGGCTTGCCAACGCTATTGCCGTTATCTAGAGACTCTAACGCCAGAGGTTCTCGATCGGTTGGGCGAATTTGTCACAGAGGACGTGCGCTTCAAGGATCCGTTCAACGATACCCGCGGCGTCGACGACATGGCCCGCGTGTTCCGGCATATGTTCGCAAATGTCGACGACATACGGTTTACCGTCAATCGGGCTTTCTCCGACAGCAATCGGTGCCTCATTGCCTGGCGTTTCGAAGGAATTCTCGGGAACGAGCCTTGGACATTTGATGGCACCAGCGTACTACGCTTTGCGCCGGACGGCCGCGTTCAGGAACACGTTGACCGTTGGGACGCCGCACAGGCGTTCTATGAGCGCTTGCCGATCATTGGATGGTTGCTCCGGCGGATAAGAGTTCATCTGGCCGTTCGTTGAACATCGTCGTGGGCACCGCCGACAAGCGTTCAGCCGGCATGAAGGCCAGCGTCACGGTACCGACTTCAACCCCCAGTTTGGTGACCCGGGCCCGGTTGAGCAGGACACCCGTGGGCTGCAGAAACATCCAATCGTTGAAGTGAACGCGCAGCGTCCCTTCGCCGACCTTGAGGTCCATGTCGTAGCGCCAATTAAGCGCGTTGCCATAGGCCTGACCTTCCGCTTTTCCGATCACGTCGTCGGCACGCCCCTCGTAGGTGTGCGGGCCGGTCTTTTCGATTGTCCAGACACGCCGGTCTCGTTCACCGTCGCTATACTGGAACCGTTCGTCGAGGACGAGTTCGCGACCGTCCCAGGTGCCGGTGATGTCGACGGTAAATTGCCGACGCAGGCGCCCGAACCGGTCTTCGAATATGCCCCAGGCGCGGGTTTCCCCGGCAAAGTAGTCTTCGATAATCAAACGCGGCGCAGCGTCTTTGAAGTCCGTTGGTTTCATGCTTTCGCATCCACTTAAAAAAATCAGCAGTATCGGAACGGCGATCAAACGTACCATCATGGGGCAACCTCTATTGGTTCTCCGTACCCGTCCATCCTTTGGTCCAGGCGCCGGCGGATGATTGCGTGCTTCTCGGGCGTCAACGGAAACCGCCAGATGACCGCGATCGCGAATACCTTTATTACGACGGGAATCAGGGCGTAGATCACAACAAGCCCATTGATTCCGGCTTGCGTCGGCGACACCGGGTCGAACCCGAGGGCTTCGACTCCGGGCAGGGCCAAGCCGACGGCAGCGGCGAGTGCCAGTTTCGTGCTCATGCCCCAAAGCGCGAACTGCAGACCGGCCTGGGCCCGACCTGAGCGAAGGGCGCCATAATCAACAACATCGGCTTGGATGGCCGGCGGCAGCGCCAAGTCAGCGCCGAGGGACATGCCGGTGATCACACAAACGACCGCGAAGGCAGCCAACGACCCGGCAGGAATCACAGGTACAGAAACGAAAGCCACGCAGGCCAGGATCATCGCCCAACACCAGATACGGTGCTTGCCGAAGACGTGGCTCAGCTTCAGCCACAAGGGGATCGCCGCGATGGCGGCTAGGAAATAGAGCAATACGAACAAAGGGCGCTGATCGGCCTCGGCGCCAAGCCCGAATTCCAGGTACAAGAAAAACAGGGCGGCCGGGATCCCGTTGGCGAGACCGTTGAGAAACCAGGCAGACAGCAGTCTGATGAAGGGTCGATTGGAAATCAGCGCCTTCAGCGCAGCAAAGGTAGGTTGTCGCACCTCTGGCCTTCGCCGCCCTTCCTCTTCCCAGCGGTCAGGAACGACCCAAAGCAACCAAGGCACCGTGACTCCTCCGAGCCCGATCGCCAACCAGGCAATTGCTGCCGTCGATTCCGTCGCCGTCCAACCCAATCCCGCCGTCACCGCTGAGACACCGCCGGCGCCGACGATGCCGAGGAGCGCGAACGTCTCTCGCCAAGACGTGATTCGGGTGCGCTCGTCGTAACCTTTGCTTAGTTCGGCTCCCCAGGCCAAATAGGGGACGGCGAGCATGGTCCACCCGGCGTAGAGCACTAAAGACCAGACCAGGAGATAGTTGGTGTCTACAGTTGCGGGCGGGCTTAAAATATGGAGCAACCCGATTCCGGCGATGACGGCACCGATGGCGATCCAAGGTTTACGGCGACAGCCCCGCCAACCGAAGCGGTCGCTAAGCCAACCGATCAGGGGATCGGTCACCGTATCGAAGATGCGGGCGACAAGCAGGACGTAGCCTGTCGCCGCGAGTCCGAGCCCTAAAGTCACGCCATAGAGTGTCGGCAAGTGGATGAATACGGGTATCGTCGGCAGGGAGACGACGAAGGCCGGTAGCGAATAGGCGGTCAGCACTGATCTCGCCAAAGGCACCGGCGTCTCGTTCATTTGGCTTCGATGACGAACTGGCCAACATCGATGCGGTTGTAATCGAACCCGGCCTCGCAGTAGCTGAGATAGTACCGCCACATGCGGCGGAACCGCTGATCGAAACCAATGCCTTCCATGCGCGACCAGTTCATCAGGAAGGTTTGGTCCCAGCGACGCAACGTTTCGGCATAGGAGGCCCCAAAGTACAGGCGGTCAGCGATCTTGAGATCGGATTGGGAAACCGCGTTTTCCAAGACAGATGGGCTGGGCAACATACCGCCGGGAAAGATGTAGCGCTGGATGAAATCCGGTGTCCGACGGTAGAAATCGAATTGATCCTCGGCGATAGTGATGACCTGCAGGCCGGCACGCCACCGGCTTTCAAGCAACGGCGGACGACGTCGAAGTAAGTCGCCCAATGCTCTTCGCCCACCGCCTCGAACATTTCGATCGAGACGATCTTGTCAAAGCTGCCGGTGACGTCCCGATAGTCCTGGATTCGGATCTCGACCGAATCGGCCAAGCCGGCGCGTGCCATGCGGGCACGTGCATAGGCCGCCTGCTCTCGCGACAAAGTCAGTCCGAGGATAGTGCAGCCGTATTCGGCGGCGGCGACCTCGGCGAAGCCGCCCCAACCGCAACCGATCTCGAGAACCCGGTCGCCTGGCTTGAGACCGACTTTTTCGGCCAAGCGCCTGTATTTTCGGATCTGGGCATCGATCATCGGCTCTTCGGAGTCCTCGAAGAGAGCCGAGGAGTAGGACATCGTTTCGTCGAGCCAAAGACCGTAGAAATCGTTGCCGAGGTCGTAGTGATGCGCGATGTTGCGCCGGCTGCCACGCCGCGAATTGGCTCTAATCGCGTGGCGCAGCCGGTTGACGGCGTTAACCAGCCGCGATGCCTGCAGCGCCTCGGAAAGAGCCTCTCCATTGACGGCGCCGAGTGCCAGCAAGGAGGTCAGATCGGGAGTGTCCCAGTCGCCGTCCATGTAACTTTCGGCGAAGCCGATATCGCCCGAGATCAGCATGCGGGTGATGACCCGAAGGTCATGGATCTTGAGCAGGGCCTGCGGGCCGGTCGAGGCGCCCTCGAAGCTGCATTGGTAGCCCGACGGAAACTCCACCGTCAGCCGGCCGACCTGAAGGCGGCCGAACCAGTGGCAGGCCAACCGCTCGCGGATCCCAGCAGCCCTTAGACCCGTTTCGAGTCGAGACGCGGTGCGTGTCAGAGTGTTTTCCATCATGATTTACCGTTTGCCGTAAAAGATTGTCCGACGCTGCTCTGAATCGGATCGAGCGCCGGTTGGTGAGAAAAAACACCGGTTCCCTTCAACCACAACAGCAGCGCTTCCCAGTGAATGCCCGCCATGACCTTGAGCGTCAGTAGCGGAAAACGGATCAATGTCCGGGCCAGCGTCCAGCGGCTGAGTTCCTCCCGTCGCCCCTGGAACGATGCGGCGAGCAACAGCCCGTCGGCGTCTTCCTGGCGGATCACCACATTGACGCCGTCACCCGGCGGTACGATACGGAAGTGATAATCCGCATCCATGCCGATGAACGGCGAGACATAGAGCTGCTTGCCGCAGTTTTGTCGGATCACGGGCCGCTCCGGGTCGTCAACCGGTATTACGTAAGTATGCCGTTCCTTGTAGGTGTTGCAGACCTCGTAAAGGATAGCTGCCAGTTGACCATCGCGTCGATAACAGAAATAGACGCTAAGCGGATTGAATACGTAGCCGAAGATACGCGGATAACAAAGAAGACGGATTGGTCCGCCGTCCGCCTCTAGTCCGGCCTCGCGAAGGCGGGCCTCGGTCCAGTTTCGCAACGGTTCGCCGGTGGTCGGACCGTGGTCCTCGTCATAGAAAGCAAATGGTGCGGGTCGATTGTAACGGAAGAGCGCGAATCGTTTATCAAGGTCCGAAAGCTCATCCAAGTCGAGCAGTAGCGTGAATACGGAGTAGCGCAGGCGGTGACGTTTCGGCCGCAGCCGTTCGTGTACGACAACGCCTTCGTATATAGCGGACCACCAAGTCATGCCGCCACCGCGGCCGGTTTGCCGGTGACGTGGATCCGACCGTTCTCAGCGTCAACCGTCCACGACCGCCGCACGCCACCCAACTGCTCAGCGACCGCGAGACCTGATTGCAGGGCGTCCTCATGGAAGCCGAAACCGAAATAGCTGCCGCAATACCACGTTCGTCTATGGCCCTGCAGACTCCACAGGTTCTGTTGTGAATTGAGGGCGGCGCGGTCAAAGAACGGATGGGTGTATTCGAATTCCCGGATCACCGATTCTTGTGCCGGCTCGTGGGCGGGGTTGAGGGTTACGAACAGCGGGTGTGCCGGATCCAGCGATTGCAGCCGGTTCATCCAATAGGTGACACAAAGCTGTTGATCGATTCCGCCGTTGCCGCTTTCTATGAAGTTCCAGCTTGACCACACGCGCCGGCGTCGCGGCATTAGACTGGCATCGCTGTGCAGCACGGCGCGGTTCTTGGTGTAGCGCCAAACGCCCAAGAGGCTGCGTTCGAAATTGTCAGCATCCACCAACATGCGGAAAGCTTCGTCGGCGTGGGTGGCGATGACCACGTAATCGTAAGTCTCGGCAACGCCTGCATGATCCTCGACGATCACTTTGTTGGCGAGCCGCTTAATGGACCGCACGCCGCAAAGGCGAATACGCTCACGGTACGGTGCCGTCAGGCGATTGACGTATTCGCGGCTGCCGCCATCGACGGTGCGCCACTGCGGCCGATCCTTGACCACCAAAAGACCGTGGCTCTGGAAGAAGCGGATGAAGGCGCGGGCCGGATAGTCCTCCATTTCTGGCGCTGTCGTCGACCATATGGCGGCTCCCATGGGCAACAGGTGGTCGTTGACAAAGGCGCGGCCATAGTTCTCGCGCCGCAGGTAATCGCCGAGGCTGAGATCGATCGTAGATGGATCGTCGAGAGCGCCGGGCGCCTCTCGATAAAAGCGCAGCAGGTCGCGCATCATGCGCCAGAAGCGCGGCCGGAAGATATTGGAACGCTGCCCGAGCAGGCCGTTGAGGTCGGTACCGGCATATTCGAACGAACCGGCGCCGAGGGAAGCGGAAAAGGACATCTCGCTCGCTTTCGTCGGCACGTCCAAGTGCTCGAACAACGCCACCAAATTGGGGTAGTTGCGCTCATTGTAAACGATGAAACCGGTGTCGACCGGGGTCAGGCCACGACCGTTATATGTGTCGACAGTGTTGGAGTGCCCGCCGGCCCGGGGATTTTGCTCGTACACAGTGATCCTGTGTTGGGTGTCGAGAAGCCAGGCTGCAGACATACCAGCGATGCCGGTGCCAATGACCGCGATGTTTAAGCGCCTTTGATCGAACGGGGGAAGTGGTTCACGATGATCGTCTCTCTCAACCGATTAAAGAATACTGTCGAATTAAATGAGGTTATTGCCCTGGATTACGTGACGCCAAAACGTTTGGATCACCGGGAGCCACAAAAAACTAAACTTGGAGTGATCCGTATATGCCCGGCTGGCGTATACCGATTATGAATGTCACACTTCCGCTCCGAGATCTTACATTGACTGGTACCGCCGGCCTTGGTGGTACTTGGTTGCGGGACGACCAGACGAACCGCGTCAAGCCTGCGGCGGCGAAGGGGTGGAAGGTTCCAAGTATGAACCCGACGGAATCAAACCAAGGCGCCGCTGACCAGATGAGCAGCGCAATTGTTGCCGTTGCCCGAGATGAGGACCGGGGCGCTTTTCAACAGGTGTTCGAGTTCTTCGCACCGCGCGTCAAGGCCTTCGTCATGCGCCAGGGTACAGACCCGCAGATGGCCGAGGAAGTCGCCCAGGAAACCATGGTCAACGTTTGGCGCAAGGCCAAGCAGTTCGACCCTCGAAAGGCGTCAGCCTCGACCTGGGTATTCACGATCGCCCGAAACCTACGAATCGATCATCTACGCAAAGCCAGCCGGCCGGAACCGGACATCAACGATCCGGCCCTGGTCCCCGACACTGAACAACAGGCGCCCGATCGGATCCAGAGGCGTCAGGAGGCGAGCCGCCTAAGGACCGCGCTTTCGTCGTTGCCCGACGAGCAACGCCAAGTTCTGCACCTCGCCTTTTTCGAAGACAAGCCGCACGCGGAAGTCGCGGCCGAATTGAACCTACCGCTCGGCACAGTCAAATCGCGTATCCGACTCGCCATGAAACGGATGCGTGCCGAGCTTGGAGAACCGTCATGAATATTCACCATCACCCGAACGAGGCGTTGCTATTCGACTACTCGGCCGGCGCCCTGGGCGAGGCCTGGAGTCTGGCCATCGCCACCCACTTAGCCCTGTGCCCGGCGTGCCGACGAACCGTGGCCGAAATGGAAACGCTCGGCGGCGGCCTGTTGGAATCCGTGGCGCCCGAAACCGTTGACGATGGCGCGCTTGATGCCGTATTCGCCTGTCTCGAGCAAAGCCCAATCATCGTCGAAACGCCGATACCGCGCCCCGTTCAACAGGACGACGATGGTATCCCGGGACTGCCACAACCCCTGAGAGGGTATATTGGTGGTGACTTGGACACGGTTCCCTGGCGGCGTTTGGGCCTCGGCGCGTACCAATCCGTGATCCCAACCCAAGAAACCGACGCCTCGGTACGGTTGTTGCGGATTCCCGCCGGGCGGCCGGTGCCCGAGCACACCCACGGTGGCCTCGAGTTGACCCTGGTCCTGGCCGGAGCCTTCTCCGACTCCACCGGGCGCTACGGCCGAGGCGATCTGCAGGAAGCCGACGAAACCCTCGAACACCAGCCCCATGCCGCCGACGGTGAGGACTGTATCTGCCTGGCGGTAACCGACGCTCCGCTGCGCTTCAAGAGCCTGGCAGCCAGGATGGTGCAGCCGCTACTGGGGATCTAAGTACCCAATGATAGAGGCGCCCCCGCTTCTAGCGAGTTTCGGTGCGCCCCTCAACGCCGCCGTCATTGGCGCTTCGGGCGGCATCGGCGGGGCGTTCGTCGAGCTTCTGGCAAGCAGTCCCACCATCGAGCGCCTCCATGCCCTGTCGAAAAGCCGCCCGACGTCGATGCCTGCCGCCGCAGGCTGGATCCCGACTGATCTTCAAGACGAGGCGAGCATCGCCGCCGCAGCCAAAGCGGCAGGCGACAAAGGGCCGCTCGATCTCGTCGTGGTCGCCACCGGCATCCTGCACGGCGGCAACGGCCTCACTCCAGAGAAAACTTGGCGATCTCTCGATGCCGATGCCTTCGCCAAGGTCTTCGCCATCAACACGGTCGGACCGGCTTTGGTCGCCAAGCACTTCCTACCGATCCTGGCCCGTGACCGGAAGGCCGTTTTCGCCGCCTTGTCGGCCCGGGTCGGTAGTATTTCCGACAACCGCTTAGGTGGCTGGCACGCCTACCGGTCTTCGAAAGCGGCGCTCAACATGCTGATCAAGACTTTCGCCATCGAATTGGCCTACCGTAATCCGAGCGCGCTTTGCGTGGGCTTACATCCGGGCACCGTGGATACGAGACTATCAAAGCCGTTCCAGGCCAATGTTCCCAACGGTAAACTGTTCACCCCGACCTCGGCCGCAGGCGCCCTTTGTCATGTCATCGATTCTCTCGATATTGGTGATAGCGGGCGCTTGATCGGATGGGACGGCCGCACCATCGACTGGTAAGCGGCCCGAGGGTCGTCAGGCGAGGAGGCTGACCGTTAGGCAACCGACGACGACTATCGTCAACGGAACGCGTAGGTGCGGAAACCACTACGGTGAGACGCCGCGCCTTGCCAGCCACAGATCGATCGCCAGCATGCCGACGAAAGACACGGCCAATAATAGCAGACCGCTTCGAGGGTCGATCAAAAGGCCGGTCCAGGCGAGCAGCGAAGGGAGGACACTGAGGCTCAGCAGTCGCGACCGCTCATCTTCTAGAGTTGTCACGCCATCCATGATCCGGCCCCATAGAATGCCGCCGAGGAAGGAAAGGATGACAGCTCCATAGCCGAGCAGAGCCCGATTCGCCACCTCACCCCATTCCGCTGGCCCGACAACGAGAAGCACTGCACCGGCGACAAACGGTATCAGCCCGCCCGCACCCAAAGCAAAGGCCGCGAATGGAACACGGTCCTTGTGGATACCCGTCGAGTCGAACATTGTCGCTTCCGTCAGCTTTCCGGCAACACGGACTCGACAAGTTTGACGACCTTGGTCGATGTCGGTGAGGTGGGCGTCGAGAACCAATCGATCAGCCGTCCGTCCGGACTGACGAGGTACTTATGGAAGTTCCATCTCGGCTTGGCAATAGCGCCCAGTTCAGCGGCAGCCCATCGGTAAAACGGATGGGCGTCATCGCCCTTGACGCTGGCCTTTTCGGTCAACGGGAAATCGACGTCGAAATTGACCTCGCAGAACTGCTTGATTTCAGCTTCCGTGCCCGGCTCCTGACCGCCGAAGTCGTTTGACGGCACACCCAGCAAGACGAAGCCTCTGTCGCGGTAGCGGCTCCACAGGTCCTGGAGATCGGCATATTGATGGGTGAAGCCGCAATGGGACGCCGTGTTGACGACCATCACGGCTTTGCCGGCGAAAGACGCCAGGGGAAGCGGTTCGCCGTCGATAGAGGTGAATGAGAAATCATGGGCGGTTTGCGGTTGCCCATCGGCCGACTGGGCGATGCCCGGGACCAAAACCGCCAAGACAATAACGAGCAAGCGAAACATGATCATAGCCTCCGTGTTCTCACTCAATCATATGTGCAGAGATTTCGATTCGGAAACCTCCGTCCAGAAAGCTGCCGTTCAGGACATGCCAACAGTGGCGAGGAACTCGCGGCGCGTTCGTGAATCATCGCGAAAGGCCCCCAGCATCTTGCTCGTTAGCATTGTCACACCGGGTTTATTGACGCCGCGTGTCGTCATGCACTGATGAGCCGCCTCTATGATCACTGCGACCCCCTCAGGTTCGAGGACGCTGTCGATGGTATTGGCAATTTGGGCAGTCATCTTCTCCTGAATTTGCAGGCGCCGCGCATAGACTTCAACAACACGGGCCAGCTTGCTGATGCCGACGACCCGAGTGCGCGGCAGATAGGCGACATGGGCCTTGCCGATAATCGGCACCATGTGATGCTCGCAATGGCTGACGAATTCGATATCCCGCAAGAGGACCATCTCGTCGTAGCCGTCGGTCTCCTCGAAGGTGCGCTCGAGGATATCGACCGGATCGTCGAGATAACCAGCGAAGAACTCCTCGAACGAGCGAACCACGCGCGAGGGCGTGTCGATCAAACCTTCTCGGGCCGGGTCGTCGCCGGCGTACGCAATCAGGGTGTGCACTGCTGCTTCGGCTTCGGCTTGGTCTGGACGCCGAGAAGATGCGCGCTCCCGTTCGATTTCCAGATTCCTGACGAGGCTGAGCTTGGCTGGCGACATAATACTTCTCCCTGGCTACTTTGGTGTGAGGGTATTCTTTGAATACGATCCGGACTTCCCTATGGATCACAACCGTTCGCTACCGGACCTAAGGAACTGTGATCCGGCCCGTTGATCCAAGCGCGGCGATGCGTCGTACCCAGGTATGAAAGCGTCTTCAAGGAGTGACTGACATGACCGTTCGTTTTGTCCTGGGAGGGGCCGCCGTTTTTGCCGCCGGCTTGGCTCTCGGCGCCGTGGGTGCGGTGACCGCGAAACGCGGTTTCAAGCTGGCGAAGCGCTACTTCCCCGCGGCCTCGTGAACCCTCAGGAGCGTGCGGAGCCGACGCACCGGAAATGGTTGGTCGATTTCTACAAAGTCGACTTGGACGGTGATGGTAAATTAACCGAAGCCGAATACGTCCAAGCCCTCAAGCAAGCGCACGGCGTAACGGCGGGCCAGGAAGTCTAAAACGCCGTATGCGTCGCGACCGGTATTTCGGCTTTATACCGTCCGCGAAGCCCAAAACCGCCGTCCCGTACCCAGTTCATGTCTCACTCGCAGTTACGTTCGGCGCGAGTTCATGGATGACGTTCTCAAGTCATATGCCAATCCACAGTGAGAATAAGAGAAAATTGGTCGGAGTGAGTGGATTCGAACCACCGGCCCCTGCCTCCCGAAGACAGTGCTCTACCAGGCTGAGCTACACTCCGACCGGTCGTCAGTCCTGGAAGGCGGGTTATAGCGCTGCCGCCCGGCAAGGGCAAGAACCGACAAGCGCCCCAATCCCAGGGCTTTTCAGATTGACGCGTGGCCTCAGCTTGACCGACGGTTCGCAGGCAGGGTCGGCGCGGGACCGCCTCAATAAGCCCGTTCAATACAGAAATCGATGAGGTCGTTGAAGGCTGTCTTTACCGGGCCGTTTTTGAAAATGCCCAAGGCATCGTGGGCGATGGCGCCATAGTGCCGCGCGCGCTCGACGGTGTCCTTGAGGGCACCGTGTTTCTCGAGGAGCTCGAGAGCGTGTTCCAGGTCGCCGTCCTTCTGATCGAGGACCTCCAGTGTCCGGTTCCAGAACTGGCGTTCCTCCTCGTTGCCGCGGCGAAACGCAAGGATGATCGGCAGCGAGATCTTGCCTTCCTTGAAGTCGTCGCCGACCGTTTTGCCGAGCGTCGCCTGCTTGGCCGAGTAGTCCAGCACGTCGTCGATCAGTTGGAAGGCGATGCCGAGGTTCATGCCATAGATTTCCAGCGCATCCTCCTCGACCCGCGGGCGCTCGGCGACGACGGCGCCGATACGACACGCTGCGGCGAACAGTTGCGCCGTCTTCGCCCGGATCACTTCGAGATAGGTGGCTTCGCCGGTTTCTGTGTCGTTGGTCGTCATCAGCTGCAGAACTTCGCCCTCGGCGATGACGGCAGATGCGTACGACAGAATCCGGAGGACATCCAAGGACCCGTCTTCGACCATCAGTTCGAACGAGCGGCTGAACAGGAAATCACCGACCAGCACGCTGGCCTGATTACCGAACAGCGCGTTGGCCGAAGCCTCGCCGCGCCGGAGGTCGCTTTCGTCGACGACGTCGTCGTGAAGGAGAGTCGCCGTATGGATAAACTCTACACAGGTGGCGAGCGCCACGTGGCGGCGGCCCGCGTAGCCGCAGAGCTTGGCCGCGCCCAAAGTTAGCATGGGACGGAGCCGCTTGCCGCCGGCGGCGACGATGTGGCCCGCCAGTTGCGGGATCATTCTTACCGGCGAGTCCATCCGTTGGACGATCAATTCGTCGATGGCCACCAGATCGTCGGCGACCAATTCCGTCAATGCTTCGAAAGACGGCTTCTTTTCCCGGTTATCGCCAAGGTTAACGACTATTCCCACGCAGCGAACTCCTTGTTGTGCGCCCGTGACGGCTGGGCATGACCCGCCCGTGACAACGGGGCGTTGCTCGCCCTTGACGAAGAGGCCGTCGAGCGAGAGCATAGGTATCGTGCCGAGCCGAGGTCAAGCCCGCAACTGAGACTAATGGGCTTGGCCGCGGCTCGATTTGACCCTGGTTAAAGGCCAATGCTCGAACTGACCCGAACCAATAACCCGGTCCTCATTTCCTGGCTGCTGTCGCGTCTGGAAGAAAAGGGGATACCAGCCGTCGTACTGGATACCCATACCAGCGTCCTAGAGGGCAGCATCTCGGCCATTGAACGACGTGTCATGATTGACGAGGCGGACATCGCTGGCGCTCGCATCGTACTCTGGGAAGCGGCCGCCCATGAAAAGGCCGCCGAAAACACCTCCGACAAAACCTAGCCTTGAAATGCGGAGTCCGCTTACGACGGTTCGATATTCTGGTTGGCGGTCTTGAGCGCAGGATAGGTTTCGAGTTCGCCGTTGACGGCTTTCTCAAGAAGGCCTTTTGAGATTTCCGGTCCGTTGGTTGGGCCGTAATGTTCGATCAACATGGCGGCGCCGATGCTGGCGGTGACCAGGCTGATGGATCGCGGGTCGAGGCCCTCACGCATCAATCCCATTATCGTATTCTGGATGGCGACCGAAGCGTTCATTCCGTCTTCGAAGTTCGCTTTTGACATCGTTTATCCTTTTCGACGAAGGCCGGAACCGCCTGCAGGAAAACACTCATCGGCTTGATGATCAGGCGTCGCGGTTTACAACTGGCCACTTCTATCTACTTTGATTAGTCGTCCGTTAAGAAGCCCTAATTTCGCGGGGTCTTGGGCTGATTGACGTCCAGAATGTTTCCATGATTTCACGCAACAGATCCGCCAGCCATTTGAGGATGAGGCGCAGGTTGTGGCCGATGGCGGTGAGCACGGCATTGGCGTGGTCGCCGTAGCGTCCCTTGAGGAAGTTGCGTCCCAGGT
>Ga0209458_1000464_pt1 | contig 14202 bp, 12 predicted proteins | sample WorMetLIZAISLAND_FD_187411 | JGI IMG/M metagenome (GOLD analysis project Ga0209458, IMG submission 187411) | Marine gutless worms symbiont microbial communities from Max Planck institute for Marine Microbiology, Germany - Inanidrilus manae... ...
CGCTGATGCTGAAGGCGATCCACGCTCAGGAGTGCCGCGCAGCAGCCCGGGCCAAGGCCGACGAGGTCATCGCCAAGCTGAAGGCCATGCGGCTTGCCAAGGTGGCCACATGGCTCGAGGAGACGGTTGACGAGACCCTGGTTTACTACGCCTTCCCAAACGAACACTGGCGCCGGATCAGGACCAACAACCCACTGGAGCGCATCATGCGCGAAATCCGACGGAGGACCCGTGTGGTCGGCGCCTTTCCAGATGGTCAATCGGCTCTCAACCTGGCCGCGGCCAGATTGAGGCACATCGCCGGCACCAAGTGGTCGAGCAAGCGCTATATGAATATGAACCTACTCAAACAGCACAAAATGAGTGCCTGACGGGACAGGCCGCCAACCCCAAAGTGCGAAAGAATCTAGACACTACCTCCTGCGTATCCGTGAAAGCGGCCTGCGGATGCCTTATCGGGTATTTCGCCTGGTTCCACGCGCACCTGGAATTGACGAGGTCTTCTGGGATTGTCTCGGGATGAAGCGTCCCGGTGGATCCAGAGACGCGTCGCGCGATCGCGAGCAACAATATTACTCTAGAAGCGCCTTGCACCGCCGCTTGTTAAGCGAGGTCTTTCACGCGGGCGAAGGGTTGAGCCCGCAAGCCTCAACGCGGTCAAGCAATCTTTCGCGAAGCTCGCTGTGCTCCAGCGCAACCCCTTTGCGGTGGCTGGCAGTACGCGGAGCCGATAGGCTTGACCGTGACGCGGCTGAAGCCTGGACAGCGGGCGTTTCGGACGCCGGTCGGGAGTGCCGCGGCGGGGAGCGCCGGGAGGGTCGAAGCGAATGCGCGTTGTCGTTCTGGGCGCCGGTATCATCGGCGTCACCACCGCCTACTATCTGACCAGGCGCGGTGCCGAGGTCACGGTACTCGACCGCCAGGCGGGTCCGGGGATGGAGACCAGCTTCGCCAATGCCGGCGAGCTGTCCTACGGCATGACCTCGCCCTGGGCGGCGCCGGGGGTGCCGGTCAAAGCGATCAAATGGCTGTTCATGAAGCACAGGCCGCTGTTCATCTGGCCGCTGTTGAGCCCGACCATGTGGGGCTGGGGGCTGCGCATGCTGGCCAACTGCAATGCGCAGAGCTATGCGCGCAACAAGAGCCGGATGGTCCGAATCTCGAACTACAGCCGCGACTGCCTGGCCGACTTGATGCAGGAAGTCTCGATCGACTTCGACCTGCGCGAGCGGGGTACGCTGCAGCTGTTCCGCACCGAAAAGCAGATCAAGGCGTCGACGGCCGATCAGGCGGTGCTTGCGGAATACGATAGCCCCTACGAGGTGCTCGACCGCGACGGCTGCATCGCCGCCGAACCGGGGTTGTCGCAGGTGGCGGAGAAGTTCGTCGGCGGATTGCGGCTGACGGCGGACCGGACCGGCGACTGCCGCATGTTCACCATGGCGCTGGCCGAGAAGACCGCCGAGCTGGGGGCAAGCTTTCGTTACGGCGTCACGGTCAAAGGGCTGGCCGTCGAGGGCGACGGTATCGCCGGGGTCGATACCGACACCGGCCGGGTCACCGGTGACGCTTACGTCTGCGCGATGGGTCCCTTCGCGCCGGGATTGCTGCGCGGCGTCGGCATCAACCTGCCGATCTATCCGATTAAGGGCTATTCGATCACGCTGCCGGTTACCGACGACGCAGCGGCGCCGCAATCGACCATCATGGACGAGACCCACAAGGTGGCGATCACCCGGCTCGGCGACCGCATCCGGGTGGCGGGGCAGGCCGAGATCATCGGCTACAACAAGACGCTGGGGAAGCACGCGACGGATACCGTGCGCCACGTGGTCTCCGACCTGTTCCCGAAGGGCGGCGACGTGAGCAAGGCCGAAGGCTGGACCGGGCTCCGCCCGATGACCCCGGACGGCACCCCCGTGATGGGCCGGACACGCTATCCGAACCTGTTCCTCAACACCGGGCACGGCACGCTGGGCTGGACCATGGCCTGCGGATCGGGCCGGGCGGTGGCGGACCTGGTCACCGGGGCGGAGCCGGAAATCTCCTTCGACGGGCTGACCGCGGCGCGTTACGGGCAGTAAGCAGGCGGTTCGAAGGACCCCGTCAGGAGCTGGCCGCAAAGGCGTTAAGCGCGTCGAGATAGGGAGACAGGTCGAAGCCCTGCTCATCGATCCAGCCTTGGTCGTAGTAGGTTCCAAGGTAGCGGTCGCCGGGATCGCAAATCAGAGTCACGATCGAGCCGGCCTGGCCATTGGAAATCATCTCTTCGGCAAGTCCCAAAGCGCCGTACAAGTTCGTCCCGGTGGAGCCTCCGCATTTACGATGCATGACACGCTCCAGCCAATGGATCGAGGCGACACTGGCCGCATCGGGCACCTGTATCATTCTGTCGATCACGCTGGGAATGAACGAGGCCTCCACGCGCGGCCGGCCAATGCCTTCGATGCGCGATCCCCGCTCCAGTCGAAGGTCGCGATCGCCGGTTTGAAAGAAGTCGTAGAACACGGAGTTTTCAGGATCGACAACGCACAGCCGCGTCGCTCCGACCCGGTCCGGCTTGTAGCGGATGTATCTCCCGATCGTTGACGACGTGCCGCCCGTGCCGGCACTGACGACGACCCAGGTGGGAACGGGGTAGCGTTCATATCGCATTTGGGAGAACAGGCTTTCCGCGATGTTATTGTTCCCCCGCCAGTCGGTGGCCCGCTCGGCAAAGGTGAACTGATCCAAGTAGTGCCCGCCGGTCTCATCCGCGATCCGGCGAGCCTCCTCGTAGATACCCGTCGGCTTGGTGAAGCGAACTTCGCCGCCCAGGAACTCGATGGCATCGACCTTGGCGCGCGCCAACGTTTTCGGTGCTACGGCAATGAAGGGGAGCTCGAGGAGGCGCGCGAAATAGGCCTCCGAGATTGCCGTGGAGCCCGAGGACGCTTCGACAATCGGCTTGCCGCGGCGAATCCAGCCATTGGAGAGCCCGTACAGAAAGAGAGACCGTGCGAGGCGGTGTTTCAGGCTGCCGGACGGGTGGGTCGATTCATCCTTGAAATAGAGGTCGATGCCGGCCGCCGCGAGGCGGGGCAGCTCCAGTTTGATCAGGTGCGTGTCCGAGGACCGGGCAAAGTCGGCTTCGATGCGCCCAATGGCCTCGAGGTTCCAATCCCGCTCGCCGAGCGAATGCTCGTTGTCGACCACGTTCGCGCCCGGCAAACCGCCCATCGATAAGCCCCCTCCCCGTCATTCAAAAAGCCAGTGCCCTCGCCGGCGTAGAGCAGCATCCGATCAGCAGCAGGCATCGGTCGCGCAGGCCTCAGCGAAGGAACAGTCCTCGACGGCGCAGCCGCGCCCAAGGAAGGTTTGGTCCGACAGATAGAAGCCGGAGAACGCCTCCTCAAAATCCGGCGCAACGGACTTTTCTGCAAGGCCTGTTCCAAGCAGCTGCTTTTGCCACCTCTTGAGCTTGGGCCGATCGCCAATGAAATCATAGCAGGACCGGCGCCGAATGATGTCCGCGCGGTGCAGCAAGGTGAGCCAAGCGATATCGACCATACCGATTGTCTCGCCGCCAAAGAACGGCGTATCGCCAAGCTGCTTTTCCATCTTGTCGAAGGCCTTGCCGAGCTTCCCGCTGCGCTCCGCCAGAACCTCCCGGTCGGGGCTGCGCTGCGCGCTGCATTGAACCAGATAGTTCTTCGACGCGAGATAGCTCCATGCACGGTTCTTTGCCTTTTGTTCGAGCGAAATGTCTGGCTGGAGCGCCGGATAGGCCTCTTCGAGGTACTCGACGATCGCATCGGATTCGAACAGCGCCTCGCCCCCATCCGTGATCAGCACAGGGGCCTGACCGTTCGGCGAGATGTCCAGGAACCACTGCGGCTTGTCGCTCAGGCTGATGAATTCCAGCTCGTAGTCGACCTTCTTTGCCTCGAGCAGGGCCGTGACACGCTGAACGAAGGGGCAGATCTTGAAACTGATGACTTTCATGGAAGGGCGTCCTCACGGTTTCGGCTTGCGGGCAAGGCTTGTGGGCGGGGCTTACGGGCAGGCTTGCTTGATCATCGCCAGCGCGACTATAGTGATATTATTTCAATATTTCAAGAGATGTTGAGATATGGAGGAAAAGCAAGCCCTTGGCATGCTCGGGGCGCTGTCGCAGGAAACACGGCTCCGCATTGTCAGGTACCTGGTTCAGTGCGATGCGGAGGGGGCATCGGCCGGTGACGTGGGCAAGCAGGTAGACGCGACGTCCTCGAGGGCATCGTTTCATCTGTCAACGTTGGAACAGGCCGGCCTGATCACGTCCGAACGCCAATCGCGCAAGATTATCTACCGAGCCAACTTCGACAATCTCGGCGGTCTCGTATCTTTTCTGCTGAACGACTGCTGTGGCAGCCATCCGGATATCCGGGCCTGCTGCCTGGGTGAAAAGCAATGCTGCTGATGTGCCAGCTTGCGGATCTGGAAACGGTTGTTCGAGTTACGCGGCCACCACGGGACACTTCAACCCATGTCCGCCATTTGTATCCCCTCCGCTGGCCGGTGCTACGCTAGGCAAGCGGCTCTATCTAGTCGCTGCTAGACGCGCTATCAGCGGAGGAACTAATGACACCCGAAGAGAAGGCGAAAGGCGACGCTGAATCGTTTGCAAGGTTCAGCGCCGAACTCACAGCACATGCGAAGAGCCTCGAAATGCTCTACGACTACACCAAGTTTCACATCGGCGTGTATTTGACGCTAACCGCCACCTACATCGCCGCTGCAACGGCAAAGGTCTCGGGCGCTGGCGGCAAGAAGATCCACTTACTGTCGGCCAATCAGTGCCTCATGGCGCTCGCGATTCTCTCTTTCATTCTCGCTGGGATCGCCGGTGGGATAATTGTCAGCAGCATCACTCAGCAAGTAGGCGGAAGCAGTATGGACTTTCTCAAGACGCAAATCGGCCCGTGGAATGCCAAACATATCCATCTAAGTGGTCGCGCTTGGACCTATATCGAGCATACGTCCTTTTGGATCGGTCTCATTGCAGCAATCGCTTCCTTCGTTGTGCCCCGCTTATAGCCCTTCCATCGAGCGGGCTGACCGCCTCCGAGGGCAGGTCACAAAATGATCGGTTTGCCCTCTGTAGGGAACAGGCGCAGATTGCCGAGTAGCCCCACCGCTCACCGGAGACACCGTGCAACAGTTGGCTCTCGTAGCCCGACTCTTTCCCTCGCTGTTCAGCGGCGAGAAGACCGCGACCATTCGCTGGCGCGAAGCGCACATCGAGCCGGGGCCGATGACCTACGTCTGCGAGGACGATCCGGCGAAACGGGCCGTGGTTCAGGTGACGCGATGCACCTACATGCTCTTGGCCGAGGTCGCTACGTTCCTGGACAAGGCCGATCTCTGGCCGGACCCCGTGATGCTGGAGGGCATGCGGGAGCACTACCCTGAGATCGCGCTCACGGATGTGGTCCAGGTCATCGAACATCTAGCCCCGGAAATGCCGGCGGCTTAGCGATGACGGCTAGCGGCGGCGCCGCGGTCTCGACCGTGCCCTCGATCGGCATGCCCATGCTAAGCTCCGCCCGCATCACGGAGATAGCAAACAAGGAGACCCCATGCCCGACGCCGAGCTGACCCAGCAGATCATCGACGCGGTCGATCAGGGGTTCGACGAGCAGATCGCCTTTACCCTGGACCTGACCCGCTTTCCATCGTTGCGCGGCCACGAGGCGACGGCGCAGGACTTCATGGCGCGGGCGCTGGAGGAGCGCGGCTATACGGTCGACCGCTGGCTGATCGACGTGGAGGCGATCAAGGACCTGCCGGGCTTCTCGCCGGTCATGGTGTCCTACGACGATGCCTGGAACGTGGTGGGGTCGCTGAGGGCGGAGAAGCCGAAGGGCCGCTCGCTGATTCTCAACGGCCACATCGACGTGGTGCCGACCGGCCCGATCGAGATGTGGACCACGCCGCCCTTCATGCCCGAGGTGCACGACGGTTGGCTCTACGGGCGCGGCGGCGGCGACATGAAGGCGGGGCTGGCCGCCACGGTCTTCGCGGTCGACGCGCTGGCCCGCCTCGGCGCCCGGCCGGCGGCCGATGTTTTCCTACAGTCGGTGATCGAGGAGGAGTGCACCGGCAACGGCGCGCTCGCCTGCCTACAGCGCGGCTACCGGGCGGAGACGGCGATCATCCCGGAGCCGACCCAGAACCGCCTGACCGCCGCCCAGGTCGGCGTCATGTGGTTCCAGGTCAAGGTGCAGGGCCGGCCGGCGCACGTCGCCTACGCCGGTACCGGGGCGAATGCCATCGAGTCCTGCTTCCCGCTGATCCGCGCCCTGCACGAGATGGAGGCGCGCTGGAACGCCGAGCAGCACCCGGCCTTCGAAGGGGTCGATCACCCGCTCAACTTCGTGGTCAGCAAGATCGAAGGCGGCGACTGGACGTCCAGCGTCCCCTCCTGGTGCACCTTCAACATGCGGATCGGCATCTATCCCGGAGCCGACCTGGCCGCCGTGCGACGCGAGGTCGAATCCGTGATCGCCGAGGCCTCGCTGAGCGATCCCTTCCTCTCCAACCATCCGCCACAGGTCGTCTATCACGGCTTCCAGGCCGAGGGTTATGTGCTGGAGGGCGGCGAGGAGGCGCAGTCGCTACTCGAGACCTGTCACGCCGCGGCCTTCGGATCCGCCATGGAGCGGCGCGCTACCACGGCCACCACCGACGCCCGCTTCTTCGGGCTCTATGCCGATACCCCGGCGCTGGTTTACGGACCCTACGCCGAGGACATCCACGGCTTCGACGAGCGCGTCTCGGTCGACTCGATCCGTAGGGTGACCCAGGTGATCGCCCTCTTCATCGCCGACTGGTGCGGGCTGGAGAAGGCGGCGTAGGGACGCGTTAGGCTAGGCGTACTGGCCTCTTAGGCGTGCTGGCTTTCGCCGATCATCTTGCGTGCCTGGCCGACCCAGTCCTCGCGCTCGACGCGGCCCGGAAAGTCGAGCATCTCGTCCACCCGGGCGATGTCTTCCGGCGTCAGATCGGCGATCTGTCGGTAGGTGGTGATGCCGAGCCGATAGAGCTTCTCCTGCAGCACCGGCCCCACCCCGCTGATCAGCGTGAGGTCGTCGATATCCTCGTCCCCTAGGAGGACGGTGCCATCTGCTGGCAGCGCTTCGCCTCCGCCATTCGTCGCACGCCCGGCGTGGGACTCGGCCATTCCGGAGGACACTTCGGTGGCCGGCTCCTCGACGCGTCGGAGAGACACCGTCTTCGGATCGTCGCCCGCCTTGATGGCCTCGGCCTCGGCCATCGCCTTGGCCGCCGCATCCTCGGCCCGCCTCACCTTCTCGTACCAGGACCCTTCGAGATCGGCCATGGCCTTGCGGTGCTGCTGACCGAGCAACAGGTAAGCCCCGATCACGCCGATGACGACGCCAAAAAGAACCCAAAGAATCAGCATACTTTGCCCCTTCCCTCGACCTCGGTGGCATCTCCCCGACGCACGTCGCGCCGCACACCGAGACCCGCTTGCCCTCCCACGCGCCTAGCGCGCCCGGAAGGGCCCCCGCCCCGGATAATAGTTTCAGAAATTAACCGGGTCCAGACTCGGAACGCCACGCCACAAAGTCGTTATAAGGAAGCCTTATGGTGTGACCTGGTTGGTGCCTAAATGGGGCGCCCCGCCAGGGAGACGTCGAGGGTGAGAACGGGACGAGAACGCCTCGCTACTTCCGCAGCAGCCACTCCCGGCCGATCTTGACCCGGGGCACGCCGTCGTACTCGACGATGTCGGCGGTGGCGTAGGTCTCCGACCAGGTCTCTGGCAGGTAGGAGCCGCTGCCGATGATGTCGATCGGCGCCTTGGCCTCGGCCATCAGCTTGCACTTGGCCGGGCCGAAGCCCGAGGAGGCGACGATCTTCACCTTGTGGAAGCCCTCTTGGTCGAGCGCCTCGCGTAGATGCCAGACCGCCGCGGCCGAGACGCCGGGACCGACCAGGTAGCGCAGCTCCTGCTCGTTGCGATAGCCGCGCACCGCCTCCGGCACGTGCCGCTCCAGCACCGCGTAGGAGGCCGGCGGATCGAGCCCCTCGATGAAGCGGCTACCCGGCGTGTCGAGACGCAAGGAGAGTTCGCCCTTTCCGGCGCGCTTCGGGAAGCGGCGGCAGACCGTCAGGCCGTCGGTGATTTCGCGGCCGAAGTAGTCGACCAGCACTGTGATCGGCTCGTCGGGAAAGGCCTCGTCGAACATTTCGGCGGCGCGCAGGGTCGAGCCGGCGTAGCCGATGAAGGCGTGCGGCATGGTGCCCTTGCCGCCGGGCTGGCCAAAGAAGTGGGCCGTAGCGTCGGTCGCGTTGGCGACGAAGCCGACCGCGCCCACCTTGCGCTGTGCCCGCTCGGAGCCGACCGAGGCGGCGTAGGCCATCTGCTCGGCCATCTCGGTCCCGGCGCAGTGGCGGGCGTCCATGGCCAGGAAGGCGACCTTGGGCAGGTCCGCGCACATGGTGTAGGCGTTGTAGGCGGCGACACAAGGCGGCCCCAGCTTCATCAGCAGCAGGGTCTCCAGGTCGCTCAGGCCGGAGAGCGGGCCGCGCAGGTAGAAGATCGGCTCGCCGGCGCCGACCCACTTGCCTTCCGGGTAGCAAAGATCAATGTCGATCGCGATGCCGCGCTCGGCAGCCACGGCCTGGAGCCAGTCGAGCGCCAGACGCGGAGCCGAGATCACCGGCCGGCGCATGAAAACGGCGTACGTCGCGCTAACGTCGCCGAAACGGCTGACCGCCTCACGCGTACGCCTGAAGTAATGGTCGGTCCAGGCTGCGATTTCCGGCTCGCTGGGCCAGACCCTCTGGCGGCGGCCGGTCGGCGCGAGCCGGTGAACGGTTGCGCCGGCCTTCGCCGGCTTGCTTCCACTCGAGGACATCGTTCGCCCGCTCCTCGCCGTGCGCTACCGCAGGCCCAGAAAGGACCTAGGAAACCGCCGCCACCCGCCGCGCTCCGCAGGTCACCCGACTGCCGCGCTCCGCCTTGAGCTGCTCGGCGATCAGGAAGGCGAGCTCGAGCGCCTGGCTGGCGTTCAGCCGGGGATCGCAGTGGGTGTGGTAGCGGTCCGCCAGGCGCTGCTCGTCGATCGCCTGGGCGCCGCCGATGCATTCGGTCACGTCCTGACCGGTCATCTCGAAGTGGACGCCGCCGGCGTAGCTGCCTTCCGCCCGGTGCACGGCGAAGAAGCCCTTGACCTCGGCCAGGATGCGGTCGAAGGGCCGCGTCTTGTAGCCGGTCGAGGACTTGATGGTGTTGCCGTGCATGGGGTCGCAGGCCCAGACCACCTTGAAGCCGGCGCGCTGCACCGCGCGGACCAAGGGCGGCAGGCCGCTCTCCACCTTGTCGGCGCCCATGCGGCTGATCAGGGTCAGGCGCCCCGGGATATTGGCCGGATTGAGGATCTCGATCAGGCGCAACAGCTCGTCCGGATCCAGGCTCGGGCCGCACTTCAGGCCGATCGGGTTCTCCAGGCCGCGCAGCAGCTCGACATGGGCGCTGTCCGGCTGGCGCGTACGGTCGCCGATCCAGAGGAAGTGGGCCGAGCAGCCGTACCAATCTCCGGTCAGGCTGTCGACGCGGGTCAGCGCCTGCTCGTAGTTGGGCAGCAGCGCCTCGTGGCTGGTGTAGAAGTCGGTCTCCTTGAGCTGCGGCACCTTTTCCGGCGTGACGCCGCAGGCCTCCATGAAGGCCAGGGCCTCGTCGATGCGCGCGGCCAGTTCCTCGTAGCGCTCGCCCTGCGGGCTGCCGCCGACGAACTCCAGGTTCCACTTGTGCACCTTGTGCAGGTCGGCGAAGCCGCCCTGGGCAAAGGCGCGCAGCAGGTTCAGGGTCGAGGCCGCCTGGTTGTAGGCGCGCAGCAGGCGCTGCGGATCGGGCACCCGTGCGGCCGCGTTGAACTCGATACCGTTGACGATGTCGCCGCGGTAGCTCGGCAGCTCCACGTCGCCGACCACTTCGGTCGGGGCCGAGCGCGGCTTGGCGAACTGGCCGGCCAGGCGGCCCACCTTGACCACCGGGCAGGCCGCCCCGAAGGTCAGCACCACGGCCATCTGCAGCATCACCCGGAAGGTGTCGCGGATGTTGTTGGCATGGAACTCGGCAAATGATTCGGCGCAGTCGCCGCCCTGCAGTAGAAAGGCCTCGCCCTCGGCCACCCGGCCGAGCTGCTCCTTCAGCCGCCGCGCCTCGCCGGCGAAGACCAGCGGCGGCGACTGCGCAAGCGTCTCCTCTACCCCTTCCAACGCCGCCTGATCCGGATAGTCCGGGACTTGGCGGATCGGCTTTCCACGCCAGCTATCGGGCGCCCATTTGGCCGTCATAACACCTGCCTCATTCGGCTTGAAAATTGCGTAAGATCCCGGTTTTAGCGCTCCGCGCCAGGCATTTCCAACTGTTTTCCACAGGGATGGCTGGGTCGCGGCCCGCCCACCGAACGGCACCCAATCTGCCCGGCCCCGCGCCAGCCGGCGGTCGCATCGAGCCAAGAGCGGCCTCGAAGACCCGCTGATTCAGCCTGCTGACAACCGGAACACCGGCTCTGTCGCCCGACCTCCTTCGCAGGCCGATGGCTAATCCTTTATTAGTGCACTTCGGTAAAACTATGGCGATAAGCCTAGGACCAGAGACATACTAATACTTGAGCACAATGGGCGCATTTTCAACAGTCCGGCGTTTCCGTACGTGGTTCCGCCAAACTCTGGACTCTCCGGCCGCCATCGATGCTCTGATTGCGGGATCCACCGCGGCAACGACATTTTTTGTTGCCATGGCCGCCGATATACACGTTGTTTTTCATAGGCTTCACGATACCTTCCCGATTGACGAGATTCTTCTAGCCGCGATGTGCGGCGCACTGGCGCTCGCACTGCGCCGCATACAGAGCCTGAACAGCGAAGTCAGGCGGCGCACCGCCGCAGAGCTGGAGATCACCCGCCTCGCCCTCCATGACAGCCTAACCGGCCTGCCCAACCGCCGGCTGTTCGAGGATCGGCTGAACACCGCCTTGGCGCGGGCCAGGCGCGACGGCGAGATGATCGCGGTTTTCATGATCGACCTCGACCGCTTCAAGCCGGTCAACGACCTGCATGGCCACGACGCCGGCGATCGGCTTCTGATCGCGGTGGCCGAGAGGATCAGCGGCATCATCCGCGAAGAAGATGCCTTCGCGCGCTTCGGCGGCGACGAGTTCGCCATCCTGCAGCACGGAATCTCGCAACCGCTCGGCGCGCTCAGGCTCGCGCGTCGCCTGGTCCAGGCAATAGAGAAGCCCTTCGAAATCTCGGGTGTCGAAGTAGCAATCGGCCTGAGCGCAGGCATTGCCATGTGCCCGACGGATGCCCGCTCCGAGTCCGAGCTCTTGCGCCGCGCCGATATCGCCCTGTTCCGCTCCAAGAACGGCGGCCGCGGCTGCTTCAGCTTCTTCGAAGAGCATATGGACGACCATCTGCACGAACGCGCCGCGCTGGAACGCGACCTCTCGGAGGCCATCGCCGAGGATCAGTTGGAAGCGGCCTATCAGCCTATCGTGGATCTCGCCAGCAACACGGTGATCGGCTTCGAGGCCTTGGCCCGCTGGAACCATCCGCTGCGCGGCCCGGTCTCGCCGGAAACCTTTGTCTCCGTGGCCGAGGACAGCGGCCAGATTTCCGCCCTCGGCGAGACCATCCTCCGGCGTGCCTGCCGGGACGCCTTGAATTGGCCGAAAGAGACGCTGCTTTCGGTAAACGTATCGCCGCTGCAGTTCCGCAACAGACGGCTTGCCGACATCATCCTCAAAGTCTTGGAGGAAGAAGGCTTTCCCCCCAGTCGCCTGGAAATCGAGATTACCGAGAACGCGTTGTTCGACAATCCCGAGGCCGCCTCCGAGATCATCACAGGCCTGAAGGCCGCCGGCGTGCGGATCGCCCTCGACGACTTCGGCACCGGCTATTCGAGCCTCGCCCATCTCAGGGATCTGCCCTTCGACAAGGTCAAGATCGACCGTTCCTTCGTCATCAAGCTGCAGCAGAATGCGGAAGGCGCCAGGCTCGTGAAGGCGATCATCGTCATGTGCCAGAGCCTGGGGCTGCCGACGGTCGCCGAGGGCATCGAGGACGAGACCCTTCGCGAGGCGCTCGTCGATGAAGGCTGCGTCCTGGGCCAGGGCTATCTCTTCGGCCGGCCCGCGCCTAACCACATGCTGATCGAGCAGTTCGCCAAGACCAAGCCACCGCTGGCCACCGCCGTGGGAGAGTAAGCGGCCCCTCGGCCGGCACGATAGCGCCGGCACGACAACGCTGGCACGACAACAGGGCCTTGGCCTCCGCCTGCCCGCAATTGACTTCGCCTCCTGCCTTTGCCCAGACTCGCCCCAGCGAGTCCGACCCCATACGGCAGCATAGGCAGGCCCCCTTGCACAGTGACGCCCGCAACCTTCCGCTGACCGCCGCTAATCAAGAGGCGGTCGACCACTACAACAGAGCAATCGAGCGCTACTTCGAGTACCGCCTCGACACCATGCAGCACGTCAAGGCGGCGCTGGCGGCCGACCCCGATTTCGTCATGGGGCATTGTCTCAAGGGCTACCTCTTCATGCTGTTCAACGCCACCAGCGTCTACGGCCGGGTGCGGGAGGCCCTGGCCTTCTGCGAGCCGCGGACCGACGGCGTCACGGCGCGAGAGGCCATGCACGTGGCCGCGCTCGCGGCCTGGCTGAGCGGCGACTGGGACAAGACGATCCGCATATGGGACGAGATCCTCTACGCCCACCCGACCGACCTGCTCGCCCTGCGGCTGCAGCACTTCCTGACCTTCTGGAGCGGCAAGGCCATGGCCCTGCGCGGCCGCGTCGCGCAGGTCGCCCAGTCCTGGGACGAGAGCCTGCCGGGCTACGGCTATCTGATCGGCATGCTCGCCTTCGGTCTCGAAGAGTGCGGCGAGTATGCGGTAGCCGAGGCGCAGGGGCGAAGGGCCGTGGAGATCAACCCGGAGGACCTCTGGGCGGTCCACGCCGTGGCCCACGTGCTGGAGATGCAGGGCCGCCATCGGGACGGCATCGCCTGGATGAGTCAGCCGGCCGATGCCTGGGACGACCGCAACCCCTTCCGCGGTCACCTCTGGTGGCACACGGCGCTCTTCCCCTTCGAGCTCGGCGACCACGATCGGGTCCTCGAACTCTACGACAACGCCATCCGGACCGAGAAGACCGACTTCTACCTGGATATCCAGAACGCGGCCTCGCTGCTCCTGCGCCTGGAGTTCCAGGGCGTCGCGGTCGGCGACTGCTGGGAGGAGCTGGCCGACCACGCCGAGGCCAACCTCGACGACCATCCCCTGCCCTTCACCGACCTGCACCACATGGTCTCGCTGGTGCGCGCCGGGCGGCCGGAGGCTGCGCGAAAGATGCTCGCCTCGCTTCGGGCCTTCGCGGGAACCCCCGGCAGCAGCGCAGCGGCGACCATGGAGCCGGCGGTCCTGCCGCTCTGCCAGGCGATCCTGGCCTTCGGCGAGGGCGACTACGACCGCACGGTCGAGACCCTGCTGCCGATCCGCTTCGACTATGCCTGTGTCGGCGGCAGCCACGCGCAACGCGACCTCTTTGCGCAACTGTTGATCGAAGCCGCCGTCAAGGCCGGACGTTTCCCGCTGGCGCGCGCTCTGCTCTCCGAGCGGGCCGCCCTAAAGCCGAGCAGCGGCGCCACCTGGATCAAGTACGCCGCCGTACTGACGAGCCTGGACGACGCGAACGCAGCCGCCGCGGCGGAGCAGCGTGGCCGGGAGCTCATGGCAGGCTAGCTGGCTGCCGATCGAAGAGCGTAGTGTCCGAATCTTTCGCTTACTGGGATTGGTGGCTTATCCCATCAAGCGCTCATCTTGCGCTGCTTGAGCCGGAGCAAGCGCGGTGGTAGTGTCTAGATTCTTTCGCACTTTGGGGTTGGCGGCCTGTCCCGTCAGGCACTCATTTTGTGCTGTTTGAGTAGGTTCATATTCATATAGCGCTTGCTCGACCACTTGGTGCCGGCGATGTGCCTCAATCTGGCCGCGGCCAGGTTGAGAGCCGATTGACCATCTGGAAAGGCGCCGACCACACGGGTCCTCCGTCGGATTTCGCGCATGATGCGCTCCAGTGGGTTGTTGGTCCTGATCCGGCGCCAGTGTTCGTTTGGGAAGGCGTAGTAAACCAGGGTCTCGTC
>Ga0209458_1000465_pt1 | contig 14186 bp, 11 predicted proteins | sample WorMetLIZAISLAND_FD_187411 | JGI IMG/M metagenome (GOLD analysis project Ga0209458, IMG submission 187411) | Marine gutless worms symbiont microbial communities from Max Planck institute for Marine Microbiology, Germany - Inanidrilus manae... ...
TGAATCACGCCAAAAAGCCAAACGCAAATTGCAAGGTTTTTACGCTCCCGAGGTCGTTTCCTTGCAAACAAAACAATCGGGTTCTACGGAAAACTCAAATCTAATCAATTCGTTGAAGATTCTTCACGGTCGACTAATTAAGACCAAAAAGCGAGTATTCCCTGAACTGGACGGGAGGAGATTTCGGTCTCCTCCCGTTTTTTTTGCAGGAACAGCCTTACTGCCGATGTCATTCCCCGGCCCGTTCGAGAGTGGCGGGTTCGGCGTCGCTATGTTGTGGCCCAATAACGCGGCGGTTGGGCGGGAAAGGTTTTAGCCGAACGCCGGACATCTACGACCGCCGTGCGATAGGCTTGCCTATCGCATCTCTCCGGTCCAGCGAATTCGAAAAACTCAGGCGCAGGCTCTTTTGAGGGCAATGAGGCGTTCTGTAACAAGCCTACCCAATCCTTCACCAGAATAGTTTCTAAATTCACTTGATTACGAAAGCGCTTTCGGTAAACAATAAAAGAATGAATAAGATATCTCTGAAAGCGCTTTCGGAACATCTGGAGCTGTCCGAGGGAACCGTCTCGCGGGCCTTGAGCGGATATCCGGATATCTCTGAGAAAACCAAACGCCGGGTCCGGAGTGCAGCCGCCTCTCTCGGATACCGTCCCAACTCCAGTGCCCGCCGGTTGGCAAAGGGAGCTGCCGAGAGCATCGGCTTCATACTCCCTTCCCAGGACGGCCACCTTTCGGAGCCGTTTCTCGGCGAACTGCTGGACGGGATTTCAGAAGCGATCTACGCGCGCAACTGGGACCTGACGGTAGCCATGGCCCGATCGACCCAGGACGAATTCGCCATCATCGATCGCCTCGTGCAGTCGGGGCGTGTCGACGGTCTGATTCTCTCGCGAACTCTCGTCGACGATCCGCGTATTGACCGGATGTTGGAACTGGGTATTCCGTTCGTCTCCCACGGTCGGACAGCCGACGCGGCGTCCCATGCCTGGCTCGATGTCGACAACTTTGCTGCCTATCGCGAGATGGTGATGCATCTGGCCAGCCTCGGGCATCGTCGCATTGCCCATATCCATGGCCCACTTGAATTCAATTTCGCGGTGCAGCGCCAAGCCGGCTATGAACAGGGACTGGCCGATTGCATTCTCGAGCGCGACAGGTTGCTCGAAACGACGTCCGAATTGACGACGCAAGGCGGCTACCGGGCCGGATCCCAGCTGTTGTCATTACCCAACCGGCCGACGGCCATCGTCTGTGTTTCCGACATGGTCGCGCTTGGCGTCATGAAGGCCATTCGCGAAAGGGGCTGGCGGCCGGGACGAGAAGTTTCGATCATCGGCTATGACGGACTGCCAATCGGCGAACACACGGATCCGCCGTTGACGACCATGGCTCAGCCCCTGCGGGCCGCCGGCAGACGAATCGCCGACATGCTTTTGGCCGTCATCGACGGTGACGACCCCAAGAACCAGCAAGAACTCTGGCAAGCGACCCTGCTTCGGCGGGAAACGGACGGTCCGCCTGTAGCGGCCGGACGATAGATGACCCCATGATCTACCAAGGGAGGTGAAGATGAACACATTCAGCAAGATAGCGGCCGGGCTGGCGCTTTCCATCAGTCTCGCCAATGCGGCGCACGCCGACACGATCCGCTTCTGGACGACGGAGGAACAGCCGGAGCGATTGGCCAAACAGCAGGCCATGGCCGATACGTTCAAAAAGTCGACCGGACACACGGTCGAGGTGATACCTGTCACCGAAAAGGAACTCGGCACCCGGGCCACCGCCGCTTTCGCCGCCAACGACCTGCCGGATGTGATCTATCACACCCTGCAATTCGTCCTGCCTTGGGCAGAGGCGGGTATTCTCGACGTGGAAACCAACGACGAGATCGTCAAGGCCTTGGGCGAGAAGACCTTCGCACCCGGTGCCGTGGCCATGGCCCAGTACGACGGAATGACGGCGGGTGTCCCCGTCGACGGCTGGACACAGCTCATCCTTTACCGGAAGGATCTGTTCGATGCCGCCGGACTAGCGGCACCGGCCTCCTACGACGCCATCGCCGCGGCGGTCAAGAAACTTCACAATCCGCCCAACGTCTACGGCTTCGTGGCGGCGACCAAGGTCGACGAGAACTTCATGAGCCAGGTCCTCGAGCACGTGTTCCTGGCCAATGGTGTCTCACCGGTGGGTGCCGACGGCTTCAAGCCGTTGGACGAGAAATCGACCGGCGAGGTGCTCGACTTCTACAAAATGATCGCCAAGGCGTCGCCGCCAGGCGAACTTTACTGGAAGCAGTCGCGCGAACTCTATTTCGCCGGCAAGGCGGCGATGATCATATGGTCGCCCTTCATTCTCGACGAATTGGCCGGGCTCCGCGATTCCGCCCCGCCGACAATCAACGCGGACCCGACATCGCGTGAGTTGGCCGGCAAGACCGACGTGGTGATGGCCTTTTCCGGCCCATCGAACCCGGGCGGAGCGGCCTGGGGCGATGTCCGCTACTTCGGCGTCACTGCTGATGCCAACACCGACGTGGCGGCGGACTTCGTGAAGTTCTCCATGGACGAAGGCTACACGGCCACCCTTTCCATTGCGCCCGAGGGCAAGTTCCCCGTACGCAAGGGCACCGCGGAAAACCCGACCAAGTACGTCGAGGCCTGGTCGAAATTGCCGGTCGGCGTCGACCGCAAGGCGCCGCTGTCGGAGATTTATCCAGCCGAAACCGTCGAGCGTATCGTCGCCGGCCTGGAGTCGGCCAACCGTTGGGGTGTCAAGGAAGGACAGCTTTCGCTGGCCTCCAAGATCAACAACAGCCGGGTCTTCAATCGCGTCGTGCGCAAGTTCATCGATGGCGAAATCGACAGCGCCACGGCGGTGAAGACCCTCAACGCCGAACTCGCCAAGATCAAGTAATCCCGCAACCTGCCGGAGGGACCGCTCCCTCCGGCCCAGCCGGGGAACAGTAAAATGCAAACGACTGCCGTCCCGCCGAAGGGCCTGGGACCGATGGCAAAGCGCGAAATGCGCCTCGCCTACGGGATGCTCCTGCCGACCTTCCTTATCGTCTTGGGCATCGTGCTGGTCCCACTGCTCGCCAATTTCTGGATCTCGTTCAAGCCGGTCCAGTTGGGCGATCTGAGACCGCCGACGCTGATGGTCAACGAGACGCTTCGGGGCAAGCTCAAGAAACCCGGCGACACGGCGCGCCTCGAATATCGCCTGCGAAACTCCTCGCAAGACACCAAGGTCACCTCCGCCCGGTTCACGGACACCCTCCCGGCCGGGCTGGAAGTGACGAAACTCGATCCTCGTTGCACTCTCGACGGCCGACACATCTCCTGCGAACTGGGTGCGCTGGCACCGAGATTCCGCGAACGCTTGCGCCTTCCTGTGACCGCCACCGAGGTCTATATCACCGAGCCGGTCAATCCGCGGGCCAGCAAACCAGCGGTCGAATCGGAGGCCGAGAACATCCTCACCAACCTCACCTTCACGCTGGAGAACTTCGCCAATATCTTCTCCGGCGCTGAATTCTGGCACGTCCTCAAAGTGACCATCTACTACACGGTGTTCGGCACCATCGGTGCCCTGGTCCTCGGTCTGTTTGCGGCACAACTGCTCAACACCGCCTTTCCCGGTCGCGGCATTCTGCGCGGCTTGTTTCTGTTCCCTTACGTGGCCCCGGTGATCGCCGTGGCGTTCACCTGGGTCGTGCTGCTGGACCCGTTCACCGGAACCCTAAACTCGATCCTGCAACAAATGGGTGTCATCGACGAGCCGGTGAATTTCTTCGGACAGCGGGCCGTCGAGTTCCGCTTCCTCGGCATCACCTGGGAGTTCCCCTTGGCCCTGAGCACGGTGATCGCATTCGAGGCCTGGCGCTATTTCCCGCTGTCTTTCCTGTTCATTCTGGCGCGCATGCAGTCGCTCTCGACGGACGTCCATGAAGCTGCGGAAATCGACGGCGCCACACCGCTGCAACAGTTCTGGTACATTTCGCTGCCGCAGTTGGTCGGCATCCTGGCAGTGCTGTTCCTGCTCAGGTTCATTTGGACGTTCAATAAGTTCGACGACATCTTCCTGCTGACCGGCGGTGCCGCCGGCACCCGTACGCTGACCGTTGATGTCTATGAACAGGCATTCGGCATCTCCAATCTCGGCGCCGGCGCCGCTGTCGCCGTCGTCGTCTTCGCCGTCCTGCTGATGTTCTCGCTGCTGTTCTTCAAATTCTCGCCGAAGGATGAAGGCTGATGCGTATCGGTAACGGATTTTTCGCCAGTACGGTCGTCGGTGCGCTGTGGGGCGCCACCTGGATGGTTCTGATCGGCATCTTGTTCATGCTGGTATCTGGGCAGATCACCCGGCCGCCGGTGGGCGCCTCGGCCCTGGCCGGCGCGGCCTGCGCGGCGCTGCTAACGGCTATGCCTCCGGACCGACGCCTGACAGGCGTCCAAATCGCCAGCGTCGGTGTCATCATTCTCCTCCTCGGTGCCCTCACGCTGGGCGAACCGTTGGGCCTGTCGATGGGAACGGCAAGCCTCTACCAGTTGTTCGCCGTTGCAGCCATTGTCGCCCTCACCTGGGCATCGGTTCACTTGTGCACCAACGGAATCGCCGGATCGGGCTTGTCGCGGTACCAACTCGAGGTTCTGCTGATCCGCTTTCTGAAAGGCATGGGCTTCGTCGTCTTCACGGTGATGGTCGCCTTGCCTTTCTACGTCATGGTGATGACCAGCCTGAAGAGCCAGCAATCGCTGCTCGGCAACCCCCTCGACTACTCGCTAGACCTGAGCCAGGGCTTGGGCACGTTGTTCCGGTCCTATATCGAACTGTTCACCCAGTTCGAATTCGGATTGTTCCTGTTGAACTCCGCCGTCGTTTCCGTGGTCACCGTCGTTGTGACACTGCTGTTCGCTGTGCCCGGTGCCTATGCCGTGGCCCGGCTGCGGTTCCCGGGCCAGGAAGTGCTTTCGCGTTCGATCATGTTGATCTACATGATCCCCGCCATCGTCCTGGTGATCCCTCTTTATGCGGTGTTCTCCCAGATCGGCCTGCGCAACACCCTGACTGGTCTGATGGTCGTCTATCCGGCGACGACCATACCAGTGGCGCTTTACATGCTGCAGGGCTATTTCAGGGGGCTGCCTTCCGAACTGGAAGAAGCGGGTCTCATGGACGGCCTCAACCGCATCGGGGTAATCCTGAAGATCACGCTTCCGTTGTCCTTGCCGGCCCTGGCTTCGGTGGCCCTCTACGTCTTCATGATCGCTTGGAACGAGTTCCTGTTCGCGTTCATGTTCCTTGACAACATCGAGATCTTCACGCTGTCGCGCGGTGTCGTCTCGTTGAACTCCTCCGAGGTCCCGCGCCAGCACCTGATGGCCGGTTCAGTTATCGCCACCATACCCATCCTCGTCATCTTCCTGTGGTTCGAGCGATTCCTCGTGTCGGGGCTAACCGCGGGCAGCGTCAAAGGATGATTCCGATGGATTCGACGATCAGAAATAAAGCGATCCGGGTCATGAAGGCCAACGATCGGGGCGGGTTCACCGTCCCAACGGCGAATCTCTATCCGTACCAATGGAATTGGGACTCCGCCTTCGCGGCGTTCGGATTTGCCACCTTTGACCGCGATCGGGCATGGCGGGAGTTGGAAGTGCTTTTCGAAGGGCAATGGGCGAACGGGATGTTGCCGAGCATCATCTTTCGGCAGAACGATCCGGACTATTTTCCCGGCCCCACAGTATGGCAGACGGGAACCGAACCACCGACCACCGGACATTCTCAGCCGCCGGTGGCGGCCAGTGTCGCCTGGCGCCTGGTCGAGACTGGCGGCGAGGCGGACCTGGCACGCGCCCAGTCTCTGTTTTCCGGGTTGTACGCGTATCACCGCTGGTTCCACGATGTGCGGGATCCGGATGGCACCGGTCTCGCGGCCATCACGCACCCCTGGGAATCGGGCCGTGACAACTGCCCCGATTGGGACGGCGGGTTGAATGGCGTGAGGGTGCCCGACGACCTGGAGCCCTACGAGCGCCGCGACCTGACACATGTGGATTCGAGTCAACGCCCGACAAAGGCCCAGTACGACCGTTATCTGAGCATCGTCAAGTTCGGCCGGGACTGCGGCTGGAACCATGAGGTCATCTACCACGATGGACCGTTCCTGGTCGGGGATCCCGGCGTACAGTTCATCTTGATCCGCGCCTCAAAGGACCTTAGAGCCCTGGCGAATCGGCTTGGCCGGGCAACCGAAGAAAACGCGCTCTCGGCCTGGATCGAACGGGCCGAGGACGGCAGCCAGTATTTGTGGAACGAATCGGTCGGTGGGTTCTGTGCTCGAGACCTGCGAACCGGTCACTTCAGTGATGCCGTCACCAGTGCCTCCATGCTGGCTTTTTATGCTGACGTTGGAACCTCGGCGCAATTTGACCGGTTGGTCGCTAACGGAAAACGCATTCTCGACCGGGTCGAGTTCGGATTTCCCAGTTGGGATCCGGACCACGACCGGTTCGAACCGCAACGCTATTGGCGCGGCCCGGTCTGGTCGGTGATGAACTACATGATCGCCGAAGGCCTGGCCGAACAAGGTGAAACCGAGATGGCGGCGCGCCTGCGTTCCGATACACAGCGGCTAACGGACGAAACCGGGTTTTTCGAATACTTCAATCCGCTGACCGGCGAAGGTTACGGCGGCGGCACGTTCACGTGGACGGCGGCGATCCGTCTTTTGCTGTCTACGGATGTTTCGACATCGCGGGCGGCCTGATAGGGAGGTTGATATGGGTGCCATTCATCTGGACAAGGTCGAAAAGTGGTTTGGCGAAGCGCAGGTCATTAAGGGGGTAGACCTCGATATTGCTGATGGCGAGTTTGTCGTTTTCGTCGGACCGTCGGGATGCGGCAAGTCGACCCTATTGCGCATGATCTCCGGCCTCGAGGAAACCAGTCGCGGCCGGATCCTGCTCGACGGTGGGGACGTCACTGAAAAGGTGCCTTCCGAGCGGGGCCTGTCGATGGTCTTTCAGTCTTATGCACTCTACCCGCACATGAGCGTCCGCGACAACATGGGGTTTGCCCTGAAGACAGCAGGTGCGCCCAGGAACGAACGCGACAGCAAGGTCGACGCGGCGGCGTCCGTACTCAAACTGGAGGAATACCTGGACCGGCGCCCCAAGGCCCTATCCGGCGGCCAGCGCCAGCGCGTTGCCATCGGCCGAGCCATCGTGCGCGAACCCAAAGGTTTCCTGTTCGACGAGCCCCTGTCCAATCTCGATGCGGCGCTCCGTGTCGAGATGCGTATAGAAATCGCCAAGTTGCATGAGGAACTGGGTACGACCATGATCTACGTGACCCACGATCAGGTCGAGGCCATGACTCTGGCCGACAAGATCGTCGTGCTCAAGGACGGTATGATCATGCAGGTGGGTACGCCTCGCGAATTGTACGAGGATCCCGACAACCTGTTTGTCGCCCAGTTCATCGGCAGTCCGAAGATGAACGTCGTGCCGTGCAGCGCCAACGGCAGCGAATTCAGTCTTTCTGGGCATGGGACCGGCCCCTACCGGCGCGAGGCTGATGGTACGGCCGCGGCGAAACTGGGTATCCGCCCGGAACACATCGGATTGGGCGAGCCCGGGAATGCCCACTGCACGGGTAAGGTCGAAGTCGCAGAATACCTGGGGGCCGATACTTACTTGTACGTCGATTGTCCTGGATTGGGTGTCTTCACGGTGCGCGCGCCTGGCACCCAAACCAACCGCAAGGGCGAAACGGTCGGACTCCAATTCGACGAGCCGCACATCCACTTCTTCGACGGTGCCGACAAGGCCGTCCGCTAGGGAGATCCGCCGTGAAGCGCTCTGAGGTCAATACCATTTTACGGGAAGCCGACGATTTCATCCGCTCGTTCGGCGTCCACCTGCCACCCTTCGCCTTTTTTACCGTTGACGAGATGCAGCGGCGAAAGGCCGAACTGGTTTCGATTATCGACGCGAACCTCGGTTGGGACATCACCGATTACGGTGGTGGGGATTTCGAGCGTTTGGGACTCTTCCTGTTCACCACCCGAAACGGTTCGGTAGCCGACCTGAAAAAGGGCATGGGCATGTGTTATGCCGAGAAGGTCATGGTTTCGCGGCACGACCAGGTCTGTCCCATGCACCGACATCTTCTGAAGACGGAGGACATCATCAACCGTGGCGGTTCGAAACTGGCGATCCAGATGTACGCCTCGGACGCCGAAGGCGACCTGGATCCAAAAGCACCAGTGGCGGTGGAAAGCGACGGCATCGAAAGAACGCTCAACGGCGGCGATTGTCTCGTCCTCGAGCCCGGTGCCAGCGTCACCCTCCGCCCCGGCAATTGGCATGCTTTCTGGGGCGAGGATGGCGACGTTCTGGTCGGCGAGGTCTCGACGGTGAACGACGACCATAAGGACAACGTGTTTCGTGACGACATCGGCCGTTTCGCCGATATCGAGGAAGATGAACCTCCCGTCCACCTTTTGGTCTCCGACTACGGAAAATGGCTGTCCTGAAACGAAGCCGTCGTGATCCTCCGCGATCGTAGCGCGTTGATGGAAGTCGTGCGCGACAACAACGGGTAAATCGACGATGACTTGCGATCAAATAGGCGCCCGGTCAAACTCATCGATTGACCACGATTCCAGCAAATCCATATCTCCGCCTTCTGCGCATCCGTAAAATAAATCCGCTGCTTGTAATCCATCACAACACCCCATCTCTTGGTCGAAGACATAAGTGTTGCGTCGGTCCATTGAGACCACCAGATAAAGCGGACAGTAGGTTTTCGGCGTGAAGCTCCGCTTCAGTCAGAATAGACCAGTCGACTGGGTACACCGCCTTTCCTGAGGGACCTGGCGGAAAAAAACATAGACATGTTTAGACAAAAATGGACATCCGGGGTGCTGCGCCGCTGGCTGGCCGACGAAGCCCCCTCACCCCTCGGCGTTGGAACCGCCGGCGCCGACCGGTTCCGGCGTATAGGTGTTGGCCTTGGCGAACGAGCTCAGTTCGCCTTCCTTGACCTTCTCCTTGTACTTGGTGAGGAAGGTCTTGAAGCCGGTCACCAGTTTGACCCGTTCGGTCACCGAGTTCGGCGGGATCAGGCCGATCTGCTCGGGTGCGGCAACCAGGGCGAAGGCGTCCTTGAACCGCGTCTGCGCCATGGCGCCGGCGTGGTCCTGGCGCAAGCGGGCGACGGCGCGTTCGTTGCCACTCAGGGTGAAGGCGGTGGCCAGGTTGAGGACACGCAGAGCCTCATCATCGGAGAGGTCCTGGCCGGCCTTGATACCGGCCGTCTTGACCACGTTGCGCAAGGATTTGGCGGCGTTGCCCCAGTCTTTGTCGAGCCAGAACAGCTCGGCCCGGATGAGGTCGGCATCGTGGCTCTTGTCTTTGTCGAGCAGGACCAGGGCCGCCTCGCTCTCGCCGGTGCCGACCATGGCCCGCGCCCGGAGATGGCGGCGCTTGGCGGCCAACTCCTCAGGGATGTTTGGTTCCGCCGTCTGTTCGAGAACCTCGACGACCTTATCGAACTGGCCGCCGATGGCATGGATGAGGGCCAGATTGGTGCCGACCTGGGCCTTCTCGACGCCGGAGAGCCGAAACTGGATCTGACTTTCGAGGAGTTCGATCGCCTGCTCCAAAAGGTCGACCATGACCAGGCGGTCGGCGAGACGGCGGATCATCTCGTCGCCCTGGCGACCGGCCGGCGTCAATTCCTTGAATTCCTCGTAGATGGCGATGGCGGTGACCGGCGCCAGATCGTTGGCACCGTCTTCCAGGTAGAGGAAATTGAAGGTGTCGGACATCTGCTGGGTGACCTGCGACGCTTCGTCCTTCTCGCGGTAGTAGGTCGCCGCCTGGCGCAGCGCCAGCAGACCCTGACGGTAGATGCCCTGGTCGAGATAGAGGCCGCCGAGACGGCGCAACAGGTTGAATTCGAACTCGCCGCCGCGCCACACGAAGCGCAGCGTTTCCAGTTCCTCTATCGCCTCTTCGACCTCCATGCGTTCGAGCTTCATCAGGAGTTGTTGGCGGGCCACCGTGGCGTGGACCCGGCTCGGCCGGTTCGCGGCCTCCATCACCTCTTCCCACTTCTGGATGGCCCCCTCCTCGTCGCCGCCGACTTCCAGGAGGTTGCCCTCGATGAGACCGATATCGGCCAGCTGTCGGCGCGACGGTTCGGCCAGTTTCAAGGCATCGATGTATTTGGTCGCCTGCTGGATGTCGCCGACCTCAACGACCGCGGACGCGATCAGGATGCCGAGCGGCACGCGGAGCGGCTTCGGGTAAGGCTGAGTGATCGAACCGGTGCGGCGCAACTCGTGGGCGGCGGCAATCAAATCGCCGCTCCTACCGATGACCACGGCCCGCCAAAAGGAGCCCTCGTCGACCTCGTCCAAGCTTGGGTGGCCGAAGTCCTCGGCGGCTTCCGCAAGTCGGTTCATGAAGTAGCGGGAGCCGCCCCGGAGCAACCGGAATCTCGGGTCGTTCTCGATTTCTGGGTTGTCGGCGACGACACGTCGAAGAACACCGAGCGCCTCGGCGGCGAAGGCATTGGAGAAATAGAACTCGGCAAGGCGTAGCCTCTCCTCCTCGACCTCGTCGGGCGTGGCCCGGATGATGGCACGTTCCAGGTCCTGGCGTTTCTTGGTGAAAGCCACCGGCGATGTGACGGTCCATTTCTCGAGATCGAGGACGCGCGATACCGGTCCGATGGCGCCCAACTTCGAGCCGGCGGCGATTTCGGCTGAAACGGAAGAAATAGCCAGCGGCTCGGCGCTGGCGATCTCGATCCCCTGGCGCAGCGGACGCACCCTCAAATTGTCGGTTAGCGACTGCACAACGACGCCTTGCGCCGCCGCCGGGAACCGGACTTCCGGGTAGGCATGGGCGCGGAGCACGCCATGGCCAAGCGGGATGATCGGAACGACGACGATGTTGTCGCCGACCTCTGGATCGGTCACCGCGACCGGTGCTCCGGATTCGGGTACGGGGATGAAAATCCGTGCGCCGACCGGCGATTCGGGTTGCGCCTTGATATCGAGCGGTGTGTTGGCCTCGAGTTCGCGCTCACCGAAGCGCAGCAGCCAACTGAGACCGGCGCGGCCGACCACCGGATTGACATCGGACGACGTAGTCATCCGGAGGATGGTGCCGCCGGTGCCGGGCAACTGCTCGATCGAACGGATCATGCCTTCACCTGCCGCCTCGAGGGCCGCAGTATTGACTGTCGTCGGTTTATCGAACACCACTCACAGATAACCGACCCGCCGGAAAACGGCGGCGGCGACCGGCTCGTCCCAATCGAAACGCAATGTGACTCCAGGCGATGGGCCCGTTTCCTTTGTTGTGCTGACGCGCGCTTCGGTAAGAACCTGGCTTTCCGCAGCCACCGCCTGGCGGGACATTTCGCGGTTCTCCGGCTGCAACTGTGTCGGCGCACCGTCGGATGCCTCTTCGGCGGCGGCCGACTCTCCGCCGCCGGCCGGGTCCCTGCGGGTTGCGCCACAGGCGCCGTTTGAACCGCCGTTTCTACCGCTTCGTCCGCCGCCGGACCCGGAGCCTCTCCAGATGGGGTGGCCGAGGTGGCTTGTTCCTCGCCTTGACCTGGTTCCTGAGCCGCGTTTTGGTCCGCTTCTTGCCCCTGCGGCGTCGCGGCCGGCGCCTGGGTGACAGCGGCGAAAACGTCATCCGGCAGGGCCGGCGGTTCAACGTTGCCATCGGCGGGTTCGCGCACATCGACGACGACTTTTGGGCCCGACAGGAAGTGCCGGACCGTTGCATTGACCGGAACGGCGATCGCCACGGCACTCTCGTCTGACCCGGCGATGGACCGAATATCCCCAACCATGCGGGGCGGATTGCTCGCCAGACGCCCGACATCGACATTGGCGGCACGCCCAAACCGGATCGTCACCACGCCGCCATCTTGGTTGAGTTCGTAGGGGACGTCGCTCTCCCAGTCGAACACGAGCCGGGTGTAATCCGGATGAACGCCGGAGCGCACGTGGATCCGCGGTAAATCAGCCGGGGCTTGGGCAGCCTGGGCGACCGTGACCTCGCGCGAACGTGTGATTCGACTCACCGATTTTCTCGGTTCTTGCCCCACCGATTGAACCGGTGATTGCTCTTGAGGCTCGGCAAATTCGACGATCACCGCGTTGCCGGCATCATAGCTATAGGTCTCGAAATCGCCGCGGAGCGTGAAGCGTACACCGCGGCCATCCGCCTCTTTTGCGGCGCTCGCCAAGTAGCGGCTGAGCACGCCCAGGCTTCTCTGGTAGGAGGCCTCGATCGGCCGGTCGAAGCGGACGACAACCGTATCGCCGGCGACCGACAACTGGTGCCCCACGGGCGCCGGCCAAGAAAAGACAATCTTGCCGTAATCAGCGGTCTTGGCGGCACGAACGCGAACCGGATCGGCAATGGCGGAATTCGTTACCAATCCCTCCAAAACAAGGGCCCAGAGCATGATTGCGATCGTCCGCATCATTCGCTCGGCCCCGTCGTCGGCATGATCACGATGTCGATGCGATTGGCCAATCGTTCGCGGTCTTCGACCTCCAATCCCTCGAGGTCCTCAGCACGGCTATCTGAATATCCAAAGGCGACGATCGTCTCTGGATAACCGGTGGCGCGGAGCGCATTGGCGACCGCGGCGGAACGCGCCGTCGAATACTCCCAGTTGGTATTGAACCCGTCCGCGGGCGCGGCCCCTTGTGCGGTGTGGCCGTTGATGCCGATCTGATTGCCGAAATTCCTCAGCATGCCGCCGAGGACGAAGATCGACTGGCGCCCGGCTTCCGTTAATTCGACACCTTGCGGCCCGAACAATCCTGCTCCAGGGAGGGCGATGACGAGCCGGTCCTCCAGTCGGACGATCCGCGTACCGGGCAGCAATTGTTCCTTGGCGACACTGTCTTCGACCACGGCTGAAAGGTAATCGAGGTTGATAGCCCGTTTGCGGAAGATGGTTCCGATATTGAAAGTTGCGGACACGGCTTTGATCGTTTTCTCGGGCGTCGGTTGCAGGGTCCGCGACAGCGAATCGACGATGTTTTCCCACTGGCTGACCTGCACGTTCGACATAGAAATTAAAAGCACGAAAAACGTTAACATCAGGGAAACCAAATCCGTGAATGTGACCAGCCACGCCCTGTTTGACGCCTCCTGAGACGTCGGAGCCAGTTTTAGCGCTTCATCCGCTTCACGGCTGTGAAACCTTCGTAGAACCACCGGTCGCCCTTTCGGTTAACCCCTTATTCGTCCGCCGCTGGGCTTTCCGGTGGGGAAAACCGCAATCGGTCGGCATCAGCGCTCCGCACGTGAAACCAGATTTCGATGTCGGTCGGCTCACCAGGTTTGATACCGACCGCGATGCTATCGGGCGGCACACCCCGATCCGCCATCTGCGCGGCGACGGTTCCGGCGCGCTCAACCTCGAGCGTCTGCTCGGTTGGCAGCGATGTTTCCGCCGTATAGGTGCTGCCGATAACGAACTCCATGTAGAACTGCAAACCCGGCGGGCGGCCGCTCAAGGCCGCCACGATGCGGTCCAATAGTGGAATGGCGACGGACCGGATTTCGGTATCGGCAAGAACAAATACCGACTCGGCCGGCACCTTGACCCGCATAAGTCGGCCCGGCTGTACGATTTCCACCCGCGCCACCTGCATGGTCGTCGCGAAAATATCGCTGATCTGGTCCTGAAATTGGTGCCCGGCAAGGATATCACCATCGCGGGTCGTGAATTCGGTCGGATCTGTACTCGGAGGAAGCACAGTCGTAAACGTTGAAGTGAGGCTGTCCATCACGGCCTGCGACTTAACGTTTTCGACGGTCGAAATGGAAACGAGAAGAATGAAAAAGGCGAGGACCAAGAGGAACAGGGACAGGAATAGGAAAATCGAAGACGCGCTACTCCCCGGTCCCTGCTGATCAGGTGTTGTCGGGAAGGTTAATGCGTTTCGGTCCATTCGGTGTTAATCAAAACTCGCCAATATGTCTGACGTCAGCACCCTTGGAACATTTGAGCCTGTTTCTTAATGGAGGATTTGGCTCATCACGCTTTGATGTTAAGCCGCTCGTCGTTGATGGTTCAAGCGGCGGTTTTTGATGGTCATTTTCTTGATCTTTTCTCTCCTTTCGATG
>Ga0209458_1000466_pt1 | contig 14175 bp, 12 predicted proteins | sample WorMetLIZAISLAND_FD_187411 | JGI IMG/M metagenome (GOLD analysis project Ga0209458, IMG submission 187411) | Marine gutless worms symbiont microbial communities from Max Planck institute for Marine Microbiology, Germany - Inanidrilus manae... ...
GTGAGGTCGTCGTAGAGCAGGGTCGCGTCACCCAGCTCCTTGATGGTGCGGTCGTAGTCGTCGTTGTGGGCAAACTCATAGCCCGTGCCGACCACCTCCATCCCCAGGTCTTCATAGGCGCCGACGATATGGCGCGGACGCAGACCGCCAACATAGAGCATGACCCGCTTTCCTTCCAGGCGGGGCCGGTATTTCTCGATGACTGCCTCGGACTGGGGTTGGTACTTGGCGATGACCTGCTCTGCGTTGGCCTGGATGGTCGCGTCGAAGCAGGCGGCGATCGTGCGCAGGGACTCGGCGATCTTGGTGGGACCGAAGAAGTTGTACTCGATCCAGTGGAATGCCGTACTTCTCCTCCAGGTGCCTGCTCAGGTAGTTCATCGAGCGGTAGCAGTGGATCAGGTTGAGCTTGACCTTCGGGGTCAGCTCGATCTCGGACAGGCTGCCGTCGCCGTCGCGGTTGCCGATGACCCAATCGCGGATCGCATCGTTGGCGATGTGATGGCCCAGGGACTGGGACACGCCGCGGAAGCCCTCGCACCGCACCGGCACCACCGGCTTGCCGAACTCCTTGGTCTTCTTCTTGGCCACTGCCTCGATGTCATCGCCGATCAGGCCGATCGGGCACTCGGACTGGATGGTCACCCCCTTGTGGAGCGGGAACAGCTGCTCGATCTTGGTGATGATCTTGTCGAGCTTCTTGTCGCCGCCGAACACGATGTCCTTCTCCTGGAAGTCCGAGGTGAAGTTCATGGTGCCGAAGGTATTCACGCCGGTCGTGCCGACATAGTAATTGCGTCGCCCGGCGCGGGAATACTGGCCACAGCCCACCGGGCCGTGGGAGACATGGACCATATCCTTGATCGGACCCCACACCACCCCCTTGGAGCCGGCATAGGCGCAACCGCGGACGGTCATGACGCCGGGCAGGGACTTGCGGTTGGAGGTAATACACTGCTTGGATTGCTAAATGGATTGATCGTTGGCCGCCAGGTGCTTGGTGCGATCCTTCCTGGCCTTGTCCGGGTAGACCTCCAGGACCTCCTAATGAGGGCCTGGGTCGATTCGTGTGTCAATGCTGCCATAGAGACTCTCCGGTTGGGCGTCGCGCCCGGAAAGAGGGTGTCGCAAAAGCCCCTCTCCCACCGGGAGAGGGGTTGGGGAGAGGGGGTCAAAGGGCGAAGATCGTTGCCTTTTGCGATACCCTTGGAAAGGTGCGGGCGCCGGCATAAATCAGGCGGCTGCCGCAGCCGCCGCGGTCTGACCGATGATGGACTCGTCTTCCTCTTCCAGCACCCCGAACTCCATCAGCAGATCCTCCAACTCATCCATGCTGATGGGCGTAGGGATAACCAGGTTCTTGTTATCGACGATCTTCCGGGCCAGCTCCCGATACTCCTCGGCCTGCCTGTGCTCGGGGTCGTACTCGATCACCGTCATGCGGCGAATCTCGGCGCGTTGCACCACGTTATCCCGCGGGACGAAGTGGATCATCTGGGTCCCCAGCTTCTTGGCCAGGGCCTCGATCAGCTCGTCCTCGCGGTCGGTATTGCGGCTGTTGCAGATCAGACCGGCCAGGCGTACCCCCCGGAGTTCGCATACTTCACGATCCCCTTGGAGATGTTGTTGGCCGCGTACATCGCCATCATCTCGCCGGAGACCACGATGTAGATCTCCTGGGCCTTGTTCTCGCGGATCGGCATGGCGACGCCGCCGCATACCACGTCGCCGAGCACGTCGTAGAAGACGAAGTTCAGGTCCTCGTCGTAGGCGCCTTCCTCTTCGAGAAAGTTGATGGCCGTGATGACGCCGCGGCCGGCGCAACCGACACCGGGCTCGGGACCGCCGGACTCGACGCACTTGATATCGTAATAACCCATCCGCAGCACGTCCTTGATCTCCAGATCTTCGACGGAACCCGACTCGGCGGCCAGGTGCATGATGGTCTCCTGGGCCTTGGAGTGCAGGATCAAGCAGGTGGAGTCGGCCTTGGGGTCGCAACCGACGATCATGACTTTCTGACCGAGCTCGGCCAGGTCAGCGACCAGGTTCTGGGTGGTCGTCGACTTACCGATTCCGCCTTTGCCGTAGATGGCGCATTGACGCAGTGCCATGATGGGATCTCCCGATTGACTCGCTGCTCACAGCGGGTGGAACAAAAGCGCGTTCACCCTCGATAGTTCGCAAGCCCCGTACCAATCGCAGCTGCGGCGGTCAACTGCTTGATACAGCGGGTATTTTCCTATGCAACCGGATAGTCGGCAGCTGGTAGCATAGGCAACAAAGGCGGGTAGGATGTCGGAGGGGATGTCCGGATAGCCACCTAGTACTCCATTTCACCTTATTTTTCGCTCTTAGAGCCTCCCAAACGCGTCACGGCAAGGCACCGCGCGCCGGGAATAGCTCACGCTCTTGCCAAGCGCTGTAACGCCGTTTTGGGAGGCTCCCTTCGGGCACGACGAGAGGCGACCAGCTGCGGTGTTGCGCGAGCTTGAAAGAGGACTGGCTATTCCGGCGCTCGCGCGCCTGACATCTGACCGCTTCCCGCCGCGCCGAGAACGTAAAATAAGGTGAAACGGGGTACTTAGGCGATTTCTGTCAAATGACAGACCAGCCTGCATGTCTTTTCGTCCATCTTCTGTGTCGCGACAACAGTTACATCGCACAACGATGCGCCTGTTGTCGCTCCTTGGAGACGAACGAATAGCCGACCCATCCTGGTCTATCATTTTCCGGCAATCGCCTTAGATTTCATCGACATCCATACGACGCTTAATGATAATGGGTGGGGCGAAAGGCCTGATCGGACCGCCGCCCAAGGCCGCGTCGGAGTGAAACGAGGGCAGCACGACCTACTTTTTTCCGGACAGTCATGTCCCACAACCAAAGTATCAGAGACTCCATGCTCGACCATCCGTACCAAACGCCGGTCTTTTCCGCCGTAGTCAAAACCGATGGATAGGATGATCGGCATCGCCCTACTCGGCTCCACCGGCTCCATCGGCGTCAGCACCCTGGATGTGGTCGAGCGCCATCGGGAGCGATTTCGCATCGTCGCCTTGACCGCCAACCGGGATGCCGAAGGCATGGCCCTGCAGTGTCGCCGTCACCGACCCGAGTATGCGGTCATGGCGGACCCGGTGGCGGCGGGCAAGCTCCGGCTGTTATTGTCGGGCATGGCGAAGCCGCCGGAGGTGCTCGCAGGGACAGCGGCCCTGGAGTCCGTAGCGGCCTTACCCCAGGTCGACTCTGTCATGGCGGCGATTGTCGGCGCCGCCGGTCTCTTGCCCACCCTGGCGGCCGCCCGCGCGGGCAAGCGCCTGCTGTTGGCCAACAAGGAGGCCCTGGTGGTCTCGGGTTCACTTCTGATGCAGGCCGTCGCGGACAATGGGGCCGAGATTCTGCCCATCGACAGCGAGCACAATGCCGTGTTTCAGTGCCTTCCCAGGGATTTCCACGGTGGAGGTGATATTGAACACCTGGGCGTGGCGTGGATTCTGCTGACCGCCTCCGGCGGGCCCTTCCGGGATACGCCCCTGGAGGAGTTGGCAGAGGTCACGCCCGAGGCGGCCTGTGCCCATCCGAACTGGGATATGGGACGCAAGATCTCGGTAGACTCGGCGACCATGATGAACAAGGGCTTGGAGCTCATCGAGGCCTGCTGGCTGTTCGGCACCAACCCCGGCCGGGTCCGGATCCTGGTGCATCCCCAGAGTGTGATCCATTCCTTAGTGCAGTACCGGGACGGCTCGGTGCTGGCCCAGCTCGGGAATCCGGACATGCGCACCCCCATCGCCCACGCCCTGGCGTGGCCCGAGCGGATAGCTTCAGGCGTTGCCGCTCTCGACCTACTCGAGGTCCGGAGGCTCGACTTCCGGCCGGCGGACCCGAAGCGTTTTCCCTGTCTGGATCTGGCATACGGCGCGGCAGCTCAGGGCGGCACCTGCCCGGTGATTCTCAACGCGGCCAATGAAGTGGCGGTGGCCGCATTCTTGAAGCGGCGGATCGGCTTCACGGACATCCCGGTCGTAGTCGAAAAGACCTTACAAGAGCTCCCGCGGGAGAGTGTCGCGGGGTGGGAGGTCGAACAGCTGCTGGACGCGGACCAGCGGGCGCGGCAGGTCGCGGAACAAAACTTGATGCGATGTGTCTCTTGACCAGCTACCAGCTACCAGCTTGTTGAACCGCTTAAGACGCAAAGAATGCAGAGAAAATGCCATGACCACGGAGCACACGGAGTAGCGCGAATTAGAGTTTTTGTTCCCATAGGAACATTCACGTTGAATTCGTGTGATTCGTAGTTAAAACAAGAAACGTCAATAGCCCTTGGAGCCATGCAGGAACTAGTCTACACGGTCGGTTGGTTCATCGTCGCCCTGGCGATCCTCATCGCGGTCCACGAGTTCGGGCATTTCTGGGCCGCCCGCCAGCTCGGGGTCAAGGTGCTGCGCTTTTCCATCGGTTTCGGCAGACCCCTCCTGTGCCACGTTAGCCCCCGCGACGGTACCGAATACGTGCTGGCCGCCATCCCCCTCGGCGGCTATGTCAAGATGCTGGACGAGCAGGAAGGGTCGGTGCCCGAGGCACAGCAGCACCTGGCCTTCAACTGCCAGCCACTCTGGAAGCGCTCCGTCATCGTTGCGGCGGGGCCCTTTTTCAACTTCTTGTTTGCCGTCCTCGCCTACTGGGCCATTTTCGTAACGGGTGATGTGGGCACGCGGGCGGTGGTAGGAACGGTCGCCCCGGGGTCCGTTGCAGCCGAGGCCCGTTTCGTCCCTGGGGATGAACTGCTGGCGATTGCCGACCGCCCGACGCCGACCTGGGAGGCGGCGGTCTTCGCCCTGATGGCGGAGGTCCTGAACGGTGAGGATCTCGCGGTTCGTGTGCGCGACGAGAGTGGCCTGGAGCTGGTGCGGGTACTGAACGGCGAGGCGCTGGTCGGGTTGTCCGATGATCCGGCGTTGCTCTCGAAGCTGGGATTGTCGCCCGCGCGCCCCGTCTTGCCGGCCCGCATCGGTGAGCTTGTCCCGGGCGATCCGGCCATGCGGGCGGGTCTGCGCCCCGGCGACCTCGTCCGCAGCGTCAATGGCGAAGCGATCACCCGGTGGAGCGAGCTGGTCGAAGCGGTGCAGGCACACCCCGGCCGGCCATTGCGGCTGGACGTCGAACGCGGCCCCGAACGGCATGAGCTCCTGGTGATTCCCAATGCTGTGCAGCTGAATGACCGGAAGGTCGGCCGCATCGGTGCCGCGGCGCAGGTCCCGCTACAGCTGTTCGAGGAGTACCGGACGGAGGTGCGGCTGGGGCCCGTGGCGGCGCTGAGTGCGGCCATCGGCAAGACCGCGGATATGAGTCTGCTCATGCTGCGTGTGATCGGGCGCATGCTCACCGGCAAGGCGTCGGTAGAGAATCTGGGCGGGCCGATCTCCATCGCCGAGACCGCGGGCAGGACCGCGAGCTACGGCCTGGGTTACTTCGTCAAGTTTCTAGCGGTGGTCAGCATCAGTCTCGGCGTACTCAACCTGTTGCCCATCCCGATGCTGGACGGGGGACACCTGTTCTATTTCGCCATCGAGGCCATCAAGGGCAGCCCGCTCTCCGAGCAGGCGCAATTGCAGGGACAGCGGGTCGGACTCGCCCTGCTGGCGGCACTCATGACCCTCGCCTTCTACGTCGACATCTCACGCCTGCTGGGTTAACGATCCTGAATGATTTGGCGCACTTTGAGGGATTTGGCTCATGTACTAGCGATATGATAGGTATACTAACCTGCTTTGGGAAACGTCACGTCGCGGTGCCGTGTTGCAGGTACCGAGGGGATCGCATTTGAGCGCACAGAAAAAAGCAGACCGGTCGAGGGGGTTACCGCTCCGGCTGATGCTGGTTATCGCCTTGCTGGCAGTGACCACATCCGTGTTCGCGGCCCGCTTCTGGATTTCCGATATCCGGGTGGAAGGGCTGCAACGCATTGCCGCCGGGACCGTCTTCAATTATCTCCCCGTCCAGGTGGGGGACACGACGACGGACGCCATCACCGCCGGCATCATTCGTGCCCTCTACGCAACGGGGTTCTTCAAGGACGTGCGGGTAGAGCGGGACGGGACCGTGTTGGTGGTGTGGGTACAGGAACGGCCGGCCATTGCCGAGATCAACATATCGGGAAACAAGAGCATCGATACCAAGGGACTGAAGGCGGGGCTCAAAGACATCGGGCTGGCGGAGGGCCGGATGTTCGACCGCTCGCTCCTGGATCGGATCGAGCGCGAGCTCGAACGCCAATACTATGCCCTCGGGCGGTATGGGGTCGAGATTCAGTCCACGGTGTCGCCGCTGCAACGCAACCGGGTCGCGGTGTCCATCGACATCACCGAGGGCCTGACGGCCCGCATCAAACAGATCAACATCATCGGTAACAAGGATTTCGAGGAACAGGAACTGCTCGATCTGTTCAAGCTCAGCCGCACCCGCTGGTATTCCTTCTATTCCAAGAACGATCAGTACTCCAAGCAGAAGCTCAGCGGGGATCTGGAGACCCTGCGCTCCTTCTATCTCGACCGCGGGTATATCAAGTTCGAGATCAAGGCGACCCAAGTCTCCATCAGCGCCGACAAGCAAGACATCTATATCACCATCAGTATCGATGAGGGCGACGTCTACAAAGTCAGCGACATGAAGCTGGCCGGAGAGCCCTCGGTGCCGGCCAAGCAACTCTTTTCTTTGATCCACATGCGCCGCGGGGATGTCTTCTCCCGCAAGGTCACGATCGAAAGCGCGGAGCGCATCTCCAAACAGCTGGGTGACGAGGGCTACGCCTTCGCCAACGTCAATACCATCCCTGAAATCGATGAGGAGACCAAGCAGGTCGCGGTGACCTTCTTCGTGGATCCAGGCAAACGCGTCTACGTCCGGCGCGTCAACACCAAAGGCAACACCCGCACGCGTGACGAGGTAGTGCGCCGCGAGATCAGCCAGCTGGAGGCGGCCTGGTTCTCGTCGGAACTGGTCAGACAATCCCGAGAGCGTCTCCAACGGTTGGGCTATTTCGAGGAGGTGAATGTGGAGACGCCGGCGGTTCCCGGCTCGGCGGACCAGGTAGACGTGAACCTATCGGTCGTCGAGAAGGACTCGGGCAATCTACTCGCCGGTATCGGCTATTCTCAGTCCCAGGGCATTATCTTCAATACCAGTATCACCCAGAACAATTTCCTGGGGACCGGCAAGCGGGTTTCCTTCGGTTTTAACAACAGCCGCTCCAACCGCAATTACCGTCTCGCCTATACCAACCCCTATTACACGATAGACGGCATCAGTCGAGGCTTCGAACTCTCCTATCGAGAAACGGATTACGAGAAATTGAACAGCATCGACTACTTTACGGATGTCGGTGTCGCCGGCATGAACTTTGGTCTGCCGATCACGGACACCAGCCGCGCGGGTCTCGGCATCCGTTACCGGTATACCAAGTTCACCGCAGGGAACTCCCTGTTGGCGCAGACCTTCGCCACCGATCAGGGTGATCAGTTCAACGATTTTCTGCTGACCACGAGCTATACGAACGATTCCCGCGATCAGGCGATCTTCCCCACCAAGGGCAGTTTCCAGTCCTTGCGCGCGGAGGTATCGGTACCGGGCAGCGATCTGCAGTTTTTCCGGTTGACCTACACGCACCGCCGGTACATCCCCTTGATCAAACACTTCGTTTTATCCTTGGATGCGGATCTGGGTTATGGTAACGGATTCGGCAACACCAAGGACCTTCCCTTCTTCGAGCATTTTTTCGCCGGCGGTCCGGGATCGGTCAGAGGTTGGAAGGAGAACACCCTGGGCCCACGGGAAACCACCCTGGATGAGGACCCGGCAGGCGGTAACATAAAGATGGTCGGCAGCATACAGATCTTCGCCCCGTCGCCGGTCGAGGGTGAGTTTGCCAAGACCCTACGCTTGGGGGCCTTTTTCGATTTCGGCAACGTGTGGACTACGAGCAATCCGACACACTCCGACCAGGAACTCGTGACGCCCAGGGGATTCAGTCTGAGCGACAACCGCTATTCCGCCGGCCTGTCCCTGACCTGGCTGTCACCCGTCGGCGCCCTGTCGGCCAGTATCGCCCGTCCATTCAACGACAAGGCCGAGGATAAGACCCAGATGTTCCAATTCAGTGTCGGGCAAACATTCTGACCAGAGGGGGACGACCAAGTGAACAAATCCGTTGGGGTACTGATCGGTCTTAGCCTCTATCTCGCGGGGGGCTCGCTGGCTGCCGCCGACTACGTCATCATGGTGATCGATCCCACCCGCATCGTCGAACAGTCTCCCCAATATGAGGCAGCGCGCGCGCAGCTGGAGAAGGAGGTCAACGAACGGGAGCAAAAACTTGCCGAGCAGCAACAGCAGCTCACCGAGCTGCAGCAACAGCTCGAGCGCGATGCGACGCAGATGAGCGAAGAAGCGCTGCAACGCCTGCGGACCGACATCCGCAACCGGGGACGCAAGATCAAATACGCTCGATCCGAACTTCGCGAAGACTTTTCCCTACGCCAGAACGAACTGCGCACCAAACTGGCCCGGCAGGTCGAAGAGGTGGTGGCGGAGCTGGCGCAGGAAGAGAACATCGACCTCGTCGTCAGCGATAACCTGGTCTTCCACGCCAGCAAACGCATCGATATCTCCGACCAGGTCATCACGCGCCTGAAGGAGAAGTTTGAGGCAAGTAAAGGTCTTTGACCCACGCCTCGGGCTTTCAGGTAGTGGCGATCAAACTTCAGGAGCTGGCGAACCGTCTCGGTGTCGAGCTGCGCGGGGACGGCGAGCGGTACGTGCAGCGGGTCGAGACCCTCGAACGGGCCGATGATGCCAGTCTATGCTTCTTCGGGGACCGCAAGTACCAAACCGATCTCAGGGCGACCGGCGCCGCGGCGGTGATCCTGGCGGAACCGGACGTGCCGCTCTGCCCGGTCGCGGCTCTGGTAAGCGCGAATCCTTACCTCACCTACGCCCAGGCGGTGCGGCTGTTGCACCCCGAACCCGCCGTGATCGGGGGGCGCCATCCGAGCGCGGTGGTGGCCCAGGGCGCCCAGGTCGATCCGTCCGCTTGGGTCGGTGCCATGGCGGTGGTGGAGGAGGGCGCGCAAATCGGATCGCGGGTCTTTGTGGGACCAGGCAGCATTGTGGGTTGCGGATGCCGTATCGACGAGGATAGTCGGTTGGTCGCGCGGGTCACCCTATGCCCGGGGACACGCATCGGGAAGCGGGTGTTGGTCCAGCCCGGCGCGGTCATCGGGCGCGAGGGGTTCGGTTTCGCGAAAGACGGTGAACGCTGGGTGCGCATCCCCCAGCTAGGGGGGGTGCGGCTGGGCGATGATGTGGAGATCGGGGCTAATACCACGGTCGACCGAGGTGCCCTGGAGGATACCCTGATCGCCGACGGAGCAAAGCTGGATAACCTCATCCAGATCGGACACAACTGCCATATCGGCGAAAATACCGCGCTGGCGGCCTGCTCCGGGATCTCCGGTTCCACCAAGATCGGGCGCAATTGCACTATTGCCGGGGCCGTCGGTATGGCGGGGCACCTGACGATCGGAGACGATGTCCACTTCACCGGGATGGCCATGGTTACCCGTTCCTGCACCGAGCCCGGACGCTACAGCAGCGGAATTCCGGCTATGCCGAGTGCCCACTGGCGGCGTAGCGTAGCCAGATTTCGGCACCTCGACGAATTTGCCCGCCGACTGAAGGACTTGGAAGAAAAATTAGATCAAACCAATACCGAGCTGTAACAGGAGCCTGAATAAAGGGCACCTTGAAAAATAGGTATTTTCACCAACCAAGTAACTCTAAGCCATTGATTGTTGATGTGTACTGTAGACGAAAACCGTATTTTTCAAAGTGCCCTAAAATCGAGATCGGCATCTGCCGATCCACGGATAGCAGCCGGTTCCCAGGAATGTCGGAGGTAGCATTGAGCACAATGGATATTCACAAGGTGTTGAGCTTGTTGCCGCACCGCTATCCTTTTCTGTTGATCGACCGGGTGGTCGACTACGAGGTGAACCAATATCTGATTGCGTTTAAGAACGTGACCTGTAACGAACCCTTTTTCGCCGGTCATTTCCCCACGCGACCGGTCATGCCAGGGGTCCTGATCATCGAGGCCCTGGCCCAGGCTACCGGTCTGCTCGCCATGAAGTCCCGTCCGGACGAGGTAGGGGAGAAGGCCCTGTATTACTTCGTCGGGATCGACAAGGCGCGCTTCAAACGCATCGTGGAGCCCGGCGATCGGCTGACCCTCGAAGTGCACCTCAACAAAGTACGCCAGGGGATCTGGCGCTTCAGCGGCAAGGCCCATGTGGAGGGCGAGATGGCCGCTACCGCCAACATCATGTGTACGGCCCGGGACCTTTGACCTCGATCCATTCCACCGCGGTCATCGATGCGACCGCCGAGCTGGATTCCGGCGTCGCGGTGGGTCCCTATGCCATCATCGGTCCGCGGGTACAGGTGGGAGCCCGCACCAGCATCGGCCCCCATGCGGTGATCCGCGGACCGACGCGCATCGGGGCCGACAATCGGATTTTTCAGTTCGCCTCGGTTGGCGAAGACCCCCAGGACACCAAGTACAGTGGCGAGGAGACCTTCCTGGCAATCGGCGACGGCAATCTAATCCGCGAGTACGTCACCCTGAACCGGGGCACGGTGCAGGACGCGGGGGAAACCCGCATCGGCAACCACAACCTCTTCCTGGCCTATAGCCATGTGGCCCACGACTGTCGGATCGGCAACCATGTGATCATGGCCAACGCCGCCTCCCTGGCCGGTCACGTCAAGGTCCAGGACTGGGCCATCCTCGGGGGCTTCACCATCGTCCACCAATTCTGCCGGATCGGGGCCCACTGCTTCTGCGCCATGGGCTCGGCCGTCACCAAGGACGTCCCACCCTATGTCATCATCGGCGGCCATCCGGCCCAACCCCGCGGCATCAATACCGAGGGGCTGCGGCGACGGAAGATCGACGCCGCGACCATACAGCAGCTCAAGAACGCCTACCGGATCCTCTATCTGTCCGACCGCAAACTGGAAGACGCCGTAGCGGCGATGCGGACGCTGGGCAATGGCCGGGTGGACCAGCTCGCGGATTTCGTCGCCGATCGATCCCGGAGCATTGTGCGCTAGGGGGTATTCTCAATCAACAACCTGAATCCGTGAGGTCAACTCCAGGGTTGAGCTTAACTCGATGGTTTTACTGCTATTGGAAATTGGCCGCGACCTCCGTTGGATGACCCGGGCAATCTTGGTCTATCGAATAAAATCATCGTGTTATCCCCAATTGAGAACACCCTCTAGTACGGATGCTCTCAACTATCGGTAACTGCCTGAATCCCATGACTGACCCACAAAATAATCACGATGCCTACGACAGCCCCTGGAAAGACGTACTCGAACACGCCTTCCCGGAATTCATGGCCTTCTATTTTCCCGCGGCGCATGCCCGGGTCGATTGGGCACAGGGCCACGAGTTCAAGAACACCGAGTTGCGCCAGGTCGTGCGCGACGCCGAGCTCGGCAAGCGTTTTGCCGATGCGCTGGCGCAAGTTACTATCAATGATGGCGAACAACGTTGGATCTACATCCATATCGAAGTCCAGGGCCAGCGCGATAACGACTTTGCCCGACGCATGTTCACCTACAACTACCGGCTTTTCGACCGCTACGCCCGCCCCATCGCCAGCCTCGCCGTACTGGCCGATGAGGATCAGGCATGGCGACCCGATCACTATGGCTTTGAGGTCTTGGGCTGTCGCCACACATTGGAATTTCCCGTCGTCAAACTCATCGACTATGCGGACCGCACCGAATCACTCCAGGCAAACCCCAATCCCTTTGCCTTGGTGACCGCGGCGCATCTGCACACCCGTCAGACCAAAAACGACCCACGAGCCCGCTATCGAGCCAAGCTCGACCTTGTACGTCTGCTTTACCGGCAAGGTTGGGACAGGCAGCGTGTATTGGACCTCTTTGCCATCCTCGACTGGATGATGCGCCTGCCGGATGCGCTCGAACAACGGCTCTGGCAAGCGATTGAAACCATCGAAGGAGAAACCAAAATGCCCTATGTCACGAGTGTCGAACGATTAGCCATTCAGAGAGGGAGGCGACAAGGCCTGGAGCAAGGCCTGGAGCAAGGTCTGGAGCAAGGCCTGGAGCAAGGCCTGGAGCAAGGCCTGGAGCAAGGCCTGGAGCAAGGCCGGGAGCAAGGTAGGCTGGAAGGGAAGATCGAAGGCCTGGAACGCCTGCTTGTCAAGCGCTTCGGTCCCCTCGACGAAGCAATCCGCGGGCGCCTCGATGCGGCTACTCCGGAGCAGCTCGATCGGTGGACCGATCGCATTCTAGATGCATCCACGGTCAATGCCGTGTTCGAGGAGCATTAATGAGTTATCCCTACATATTGCGTCCTGTGTACCTTTGTGGCTCGGAAATCCGTGCGCCCGATTCGTCCCTGGCAGCAAGGGGGACATGATCGCTGATGACTGGCGACTGGTAGCTGGTAACAGCATGAAGATAGGCATTGTCGCCAATGAACCCTCGGGTGATTGGCTAGGGGCCGCCGTCCTACGCGCGCTGAGGGCCCAGGTGCCGGATGCGCGTCTGGTCGGTGTGGCCGGCCCCCGCATGCAAGCTGCCGGCTGTGAGAGCCTGATACCCATGGAGCAGTTGTCGGTCATGGGACTGACGGAGGTTCTGCGGCATCTCCACGAGCTCCTCCGCATCCGCCGCAAGTTGACCAGAACCCTGCTTGCCTGGCGGCCCAACGTCTTCATCGGCGTGGATGCGCCCGACTTCAACCTGGGACTCGAACGGCGCCTGCGCAAGGCCGGCATCCGCACGGTCCACCTGGTCAGCCCGACGATCTGGGCCTGGCGCGCCGGACGCGTAAAGACCATCCGCCGCTCCACGGATCTGCTGCTCAGCATCTTTCCATTCGAAGAGGCGTTCCTGCGTGGGCATGGAGTACCGGCCCGTTACATTGGTCACCCCCTCGCGGACGAAATCTCCCCGCAAGCCGATCCCACACCGGCGCGGACCCGGCTCGGGATACCACCGGAGGGACAGGTCCTGGCCCTGCTCCCAGGCAGCCGCGTGAGCGAGCTGAGGCTGCTCGCGGGCCCCTTCCTACAGACTGCCCACTGGTGTCTTGAACGACATCCCGGACTTCGCTTCGCGATCCCCCTGGTAACGCCGACTCTGCGCGATCTCTTCACATCGATCCTGCGGCGTGAGACCCCCGAGCTGCCGGTCATCTTGGTGGACGGCCAAGGCCGGGACGTGATCGCCGCCGCCGACTGCGTACTCACCGCGTCGGGAACCGCGACCCTGGAGGCCCTGCTGATCAATCGTCCGATGGTGGTAGGCTATCGGATGAGCCCGATGACCTATCACCTGTTATCCGGCCTGAATCTGGTGAAGGTCCCCTATGCGGCCATGGCCAATCTGCTGGTGGGCCGTGAGCTGGCACCGGAGTTCATTCAAGACCGTTGTCGAGCGGACTTGCTAGGTCCCGCCGTGCTCAACTTTCTTAAGGATGGGGACCGGGTGAGCGAGATACAGTCAGCATACCGCGAGATTCATGGTCGGCTGCGTCGCAACGCCGCTCACCAGGCCGCCGCCGCGGTGCTGGCGCTAGGTCGTGTTGACATTTAGCACCGTAGGTTGGGTTAGGCGCGCTGCCCGATCCTGAAGCACAGCGACAGGGGCGAACGCGCCGTAACCCAACACGACGTCTTCTCAGACAACACCAAATAACGCTGAACAACGCCAGGATCGAACGAGAAGAGTCCGCAAATCAACCACTATGGACTGAAAGTCCATAGTGGTTGATTTGCGGCAAAAAATGATCCCCATGGTATTGGTATTTCGGTACCGCTGTATTAGGGGCTGTTGACATTTAGCTCTAGCCGATTGTTTCATAAGAGAACCACGAATAAACACGAATCGTGATTTGGTCATAGTGTATTTTTAAGTGGTAGAGCGATTCATTGCTTCAATAACTTTAGTGCGCGAAGCGCATCATAGTTGAAACTATGGACTTTAAGTCCCTTCACTTTCAGTCCGTGGCTTGTCCACGGATGAGGACTTTAGTTCTCCAGACTATGGACTTTCAGTCCATAGTGGTTGATT
>Ga0209458_1000467_pt1 | contig 14126 bp, 17 predicted proteins | sample WorMetLIZAISLAND_FD_187411 | JGI IMG/M metagenome (GOLD analysis project Ga0209458, IMG submission 187411) | Marine gutless worms symbiont microbial communities from Max Planck institute for Marine Microbiology, Germany - Inanidrilus manae... ...
AGAAGGATCGGATGGGCCTGTTCATCCGGACCATCGGCATCAAACGAGCCGAAGCCAAGATCGGGCTCGCCAATCCGGCCGACAACATGAACCGCTATTTGTTCCACGAACGAAGATCGGCAACGGGATAGGTCTGTCCGGAACCCGGAAAACCACCCAATTATCCCCGGATTGGCTCGATAAAAAGCCCTCCCGGAGCCCAAGATCACCAAAATCTCAGGATATCACGAAAAACAGAGGGTTGATGGGGGTGTCCAAGTCGGTGAACGTGATCAGCCAGGCGCGGCTGGTGACCGCCAGCTGGGCCGCCTGAGTGTCGTCATCGTTTACCATGGGATGTGCCGCCTTCCCCCTGTCTGCTTCACCGCGGCCCGGCCGCCGGCACCGACGGCGCCCCCGGCGCAGGACCCTCCTGAGCTTGTTCCTCCAGGAGCTGGAACCGCAACCGGGTTTCCTCGACGGTGCGCACGTAGAACCGGATCACGATACTTTCAGGATCGCCCGGCCGTAAGGCGACGGCGAGGCTGTCGAGCAGTTCGTAACGCGCCTCGCCGACATGGAACAGCGAATCGGCAGGGATCAGGACCCGCATCAGGCGGCCCGGCTGCACGACCTCGATCTTCGCCACGCGGAGCAGGGTCGCGAAAATGCCGGTCACTTCCTCCTGGAACACCTGGCCGGCGATAACGTCGCCTTCCTTGGCGGCGAACGGGGTCAGGTCGGTGCTTGGCGGCAGGGCCGAGGCAAAGGTCGAGGTCAGGCTATCCATGACCGCATTGGACTTGACCTGCTCGACGGACGATGGTGACCAGGAGGATGAAGAACGCCAGGACGACCAGGAACAGCGAAAGATAGACGGCAATGATGCTGCCGGCGCGGGATTGTTCCTGGGGAGGAATGTGCGCGCTCTCCATGGCGACCGGCTGCCCGGCAGTTGGGATCGGGCCGTCTATTGGTTCGCGTCCTCGCCATTACGCGGCAGCTGCCGCAGCTTCGCCAATTCGACGGTCATCTCCTTGGCCTTCTCGGGATTCATCTGTGCCATCAACGGCGCCAGCTTGCGCTCCTTCATCCGCTCGGCGACGAGCAGAAGGGTATCCATGTCCAGTTCCTCGAAGATCCGCGCCGCGTCCTTCGGCTTCATGTTCTCGTAGATCTTGACCAGCGAACCAATCTTGGCTTCCTGCTGGTCGTCGTAGGTCTTGATGAGCTGCTCGATGGTCGCCTGGAGCGCCCGCAGTTCGATGACCTTTTCGTTGATCCGCACCTCGGCCGCCTGGAGCAGGCCTTCACGCTGCTCGATTTCGCGTTCGCGGTCGTCCAGGGTCTCCCGGCGCTCCGCCAACTGTTGCAGCAGCTCGATCTCGGACTGAGTCAGCAGGGTCGGGTCGTCGATGGCCCGGCGGTCCCCAGTGTCCTCGGCCATCGCGTCCTCGGCCGCCTTGCCCTCCTCGCCGCCTTCCATCGCCTTCTCGGCGTCCTCGCCCTGGGATCCGGCGTCGTCGTCGGCCGGCGGCTGGGTTTGCTGGGCCTGGGCTTCGGCGACCGAGAGGGTTCCGCTCAGCATCCCGTCCACGCCGTGCCAGATGTCGCCGATCCGAAACGACAGCATCAGCGCCGCGGCGAAAATCGTCGCCGGGAGGAACCGGAACCGGGTCAGGAACCGTCTCATTGCCTTTATCCGCCGTCAGCGCGCTGCCTGGAGGGCGCGCAGCAGCTCCCGTTCGGCGTCGGAGCGCGCCTCGGTCGTCGCTGGTTTCGGCGGCTCGGCGCGCAGGACGGGCGCCGGACGCTCGGTCGAGGCCACCACTCTGGGCGCGGCCGCCGGTCGGGCCGGAGCCGGCGGGGCCGTTTCGGCGGTGGCGGCGGGAGCGGCTTCGATGTCCTGGCGCGCGGTGCGTACCTTCTCTTCGAGCTTGTCGGCGGCGGCGTTGCCGCGATCGATGAGGAAGGCGAGGTCGTCGGAAAGACCCTGGGCCTTGTCGATGCGCTCCTGCAGTGCTTCGGTGGTGATCTTCAGCTTGCCGACGTTGTCCTCCGCCCGCACGGTCGCCTGCTGGAACGACGCGGCCATCTTCTCGAGCTCCGAGCGGTCGCGGCGGAGGTTGCCGAGGCGGCGGTTGAGGGTAATCGCATAGGAGATCGTCACCACCAGGAGCACGGCGACAACAGAGTCGACGATCAGAGTCCAAGGCATGGCTATCCCCTCTGTTTGGTCTGGTCGCACCGGTTCTGGACCTGGATGGACAGGCGGTCGCCCTTCCGGCCCATTTTTCCGGTGTACATGGGAATGTCCCCGCAGCGCATCTCGACCTGGGAGTCGGCTGTGGCGTTGAACATGATCCGGCTGCCGACCCGCAGGTCGAAGACGTCCTTGAGGCGCATCGTCTGTTCGTCCATCACCGCCGTCAGCTCGATCTCGGTCATCCAAAGCTCCTCCGCGAGGTGGGTTTCCCAGATGGAGTCACGGCCGAACTTCTCGCCCATGAACATCTGCAGCAGGAGTTCCCGAACCGGCTCCAGGGTGGCATAGGGCAACAACAGCTCCAGCCGGCCGCCGCGGTCCTCCATGTCGATGCGCAGGCGGGCAACGATGGCGGCATTCGACGGCCTCGAAATCGTCGCGAAACGCGGGTTCGTCTCCAGCCGGTCGAAGCGGAAGGTCACCGGGCTCAACGGCTCGAACGCCGCCGACAGATCGCCCAGCATGACCTGGATCATCCGTTCCACCAGGCTACGCTCGATGGTCGTGTAGGGGCGGCCCTCGATGCGCATGGCCGCCGTGCCGCGCCGTCCGCCGAGCAAAACGTCGACGATGGAATAGATCAACGAGGAGTCGACGGTGATCAGCCCGAAGTTGTCCCACTCCTCGGCCTTGATCACGCTCAGCATCGCCGGCAGGGGGATCGAGTTCAGGTAGTCGCCGAACCGGATCGAGGCGATGTTGTCGAGGGATACCTCGACGTTGTCGGAGGTGAAGTTGCGCAAGGACGTCGACATCAGCCGCACCAGCCGGTCGAACACCACCTCCAGCATCGGCAGGCGTTCGTACGACACCAGGGCGCTGTTGAGGATCGCCTGGATGCCGGACCGTTCGCCGGCGTCCTCCATCTCCTCGTCGAAGCCCAGCAGGCTGTCGATCTCGTCCTGATTGAGGACCCGGGTGGACTCCCGCATCGGCTGGGCGCTGACGTCACCGTCGTCCTCACCCTCGCCTTCGCCCTCCATCGCCGCTTCCCACTCGGCGGCGAGGTCGTCCTGGTCGTCGCCGCCTTCCCCGCCTTCGGGAACGTCGGCTTCTGTGTCTTCGTCGGCCGGAACGGTCATTGTTCCACTGCTCCCTGATCTTCGTTTCCCCGCGATCGGCCGTGGCCGCTATTGGACCAGCATCTCCTTGAACAAAATGTCGTTCACCCGCGCTGGCGCGACCGCGGCGCTGACCCGCGACAGCAATTCCTCGCGCAGCCGATAGAGGCCCGCCGATCCCTTGAGATCGTCGACGCGAAGCTCGCGCAGATAGACCTGAAAGTTGTCGACGATCCTCGGCATCATCTGTTCCACCCTCGGCACGTCCCCGGCCTGTTCCAGTTCCAGGCTGACGCGGATCTTCAGGAACGTCGACTTGCGCCCGCCGGTGTTCAGGTTCACCAGGAACTCCGGCAGGTCATAGAAGACGACGTTCGTCGCCAACGGCGCCGCCTCCTCCTCGGGCGCTTCCTCGCCGCCCCCGGTGATCATCGCCACCAGAGGGGGGGTCGAGCAGGCCCGTGAAGTAAGCCCCGGCCGCGCCGCCGACCACCAGGACCAGCACGGCCAGGAGGATGATCAGGAGCTTTTTCTTGCCACCCTTTTTTGGTGCGCCTTCACCCTCTTCTTCTTCGTCGAGCTCGTCGCCGTCTTCTTCGAGATCGTCGTCGGCCATGACACACCCTCGGGCGCGCGCCCAATCACCACCACCGGCTGCTGCCGGACCACCACCTCAACGGTAGGCGCGCTTGGTTAAGAACTGGTTGAGAGGCGGCGTGCCCGATCCCGCGTCAACGACCGCGGGCCTGCGAACCGGCGCACCTGGAATCGTAGCAAATCGCCCGTCGAGGCGGCAATAACTGCCGGGACCGGTCGGAATCCGTCCCCCCGCCCCGCCGGACAGGATCGGTTCAACACTCTGATTTTGCGCTGGTTTCGAGATTGGCACGCGCCATGCACCGGCCGAACCGGGTGTGTGGATTTAACCGGTGGGATGACACGGACATGGAAAACACCATCACCATAGGGCTTACGCGCCAAGGCACGTTGCAGCGACAGATGGACATCGTCGCCAACAACATTGCCAACATGAACACCGACGGGTTCAAGGCCGAACGCATGATGTTCGTCGAACATCTGGTTCGCAGCCGTGGCGGCGAGAGGATCCTCGGCGAGAAGCTGGCCTACGTGCGCGACGTCGCCAGTTGGCGCGACACCAGCGAAGGGGCCCTGGAGCCGACCGGCAATCCCCTGGACGTCGCCATTCACGGAGAAGGGTTCTTTGCCGTCGAGACGCCCACCGGCGAGCGTTACACGCGCAACGGCCGGTTCACCGTCAACGAGGCTGGCCAACTGGTAACCAGCGACGGTTTCGGGGTGCTGGCGGAAGGCGGTGCGCCGATCTTTTTCAGCCCCGCCGACAAGAAGATCAGCATAGCCGGCGATGGCACTGTTTCCACGGAGAACGGACCACTCGGTCGGCTTCGGGTGGTCAATTTCCCGAGCGGGCAGAACATGGAGATAATCGCGGGCGGGCTGTTGACCACGGACCAGCCGCCGGAGGACGTCGCGTCGCCGCGCATCGTCCAGGGCATGGTCGAAAGCTCCAACGTCCAAGGCGTCGTCGAAATGACCCGCATGATCCACGTGCATCGGGCCTACGACGGGGCCCGGCGGCTGCTTCAAGGCGAGCACGACCGTATCCGCAAGATGGTCGAGGAGTACGCGCGATAGCGCCGCCGCGCCCGGCACCACCGGCCGCGGCGACGCACCAGAAACAAAACAACGAACGGATTGAACCGAAAGGACGGGACACATGAGATCATTGGACATCGGGGCGACGGGAATGCTCGCCCAGCAACAGAATGTCGAGGTCGTCGCCAACAACCTCACCAACATGAACACCACCGGCTTCCTGCGCCGGCGGACCGAGTTCCACGACCTCCTGTATCAGAACCTGCGCCGCGTGGGTTCGACATCCTCTGACGCCGGCACGGTCCGTACCTTCGGGCGTGCAGCTTGGCCTTGGCGTGAAGCTGGCCGCGGTCTATCGCATTCACGACCAGGGCAATCTGGCGGCAACCGACAACACGTTCGATCTGGCCATTCAAGGTGAAGGCTCCTTCCAGATCGAGTTGCCCGACGGCGAGACGGCCTACACCCGAGACGGCACCTTTCAGCTCAACGCCGACGGCGAGGTCGTCACCCATGACGGCTACACGGTGCTGCTCGGCATCACCGTTCCTACCGACGCCGTCGACGTGACCGTCAACCAGGCCGGCGAAGTGTTGGTCAAGCTGCAGGGTCAGGTCGAGTTGTCAAATGTCGGTCAGCTGCAGATCGCCACGTTCCCCAACGAACCGGGTCTCGAAGCCATCGGCAGCAACCTCTATCTGGAAACGCCGGCGTCGGGCCCGGCGACCACCGGCAGCCCACAGGACACCGGTTTCGGCACGATCCTCCAGGGCTTTCTCGAGACCTCCAACGTCAACGCGGTGGAGGAGATCACCAATCTGATCTCGGCCCAACGCGCCTACGAAATGAACTCCAAGGTGATCCAGACATCCGATGAGATGATGGACACCTTGACCAACCTGAGATAGGGGGTCGGCGATGAAAACCTCCATCGGAGCGGTGTTGCTGGCCGGCTTCCTGGCCGCGATGGCAGCGGCGGCGGACGCGGGGACCGGCGACGGCCTCGCCGGCCCGCCCCGCGCGGCCTTGCTGCGCGAGAAGATCATGGTGAACGCCGATTACATCCACCTCGGCGACCTGTTCGTCAACGCTGGCGAGCGGGCGAACGTGCGCGTCGCTTATGCGCCGGCGCCCGGGAGGCGGGCGGTGTTCGACGCCCGATGGCTCTACCACGTGGCCCGCCGGCACGGCCTGAACTGGCGGCCGATGACGCTGCAGGATCAGGCCGTCGTCGAGCGCCAAAGCCTGGTCATCGAGCGATCCGAGATCGAGGATCATATCCTCGCCGTTCTGACCGACCACGGCGTCGACGCCGACCGGAGCGAAATCCAGTTCAGCAACCGAGCCTTCAAGCTGCATGTCGCCGCCGATGCAATGCCGACCGTGGCGGTCGAGGACGTCGTCTACGAGCCAAGGACCCGCCGGTTCTCGGCGATTGTCGCCGCTCCGGCCGGCGATCCCTCGGCCCCTCGCGTGCAAGTAACGGGGCGGGTGCATCGGGTCGCCGAGGTGCCGGTCCTCGCCCGGCGGATGCTGCGGGGCGACATCATCGGCCCCGCCGATCTCGAATGGGTGCGATTCCGTTCTGGGCAGCTCCCCCGCGACACCATTCTGGATGCGGAGGATCTGATCGGCCGCACGCCTGTGCGCGGTATGCGCGCCGGCGCTCCGGTTCGCGCCGCCGAGATTCGCTGGCCGGTTCTGGTGCCCAAGGGAAGCCTCGTGACCATGGTGCTCCAGGTCCGCAACATGACGTTGACGGCCCAGGGCAAGGCCCTGGAGGACGGGTCGCGCGGCGATGTCGTCCGCATCTCCAACGCCGACAGCAGCACCATCGTCGAAGCAGTGGTGATCGGGCCCGGGCGCGCAGAGGTCAAGCCCACCAGCCACTTGGCGATGAACTAGGAGACCGAAAATGAAGACGACCATCGGCCGGCAAGCGATGGCCTTGGCAACGGCAGGCACCGTGGTCCTCGGCATCGGCGGCTGCAACACCATTACCCGGCTGTCCGAGGTCGGCGACGGCCCGGAACTCAGCGAGATCACCAACCCGGTCGCCCAGCCCAACTACCGCCCGGTCAGCTTGCCCATGCCCGCACCCGTGAGCCCGGAGGTCAATCCGAATTCGCTCTAGCGACCGGGCGCCAAGGTGTTCTTCAAGGACATTCGCGCCAAGGAAGTGGGCGACATCCTTACCGTCAAGCTGACCATTTCCGATAGTGCCAAACTGGAAAACAAGACCGAGCGCGATCGCGACGATGGCGAAACGCAGAACCTCAACACCATTCTCGGCCTCCAGGCCGAGTTCGCCAAGAAACTGCCACAGGGTATCAATCCCGGCGGCGAGCTGTTCCGGTTCTCCACGGATCACCAGACATCCGAGGACGGTGAGATCGACCGCAAGGAGACCATCACCCTGACCTTCGCTGCCGTCATCACCCAGGTGCTGCCCAACGGCGCGCTCGCCATCATGGGCCGCCAAGAGATTCGGGTGAACGCTGAATTGCGCGAGCTGATGGTCACCGGCGTGGTCCGGCCCCAGGACATCGCCACCGACAATACGATCACCCACGATCGTATTGCCGAGATGCGTGTCGCCTACGACGGTCGCGGCATGCTCAGCGAATTGCAGCAGCCCCGCTGGGGAACCCAGGTCTGGGATATCGTGTTCCCGTTCTAGGTTCGATCGGAGCCTGGACAACTCGACGGCCGGTGCGTCGCACCAGCCGTTCTTTTTCGGTGAGATTCAAGACCCACCCAATGCGCGATGTCTAATCGTCGCGGTGGGTCCGCTCCATCCGTTCGTGACGTTCCTGGGCTTCGATGCTGAGCGTCGCGATGGGGCGCGCTTCGAGCCGCGACAAGCTGATGGGCTCGTGGGTCTCCTCGCAGTAGCCGTAGCTGCCGTTTTCGATGCGGCCCAGGGCCTCGTCGATCTTGGCGATCAGTTTGCGCGCCCGATCGCGGGTGCGGAGCTCCAGGGTGCGGTTGGTCTCGGTCGAAGCGCGGTCGGCGATGTCCGGCTCGGACAACCCGCCTTCTTGCAGGCTGTGCAGGGTCTCGTTCGACTCGACGACGAGTTCGGCGTGCCACGCCAGCAGCTTCTGCCGGAAGTATTCCAGCATCACCGGGTTCATGAACGGCTCGTCGTCGGAGGGCTGGTAGTCGGGCGGCAGGGTGACGGTCATTCCTCTCGAACCTCTCGGCGAAGCGCCGACGGCAGGGTTGCCACGATGTCTTGGTGCGTTCGCGACGCCGCGGAATATAGTTGCGCCCGCCAACGGTCGCAAGCGCTTTTTGTCGCGCGTTCTTTCGCGCAACATTTTGAAAAAAATAGATAAAATGGTTCCGGAGTGGAACCGGCCGTGGACCGCCTGCGACTGCTAGCGGCGGCGCGTGAGTTTTGCGATTTCTACTTCTGCGCGAAGCTCTATTTCTTCAATGATCGCATTTAGCTGCGGATCCGAGCTCGCATGCCGGCGCGCCCGCAACACCTGCGCGATCCCGGCCAGCCGATCCTCGGGAATCCGTCCGGTGAGCAGCGCCAGGCGCAATTCGTCGAGACGGTCGAGGATGTCGTCGGCGTAGCGTCGGGCGGTACCGCGACCGCCCTCTTCCGCCGCGTCGTCGGCCTGCTGCGCGAGAAACGCCGCGCTCACCCCTTGCGTGGCGGGCGCCTGCGTGACATCTCCGACGCTCTGTGCCGCCGCCTCGCGAAGGGTATCGGCGAACTCCGCCCCATGGCCGCCCGCCGCCTTCTTGCGGCGGGCCGGCTCCGAGGTCCTGCCCCGTGTCACCGTGGGTACCCTCATGGGCCGTCCGGACTCGCTCGACGTGCCTGCACGTTCCCAGACTATAGGGTGACTTCCGCACGGTTAACAGGTGGTTGAGGGGCGTGCGCCGACGGTACTTCGTCTCGCCGGGGTGGCGCCTGTTCTGCGAACGAGAATGATTTGCATTTTCACTTGCGCAGCGCTATCGTCGGCGCGAAGATAATACCGCACCGCGCCCGACGCGTCCGGTGAATGAGCCCGTGGACGGGAACCGTGGCCGAAACTATGGTGCGGACAACGACGGAAGGATCTCGAAAATGCGAAACATGTTGCGGGCGGGCCTGTTGGCACTGTTCGGTGCTACGGTGTTTGCCACGACGGCAACGGCGGCGGGGGAAGTCAACCTCTACTCCTACCGGCAGCCGTTCCTCATTCAGCCTCTTCTCGACACGTTCACCAAGGAAACCAGCATCAAGGTCAACGTGGTCTACGCGAAGAAGGGCATGCTCGAGCGGCTCAAGGCCGAGGGCATGAACAGCCCCGCCGACGCGGTGTTGACCGTCGACATCGGCCGGCTTCACGACATGGTTGAGGCCGACGTTCTTCAGCCCGTCCGGTCCGACGTTCTCGAACGCACGATCCCCGCGCAGTACCGCCACCCCGAGGGCTTGTGGTACGGATTGACGACGCGCGGCCGCGTGTTCTTCGTCAGCAAGGACCGGGTCAAGCCCGGCGAAGCCCAGACCTATGAGGACCTCGCCAAACCCGCGCTCAAGGGTCGTGTCTGCACCCGTTCGGGCAAGCACGTCTACATGGTTTCGCTGATCGCCTCGATGATCTCCCACCACGGCGAGGCCGCCACCGAAAAATGGTTGACGGCGGTCAAGGACAACCTCGCCCGCAAGCCGCAGGGCAACGACCGGGCGCAGGCCAAGGCCATCTATGAGGGCGTGTGCGATGTCGCCGTCGCCAACACCTACTACATGGGCAAGATGGCGACCAACGAGAAGAATCCCGAGCAGAAGGACTGGGCGAAGGCCGTGCGCATCGTCTTCCCCAACCAGGGGGACCGGGGCAGCCACGTCAACATCAGTGGTGCGGCCGTTACGAAGAGCGCCAAGAACCGCGAGAACGCCGTACGGCTCTTGGAGTTCCTCGCTGGTGACTTCGCCCAGAAACTCTATGCTGAGCAGAACCTCGAATATCCGGTCAAGGATGGCACGCCGCTGCACCCGATGGTGGCGTCATGGGGGTCGTTCAAGGCGGACACCGTCGGCCTCGCCGAAGTCGCCAAGTGGCGCAAGGTGGCGTCGAAGCTTGTCGACCGTGTTGCCTACGACCTGGCATCCGGGTCATAACCCTCCACATCGCTTCGACCCGTACAGGGGCTGCGGCGGCGACGCCGCAGCCCTATGCGTTTTCGGGGTCTCCTGGTCCTAACCGCTGGGGATCGATGTGGACGCCGTTGCTCCTCCCGCTCCATCGCACGCCGGCCCGCCGGCGCACGGACTGATCCGGCATCTCCGCGCTAACGTCTGGCCCGTCGGCGCGCTGGCGGTCGCCTCTCTGCTCGCCGTCCCCCTGATCGCCGTCCTGTACCTGGCGATGTCGCCGAGCGACGACATCTGGTCGCATCTGGTCTCGACGGTTCTGGGACACTACGTCCGCACGACCCTGCTCCTGATGCTCGGCGTGGGCATCGGGACTCTGGTCATCGGCGCCGGCACGGCCTGGCTGGTGACCATGTACCGATTCCCCGGCCGCCGCATCTTCGAGTGGGCACTGCTTTTGCCGTTGGCCGTTCCGGCCTACGTCATCGCCTACGTCTACACCGACCTTTTGGAGTACGCGGGACCGGTCCAGGGGCTGGTCCGCGACGTTTTCGGATGGACCCGGCCCCAGGACTACTGGTTCCCCGAGATCCGCTCCCTGGGCGGCGCCGTCTCGATGATGACCCTGGTCCTCTATCCCTACGTCTATCTGCTGACACGGGCGAGCCTGCTGGAACAGTCGGTGTGCGTTTTGGAAGTCAGCCGCACCCTCGGCAGCGGTCCCTGGGCGACGGCGACCCGCGTGGCGCTGCCGCTCGCGCGTCCGGCGCTGGTCGTCGGCGTATCGCTGGCATTGATGGAGGCGCTGAACGACTTCGGGACCGTCAACTATTTCGCCGTCGCGACGTTCACCGCGGGCATCTACGATGTCTGGCTGAACATGAGCAGCACCGCGGGCGCGGCCCAGCTCGCCGTCGTCCTGCTGATGTTCGTCCTCGTCCTGATCGCCGCCGAGCGGCTGGCCCGGCGCGGACAACGCTACCACCACACGACGAGCCGCTATCGGGCCTTGCCGAACCGCCGGCTGCGCGGCCCCGCAGGCTGGCTGGCGACGCTTGCCTGCCTCGCCCCCGTGGGCCTCGGCTTCCTGCTTCCGGCGAGCGTCCTCGCACTCTACTCGGCGCGCGACCCCGGCACGGCCGCCAACCCCACCTTCCTCGCTTACGCGTTCAACAGCATCGGACTGGCGACAGCGGCAGCGCTGCTAGCGCTGGCGCTGGGCCTCGTGCTGGCCTACGGCATGCGTCTCGACGGCGGCCCGGTTCTGAAGGCCGCGGCGCGCTTCGCCGGGGCCGGCTACGCGGTGCCGGGGGCCGTGCTTGCCGTCGGCGTCATGATCCCGCTGACCGGGCTCGACAACACCGTCGACGGTTTCCTGCGCCGGACCATCGGGGTTTCGACCGGTCTGTTGTTGAGCGGGACCGTTGCGGCGGTCGTGTTCGGCTATGTCATCCGCTTCCTCGCACTGACGCTGGGCACCGTGGACGCCGCCCTCGCCAAGATCGCGCCGGGTATCGACGGGGCCGCCCGGACACTGGGCGCCGGGCCGGGTCGGACGCTGATGGCCGTACACTTGCCGATGCTTCGCGGTAGTCTTCTGACGGCGGGACTTCTCGTCTTCGTCGATTGCATGAAGGAACTGCCGATGGCCATGCTGTTGCGGCCGTTCAACTTCGAAACCCTGGCCACCTACGTCCACCAGCTTGCCTCCGACGAACTGCTGGAAGAGGCCGCGCCCGGAGCGCTGGCCATCGTTCTGACCGGTATCGTGCCCGTGGTCCTGCTGAGCACCGCGATCCGCCGGGCGCGGCCGGGCCAGTCGGCGCCAAGCCGATGAACGACCTTCGCTTCGAGGACGTCTCGCACGCCTACGGATCCCTCGACGTCGCGCGGGACGTGTCGATGACCGTCGCCGCCGGCGACGTCGCCTGTCTGCTCGGCCCGTCCGGCTGCGGCAAGACGACCCTCTTGCGCCTGGCGACCGGGCTCGAAGTCCTGCGTCGCGGGTCTATTGCCATCGGAGGCCGCGTTGTCGCCGACGGTGCCAGACGCTTTCATACGCCGCCGGAGGAGCGCGATTGCGGGCTGATGTTCCAGGACTACGCCCTGTTTCCGCACCTGACGATCCTCGACAACATCGCCTTCGGCATCGCCGATCGCCCCGCGGAGCGGAAGAACTGGGTTTTCCTTGCCCTCGAACGCATGGGGATGGACGGGCTCGCCGACGCCTACCCCCATACCCTGTCCGGCGGCGAGCAGCAGCGCACGGCGCTGCTGCGCGCGCTGGCCCCCGAACCCAAGGTCCTGCTGCTCGACGAGCCGTTCTCCGACCTCGACGTCACCCGTCGCGCCCAGGTGCGCGAGCAGACCCTCGATCTGCTGCGCGAGACCAGAGTGACGACACTGATGGTCGCCCACGATCCCGAGGAAGCGATGTTCATGGCCGACCGGCTTTTTGTCATGAATGACGGTCGCATCGTCCAGTCGGGATCGCCGGCCGAGATCTACCTTCACCCGGCGGACGCCTTTGTCGCTGGCCTGTTCGGGCCGCTCAACCGCATCGCCGGGACGATCGCGCAGGGACGGGTCGAGACGCCCCTCGGCACCTTCCCCGCAGATGGCGCGGCCGACGGCGGCACGGCCATGGTGCTGATCCGTCCCGAGGGTCTGTTGCTCGTGGATACGCCGGGTCAGGCCAAGGGCGCACCCCCGACGGCGGTGCCGGCACGGGTCGTCACGGCGCGGCTGCTCGGTCGCGCCAGTCACCTCCGGATCGCCGTCGCCGGGATCGACGAACCGCTCCAGGTCCTGGTTCCGGGCCTCTTCCTGCCCGAGGCCGGCACCGACGTCGCGGCGCACGTCGATCCCGATCACGCGTTCGTCTTTGCCGACGGCTGATCGGCCGTCCGGCAATTCCTACCGGCCGACGTGCAGGCTCCGCCGGGCACCGCCGGGCACCGCTCGACCGGACCGATCCAAAATCCTTTTGATTCAAAGCACTGGGCGCTCCGATCCGCTGGCACCGTTCTTGCTTCGCCGACCGGGGGGCGCGGTGCGCCCGCCGCCACCGGCAATCGGAGGTCACGGATGAGTATCTACGGCCTGTTCAGTCCCAGCACGCTCGGGATGATGAGCCAATCCCACGCCATGGCGATCATCGGCACGAACGTCGCCAATGTCACCACCGGCGGCTACAAGGAGACGGACACCCATTTCCAGACGGTGCTGTCCGACACCTTCGCCAACCCGAACCGTCTTGGCGTCCATTCGGACCTCGGTGGCGCGAAGCCCAAGGACTTCCAGCGCATCAGCCAGCAGGGACTGATCGAGTCCTCCACCCGCGATCTCGACGTCGCGATCAGCGGCCAGGGCATGTTCATCCTCGAGGATCAGATCGATGGCAGCGGCGAGCGGTTCTACGGCCGTGACGGCAGCTTCCAGATGGTCCTCGGCGACGAGATCTCCGTGACCGGCGACGACGGCAACACCTTCACCACCCGCGAGGGCTACCTCGCCGACAAGAACGGCCTGTTCGTCCAGGGGTGGCTACCCAACAGCGACGGTACCTTCCCGAGCAGCGGTGACACCCTGAGTTCGCTGCGCATCGATCCCTACGTATTCACGTCGTCTGGCGAGGCGACGACAACGGCCACGCTCACCCTCAATCTGCCGGCCGACGACGCCGTGGGAGATGTCGAAATCTTCAACATGGACATCTTCGACAGCCTCGGCGTTCGTCACACCCTGACAACGCGGTTCACCAAGGATGCCACCCCTAACCGATGGAACCTCGATTTCAGCGGCGTGCCGGGTGACATCTTTGTCATCACCCCGTCGCAGGATTTCGGCTTCACCACGTCGCTGACACAGGAGATGGTGTTCGACACCGGCGCGAACTCGATTACCGCCCGCACCGCCGCCACTGGCACCCCCGTAGCCGGGGCGTTCTCGACCTTCAACATGGGCGACACCATCCTCGTCTTTGACAGCACGTTCAACAATGGCACGTATACGGTAGAGTCTGTCTCTCTTGACGGTTCGTCGGTGACGCTGAGCTCCACGACGCCGCTCGTCGCCGACG
>Ga0209458_1000468_pt1 | contig 14100 bp, 15 predicted proteins | sample WorMetLIZAISLAND_FD_187411 | JGI IMG/M metagenome (GOLD analysis project Ga0209458, IMG submission 187411) | Marine gutless worms symbiont microbial communities from Max Planck institute for Marine Microbiology, Germany - Inanidrilus manae... ...
CGAAATCAATCCGCTGTTCCATCGTCAGACTGAGGAACGGGTTTTCGAGGGGCTCGGTCTTCGGTACGAGGTCGTCCCAATTGAGCTTGCGCGCGCCTTCCATCGCGGCCAGCGGCCCGCTGACGAGAACGACTAAAACCAGGGTTGCAAAAACACGAAACAAGCTAAATCTCCGAGCGGGCCGATAACGCACGGAATATAGCCACGGGAGCGTCCGGCGCCAATGCGTATATGGCATTGATCACGCGGCGTTGATCAGGCGGCGCTGGCGGCATTTTCCACTTCACCGCGGACGAGGCGGTCGTAGTCCTCCATCATCCAGCGCGAGATGTCGCCGACGGAGAAGGTTCGTTCGTCGATCTGACCCACCGGCGTCACCTCGGCCACCGTACCGGTTAGGAAAATCTCTGTGGCGTTGTCGAGCTCGTCCGGCAGGATGGCCCGTTCGATGACCTCGATACCGCGTTTCTCAGCCAAATCGATGACGGTCCGGCGTGTGATGCCATCGAGGAAACAATCGGGGATTGGCGTATGCAACTTGCCGTCGCCCATGACCATGAAGATGTTGGCGCCAGTGGCTTCCGCAATTTGTCCGCGGTAATCGAGCATCAGGGCGTCGTCAAAGCCCATGTCCTCGGCCTCATGCTTGGAAAGCGTACAGATCATGTATAGGCCGGCCGCCTTGGCATACACCGGCTCGGTGTCGGGGGCCGGGCGGCGCCACTTGGTGGTCCGAAGCTTGATGCCCTTCATGCGGGCTTCCGGCGAAAAATAGGACGGCCACGGCCATGAAGCGATGGCGACTTTGATGCGCGTCTCCTGCGCCGACACGCCCATCATTTCGCTGCCGCGCCACGCGACCGGGCGGATATATCCGTCGACGATATCGTTTTCGGTGAGCGTCGCCTTGCAGGCCTCGTCGACCTCATCCAAGGAATAGGGAATCTCGAAACCGAGGGTACGTGCCGAATAGAACAGTCGCTCGGTGTGTTCGCGGAGCTTGAAGATGTGCCCATTGTAGGCCCGCTCTCCTTCGAACACCGAGGATGCGTAATGCAGGCCGTGCGAGAGAATGTGCAGGTTGGCATCGCGCCACGGCACCATCACGCCGTTGTACCAGATCACGCCGTCACGATCGTCAAAACTAGGACCAGCCATTGAAATAATCTTTCTTCCTGGGACTCGGATAGTGAATGTTATTGCGCCTTGTACCACTAGAAAAAAATTATGTCAACATCACTGATATAATTTTTCGACTGATGTGCAGGGCCGCATGTGTTATTCGCTTGCCAACCCGGACAGCCTCCGGGCCGCGGCAAACGAAACAAGAGACGCCAGCCAAGATGTCCGAACAGGGACCCCGACCGAAACAGCGCGCCAATCCTCTATTCCTGAGGGACGAGGAATTGCGCCAAGCCATCGAATTGCTGTTTTTCGCCTATCGCGACTTCACTGGCGAAGCGGACGCGTTACTCGAGGATTATGGTTTCGGCCGGGCCCACCACCGGGTTATCTACTTCGTCGGCCGAAACCCGGATATCACCGTGAGCCAGTTGCTGGCCATCCTCAAAATTACCAAGCAGAGCCTGTCCCGGGTGCTTGGGCAGCTGATCGAAGAAGGATTCGTCGATCAATCGACGGACGACGAGGACCGGCGGCGGCGGCTGCTTAACCTGACCGACAAGGGACGCAATCTGGAGGCCCTGTTGACCGAGCGCCAAAGCCGGCGTATCGCCCGCGCCTATCGCGAGGCCGGCGCCGAGGCGGTGGAGGGGTTCCGCCATGTTTTACGCGGTATCATCAATGAGGACGACCGCGAGCGGGTCGCTGAGTTCTTCTTTGCCGAACGCCGTTGAGGAACCCGCGGTCTCGGCCTTGCCGCTATTCAGTGCTTGTCCTAGAGTCCGGCATCGACTGGTCGATCGAGCACAGAGGAAAACAAGTTGGGCAGACACGTATTCCGTAGCGGATGGCCAAACCCGTGAATAAACCATGGCGACAGGGCGCGAAACGCGCGGTGGCGCTCGTCTTCGTCGTCGTCGGACTCGCCGCCTGCGATACCGTATCCAACGTCACCGACCGCTTCGGTCAGCCGCCAATCATCATGCCCTGTCCGGACTACCGGATTCTTGCCGATGCGGCAAAGCTGGTGAAATTTCAGGGCAGTGGCCGCGACCTGACAGACGTCGAATACGAAGGGCGCATGGAAAACATGAGCCTGACATGCGTCACCCACGTCGACCGCGACACTCGGGACGGCACCGTCGACGTGACCATCGAGGTTGAGTTTTCGGCGGCCCGTGGAGCCGCCAATCGGGACCGTCGTGCCGTGTTTCCCTATATCATTGCCGTCGCAGACGCCAAGCGGCAAATCCTCTACCGCGAAAAATTCGACATTGCCGTCACCTTCGAGGGCAACCGCAATGCCTTCGCCTTCAAGAGCAACCCGGTCACGTTGGAGTTCGCGGTCAACCCAGATCGCACGACCAAGGATTTTTTCGTTATAGGCGCTTTCGAAGTCAGTAAGGAACAACTCCAATTCAATCACGAAAGGCGCGCTCGGTCCCGTCAGTAGGGCCCTACCGGCCATCCGGTTGACCGTAATCGGAAGTCATGGGATATTGCCGTTCGACGATTGGACATACCTCAGTCGACCTTTGCGGGAGAGACCGGCTACCACCCAAATGCAAATGGCGCCGGCGCCGAAGGAGCAACCGCCCCGGAAACTCTCAGGCACCCGGACCGCAAAGAGATGAGACTCTGGAAAGCGGATCCTCGACGCCAAGCGAGAGATGATCCCACCGAAGATGTAAGCCGCTGGTCCCGGGATCCAAGGGGACAAACGAGGCGGTGAATCTTTCAGGTTCCGAGACAGAGGGGGCGCCCGACGGCCGAGGGTTTGGTATAGTGGGCCGGGCGGGCAACTCGCATCTGGAGCCGGGGGAGTCTCGTGAGCGAATCAGCACCGACCGAAACGGGTATTAAATCGACGCCGCTCGATGCCCTTCATCGAGAGTTGGGCGCCAAAATGGTACCCTTCGCTGGGTACGACATGCCGGTAAACTACGGCCTCGGCGTTCTCAAGGAACACGAGCACACGCGCCGCGCCGCGGCCATTTTCGACGTGTCGCACATGGGTCAAGCCCGCCTAAAAGGCATCGACGCAACGGCGGCACTGGAAACGTTGGTACCCGGTGACATCCAGAAACTTGAGGCCGGCCGCACGCGTTACACGCTGCTGACAAATGACAACGGCGGCATCCTCGACGATTTGATGGTGACCCAGATGGGCGATCACCTATATCTGGTCGTCAACGCAGCCCGCAAGGATACCGATTTTGCCCATATTCGTGCCGAGATCAGCGATCGGGCCGAACTCGAGGAGTTGGACCAGCAAGCCCTGATCGCACTCCAGGGACCAATGGCCGCCGACGTTCTGGCCCGGTTCGTGCCGGCCGCACGCCATATGACCTTCATGACGGCCAGCGAACTACATATCAATGACGTCCCCTGTTTCGTCACCCGCTCGGGTTATACGGGTGAGGATGGTTACGAGATTTCGATCCCAGCCGACTCCGTAGACGGTATCGTTCGGCTTTTGCTCGGCGAAGACGAGGTAACCGCTGCCGGCCTCGGTGCCCGCGATTCTTTGCGATTGGAAGCAGGCCTCTGTCTTTACGGCAGCGACATCGACGAGACGACGACACCGGTAGAAGCCGCCCTGAACTGGGTCATCGACAAGCGTCGCCGCGAAGAGGGCGGTTTCAAGGGCGCGGAGGTGATCCTTGGCCAGCTGGCCGGCGGCGTTACCCGCAAACGGGTCGGAATCCTGCCGGAAGGCCGTGCGCCAGCGCGCGCGCACACGGAAATCCAGAGCCCGGACGGAGAAACCATCGGCGAGATCACGAGCGGTGGCTTCGGCCCCAGCGCCGGGGGCCCCGTTGCCATGGGTTACGTCAAGAAGGAATTCGCTGCCGTAGACACGGCGGTCAATCTGGTGGTTCGCGGCAAAGCGATGGCGGCGCGGATTGCCAAGATGCCTTTCGTGCCGCATCGGTATGTCTTTCGTGCCGCATCGGTATGTAAAGTAACGTCAAGGGGAAAAAATGACAACCAAATATTCGGAAGACCATGAATGGGTCAGAGTATCCGGCGACATCGCTACGGTCGGGATCACCGACTACGCCCAGGAGCAATTGGGGGACATCGTCTTCGTCGAAACACCGGAAGCTGGCTCCGAAGTCGCCGCCGGTGACGAGTGCGGCGTCGTCGAATCCGTGAAGGCGGCGAGCGAGATCTATGCACCGGTCAGCGGCGAGGTTACGGAAGGCAACGATGCCCTGGAAGCCGAGCCGAGCGTGGTGAACAGCGATCCCACGGGCGACGGCTGGATGTTCAAGGTCAAGCTCTCAGATCCGAGCGAACTCGACAGCCTGATGGACGAGGCGGCCTATAAGGCCCATGTCGAGAGCCTCAGTTGATGACCGGCACGCCGTTTAGCGACCTCGAGAAACAGGGCGGGTTTTCCGACCGCCATATCGGCCCCAGCGACGACGATGTTGCCGTCATGCTCGAGCGGGTCGGCGCCAGTTCGCTCCATGACCTTCTCGACCGCGCCGTCCCGGACATCATCCGCTCCGACGAAACGCTTAATGCCGAGCCCTTGTCGGAAGCCCAGGCATTGCGTGCGATCGAGGCGCTGGCGGCTGAAAACCGGGTTTTCAAATCTCTCATCGGAATGGGTTATCACGGTACCTACATTCCGCCGGTGATCCTCCGCAACGTGCTGGAAAATCCGGGCTGGTACACGGCCTACACGCCCTATCAGGCGGAGATCTCCCAGGGCCGCATGGAGGCCCTGCTCAACTTCCAGCAGATGATCGTCGACCTGACCGGGATGGAACTGGCCAACGCGTCGATGCTCGACGAAGGAACGGCGGCGGCCGAGGCCATGACGCTGATGCACCGGGTCGGAAAATCGAAAAGCGACACGATCTTCGTCGCCGCCGATTGCCATCCCCAGACGATCGCCATCATCGAAACGCGAGCCGAACCCCTCGGTTTCAAGGTCGTCGTCGGCGATCCGTTCAGCGATCTCAATGCCGCCGACGTTTTCGGTGTCGTGCTGCAATACCCGGGCACCGACGGCACCGTCCACGACTACCGGCAACTTGTCGAAACCATTCATGAAGGCGGCGCATTGGTCACCGTCGCTGCCGATCTCTTGAGCCTAGCCCTATTGGTACCTCCTGGCGACTGGGGTGCGGACGCCGCCGTCGGTAGCGCCCAACGCTTTGGCGTGCCGATGGGTTACGGCGGGCCCCACGCCGGATACTTGGCGGTCCGCGAGAAATACAAACGCGCCGTACCGGGCCGTCTGATCGGCGTCTCCGTCGACGCCCAGGAACGCCCGGCTCTCAGGCTGGCGCTGCAGACCCGCGAACAGCACATCCGCCGCGAAAAGGCGACATCGAACATTTGCACGGCGCAGGTCCTCCTCGCCAACCAGGCTGGATTTTATGCTACCTATCACGGACCCAAAGGCATCGCCGCCATCGCCGAGCGCGTCCATCGCCTGACGGCGATTCTGGCTGCCGGCTTGGCGAACCTGGGCGTCAATGTGGCGTCGGAAACCTATTTCGACACTATCGTCATCGATATGGGTTCGGCGAACGCGGCAGACACCGTCCATGAGCGCGCCCGAGCGGCTGGTTACAACCTGCGCCCCTTGCAAGGCGGTCGTGTCGGTGTCGCCCTCGACGAAACGGTTGAGCGCGGCGATATTGAAGCCCTGTGGCGGATATTCTCCGGCAAGGCGGAAAGCGGGTTGGATGTCGGTCAATTCGATGGCGAAGTTATCGATACGATCCCAAGCAACTTGCGGCGCTCGTCCCCGTTCCTCACGCACGAGGTCTTCAACAGCCACCACTCCGAAACCGGCATGATGCGCTACCTGCGTTACCTCGAAGGAAAGGATCTGGCACTCAACCGCGCCATGATCCCGCTGGGCTCCTGCACCATGAAGCTCAACGCCGCCGCCGAGATGATACCGGTCACCTGGAGCGCGTTCTGCGACCTACACCCCTTCGCACCTATCGACCAGACGGCCGGCACGATCAAGATGATCAAGCAGCTGGAAGACATGCTGGTCGAGATCACGGGCTACGACGCCGTTTCCCTACAGCCGAACGCCGGCTCACAGGGTGAGTACGCCGGTCTGCTGTGCATCCGCAAATACCACGAGTCCCGCGGTGAAGCGCACCGGGACATTTGCCTGATCCCCTCATCGGCACACGGCACCAATCCCGCCAGTGCCGCCATGGCCGGGATGCGCGTCGTCGTCGTCGAGTGTGACGAAGACGGCAACGTCGACGTCGACGACCTCCGCGCCAAGGCCGCGGAGCATTCGGGAAACCTTTCGGCCTTGATGGTCACCTACCCGTCGACTCACGGTGTCTTCGAGCTGGCGATCGTCGAGATTTGCGACATCATCCATGAGCACGGCGGTCAGGTCTACATGGACGGCGCCAACCTGCAGGCCATGGTCGGCGTCTGTAAACCGGGTAAATTCGGCTGCGACGTGTCGCACCTCAATCTGCACAAGACCTTCGCCATCCCGCACGGCGGCGGCGGACCGGGCGTCGGGCCAATCGGTGTCGGGGCGCACCTTGCGCCGTTTCTACCAAATCATCCCGTGGTCCCGGAAGCCGGGCCGGAAACCGGCATCGGCGCCATTGCTGCGGCACCCTGGGGTTCAGTCGGTGTCCTGCCGATCTCCTGGTGCTACATTCAGATGATGGGCGGCGACGGCCTCACGCAAGCGACGGCGGTCGCCATTCTCAACGCCAACTACGTGGCCAAGCGTCTTGCCGGTTATTACAACGTGCTCTACACCGGCCTTGGTGGCTTCGTCGCCCACGAATGCATCATCGACACGCGAGCGCTCAAGGACAACGCCGGCATCACTGTCGATGACATCGCCAAACGGCTCATCGATTACGGCTTCCACGCACCGACCATGTCGTGGCCGGTGGCTGGAACCCTGATGGTCGAACCCACCGAATCGGAGACCAAGGAGGAGTTGGACCGCTTCTGCGACGCCATGATCGCGATCGCAAAAGAGGCCAAACGGGTCGAAGAAGGAGAATGGCCGACCGACGACAATCCGCTGGTCAATGCGCCGCACACGGCGGACGTCATCGCGGCGTCGGATTGGGCTCACCCCTATTCCCGCGACGATGCGGCCTATCCGTTGGAGAGCCTGAGGCAATCAAAATACTGGGCCCCCGTCGGCCGCGTCGACAACGTTTATGGCGACCGCCATCTCGTTTGCATCTGTCCAGATATCGACAGTTACCGCGACGCTGCCGAATAGAATTCCACCATCGATTGGAAGTTTTGGTCGACTTGGGGAACTAGCGCGCTGGGCGGCGGCGGTTGACGGTCTCGACCTGCAGCACCAGGAGTGAATTGAACAGGACCGCGTCCATCGTGTCCCCAAACAAATTCTGGGCGTAATTCCGGGTCGCCTTGGCGGGAACCAACATGGATCCGGAATGACGCTTCAGCCAACTCTCAAGCCCTTCCGAGTCGGCCGCCATACGGACGATGTCATGGGCGACGGCCGCGATGAATTGGCCGTAGGATACAGTGGCGCTAACGGTTCTTTGGGTGTTCATGGGATTCGGTTCCATCACGTTTGTGTTGGCGTGAATCTACCCTGCCGCGCTCCGCTCCGCAGTGATCCCCATCACGTGATGGCGGTCAGAAATCGTCGAAATCGTCCAGGCGCCTCTCGCCAGCATCGCAGGCTGGTCGTGCCCGGGAATTCGCAAGATGGAGACGGCTGGTCGGCGCCGGCGTCGCGCCGGCGATTTCGAGCACCATCTTGCGCCGGATGGCGCGGGCGAAATCGCCAAACCCATTGGCGACAATCAGGAAGGCGCCATTACCGCCGATCACGCAGTCCTGGTAATAAAGGTCGAGGTTCGGGATTTGGCGCCGGCCGAACCGGCTCGGCTTGTCGTTGACGATATGCAGGCCGTTGATGGTGATACCGCGGGCGACGGCCGTATCACGAGCTGTCACCACGTAACCACCCGAATTGTTGGCGCCGTCACCGGATATGTCGATCACCTGCCGGCCGCCGGTGTGCGGCGAAAACTCGAGCATCGCCGAACCGTAGTCGATGGCGGTCGATATGGACGTCCACATTTCGACGCGGATTGGTGCCTGGAGAAGTTGATTGGCAAAACCGGCAGCGCTTTCGATGCCATCAATAATCGTCCAATCGACAATCGTCTCCGCGAGGTGATTGCCGGCCCATTCGACGTAAGTGAGCGCGATACGACCATTACGGCCGCGGGTGATCGCCTGAATGACGGCATCCGACGTCAGGGCATCCACATACCCTCGACGTTGCAGGACGGCCTCTTCGTCATCGACGCTTCCCGACACGTCGACGGCCAACACGAGTTGCAGATCGACGACTTCGGCGTGGGCGGTTGGCGTGCCGATCAAAAAAAGGGTGAAAGCAAACACCCGCACCAGCCTAGTTACGGTGTCCATGCCTTTCTCCAGCACCCGTCTTCAATGCGGTCCCATCGAAGACCTACTGAATGATGTGGGCCAACGGCTGAGCGAAAACAATTACAGAAATCCGTCGCCCTCGTCGAAACCGTCCTCGGTATCGCCGAACAGCCCTTCCACGTAGGACAGTTCCTTACGTAATCCGCGCCGTTGGCGTAGCTTTTCCTGGGCGCCTTCGGGGAAGTCGGTAAACAGAATCACCTTCTTTTCCATGAGGATTTCGATTAAGTCCTCGAGAACACGGACTATGGCCAAGTCCGACTGGACCCATTCGTCATCGATAATGTTCCCGACAGACGGGATGTTTCGTTGGATGAAAGCCTTGAGGTCGGGGTCGTCGGCGGTAACTTCCTCTGTGCCTTCAACATATTCCTCGTAGACCGCTAGGATGGTGCCGTTTTGATCCCGGTGAACGAAGGGCATGGGTATTCTTCCATCGATTTTGTTAGCATTGACGGGAGTTTAGACGACGGCGCGCCAGGGTTTAAGGGAAATCACCCATGCAACAAACCGAAATCACCGGCCAAGTGACCTTTCTCTATTGCGACGACCTCGACGCAACGTCGGCATTTTACCGGGATATCCTTGGTCTCGAACTCGTTGTCGATCAGGGCTGCTGCCATATCTATCGCCTCAGCCCGAGTGGATACGTCGGTATCTGCGATATCGCCGAGCGCTCACGCGGGACGGTTGGGTTGACGGTGACGCTGGTGACCGATGACGTTGACGGTTGGTACAGGTCGCTGACCTCGAAGGGTGTCGTCTTCGAACGCGAACCGGCCTTCTCTGAGCGTTTTCAGGTCTATTCGTGCCTGTTCCACGACCCCAACGGTTACCGCATCGAAATTCAGTCCTTCCATGACCCCGATTGGCATTGACCGCTCGGAGACCGTGAATGATCGGAGGGGCCGAAAAAAGGCCGAGGCCGTCGTTGGCGCTTCTTCTCGTCTTGTTGACGGCGGCGTGCGGAACACTCGACAACATGGCCATCCGCGATGGTCCCGACCTTATCGCGAGGAGCGACATAGGGTATGTTCTTGTCGACCTTGAAAACGGTGAGGAACTGGAATCCGCTAGGCCCGACAACGGATTCATACCGGCATCGACGGCCAAGATACCAACCATGGTCGCTGCCCTCGGCATCCTCGGGCCCGAATACCGGTTCACGACGACCCTTTATACGACCGGGGAACTCCAAGACGGAAGGCTCGACGGGGATCTCGTCCTGAAGGGCGGCGGCGATCCGCTGCTCACCGTCCAGGATCTTTCTGCGCTCGTGCAGAGACTGCACGACGGCGGTTTACGCACTGTCGGTGGGCGTTTCCTTTATGACGAAACGTTCCTGGATTCGTTTCCCGAGATCACCTCCAACCAACCCGAGGCGGCCGGGTACAATCCGGGTATCAGTGCATTGTCGCTCGATTTCAACCGGGTCCACGTCAAGTGGCGTTCTGTGGGCGGAATAGCCTCTGTGGCCGGCGCCCCTGTTCCGGCAAGCGGTCTGGCCAATGTGGCCGCGGCGACGAGCGACCATGACCCGGGACGGCCCTTTGTCTACGACGGTGTGAAGGCCGGTGAACGTTGGCGCGTGGCGGCCCCTCTTTTGTCGGGCATCAACGGGAAAGCGGCCTTGCCGGTCAAATACCCGGCCCGTCGGACCGCATCGGTCGTCCGAAGATTGGCATTGCAGATGGGGATCGAACTGCCGTACCCGGAGCCCGGTCGCGCGCCAGCGAATGCCAGCGTTGCGATACAGCTCAAAAGCCTCCCGTTGATCGACATCGTCCGCCTTGGTCTCGAATTCTCCAACAACTTGGTCAGTGAACTGATCGGCCTGACGGCGGCGCGGCGACTATCCGGGAAAAGCGCGCCTCCGAACGCGGCGAGCCAAGAACTGCAGGGATGGCTCCGTGCCGAGATACCGGGGACCGACTGGCGGGGATACATCGTTCCCAACCACTCGGGCCTCGCCGCGTCCGCCCGGATCACGCCCGCCCAGATGGCGGCCATCCTGAAGTTCGCCTGGCGGCACAGATACGGAGGATGGGCCTTTGCCTCGTTGCTGCCGATGTCGGGATGGCATAACGCTTTCGGCGGCCGGTTCGCTGAACGGGGTGATGAATCCCGTGTCCGGGCAAAAACCGGCACCATGCACTTTGCCAAGGGATTGGCCGGCTATCTGTTCACCAAAGCCGGGCGTAAATTGGCCTTTTCCCTATTCATCACCGATTTCGATAAACGCCGGCAATACGATACGAACCCGCACCGCCTGGCACCGGAAACACAGGCGTCGGTGAAAGCGTGGATCGCGGCGGCGGAGACCAAAGAGGCGGCGGAGACCAAAGAAGAGTCATTGGTACGAACCTGGATTTCGCGCTATTGATCGCCGAACCATCGAGCCGGTCATCAAAAAGGGGTGAGAAATGAGGTTCGTCAGTTACAACATCCAATACGGCACCGGCAAGGACGGGCGTATCGATCTACCGCGCATCGCCGGCGAAATAGGTGATGCCGACGTCATCGCCTTGCAGGAGGTCGAACGCCATAACTCGGCCACGGGCATGGTCGATCAGGCAACCGAATTGGCGTCGCTCTTTCCTGACCACTACTGGGTCTACGGGCCCGGCGTCAATCTCGACGCGTCTGGTCGCGACTCCGCGGGCCGCCTCATCAACCGGCGGCGCCAGTTCGGTAACATGCTTCTTAGCCGATCGCCGATCCTGTCGAGCCGCAATCACTTGTTGCCCAAATACGGCATGGTCGATCAACTGGCCCTGCAGCGATCGGCCTTGGAAGGGGTTATAGATGGTGAACTCGGCCCCATACGCGTCTACTCGATCCACCTGGGTCACGCCTCCGCACCCGAACGCCGCCAACAGATCGAGGTCCTGATGACGATCCTCCGCGAGGCCCCAGCGCAAGGTGGCGCCTGGTCCGGGCGGCACGCCAAAGCGCACTGGACCGCAGATGGTCCGGAACCGGCAATGCCCGGACCGGCAGTGTTTCTAGGGGATTTCAACCTGGAGCCCGGGTCCCCAGAGTACGAAATGCTTGTTGGCGAGGAGGACCCGGAATACGGCCGTTTGAACCGGCTCAATGGCTTGATCGATTGCTGGATCACTACGGGTCACGAGACCGACGCCTTGGATGGTATCACTTGTGATGACGACGGCCGCGGCATGCGCATTGATTATTGTTTCCTGACCCTCGACCTCGCCGACAAGGTCGCCGCCATGCGGGTCGACACCGAAGCCCAGGGCTCCGATCACCAGCCGATCTATATCGACTTCTGAAAAAAAAGGAGGACACGGGAGGTCCTCCCGATCATGGGTGCCCGGGAGAGGAATTATCGTTAGTTCTTTCTCGCCATGGCCGACATCTTGTCCGCCGTCGCCATGACCTTGGAGTTCATGTCGTAGGCCCGTTGCGCCCGAACGAGCGCCGCGATCTCCTCGATCGGATTGACATTCGAAGTCTCGACGAAACCTTGCAGGATGGTGCCGCTGCCACCCAGACCCGGATTGACGGCGATGGCGCCACCGGAAGCCTGGGTCGGCAGGAACAGATTGTCGCCGACGGCTTTCAATCCCCCTTCGTTGGGGAATACGGCGATCTGTAGCAGACCGACGTTGACCGGCGCTTCATCGCCCGCAACCTTGACCAGAATTTCACCAGTCTGGTTGACGGTTATGTCTTCCACGTTGGGCGGAATGGCGATCCCGGGTTGAACCGTGAAACCGTCATGGTTGACCAGCTGTCCTCCACCGTTCAACTGAAACGTCCCATCACGGGTGTAGGCAGTTTCGCCGTTGGGCAGCTGGATTTGGAAATACCCGGCGCCCTGGATGGCAAGGTCGAAGGTGTTGGCCGTCGCCCTGAGGCTGCCCTGCTCGGTGATCCGGTAGGCCGATGCCATCTTCACGCCAAGGCCGGAATGGACGCCGCCGGGCACCGTTTCGCCGGGGCTCGACGAAGCTGAGGCCGGCCGGTCCAGGTTCTTATAGATGAGGTCGTTGAACTCGGTTCGGCGCCGCTGGTAGCCGGTGGTATTCATGTTGGCGAGGTTGTTGGCGACGATCTCCGTTCGGTATTCCTGGGCCAACATGCCCGTCGCCGCGATCTGTAAGGCAAGCATTGTCTTGTCCTTGTTCCCGTTCTCGATATCTTTTTTGTCCGCCTGCTCCGAAGTTGACCGGGCAACCGGGTTTTGCTCATATCTACGCAGACGTCGTGCCAGAAAAAATTACTTTAGTTTCAATTAGTTAAATCTTATCAATTGGGTTTCATTAGGCTCCGGGGTGTTTCGAAACGACCGACCGGCAGTTCTTGCCGGGTCGGGCGAATAGAGTCAGGATGGGTCAAAATCCAAGGAGAATTGACGATGTCTAAGGTCCACAATCCGGCAACGGTGGCGCCACCGGCGTCAAAGTATTCCACGGAGTCGAAGTGGAAGCGACGCGCTGGCTGCACATTTCCGGACAGGTCGGCGTCAAAGCCGACGGCTCCCTTGCCGGCGGCACGGAAGCCCAGATGGTCGAATGCTGGCGCCGCATCTTCGAGCTTTTGGACAGTGCCGATATGGCCCGCGAGAACTTGGTCAAGGTCACCGCCTACCTGACCAATGCCAGCGATGTAGGGCTATACCGAGTGGTCCGCGATCGAATGCTGGAAGATTTCGAAACGGCATCGACCCTTGTGATTGTGGCCGGTCTCGCCGACCCGAATTGGACTGTCGAAATCGAAGCGATCGCCGCGGCGCCCTAGCCGGGCTGAAGCGGGGTATCGACAAGCACCACTTCGGCCGGATCGAGAGCCTCGATGGTGATGGCGTTTTCGTCTGTCACCATGACGCCGCCGCGAGCTTCGGTCGCCGTTCCATTGACGCGAATGCGGCCTTCAGTGGGAACCAGGTAAACGCCGCGTTCCCGACCGAGGGCGTGGACAACGGTATCACCGGCGTCGATCCGCCCGCCCAATACAGCGGCGTCCTGGTTGATCGGTAATGCGTGCTCCTCTCCAGTACGGCCGGATGCCAGCACGGGCAGAGTTCGGGCAACCGGCTGCTTTGGGAAGCGCCGGGTTTCCCATCCCGGGGTATGGCCGCGGCGGTCGGTGAAAATCCAGATTTGGAATAGCGTCGTCGGTTCGCCCTCCTCGTTCATCTCCGAATGGACGATGCCCGTACCGGCGGTCATCACCTGCACGTCGCCGGCGCGAGTTACTCCTGAGTGCCCGAGGCTGTCGCGATGGGTAATGGCGCCAGCCCGCACGTAGGTGATGATTTCCATGTCGCGGTGCGGGTGCGCGTCGAACCCGGTGTGGGGCGAAATGGTGTCGTCATTCCACACGCGAAGCGCGCCCAGCCCCATGCGTGACGGGTCATGGTTGTCTAATTCCGGCTTTGAAGTCCAGCTCTACCGTTCCATTTTCCGATTGCCGGGGACAGGGTTGTCTCCGAAGTCATTTCCGGCGATTGACCGGATGCTTCATCATAGTGCCCTTGGGTTTCGG
>Ga0209458_1000469_pt1 | contig 14095 bp, 14 predicted proteins | sample WorMetLIZAISLAND_FD_187411 | JGI IMG/M metagenome (GOLD analysis project Ga0209458, IMG submission 187411) | Marine gutless worms symbiont microbial communities from Max Planck institute for Marine Microbiology, Germany - Inanidrilus manae... ...
CTACAACTTCCGGCTCATCCTCAAGTGGATCAGGCTTCTTTGTGTCTGGATCACGGTTCTTTTTTCCGAGAAATACAAACGTCCAGCGCCGCTCAGCGCAGCTTGACGTGGATTCTTCACGGTCGACTAATTATGTCTAGTATACGAGAGCCTGGGGAGGTGCTCCCGGGCCTCCGGATCGATTGCCTTTCCTTTAGTGCCGGAAGTCTCAGCCGTTAAACCGGAATGCACCGTATTTGTTGGCGCCGCTTGTCGGCGTCTGGGAGGAACGAATTTGGATGTCGCCGCGGCAAAGACGCGCAATCCGCCGTCGTTGTCATTGCTGATCGCCCTGACGGCGGCCGGTCCGCTGGCGCTCAACATCTTCATCCCCTCCATGCCGGGGATGGTCGAGGCGCTCGACACCGACTATTCGACGGTGCAGTTGACACTGACTCTCTATCTCGCGGCCATGGGCGGCGCCCAGATCATCATCGGGCCCATATCCGACCGCTTCGGGCGGCGGCCGGCGGTCATCGGCGGTATGGTGCTTTTTATCGCTGGCTCGCTCGCCTGTGCGTTCGCGCCCAATATCGAAACATTGATTGTCGGCCGGGTTATCCAGGCCGCGGGCGGCTGCACAGGAATGGTTATGAGCCGCACCATCATCCGTGACATGCACGGCATGGACAAGGCCGCTTCGATGATCGGCTACGTCACCATGGTCATGGTCATCGCCCCGATCCTGGCGCCGACCATCGGCGGCTTCCTCGATTCCCAGTTCGACTGGCGGGCCGGATTTCACGCGGCAGTGGCCTATGCTGCCATCGTTCTGGCGTTCATCTATGCGATCCTCGGTGAGACCCATAAGGGCCCGTTCCGCGCCGAGAGCCCGGGCACCATGTTCCTGAATTTCGTCGGGTTATTGGGACAGTTCCGGTTCAACCGCCACGCCTTGCAGATCGCTTTTTCATCGGGCGCCTTTTTCGCCTTTCTCGGCGGCGCGCCCTACGTGTCGATCAACCTGATGGGCATCACGCCGGCCGAATACGGGTTTTCTTCATGTTTGGCGGTGTCTTCTACATGCTCGGGAATTTCATCACCGGGCGAAAATCGGAAAATTGGGGAGCCAAGCGATTGATCACGCTGGGCACCTCGATCGGGCTCTCCGGCGGAGCGTTCCTGATCGTCGTCTATTCGACCGGGACATTGACTCCGTTCACGCTGTTCGGTGGCATGGCAATCATCGCGCTCGGCAACGGCCTCAGCCTGCCGTCAGGCACGGCCGGTGCGGTCAGTGCCGACCCAACCCGCATCGGCGCCGCCTCGGGCCTCGCCGGTTTCCTACAGATCGTTACCGGGGCCTTGGCCTCCTACGTCGTTGGTCTTTTGTTTAGCGACTCGGCCGTGCCCATGATCGCCGTCATGACCATCTGCGTAACCCTAGCCTTCGTCACTCACATGACGGGCCTTTGGGTTGACCGGCGCGACAGCTTACGGGTGAGGCTCTAGAGCCTTCCGGCGATGGCGGCCTCGTACATGGCGCGCAATTCCGATTGACCGACGGGGACGGGGTTGCCGCCGGCGGTCGGATCCTCGGCGGCCATCTTCGATAGCTCGTCGAGGCGGTCGCTGACGACACCCAGGTCAGCCGCCGTATGGGGAACGGTGAAGGTCTCACGCAAATCCATCGTCCAGTCGAGGACGCCGTCGAAGCCGCCTTTCGGCAAATCGAGATAGCGGGCCAGCCGGTCCATGCGTTCCGAGATGGCGTCCCGGTTGAAGACCATCACGTAGGGCATGAAAACGGCGTTGGTAAGGCCGTGATGGGTGTCGTACACAGCGCCGACCGGGTGACTCAGCGAATGGATGGCGCCGAGTCCCTTCTGGAAGGCCGTCGAGCCCATTGCCGCGGCCGACATCATGTGGGCTCGGGCCTCCAGGTTGGCGCCGTTTTGGAAGGCTTCCGGAAGCCACTCTTTGACCAAGCGCATACCTTCGAGGGCGATACCGTCGGCCATCGGGTGATAGCCCGGTGCGCAATAGGCTTCGAAACAGTGGGCTAGTGCATCCATGCCAGTGAATGCCGTCAATGCCGGCGGCAGGCCGGCGACGAGGGCCGGATCACAGATGACGATGGACGGCATCATTTTCGGATGGAAGATGATCTTCTTGGTGTGGGTCGCCTCGTGCGTGATAACGGACGCTCGCCCAGTTTCAGACCCGGTGCCCGACGTGGTTGGAACGGCAACGATCGGCGCGATGGTGTCGGAGTCGGCGCTTTTCCAGTTGTCGCCGATGTCCTCGAAATCCCACAGCGGGCGGGATTGGCCAGAGGCAAAGGCGACGGCCTTGCCGGCATCGAGACCGCTGCCGCCACCCCAGGCGATGACCCCGTCATGGCCGCCGTCGCGGTAAACCCGAACACCGGCCTCGACATTCGAGCCCAGGGGATTGGGCTTGACGTCCGAGAACAGGCCCGTCGGCAATCCCGCCGCTTCGTTGGCCGCAATGGCGTCCCTGATCATCGGCAGTCCGGCGAGGCCGGGATCGGTGACGATCAGCGGCCGGGTCATGCCGAGGCTCTTGCAAGCGCGGGCCAGGCCATCAATGCGCCCGACGCCGAATTTCACACTTGTTGGGTAGGTCCAGTTCCCGACCAGGGCCTTGGGATCGGTGGTCATGGGGGGGTCCTTTCGGTTTATTTTTCGCGTCCGCGCTTAAAGGGCAGTTCTCAGGTGGAACGATTTTGGCCGGGTCAAGTGCTCATAGCCGAGGACGGAAAGCGTGCAACCGCGCCCAGAGTCCTTTACACCGGTCCAAGCCAAGGCTGGATCCAGGTAGTCGCAGCGGTTCATGAACCAGGTGCCGGTGTCAACTTCGTCGCCGATTCTTAGCGCGGCTTCCTGGTCCGTCGTCCAGATCGAAGCCGTTAAGCCGAAATCACTGTCGTTCATCAAGCGGACTGCTTCCTCGTCTGAGGCCACTTTGGCGATACCGATAACGGGGCCGAAACTTTCTTCCGTCATGACGGCCATGGAATGGTCGACGCCGACCAGAACCTGAGGCCCTAAATAGGGTGTGCCCGGCGCGTCGGCGGCGAACGTCCCCTGCGGGATCAGGGCTTCGGCGCCGGCGGCCACGGCGTCGGCAATTTGTCCCCGGACGAACTCGGCTGAAGAGGTTCGGACCATCGGGCCGATGGTGGTTTCAGGATCGGTCGGGTCACCCAGCACATAGCCTTTGGTGAGGTCGACGAAACCCTCGACGAACCGATCATAGATGTCGTCGTGCACGTATATACGCTCGATGCCGCAACAGGACTGTCCCGAATTGAAAAAGGCGCCGTCGACCAGGTTCTCGACGGCGTGGCTGAGATCTACATCGGCCCGTACATAGGCCGGATCCTTGCCGCCCAGTTCCAGCCCAACACCGATGAACCGCCCGGAAGCGGCGTTTTCAACCATGGCACCGCCGGGCACGGAACCGGTGAAAGCAACAAAATCGACTTCTGGTGCCTTGATCAAGGACTCCGTCGACGGGTGATCGAGATGCAGGTACTGAAACAGCCCTTCCGGTAGGCCTGCCACTTCGAATATATCGCCATAAAGTTCGGCGCAAAGCGGCGTTTGCGCCGAGTGTTTGAGGATCACTGCGTTGCCGGCCATCAAAGCCGGGATAACCGAGTTGACGGAGGTCAGGTAAGGATAATTCCAGGGCGCGATGACGAAGACAACACCCAGGGGCGCTAGACGAATGAACCGGGTGAAGCCGTCTTTCTCCGGGACCGCGACATCCGCGAGACCCTCTTCAGCGACCGAAATCATGTGACGGGCGCGCTCCTCGAAGCCGCCGACCTCACCGGGTGCATAACGGATGGGGCGCCCCATCTGCCATGTGATGCCATCCGCGATTTCGTCGCCCCTGGCGACGAATGCGTCGACCGCCTTGGTGAGCATTACTGCACGCCCGGCGAGCGGCATGCGGCGCCAACCTGCCTGAGCCATCGTTGCCCGCGTTAGCGCCGCATCGATTTTCGACGGCGTGGCGTAAGGCCGCTCCACATAAATGCTGCCGTCCACAGGGGAAACGCAGCGGATGCCGTTATCCATGTCTCGGTCCTTCGATGGCGAACGTTGGCCCGGTCGGGGCGGGTGCCCCGCTATAGCGTGTATTGGGTCAATTGTCGAAGGTTACCGTGGCCACCGCCCGGGCCGTTTTTTCGTCTTCCCACTTGACCGGCGGCGTCGGCGCCTTCGAGGCCGACTCGACGAAGGTCCCTTCGCCGACCGTATCCAAATCGACGCGTCCCGCCTTGGTTTCCACGTAAACGCCTTTACCTTCGAGCAGGGCAATTTCGAACTTGCCGTCGAGCGTACCGCCCCAGAACGTGGTGCCCCGGATTCCAATGGTGGCAAGATTGGTTTCGACCGTGAGCGACGCATCGGCCGTTTGCATCAGCTTGCCGCTGGTGACGCTGAACGCACCTTCCAGTAGACGCAGGACGGCGTTGCCGCCCTGGTTGCTCATGACGAACTCCTGAACGACGAAATGGGTCTTCTCGCCGAGCGTCACTTCGCCACCGTCGGTCATGACGATCTCGACCCGTGCGCCTTTGCCTGTCGAGATCACGTCTCCCAGGTAGACTTCGCTGCCCGGCTGAAGGGACCGCGGGATTGCGTCCTGCATGGCGACGGCGGCGTTCTGGATGCGCGAAACCTTGCCGACGAGGTCCAAGCCGACCTGGGCGGCGGCGTTTGCGGCAAGGAAAACGGATGATATGAGGACGAGGGCGACGGCGATGCCGTTCCGTGCCGAGCAAATCATTCAAACCTCCCAAAGTTCTGCCGGTTATCTCGAAATGGGCACGGGAAATCTAAAGGGCGCGAATGGGCCGGGCAACCAAACCGTGTTCACAAGATCAAGAGCTTGCGCCAATGGACGGCCCGTGCCCCGTCGGGCGTTGACAGGAGATTGGCCGGGCCGAAGAATCAGCAAGGAGAACCGGTTCAACAGGGTCGAAAGAGACCATCGTGCCATCACTGCGGTCACTTGCCTGGGGCATCACGTTGCCGGGTCTTTTCCTGGTTGGTGCCGCCAACGGGGGCGCGGCCCGAGCCGCCGAAACGGTCATCTGGTACGAACCGGATGTTCCTCCGGCATTTGTTCTGAGCGGACCTGATAAGGGAACAGGTTTCGCGCAAAAAAATAGGCAATTATATACTTCGCAACACCGCATATCTTGCGAGCCGTACTCGCCGAACCAGGATAGATGTTGTGGAAACTTTTCCTCAGTCCGACGACGACCCCGCCTTCCTAGGTGCGGGCTTTTTGTCCGGTTTCTTCTCAGGATTCACAAGCTGGCGAAGCACTTCGTCAAGGGGGCGATCTTCGCCAACCTCGGCAGCAGCCTCCTCGAACGTCTTTGTTGGTTTCCGCGTCATAACGGCAGGCCGGGCTCCCGCACCAACGGCTTGGTGATTTCAAGCGGATATTTGCCTGCAACCAATCCACTCAGTGGAATTAGTGCCCGTCGTGGGCGCGTTCCACCATCCACATCCTTTTCATCAAAGGTGAAGAACTTTTCACAGCCCCAATGAATTGCCGTCGCCAAGTGAATAGCGTCGGGTGTGGTAAGGGTTGGGAGATTCGATTTCCCGCTTTCCTTTAACTCCCGATAATACTCCCGAATTCCGCCGGATAGGGCCATGATGCGGTCTGTCGCATCTTTTACTTGGACATTACGTCGCTTCAAAAAGCGCTGAAAAAGCTCCTTTTGATCGTCATTTAGAGAGATTATTTCCGTGTGAATCAAAGTGGATGTCACTAACACCAACTCGTTGCTGTCTACCGCCTTAACAAGCCCCGAGACTCCCTCCATTTCACCCAGCTTCCGTTTTTCATTTTGAAGCCAGGCAATAAAAATACAGGCGTCTGCATAAATTATCGGCCTAGCCCCACTCATCCCTAACCTGACGAACATATAGTTCAGAGGGAACCCCGCCGGTTAGACCGGGAGCTATGCCGCGCAACCCTTCAAACGTTGGTAATGCTTCGTCGTCCAAAATCTCAATGCGACTTACGACAACCATGTAAGGATGCCGTTCACCATAACGGTAGCGCATCTTTCCAGAAACGTTGACGTAGCGACCTAGCCCCGCCTTCACACCAGAAAGAAGTTTTTCATCAAATTCGCATGTCAGTTGATTTGGGCCAATGATGGGATACAAACGAAACCGGTTGGCTTTGTTGTGGAGATTAACCATCTCCATCATCCCATCAATATCCCCATCCTCAACATCATCGGGAAGAGGGACGTCCTGGACGCGCTTCTTAAACTCAATGGAGATGCTGGCAGAAAAATCCCCCCAACTAATTAAAGTCTCCGCAACACCAAGACCGACAGGACCAGCAATATCTCGAAGCGCGCCAACCATAGCGCTAGAAAAATTCTTCGGGGCCTGGGCGTGGTCGACAATTTCTCTAAGCCCATCAAAAAACTGTTTGGCTATCTTGCCGCGCTCATCTTGTTCGCCATTCAGCGGAGTTGCGCTAACAACAACCGTGGCTGCAGAGTGGTGTAGATCTACCACCCGAAACTCGACAGTGCGGCGGCCGCGACCAGACAAGTGCAGGTCAGCTTGCTCAAAAAGGCGCACAAACGCATTAATCTCCCTGTTGAAGTCAGAGAGCAGAACGTCACCCACCCTCTCGGGCGGGCGAATTTGAAGTGTGATGCGATCTTGTGCCAACGAGCACAGCCTCCTTATTCGGTAAAGACTGCGCGGATTAGGCGGCGAATATCAAGGCTCTTGTGCATCTTGGCTTCGCCGCCCTTTACGAGTGGCGGTACATCAACCGCTTCCCGCCAATCCGCCCAAGGGCCTCAAAGGTTCGGGCCAAATCGGTAAAATCTCGCGTGTTGAACCGAAAGTCGAACTCGCCGAGATACCTCCCTAAATGACGTTCCTTGCAATGCTGATACACGCCCCTCATGCCGCGCTTAAAGATGCTGAAATAGCCCTCAACAACATTCGTATGAACGTCATCGCGAACGTATTCATGCGCCGCGTGGTGTACGCGTCCGTGGTCGGCAAACTCCTTCCCAACATAACGGTAGAAGTTCGCCTCGTCCGTCATAAGCCGACTTTCCCGGCGAACATTTTGCACCAAGACATCTCGGATGGTCTTGCTAGTGACAGACTTGACCACGAAAGACCGCGCCCGGCCTTCGCGTTCAACCAACGTCACAACCTTCATCTTTGTGTGCATGCCGTGCTGTTTCCCATCTGGGCGTTTCACACGACGCCTCTTTCCGCCCAGATATGTTTCGTCGGCCTCTACGGTCACGCCCTCTCCGCCCATCGGCTCCTTGAAGATCGGGCCCTCCTTCATCGCTTCACGCAGACGATGCGTCATGAACCATGCCGTCTTATAGGTAACGCCCAAGATGCGATGCAATTGGTGACTAGACATTCCTTTTTTGGAACTGCACAGCAGATAGGCCGCCTGAAACCATTTGTTCAACGGAACATGAGAACCCTCAAACAGCGTTCCCACGGTTACCGTGAATTGCTTACGGCAGTTTTTATTCCCACAAATCTTAACGCCCGGACGGACGTTCCTTCCCCGCGCTTGATAAATACGCTCCGCTTCTCCGCAATGCGGGCACACGGGGCCGTCCGGCCAGCGGATTTTCTCAAGATGGGCGCGGGCCGCATCGCGATCGTGAAAGTACGGGGCAGAAAGATTGCTCATCATTATCTCCATCAACAGAGATAATATACACGAATAGTTCTGGTGTTGTCAAGTATATAATTCCGAAAAAATAGGAAAAAATTCTTCAATTGCTTGAAGGGCTTCGACCACCGTATCGCTCAAGCGCCGTTAGCCCGGTTCCTGGCCGCGGCCGGCGAAAAAGACGGACCGTGTTCCCTGGGCCTGTACAAGGGGGGGAAGCGCGAAGACTACCTGCTTTTCAGCAAACCGGTCATGTGGACGCAGACGGTGCGCCTTGTTGTCCGCCGCGACGCGCGCGGCAAACTCAAAAAATACGAGGACCCAAATGGGCAAATCGACGTTCCGGCTCTGACCGCCGATGCCAATGTCTGGTTCGGCGCGATTCGCGACCGTTCTTATTCTCGCGTCGTCGACCAGGTCCTCATCACGGCGCAGGGACATCGAACGATCGAGTCGTCTACGGTCTTCAAGATGCTCGGCGGCAACCGTTTCCACTACACATTTGCCTATCCGTGGGAGGCCGCCTACCACTTCCGGGGGCTCAAGTCCGCGAACAGTTACGACTACCTTCCAATCAAGGGCCAGGAAGCGTTTCTACCGACCTATATCGGCTGTTCGAAGGGGCCGCTCGGCCAGCGCTTGATCGCCGACGCCGATGCAATCATCACAAAAGCCGGACCCCATCCGCCCTGGTATGAGTTCTATGAAGAATGGCTCGGACCTAAGGAACGGGAAGCTTTGCGCAACCACTTGACGGCGGTTGCTGTTCAATAGGGACCACGTTTTGCCTTCTGGGAAATCCCCTCAAATAATCTCGAAGTAGCGTTCCATTTCCCAATCCGTGATGGCGCGGCGGAACTCGCGTTCCTCCCATTCCCGGGACGCGGCGAAGTGATCGACGAAGGTGTCGCCGTAGAGGGAGCGGGACGGTTTCGAGGCCTTCAGGCGTTCCGCCGCTTCATAAAGCGTGCGCGGCAGGTGCAGGCGCTTCGGGAACTTCTTGTCATAGGCGTTTCCCTGAACGGGCGGTTCCGGCTCGACCTTGTTCTCGATACCCCAAAGGCCGGAGCCGACAGCGGCGGCGAGTGCCAGGTAGGGGTTGGCGTCGGCGGCGGCGACCCGGTATTCGATGCGTTGTGATTTCTCGGAGCCTGGTATGGCGCGCAGCGCACAGGTGCGGTTGTCGACGCCCCAGCTGGCGTCCGTCGGCGCCCAAAAACCGGGGATCAACCGCGTGTAGGAATTGACCGTGGAGGCGATCATGGAAAGCATCTCCGGCATCTGTTTCTGCTGACCGCCAACGAAATGGCGCATGGCGTCGCTGATGCCGTCCGGTTTGGCGGCATCGTGAAACACGGAACCGCCCGACTTGTCCGTTAGCGACATGTGGATGTGGCCGCTCTGCCCAGGCCAATCCGGAGACCACTTGGCCATGAAGGTGGCCATGAGGCCGTTCTTCTGGGCCATCACCTTGGTGAAGGTCTTGAACAAGGCGGCTTTGTCGGCAGCCGACAGGGCGCTGTCGACGGCGAGGGCCGCCTCGAGGACGCCGGGGCCGGTCTCCTCGTGCAGGCCCTCGAGGGCCATGTCCATGGCGACGCAGCCGTCGAGCAATTCTGCATAGATGTCCGAATCGACCGTATTGCGCAGGACCGAATAGCCGAAGAAGCCCGGCTGCAGGGGTTTCATGTCGCGGTAATACTTTTCGCGGACTGAGTGTGGTGTCTCCTCGAAAATGAAAAACTCGTATTCGAACCCGGCCATCACCTCGAAGCCCATGGTGTCCGCCTTGTCGAGGACACGGCGCAGAACGGCACGCGGGCAGACCTCCTCGTGTTCGCCAGCGAATTCGCCCAAGAAGAACAGCATGCCGTCCTCCCAGGCGATCTCCCGGCAGGTCTCGGGCAGGACGCGGACCGGCGCGTCGGGATAGCCGGTGTGCCATCCGGTGATGGTGACGTTGTCGTAAAGCTGGTCGTAGGAATCCCAACCGACAACCACGTCGCAGAAGCCGAACCCCTTTTCGAGCGATGAGAGGAATTTCTCCTTCTTCATGTATTTGCCGCGCATAATTCCGTCGATGTCGAACACGCCGACCTTGACGTATTCGAGGCCCCGTTCCTCGACGATGGCGCGCGCGTCTTCGATGGTTTTGACCTGTCGCGGATCCATGACCTTGTCCTCCCCCTAATCGGTCTTGGTCTTGCCAGTGCTGCTTCTTGAGCCGACGATGTCGTCAACCGACGTATCGGCTATTCAGGCACCGGAAGTGTATTCCTTGGCGGCCCGGCGTCAATGGCACGTTCCTCGCCCAACTAGTTCCCCGGTTTATGTGACCGCAGCACTCGGTTAGTGTGCCGACCATGGAGAAGACCTCGACCGATGACCTAAGGCTGGCAATCGCCCAGCACCAAGCCGGGCAGTTGGCCGAGGCCGAGCGGATCTACCGGCAAGTCCTCGCAGAGTATCCGGACAACGCGGACGCGCTCCATCTCCTGGGCGTGGTCGCCTTCCAACGCGGCCGCCTGGAAGAGGCGGAGACCCGAATTCGAGCCGCCATCGCTGAGGATTCGTCGGTCGCGCTCTATCATGCCAACCTGGGTCGTGTCCTCAAGGCAGCCGGCCGCGCTGAAGCCAGCGTTTACCGGAATGCCGTGAAACTGGACCCCGACAACGCAGAGGTTCTCTCCGACCTGGGCGGTGTTTTGCTCGAACAAGGGCTGTCGGATGAAGCCGTCGAGTGCTGCCGGCAAGCCTTGAAGATCAATCCAGGGCTGAAGGAGGCGGCTTTTAACCTGGGTTTGGGACTAAAGGCCAAGGGCGATGGAGGAGCGGCCCTGGGCGCTTTCGATAAGGCGCTCGCTATAGCTGATGATTATGCCGATGCGTACTTCGAAAGGGGACAGCTTCTCCAGGAGGCGGGTGAACTGGCGCTGGCAATCGAAGCCTATTCCAGGGCCACCGCGATCGATCCGACAATGGTTGAAGCCCTTTGCAACCTCGGTAACATCCACCGCCAACACCTGGAACCCGACAAAGCCATCTCGTGCTATCAAACGGCATTGAGGATCGACCCGGAATTGCCGGAAGTCCGGTCGAACCTCGGCGTCGCTTTACAAGAGACCGGTGACAGGACGGGTGCCATCGAGAATTACCGGGCAGCCTTGGCGCGAAATCCCGCGGACGCCGAAACGCACCGGAACTTGGCGATGGCGTTGCTTCAGGGAGGTGATTTCGAGGAAGGCTGGCGCGAATTCGAGTGGCGCTGGCAAACGACCCATTTCGCCCATATTCGCCGCGTTTGGCCGAAGCCACAATGGGATGGCCGGGACCTGGACGGGGAAACCGTACTGGTTCATCACGAGCAAGGTTACGGTGACACGATCCAGTTCAGCCGATATCTCCCGTTGATCGCCGAAAAGGGCGGGCGGGTCGTGGTCGAATGCCCGGACGCGCTGGCCGGCCTCGTAGAGACGATTGCCGGCGTTGCAACGGTGGTTCAATCCGACGGCCCGGCGATTGACTACGACTTTCATATTCCGATGATGAGTTTGCCGAGTGTTTTTTCGACGAACTTCGAGAACATCCCAGTCCAGATCCCCTATTTTCAGGTGCCGGACCCGGAACGGGCGCGTTGGTTCGAACGTCTCGGCGAGGACGAAGGGAAACGGGTCGGAGTGGTGTGGGAAGGCAACGCTGCCCATGCCCGGAATCAATGGCGGTCTCCGGGGTTGGAGATTTTTCTCCCGGTGTTCGAAGACTTGGATTGCGCGTTCTATTCTCTGCAAAAAGATGAAGCGGCCGCAGATCTCTCTGCTTTTGGTCTGTCCGATCGGGTTCATGACCTGTCACGTGACCTTAGGACGTTTTCCGATACGGCTGCCGTGATCGCACACCTTGATCTCGTCATTGCACCCGACACGGCCGTCGCACATTTAGCGGGGGCACTGGGTATACCCATATGGCTGGCCGTCCCGCATATTGCGGAATGGCGCTGGTTCGAAGGGCGCAAAGACAGCCTCTGGTATCCGACAATGAGGGTTTTTCGGCAACCCCGGCCTGGCGATTGGCGCACCGTTTTCGATCGAGTCGTCCGGGATTTGGGCAAAATCAATCGCGATAATTGCTAGACCTGCGAATGTCTGGCGATCGATGAATAGCGGTCAAATCGATCAACCGAAAACCGAAGGCGGTGAGAGTTTCCCGTTTCACGTCAATTCTAATCTTCACGGTTTTGATTTTTTTTTGACCTGTGCAAGACTACGACCAAGGCCAAGACGAAAAAGATTGCGGACGAGTCAATCTGAACCGTCACGGGGAGGCCACAAAAAATGACGAGTGCGGACGTGCCGCGGCAAGCATCACGATGCCCGGACGCTAATAACCGTGACTCATTGATAGTTGGGAGAGCGCAATGAACTTCGTATCTTCGGATACTGACGAATCAGGAACTTCGGAACCCCTAGAAGAGCCGACCGACGGTGGCGCCGTCGACACCTTCGCCGACCAATTATTGACACGGATCGAGATCATTAGCCTCGAATTGGCGGACGTTGCCGGCAGCCTGGAATCGCTGTCCACTTTCGTCGAAAGCCAAGAAAAGCTTTTCGAAGAAATTCTCGACGTCGCCAACAGTATGGCCGAGTCGATTCAGGGCATCGATTCGTTGGGCGGCGTAACCAAGGAAACAACTTCTTCGGCGGCTGAAGAAATGTCGCAATCGCGCCTTACCGTCAGCAATTCCGTGTCCGAGATCAACAAGTTGGTCCATGCCATTTCCGGCATCGAGCACAATCTCGGCGACTTGGAAGGTGCGCTCAATCAAGTCACCGGTATGTCCAAGGAAATTGAGGCAATCGCCAAGCAGACCAACTTGCTGGCGCTGAACGCGACGATCGAGGCGGCCAGGGCCGGGGACGCCGGCAAGGGATTCGCCGTCGTTGCCGGAGAGGTCAAAACCTTGGCCAATCAAACCGCCAAGGCGACGAGTTCCATTGACGAAGCGGTAACGGGTCTGACGACCAGCGTATCCGATCTTATTACGACGAGCACGGAAACGGCGGAAATTGCGACCGGTGTCAACAAAGGCATTTCCGTGATCAACGAGACGGTCGACGGCTTCGGTAATTCTGTAACGACCGTGGAGTCGAAGGTCACTGAAATCACCGATGCCGCCCAGTCCTCATTTGGTCAGTGCGACAAGTTCATCGGCGAGATCGGCGACTTGGTCGATGGGCTGAAGCGGACGAGCCACGACTTGAACACGGCCGATTCCCGGGTGACGTCGCTGCTGGAAAACAGCGAGGACATCATCGGCTTCATTGCGCAAAGCGGCCGGCGGACACATGACACGAAGTTCATCGAGACGGTAATCGCGGCGTCGACCCAAATATCGGAGATTTTTTCGAAGGCGGTGGAAAGTGGTGAGATGTCAATCGCCGATCTGTTCTCTGAGAATTACCAACCGATAGCGGGAAGCGATCCCGAACAGTTAATGACGCCTTTTGTGCCATTCACCGACAAAGTCCTGCCGCCCATCCAGGAGGAGGTCCTGGAACTGGACGAAAAAGTCGTTTTTTCGGCGGCCGTCGACCGCAACGGCTTCCTGCCGACGCACAATTTGAAGTTCTCCAAGCCTCAGGGCAGCGATCCCGTTTGGAACAACGCCAACTGCCGGAACCGTCGCATGTTCAATGACCGAACCGGTTTGTCGGCAGGTCAGAACACGGAGGGGTTCCTGCTACAGACCTATCGGCGAGATATGGGCGGTGGGAAATTCGTGATGATGAAGGATTTGTCGGCACCGATCTCCGTCCAGGGGCGGCATTGGGGCGGCCTTCGGATCGGGTACTCAATCTGACGGTGGCCGTCTCCCGTATCCGGAGGCAAACGGCGCCGGGATCGGCTGAATCGCCTTACTCGACGTGGTTCAGCGCAACGTCATAGATGTCAAAATTGCGCAGCCTTCCGAGGCCGATCGAGGCTCGGACCGGGCGGTTGAACAAGAGCGGTACGCGTTGTTCCGTTATGCCCCCATGCGATCGAAGCGGCTCTTTCAGGGCCGTCAGGTCGTGACGGTCGACGCTGGTGCCGAGGACCTTGTGCAGATCAGAAACGACGATGGCGTCGCCGAGCCGGTCGTCGGGCAGTTCGAACTCCCGGCATCCATCCTGACGGTCCAATGCATAGAGTATACCTTCCATTGAGCGTAGCGCCTGAAGCAAGTTCTCGACGCGGCCCTTGTCACGCAGGTAGTCGTCCGTTGTCTAATTGGGGCGATTGCGTCAAGGTCTGAGTTGTTTCCCACTGGGTTGGTTTTCGGCACGGTTCTCTCCGGGGTCGTCGTTCGACGCCACATGATGGTATAGGCCGAGAC
>Ga0209458_1000470_pt1 | contig 14065 bp, 16 predicted proteins | sample WorMetLIZAISLAND_FD_187411 | JGI IMG/M metagenome (GOLD analysis project Ga0209458, IMG submission 187411) | Marine gutless worms symbiont microbial communities from Max Planck institute for Marine Microbiology, Germany - Inanidrilus manae... ...
GCCCATGTCGTGCCGACCAGGTTCCACGGAAATCCGGTAAACGCATAGGCGCGGAGCCATTCGCTCGCGGTCCATGCGCCGGCGAAGACCAGGACACCGCCAACGCCTGTGGTCCGTGTCGCCCGCATTATCGCGGCGGCGGCGGCCGGAAACACCGCCAGCCCGGCAGACAGGCCGAGGACCGCGACCGGCGCCAGCCAGCCGAAGCGATCGGGAAACATCAGCAGGGCATTGGCGACCCAGTAGAGACCGGCAGCGAAATGGCCGAGGCCAAACCACCATCCCGCCGCGGCGGCGGCGCCGATGGACCCGGCGCCGGTCGTCAGCCAGAACAGCACGACCAGCGCGGGGACCAGCATGAACCACGCGTGCACGGGAGCGAATGCCGTGGCGGCGACGGCGCCCAACAGCATCGAGACGGCGGCGCGGCGCCACCAGGACGCAGCCAACAAGGCATTTCGGAAGCGGTTCAGGACTCCGTCTTGTGCTGCCGCTGCGCGTCCGCCGGTGACCGGCGGAGGAGGCGGCGCCGTGGCGACCTCCATTACCCCGAGCCGGCTTCGGCGGCCGCGTCGGGCGGCGGCGCAAGCGCGATTTCGGGTCCGCGAACGCGGAGTCGCCTGATCCGCCGCGGATCGGCTTCGAGGACCTCGAATTCGACTCCCGAGGGATGGCGGATCAATTCGCCCCGTATGGGAACCCGGCCTGCGAGCGAGAACACGAGACCGCCCAAGGTGTCGATATCTTCGCGCTCGTTGTCGCTGAGGATGGGGCCGAACTCGGATTCCAGACGTTCGATCTCGGCGCGGGCGTCGGCATCGATTGCGCCGTCCGGCCGGCGGACCAGGTTCGGCTCGCGATCGTGGTCGTGTTCGTCCTCGATCTCGCCGACGATTTCCTCGACCAGATCCTCGATGGTCACCAGCCCGTCGACGCCACCGAACTCGTCGACCACGAGCGCCATGTGCGAGCGCTTGACCCGCATCTCCAGGAGCAGCTCCAGGACGCGCATGGACGGAGCGACGAACAGCACCCGGCGGACGATCTTGGCGAGCTGGAAGGTGTCTTCGTCGCCGCGCCAGGCCAGCACATCCTTGATGTGCACCATGCCGATGGCATCGTCGAGGGTTTCACGATAGACGGGGATGCGCGAGTGCCCGAGCCGGGTCATCACGTCGATCACCTCGGCCAGTTGTGACCGGCTATCGACCGCGACGACGTCGGCCCGCGGGACCATGACGTCCTCGACGGCCCGGTCGCGGAGATGAAGGATGTTGGCCAGCAGGATCCGCTCATCGTCGTCGATGGGGATTTCGGCGTCTTCGCGCTCCTCGATCAGCTCGTCGAGGGCATCGCGGGCGGACGGATCGCCGTCGCGGCTCCGACGCACTTGGCGCGCAAGGTCGCGGAACAGGGAACGGACGGAGGAGTCCGCGCTGCCCCCGCCGCTCCGGGGCGGCGCTCCGCCATTCGGTCGTGACGCGCTATCGGACGTGCCGTCGTCCATGATCAGCCATCATCCGTCGGAAGGGTCGGCATAGGGATCGGGCAGGCCGAGGCTCGCCAGCACCCGGACCTCAAGGCGTTCCATCGCGTCAGCCTCCGCGTCGGTCCGATGATCGTAACCGAACAGGTGAAGCATACCATGCACCACGAGATGGCTTAAGTGATCGGCTGGCGAGCGGCCGTTCTCAGCGGCTTCGGCAGCAATGGTTTCATAGGCGAGCACGACATCGCCGAGCAGCACCGGCGCGTCGGCGCCCGCTGGTCGCTCAGAACCGCCGTCGTCCAGGGCCCCGAACGACAACACGTTGGTCGGCCGATCCTCGCCGCGATAGTCCCGGTTCAGCTCTTGCATCCGCGCATCATCGGCGAGCACCAGACTGATTTCGGCGCAATGGGTCTGTGGCCCGGCGGCAGCGAACGCCGCCTGCGCCGCGCGCCGGCAGACCGCTTCGGCATCCGGAATCGTCTCAAGCCAGGCGGGTGCGGATGTTTCGATATCGACCTCCAGCCGTTCAGCCATCGTCGTCGCCGGCCTCGTAACGGGCACCGACATTGCGCCGGCTTTCGGCCCGGTCGTAAGCGCGGACGATGCGGGTCACCAACGGATGGCGGACCACGTCGGCGTCGCCGAAATGGATGAACGCGACGCCCGGAACGTCGTCGAGGATTTCCAGCGCGTTGCGCAGTCCCGAGCGGGTGCCCCTCGGCAGATCGACCTGACTGAGGTCGCCGGTGACGACCATGCGGGCGTTCTCGCCCAGGCGCGTGAGGAACATCTTCATCTGCACCGCCGTCGTGTTCTGGGCCTCGTCGAGGATGACGAACGCGTTGGCCAGCGTGCGCCCGCGCATGAACGCCAGGGGGGCGACCTCGATCTCCCCGCTCTCGAGGCGCTTCACCACCTGCTGCGCCGGCAGCATGTCGTAGAGCGCGTCGTAGAGTGGCCTCAGGTACGGATCGACCTTTTCGCGCATGTTCCCCGGCAGGAACCCGAGCTGTTCTCCGGCCTCGACCGCCGGCCGCGACAGGATGATCCGGTCGACGGCACCGTTGACCAGGCGTTCGACCGCCTTGGCGACGGCGAGGTAAGTCTTGCCTGTGCCGGCCGGGCCCAGCCCGAAGACGAGGTCGTGGTCGTCGATGGCTCGCACGTAGGCGGCCTGACGCGGAGAGCGCGGCGAGACCGTGCGCTGGCGGATGCGGATCGCCATGTCGGCATCGGTGACCGCTCCGCCCGCCGCCATCCGCAGCACCGCGTCGACATCGGCCCCGCCGACGGCGAGTCCGCGCCGCAATCGGGCATAGAGAACATCGAGGGCATCGCGGGCGGCCATCACGGCATCGCCGTCGCCCGTGATCACCAGGTGGTTGCCGCGGGAGTCGATGCCGACATCCAATGACCGTTCGATGCGGGCCAGATGGCTATGGTGCGATCCGAACAGCTCCTGGGCCAGCCGGTTGTCGTCGAAGGCGATCTCAAGAGCCGCCGGTTTCGGCGCGGCGGCGGCACCGGTTTTGGCCGGAGGCGTCAAGCGACGGCCCTTTCGGTGACACCGGCGAGGCTGTTGGCAAACCCTTCGGTGATACGCAGCGGCTGCACCGTGCCGAAAACCGAGTCCGGCGCCACGGCATGGACGGGCTGCATATACGGGCTGCGGCCGACGAGCTGGCCCGGACGCCGCCCCCGCCGGTCGAGCAGCACGCCCAGGACGCGGCCGACGCAGGCGGCATTGAACGCCTGCTGCTGGGCGTTCAACGAGGCCTGCAAGGCATCGAGCCGTTCGGATTTGAGCCAGTCGTCAAGCTGTGGCTCCAACGCCGCCGGCGTTCCCGGCCGCGGGCTGTATTTGAAGGAGTACGCCTGAACGAAACCGACCTCGGCAACGAGATCCATGGTGTCCCGGAAGTCGGCGTCGGTTTCACCGGGAAAGCCGACGATGAAATCGGAGCTCAGCGCCAGGTCCGGGCGCGCCGCCCGAAGGCGATCGACCAACCGGCGGTAGTCGTCGGCGCTGTGGCGACGGTTCATTGCCGCGAGCACCCGGTCGGAACCGGACTGCACCGGCAGATGCAGGAACGGCATCAGCTTTTCGATGTCGCGGTGGGCGGCGATCAATTCGTCATCGACATCCGCCGGATAGGACGTCGTATAGCGGGTGCGCTCGATGCCGTCGATTTCGGCGACGGCGGCGATGAGCCGGCCGAGACCCCATTCGCGTCCGTCGTGCCCCGCACCGTGGTAGCTGTTGACGTTCTGGCCCAGCAGTGTCACCTCGCGGACGCTGGCGGACGCATAGTGTCGGGCTTCGGCGAGCACGTCCGCCACGGGTCGCGAATACTCGGCGCCCCGCGTATACGGCACGACGCAGAAGGTGCAGAACTTGTCGCAGCCTTCCTGGACGGTCAGAAAGGCCGTGGCGCCTTCGGTGGCGTGGCGTGATTCGGGAAGATGGTCGAACTTGGGCTCCACCGGAAAATCCGTGTCCAGAACCGCACCCGCGGCACGACCGGCGCGGGCCACCATCTCCGGGAGCCGATGATAGGTCTGCGGTCCGAACACCATATCCACATAGGGGGCGCGCTGCAGGATCTCCTCGCCCTCGGCCTGGGCAACGCAGCCCGACACGGCAAGGATGAACGGACCGTCGGCGTCGGTCCGGTCTTTCTTCAAACCCCGGAGCCGGCCCAGTTCGGAATAGACCTTCTCGGCCGCCTTTTCGCGGATATGGCAGGTGTTGAGGATGACCATGTCGGCCCCCTCGGGCTGATCAACCGGGACGTAGCCGAGCGGCGCCAGGACATCCGTCATACGCGCCGAGTCGTAGACGTTCATCTGACAGCCGTAGGTTTTGATATGAAGCTTCTTGGCCAAGGCCGATTCGCCTAAGCGCTCACCCGCCGGCGCGCCGGCGCGCGTCCTTCATCGTCGTCCTCGCCGGTTCTCCCGGTCAACACCGGCATCGCGGAAGCGTAACACCACCCCCTTGCGAGTCAAGGCGGCAGCCCTTGCGGAGCGTCGGCGTCGTCACTCCTCGCCCTTGCCGCGGTTGAGCGGCACGCCGTACAGCTCAAGCCGGTGACCGACGAGTCGGTATCCGTGCTCGGCGGCAATCTTTTCCTGCAACGCCTCGATGTCCACGCTGCGGAATTCGGTCACTTTCCCTGACTGGATGTCGATGAGATGGTCGTGGTGCTCCTCGGAGACCTCTTCGTATCGTGACCGGCCGTCTCCGAAATCGTGCCGTTCGAGGATGTTGGCCTCCTCGAACAGGCGGACCGTCCGGTATACGGTCGCGATGCTGATCCGCGGGTCCAGTTCGACGGCGCGGCGATAGACCTCCTCCACATCCGGGTGGTCCGTGGCGTCGGACAGCACGCGGGCGATGATCCGGCGCTGGCCGGTCATCTTCATGCCCTTGTCAATGCACAGCTGCTCGATGCGAGACGGTGGTGCCATGACTCCTCCCAAACGTCCCTGTGTTCGTCAGCCTTTCCGGAACGGTCCGGTTCCAGGCACGTTGGTCTTTTCGGGCGTTGTGATCACGTGGACGGGCCGTCAGCCGCTCTGACGGCGCTACCGGCGGGGTTTTGTACCAAGACTGATCTTTTTGGCCAAGTTGCTGCGATGCTTGGCGTAGCTTGGCGCAACCATGGGATAGTCCGACGGCAGTCCCCAGCGTTCCCGATACTCTTCGGGCGTCATGCCATAAGCCGTCTTCAGATGGCGCTTCAGCATTTTGAGCTTTTTTCCGTCTTCCAGGCAGACGATATAGTCCGGGAACACGGATTTCTTGACCGGCACGGCCGGTCGCGGCCGCTCGACGGCCGGCGGGGTCGAGCCGACCGTCACCAGAGTCTTATAGACGTCGGAGATCAGCCCCGGAAGGTCGGTGACGGCGACAGCATTGTTACCGACATGCGCGGCAACGATCTCGGTCGTCAACTCGAGCATTTCACTTAGTTTTGAGTTTTCGCTCATCTGAACTTCTTCCCCGATTTCTTAATTCGACGACCATTATATAATAACGATCGTCAATCAAGGCAACAAGGTTCCATGGCCAATACAGCCCGAAACACGCAGCATCCTCCCCCTGACTACTTCCTCGACATCACCGGCGAAGTCTGTCCTATGACCTTCGTCCGCACCAAGTTGCTGATCGAGCGCATGGCCCCCGGCGAGATCGCCGAGGTTCGCCTGAAGGGTGCCGAGCCGTTAGAGAACGTGCCCCGCTCGGTCGGTGAGCAAGGCGATGAGGTGCTCGTCCTGGAACTCGAAGACCCGGAAAATCGCGCCGACGGCATCCATCTCCTGCGCATCCGCAAGGCCTGAGCGATCGGCTACGCGGACAGTTCCCGAGCAAGAACAAGGGCATCGACCGCCCCGGAGTCGCGGCGATAGTAACCCCGCCGCCGCCCGACCGCGGTGAACCCCAGGACCTCGTAGAACGCCCGCGCTGGTGCGTTGTCCTCGGTAACTTCGAGATAGGCCCGTCGAGCGCCCGATGAACCCGACGCATCGAGCGCGGTTTCGACTAGTGGATGGCCGATGCCGCTGCGGCGATGGGCCGGGACCACCCCGACCATCAGGATCTCGCATTCATCCGCGGCGCGGCGGACAATAACGAACCCGGCGGGTTCTTCCTCGATGCTGAAAACCCAGGCCGCCGCGCCCGGCATTGTCAGCACTTCGGCGACCGAGCGGATATCCCATGCATCCTCGAACGGCCGTCGCGCCGCGGCGTGAAGTGCCGCGATCACCGGTGTGGCGGCGAGGCCGACCGCTTGGGCGGCTTCGCCGGGACCCGTCATGGCCGCAGCCGGCCTCCGTTCCGCGGCCGTACCGCGTCGGGGGGGCGGAGATACAGCGGCGCCGGCGGCCGGACGTCGCCGCCGGCGGCCCAGCGCGAGGCGGCGATGGCGGCGACGATGCCCGGATCGGCCACCGCGGGGGCGGAGCCGATGGCGGCATCGATGCCGGCGGCGGCGAGTGCGTCCGTGGCCTCTGCCGCAGCATCACCGACGACGACAGCCGGTCCCGTCACTACGCCGGCCAAGTTTTCCGGCAGCACGGCTGCCGGTGAGCCCGACGCGGCGCCCGTGCCGTCGAAGCCCTGGACGTAGAGCTCCGCGCGCCGGGAGTGCAGGGCGACCAGCAGCATTCGGCTCGCGAGTTCGGACCTGTCCGCGCGCCCGGCGATCCCCTCCAGCGTCGTCACGCCCACGCACGGCCGGGCGCAGGCGAGCGCCATTCCCCGTGCCGCGGCAAGGCCGACGCGAAGACCGGTGAACGCACCGGGGCCGATGGTCGCCGCTAGCAGATCGAGATCCGCGAATCCGCAGCCGGCCTCTTCCAGGACCTCGACGATCATCGGCATCAGGGCCTCGGCGTGGCCCCGCTCCATCGCCACGGTGCGCAGGGCCAGCACCCGGCCGTCAGCCCACACGGCCGCCGAGCACGCCGCCGTCGCCGTATCGAGACCGAGCACCCTCATGGGTTTCGCTCCCGAAGGGGTACGCCGCTATACTCGCGCCCTCCGTCGATGGCCGAGGCGGCGTCATGGCCCTTGTCGATATCACCCCCGAGACGTTCGGTGTCGAGCTCGACATCGTCTATGCCACCGATCGCAACTTCACCGGAGAACGCGTGTATCGTCGCGCCGCGTGCTACCTGCACGACGACACGGCCGAGCGGCTGGCACGGGCCGTCGACCTGGCCGGGCGGCTTGGATATCGGCTTCGTATCTTCGACGGATTCCGCCCCTCGGAAGCCCAATGGAAGCTGTGGGAGCATTTCCCCGATCCGGCCTTCATCGCCGATCCAAGGCGCGGGTCGCCGCACAGCATGGGTGCGGCCGTGGACCTGACCCTGGTGGATGCGGCGAGCGGGCGCGAACTGGACATGGGCACCGGATTCGACGATCTGCGCCCGCCATCCTTCCACGGCGATACGACGGTCTCGGCGACGGCGCAGCGGAACCGGGCGCTGCTGCTCGGCATCATGACCGCTGCCGGGTTCGATTTCTTCCGCAACGAATGGTGGCACTATCAGCTCTTCAGCCCGCGGGGACGCTATCCCGTGCTGTCCGACAGCGTTCTTGCCGAGGGCATGATGTAGCGGCGAACGGTCACTCGATCCGGCAGGCGTCATCGAAGGCCAGCCGGACATTGCGGGGATAGAGCTTCGCCGGATCGCCGTAGCCCAGATTGCAGAGGAAATTCGACCGGATCCGAGTGCCGGCGAAAAAGACCTCGTCGACCTTGGCGTTGTCGAAGCCCGACATGGGCCCGCAATCCAGGCCGACCGCGCGGGCCGCGAGGATGAAATAGGCGCCCTGAAGGGACCCGTTGCGGAATGCCGTAGTCTCGATGAGGTCGGCATTGCCGACGAACCACGACCGGGCGTCCACGGCCGGAAAAAGATCCGGCAGGCGCTCGTAGAAGTCGAGGTCGTAAGCGATGACCGCCGTGGCCGGCGCCGCCATGGTCTTGGCCACGTTGTCCTCGGCGAGGCAGGGCTTCAGCCGTTCCTTGGCCTCGGCGGAAACGACGAACACGATCCGCGCCGGCGAGCAGTTGGCGCTGGTCGGTCCCCATTTCGCCAAGTCCCACGCCGCGGCAAGGGTTTCGGCATCGACGGGCCTGTCGGCCCAGCCGTTGTGGGTGCGGGCATCCCGAAACAGAGTATCAAGCGCCGCGTCGTCGAGGACCTTGCTCACGGGGTTCTCCTCCGCACCGAAGGGAGCGACCGCGTTCCGCCAGCCGCCTCATGGATGACGATTGTGCTCGGATGTGTAATTGGGAACAATGCTCTCCGCAACGCTTGGAAAGGCTGGGAGATCCCTGGGGAGTGCGGCGACGCGATGAGTGAACGACGGCGGCATCCTCGATGGGCGTTTGTTTTCTGTGGGTTCGCTCAGGTCGTCGCCGTTGTGGCGGCCGTGTTGGTCCTGCCGGCGATGCCTCGGCCAGCGTGGGCAGCCGATTCGGCAGTGGTGGTGATGTATCACCGCTTCGGTGACGGGCGGTACCCGTCCACCAACATCCGGCTCGACCAGTTCGAGGCCCATCTCGAGGAGATCGCCAACGGGCCCTATACGGTCCTGCCGTTGCCCGACATCGTCTCAGCGCTGCAATCGGGCAAGCCGCTCCCCGAGCGCACCATCGGTCTGTCCGTCGATGACGCCTATCTGTCGGTCTACAGGGAGGCGTGGCCCCGGTTCAAGAAGGCGGGGCTACCGTTCACCCTGTTCGTCGCCACCGATCCCGTGGACCGGGGACTCTCCGACCACATGTCATGGGACCAGATCCGCGAACTCGCCGCCGCTGGAGTGACCATTGGCAGCCAGACCGCTTCGCACCTGCACATGGCGGCATCGAGCGTGGAAAGGAACCGGCGCGATCTGGAGAAATCCAACCAGCGCTTCGCCGCCGAACTTGGCCAGGCCCCGGCGCTGATCGCCTATCCCTATGGCGAGGCCAGCCTGGCGGTCGAGACCCTCGCCCGAGAGATCGGGTTCGTCGCCGGTTTCGGTCAGCATTCGGGCGTCATCGACGGGAGCGGCAATTTCTTCTATATGCCCCGCTTCGCCATGAACGAAGCCTTCGGCGACATCAAGCGGTTTCGGCTGGCGGTCAACGCGTTGCCGATCCCGGCGACCGACGTGACGCCGGCGGACCATCTGGTGACGAACAACAACCCGCCGGCAATGGGCTTCACAGTCGGCGCCGACCTCCGCGGGTTGGGCCGTCTCTCCTGTTACGCCTCCCACACCAGCGGTCCGCTGAAGATCGAACGTCTGGGGGACTCACGGTTCGAGGTGCGGATGGAGAAGCCGCTTCCCAAGGGCCGCAGCCGGGTCAATTGCACGGTGCCCGCCGGCGAAGGGCGGTGGCGCTGGCTCGGCCGCCAGTTCTACGTCCCGGAGTGAGCTCGCGGCGGAGGGGTCAGATCGTCGACTCGGCCGCCGGCTGGCGCGCCTTCAGGCGCGCGTCGTCCAGCCGTCCGAGATCGTTGACGCGAATGATCGTGCGGATCGTCCCCACATAGGCGTCCCCGCGTTCGGAGTAGCGGCCCAGATATCCGGCGAGCGCGGCACCATCGATCGGCCGGCCGCCCTGCCGCATCGTCGCGCGGGCATCGCGGAACGCCGCATACGCCTTGTGGGTGTTGAGGTTCCGCGCGTAGGCCCGCACCGACTCTAATAAGTTCTTGAATCGGCGGACTTTATGGCGCTTTCCTTCGTCGCGTTGCAGGGGAGTCATGGCCTGCTGTTCGGCGTACGTCCACTGCCCGAACATCGCGTTGCCCTCGCGCACGAACCGCGACGTCCCCCAGCCGCTTTCCTCGGCGGCCTGGGCCAGTGCCATGGACGGCGGCACGATGTCCATCCGCCGGGCGAGGGCATCGAGGTCGTCTTTGTCGACGCCGTAGTACTCCGATTTGACGACCAGCCAGAGCCGGTCAATGGCATCGAGGGGCTGGCCGTTGCGAACCTGATAGCGGACGGACCACAGCCGGCGCCGGTCGGCGCGAATCTGCTCGTTCACCTGCAAGACCAGCGGCAAGACCGTCTTGAAAAAGGTCGTCTTGCGGACGTCGGTTTCGCGGATCTGGCCGAGATCGCCGGGCAGGCTGGCGAGGAACAGACGCGGCACCTCCGCCGAACCGTCGATGACCGAGTCGAGGTCACTGAACTTGCGGATCGAGGCCGAAGCCGCCGGACCGAATGCCGCGCGGGCGATGAACCCCGGCCCGGCGGCGACATCGAACGCCGCTTCCGTCACCCCGGTTTCGAGGGTCCCCTCGGGCGATGCGGCCTCTCCCTTCGGCGGATGGACCAGTGCAAAACCCACCGCCGCCGTCACCAAGAGGCCAACGACCGCCAACGCGCTGTGCTGGAACTTCGTCATGATTCCGTCTCGTCGGCCCCGGCGGCACAATGCCGTCCGAGCCGTCATAGTTTTCCCCCGCGCGACCCGAAACCGCCGTGGTCCCGAGTCGCCCGCCACGTCATTCTCGTGCCCGTGGAGCCCGATTCTGGCCGGCAAACCGTGGCGGATTTTAAGCGAATTACGGCAAAAATTTCCATCATTTTTTTGCACTGCAATATCAGCTTTCTATGATCAATCGCTCACACTGGTGCCCAACACCGAAGTCGAAGCCTATGAAGCGATGGTTAACAAAACGTATAACCTCCGTTGACGGGGAGAACCGCGAGCAGCGGGACGGCACCGGGACTCCCAGGCCGACGGCGGCAAAGGCCGTAAGTGTTTATGAAGTGTTCTACGAGGGACCGAGTCGATGACTGAGAATCCAACCTTCCCCCCACGCAACCCCCGATTCGCCGAATCGGTCCGGCAACACCTAGCCGACCAGGGCTATCTCGGCCTCTTGGGGGCCTCCCTCGCGCGGGTCGAGCCGGGACGGGTCGCCTACCGGGTCCCCTTCCGGGCCGAGCTCGGCCAGCAGAATGGGTTTTTCCACGGCGGGGTCGTCGGCGGGGTCGCCGAGGCGGCGATGGGTTCGGCGGCCCTGTCGCTGGTCGATGCCGACACCAATATCGTCGGGTCGTCCTACCGGGTCGATTTGCTGAATCCGGGCATCGGCCAAGCCATCGTCGCCGACGCACGGGTGATCAAGGCGGGACGCATGCTGATTGTCTGCCGGGTCGAGGTGACGGCGGAGGACGAGGCCGGCGGCGAACCCCGCCTGATCGCCATCGCGCAGGGGACCATGGTGCCCGTCCCCCAGCGCTGACAACGCGGATCTTCGCGTTAGTCGACGGCGCGGACCTCGATCACCTCCGGAATGTAATACTTGAGCATGTTCTCGATGCCGTGCTTCAGAGTCGCCGTCGAGCTCGGGCAGCCCGAGCAAGATCCCTGCATATGCAGATAAACGACACCGTTCTCGAAGCCCTGGAAGATGATATCGCCGCCATCCTGAGCCACCGCCGGTCGCACCCGCGTGTCCAGCAGCTCCTTGATCTGGAAGGCGATGTCGTCACCGTCGGTGCTTCCTTCGGCATCGGTCGCGACACCTTCGGCCATCACCGGCTCGCCAGAAGTGAAGTGATCCATGATGGCGCTGAGGATCATCGGCTTCATGGTGTCCCACTCGCGGCCATCCATCTTCGTGACGGTGATGAAATCGGTGCCGAGGAAGACCCCGGCGACACCATCGATCTCGAACAGGCGAAGCGCCAGGGGCGACTGCGGCGACTGCTCGGGACTGGTGAAATTGGCGGTCCCCGACGCCATGACCTGGTTCCCGGGAAGGAACTTCAGGGTCGCCGGGTTCGGCGTGATCTCTGTCTGGATGAACATGGGTGTCTCTCGCGTGCAGCCAGCGGGTTCGTCGTTGGAACCCTAGACATGGACCTGTTGCGGCGCCGAATCAAGCGTGCCGGGAAACCGGTCGCCGGTCAGGGATGCAGAAAACCGATGGCGTCCTCGACTTCGCGGAGGACAGGCTCGGAAAGCGCGTGCGCCCGTTCGGCGCCGTCGTGCAGGACCGCATCGACGTAGCCGGGGTCGTCGCGCAGCCGCACCATCTCCGAGGTGATGGGCGCAAGCCGCTCGATGGCGAGATCGGCGAGGGCGGCCTTGAACGCCGAGAACGGCTGCCCTCCGAAACGCCCGCACACTTCGGCGACCTCGATGTCCGCCAGCGCCGCATAGATCCCGATCAGGTTGGCCGCCTCGGGACGCCCCTCGAATCCGGCCGGCGATTCGGGCAATGGCTCGGGATCGGTGCGGGCCTTGCGGATCTTCAATGCGATGGTGTCGGTGTCATCGGTGAGATTGATGCGCGAATAGTCGGACGTCTCCGACTTGCTCATCTTGGAGGTTCCGTCCCGCAGCGACATCACCCGCGTCGCGGCACCGAAGATCAGCGACTCGACGATGGGAAACAACTCGACCCCGGAATCGTTGTTGAATTTCTGGGCGATGTCACGGGCGAGCTCCAGATGCTGCTTCTGGTCCTCTCCCACCGGCACATGGGTGGCCTTGTAGAGCAGGATGTCGGCGGCCATCAGGTTGGGATAGGCGAACAGGCCCACGGACGCGTTTTCACGGTTCTTGCCCGCCTTCTCCTTGAACTGGGTCATGCGGTTGAGCCAGCCGAGGCGGGCGACGCAATTGAAAATCCAGGCGAGCTGGGCATGGCCCCGCACCTGGCTTTGATTGAAGATGATGTTGGCCTTGGGGTCGATCCCGGCGGCGAGCATCGCCGCCACGACCTCGCGCGTGCTCGCCGTGAGCTCTGCGGGGTCCTGCCACACCGTGATCGCGTGCATGTCGACGACACAGAACAGGCAGTCGTAGTCGTCCTGCAGGTGCACCCAGTTGCGGATCGCGCCGAGGTAGTTGCCGAGGTGCAGGTTTCCGGTGGGCTGGACGCCCGAAAAGATGCGGTTCATCTGACGTATTCTCTTGGTGGCCGCCGGTTTATGGCGCCGGCGCGCGGGACGGTCAAGCGCGCTTCAGGAAACCGCGCACGTCGGCCGGGCGCGCGGCACCCAGCAGGGCTGCGGCGGCGGCGAACACGACGAGCCCGATCCCGACCAGCGCGGCCAGGGCGGCGATCCGCTCGGCCTGCGTCGCTTCGAACAACCCGGCCATGGCGCCATGCGCGCCGAGCAGCGTCCCTCCCATGACCGCACTCGCCAAGACGGTGCGGGGCAGTCGCGTCTTCAGCCGCCGATCGACAACCAGTTCGCCGCGGCGCCACAACACCCAGGCGAGGAGCCCGGCGTTCAACCAGCTTGAGACCGCCGTGGCGGCGGCGATGCCGACATGCAGCAACGGCCCGATCAACGCCAGGCTGAGGGCGACATTGACGACCATGGCGGCGACCGAGATCTTGACCGGCGTGCGCGTGTCTTCGCGGGCGAAGAAGCCGGGCGCTAGGGCCTTGACCAGAACGTAGGCCGGCAGGCCCCAGGCGTAGACCGCCAGCGCCGCGGCCGTCGCCGCCGTCTCCGCCGGCGCGAAAGCGCCACGCTCGAACAGCACGGTGACGATGGGCTGGGCGATGAGCGCCAGCGCCACCGCCGCCGGCACGGTCAGCAGCAGCGAGAACTCGATCGACCGGTTCTGGCTGTGAAGTGCTGCCTCGGCCTCCCCGGCCCGCACCTGGCGCGACAACATGGGCAGCAGCGCCGTGCCGACGGCGACACCGATAACGCCGAGGGGCAATTGCGTCACCCGGTCGGCAAAGAACAGGTACGAGATCGACCCCGACGGCAGCAGCGACGCAATGATCATGTCGATGACCAGGTTGATCTGATAGATGCCGGCGCCGATCGCGATGGGCAGGATGCGGCGATAGAGGACCCGCAGGTCCGGCGTGACGCGGGGCTTGAGCAGCCTGAGCGCCATGCCCTCGCGCACGCAGGCGACGTAGAGCCAGACGAGTTGCACGACGCCGGCCGTCGCCACCCCCCAGGCCAGCGCGTGGCCGGGCGACGGCAGGAACGGCGTGGCGAGGACGATGAAGCCGATCAGGCAGATGTTCATCATCACCGGCGTCGCCGCGGCGGCGGCGAACCGTCCG
>Ga0209458_1000472_pt1 | contig 13988 bp, 14 predicted proteins | sample WorMetLIZAISLAND_FD_187411 | JGI IMG/M metagenome (GOLD analysis project Ga0209458, IMG submission 187411) | Marine gutless worms symbiont microbial communities from Max Planck institute for Marine Microbiology, Germany - Inanidrilus manae... ...
AACGGCAAACGCCGCGTCTACTCCCGCTTATTCCTCGCACGCCTACTGGTGGTACTGGACAGTTGCCGCGAGGTACTCACGGAACTGATCGGTATCATCGGGCCACCTGATCAATGGGTCGCTGATGCGCATGACGCCTGCCTTACCGACTGACGCCGAGGGCAGATTTTGTGGGGATATGTCAGGGACAGACCACGCTACTCGCTGAAGCGGACCGAAAAAATTATACGTGGTCCGTCCCCCATTCTCGCGACTGCATTCCCTCGCTGGAGCATGGGAATGAGCCAATTGCATCCTCGATGCCCAAACCGACGCGGACTATTCACCGATAGGCCCTAGCCAGAATTCCTGAAGCGTTTCCGTAACCGCACCATTTTTGTCTTGGTAGTCCACGACCAAACCGACAACAACTTCTCGCTCCTGATCTTCTACATATACCGACCGGTCTGAAGAATAATAGTCTTGGCCGTCACCCGGCGAATAATCCGGTTCACCCAATAGACGCTCGATTTCCTTCCGCTGCATTCCCGGAGACAAGTTCTTGTAAATAACCTCGAGGCTCTTATAGTTTCTGTTATGTCTGTATTCCGCACCAGCACTTTCTATCGGCGACGAGTCAGCATAACAACCAACCAGAAGAGCGGTTAAGAGCACCATGTATAACCCGCGATAAATCATAGCGCACGTTCCTCTGCCGGATCGATTCAGCCCAACGGAGCTGAAAACCTAAAGCCTGATTCTTTTAGATATTTAATAAAATCAGGAAGTCATGTGCTGTCTCGCTTCGTACGTGCATAAGCACATTGAGCGTACTTTTCCCTTTATTCCAGCTAGCTTTAAGTTGCTTGTCAATTTTTTTGATTTTAGTCGGACCAATACCTCTTGGTACTCTCCAATCTTCAGTATCAATATCCCAATTGTGAATACTCAGTGATAAGCTTTGTGCGACTTTTAGAAGCTCCGGGTCATATTTCTTAGGCCACCCCCCCGCACCATAGGGTGGGCGTACTTTAGTTGGCTTTATACCAGTTATTTTTTTGACCACTTCCTGAGTTCTTTCAAGTTGAGACCCTACCTCATCCTCACTTGCCTTCGCTAAGTTAATGTGGCTCCAAGAATGATTTTAAACTTTGTGTCCTTGACTAGCAATCATTCTTACTGCATTAGGGTATTGCTTCGCTTCATCGCCACGCACGTAAAATTCAGCTTTGATGGCATTTTTTCGTAGCACAGCGCAAATAGCATTGAGTGCGTTAATAGGATGCGGACCATCATCAAATGAGAAAATAATCTTTCTCTTCTCTGCCATGATCGAATACCTACCTGTCACGTCCCCCTTGAGCTAAGGGGGACTCCAATAATAGCTGGGTAGGTTGGGTAAAGGGCCAGGGATGGCCCGTGCCCAACGTTCTTGTCTTGCCTGCCCCGTCCCTGGGGGCGGTCGGCAGACGTTCACCGCATCCTACGGGCTTTGACTAACCGACGGCTCAATCCGGGAACGGAAAATTCAGCCGCAAATCAACACAATGAACGCAACGGGATCGAGAACTGTCGATGATGGCGAGCCGGTTTCGACCAATTTGCGTTGATTCGCGTTCATTTGCGGCAAAAAAGTGTTGGGCACGGACCATCTCTGGCCCTTTGCCCAACCTACACTCCATAAATATCAGCACGACCTAAAGCGCACGCATGGCAATCATCCGCTTGATCTCGCCGATAGCTTTACCCGGATTGAGGCCCTTCGGACAGGTGTTGGTGCAGTTCATGATGGTGTGACAGCGGAAGAGTCGGAAGGGGTCTTCCAGCTCGTCGAGTCGTTCGCCGGTCGATTCGTCGCGGCTGTCGGCGATCCACCGATAGGCCTGGAGCAGGGCCGCAGGTCCCAGATAGCGGTCGCCGTTCCACCAATAGCTGGGGCAGCTGGTCGAGCAGGAGGCACAGAGGATGCACTCGTAGAGCCCGTCCAATTCCGCCCGGTCCTCTTTCGATTGCAGGCGCTCCCGATCCGGCGGCGGAGTCGACTGGGTCCACATCCAGGGCTTGATGGCGGCGTATTGGGCATAGAAGTTGGTCATATCGGGCACCAGATCCTTCACCACCGGCATATGCGGCAAGGGGTAGATCTTGACATCGCCCTCGATGTCGGCGATCGCCTTGGTGCAGGCCAGGGTATTGGTCCCGTCGATGTTCATGGCGCAGGACCCGCACACACCCTCGCGACAGGAGCGGCGAAACGAGAGTGTCGAATCCACTTCGTTCTTGATCTTGAGCACGGCATCCAGAACCATGGGACCGCAGCTGTCGAGATCGATCTCGTGGGTGTCGGTGCGCGGGTTCTCGCCGGTACTCGGGTCCCAACGGTAGATCACGAAACGCTTGGTGTTCTTTGCGCCCTTGGCGGCATTGAAGGTCCTACCCGGTTGCACGACCGAATTTTTCGGCAGCCGAAACTCAGCCATTGGCTAATTCCTCGTGTTTGTCAGTTTATCTAGTACAGATGCTCTCAACTGCTGATAACATTGAACCCGCAACCCTCATGAAAGATTTAGCCGCAAATCAACGCAAATGGACGCAAATAGATCAAGAACTGTCGATGATGGCGAGCCAATTGCGACCGATTTGCGTTGATTCGCGTTCATTGCTTCAATAACTTTAGTGCGCGAAGCGCATCATAGTTGAAACTATGGACTTTAAGTCCCTTCACTTTCAGTCCGTGGCTTGTCCACGGATGAGGACTTTAGTCCTCCAGACTATGGACTTTCAGTCCATAGTGGTTGATTGCGGCAAAAAATAATTCCCATGTTATCGTTACTTCGGCACTGCTGTACTAGCCCGTTTTGCACCGGCCTGTCTCTATCGCCTCAATAGACGCGGGCCTTGGGCGGAACCACCTCCACTTCGTCGGTGAGGGTGTAGTAGTGGACTGGCCGGTAGTCGATGGTCGGCTCGCCTGTCTCCCCGAGCCAGGCCAGGGTGTGTTTTTGCCAGTTCTCGTCATCACGCTCCGGGTAGTCTTCTCTGGCATGGGCGCCCCGGCTCTCGGTCCGGTTGCGGGCGCTGTGCATGGTCACCACCGACAGCGCCAGCAGATTGTCCAGCTCCAGGGTCTCTACCAGATCCGAGTTCCAGATCATGTTGCGGTCGGTAACGCCGACGTCACCGAAAGACTCGCGGACCTCGCCGATCAGTTTTGCGCCTTCGTCTAAGGTCTCGCCGGTGCGGAAGACTGCCGCGTAGTTCTGCATGGTCTTCTGCATTTTTAGGCGGATCTCCGCGGTGGGCTGGGCGCCCTCGGCGTGGCGTAGCCGGTCGAAGCGCTGCACGATCTTCTCGTCCGCATCCTTCGGCAGCGATTTGTGCTTGGTGCCGGGCTCGATGACCTCGGCGCATCGCTCGGCGGCGGCGCGACCGAAGACGACGATATCCAGCAGGGAATTGGAGCCCAGGCGGTTGGCCCCATGGACCGAGACGCAGGCGCACTCGCCGATGGCCATCAGGCCGGGAACCACGGCATCCGGGTCCCCGTCCCGCAGGGTCACCGCCTCGCCGTGCAGGTTGGTCGGGATGCCGCCCATGTTGTAGTGCACCGTGGGCAATACGGGGATGGGCTCCTTGGTCACATCCACGCCGGCGAAGATGCGCGCCGACTCCGAGATGCCGGGCAGTCGTTCGTTGAGGACCTCCGGACCCAGGTGCTCCAGGTGCAGGTAGATATGATCCTTTTCGGGACCGACCCCTCGCCCCTCGCGGATCTCGATGGTCATGGAGCGGCTCACCACATCGCGGGAGGCGAGGTCCTTGGCGTTCGGTGCATAGCGCTCCATGAAACGCTCGCCCTCGGAATTGGTCAGATAGCCCCCTTCGCCCCGGGATCCCTCGGTGATCAGACAGCCGGAGCCATAGATGCCGGTGGGGTGGAATTGGACGAACTCGTGGTCCTGGACCGGTAACCCGGCACGCAGGACCATGGCGTTCCCGTCGCCGGTGCAGGTGTGGGCCGACGTGGCCGAAAAATAGGCCCGGCCATAGCCCCCGGAGGCCAGAATCACCTGATGGGCGCGGAACCGATGCAGGGTTCCGGAATCCAGATCCCAGGCCATGACGCCGCGACAGGCGCCCTCGTCGTCCATGATCAGATCCAGGGCGAAGTACTCGATGAAGTATTCCGCCTTAAATTGCAGGCTCTGCTGATAGAGCGTATGGAGGATAGCGTGCCCGGTGCGGTCGGCGGCGGCACAGGTGCGGTGGGCGGTGCCTTGTCCGTAGTTGGTCGTCATGCCCCCGAACGGGCGTTGGTAGATCTTGCCTTCATCGGTACGCGAGAAGGGCACGCCATAGTGTTCCAGCTCGATAACGGCGGGGATGGCCGCCCGACACATGTATTCGATGGCGTCCTGATCCCCCAGCCAGTCCGAGCCCTTGACCGTGTCGTACATGTGCCAACGCCAGTCATCCTCGCCCATGTTGCCGAGGGCAGCACTCATTCCCCCTTGGGCGGCCACCGTGTGGCTCCGGGTGGGAAATACCTTGGTGATGCAGGCCGTGGTAAGTCCCTTGGCAGCGGTGCCGAAGGTTGCCCGTAGACCCGCGCCTCCTGCGCCGACCACCACCACGTCATAGGCGTGATCGACGATATGATAAGCTTCCGACATGATGGTTCACCCCCCCGAGGCAGTGCCTAGAGCAATGCTCAGAACCGCGACGATCGCAATGACGGCCAACAGCATGGCCAGGAATCTAACCAGGATAATGCTCGCCACCTGCAACCAGGGGGTGGAGATGTAGTCCTCGAAGACCACCTGCATCCCCAGCTGGGCGTGGTAGAACAGTGCCCCGATCAGCAGGATCAACAGCGCGCTGTTATAGGGTGAACGGACCCAGTCCGCAGCCGTCGTATAGTCAGCCGTTGCAATAAAAGCCAAGGACGCAACGAACCATAGCAAGAGCGGGACCAGGGCGATGGCCGACAGCCGTTGCGCCCACCAGTGGTGAGCGCCCGACTTCGCCGAGCCATGCCCACGCACCCGGGCCAGTGGTGCACGCATGTTCATAGCGCACCTCCCCGGACCGCATAGGCCAGCGCGAAGGTAATCAAGGTCAGGGTGATGGCCACCACGACCACGAACCTCCCGGAGGCGTAGACGGTGTCCATGTCGAACCCGAGTCCCATATCCCAGAACAGATGCCGCATGCCGTTGCACAGGTGATAGAAGAGCGCGAAGACCCAAGCCAACAGGAGCGTGCGCCCGATCCCGGAACCGAGCAACCCCTGCACTGTCGCATAGCTCTCGGACCCCTCCGCCAGGGCCACCAGCCAACACACCAACAACAGGGAGCCTACCACTAAGAACACGCCGGTGGCGCGGTGGAGAATGGAAAGAACCGCGGTGAGCTGCGGTTTGTAAACTTGCAGATGCGGAGAAAGCGGTCGGTCGGTGTTACCCATATGCCTTACCTCGTGCTATCACATTGAGAGTTCTGAATGTTGGGATCAGCAGGGACGCTACGGGGGGGTCCCGTCAAAAGTCGATGCAGCGGCCGGCCTTTTCCCAGTCCCCGTAACGGGTAGGTTCCGGCCCCGGCGGACCGCCGACCTCACGGTGGCCTTGCGGCTGCGTTTCCTGCTCCTTATCGGCCTCGGACACCACCGGCGCGTCCGGCGATATTTCCCCGCGGCTTTCGGGTTGGTTCGAGCTGTTCATAAGGACATTCTGCTATTCGGTCATTTGCCTGGAGTGTGCCGCCCCTAGGGGCAAATTCTCAGAACTTTTATTTTTCCACTACAGGGTAGTGTCGTTCCTTTAAAGACAGCTTCCCCTCGGCATCTACTGTTTCACCCATACAGACCAATACTCCGCTGCGAAACCGCGGCTTACGACACCTGTCATGGACGGCTACAACCTGCTCATCGTCAAGGTTAAAAACCTGTATTCGATATAGTAACTGATCGGCAGCCGATTCGGTAACACAGGATAACGCCAGATAGTTGCGGTTTGCAGCAAATTCCGGGTCGATACAGTCAGCCGACAATGAAAACGGTTGCTCCGGTGCTGGCTGGTGAAGGAGGACCTTTATCTTGAGTCCCTCGCGAATATCCTCCGGATCAGCCTCATAGTAGGGAACAATCAACACAACTCTGCCATCGTCGAGAGACTCTACCCGGCTCATAGCATCATCCAGGTCCCAATTCACCGGTCGGGTGTGAAGGGTGCCGAATGAGGGATCCAGTAGAGGAAGACCAAATGCTAAGCGGCTATGCTCCACGATATCACAAGCTCTTACGTAAGCATCATTAACGCCTTTGGTACGCCAAGAGTCGGTAGCCGCGACAGCCGATTGACGGTCGCCGAGAACACCTGCCACAACTAGAAAAAGGTTTGATCGGAGATTTCGGCAATCTTTCGTGCTTATCAGGTCGAGTCCGCCAGTTTGTCCCCTCAGCTTTTCGATCTCAATGACTGCATCCGCAAGCGAGGTCCGGGTAGCAAGAATCGCCAACCATTGCGGGTGTGCTAGAGCCAATGAGCTACAGGCTGTGTTTCCACCCACAAGTAGCGTCAGAAGCATTATCTGCATTGCACAGAGTCTCATAAACCACTTTCTCGCTTAATCAACCACTATGGACTGAAAGTCCATAGTCTGGAGGACTAAAGTCATCATCCGTGGACAAGCCACGGACTGAAAGTGAAGGGACTTAAAGTCCATAGTTTCAACTATGATGTGCTTCGCGCACTAAAGTTATTGAAGCAATGAAAGCTCGCTATTCTGGCGACCTTGAATATGAGCGACGTCTTTAAAATTTTTCCAATCGCCACCCCAAACCAGCCCTTGTTTCTTGGCCTCTTTTCCAAGCGCCGCCCAGAATCCATTCATTTCCGCTTCTTTTTTCCAACCCCACCGTTTATCAATGATATCCGCAGCGTATGAATTCGGTGTGCCGTTAGGCTTCTGAGCGTTGTGAAAGCTGAATCGAACTTTAGTCCGCCCCTTCTCATACAGTTTCTGCTGAACGGAAACTGATCGCCATCCATAAAATATTTTAGGCTGAAATCTTCTTTCCTCCAGGGCTTTCAGGACCGCACGGGTCTTTTTTCGGAAGGAAGTATCCAGGCTTTCTAGCTTCTTGTCCTGTGGCCAACGAGCACTATCGCCACTCCAATAACCCACTGAGACCCTCGGAGCAACTTTTATCTTGTTCGGCTGTGTGGCAGTAAGCTTTCTCCATGTAATTCCGCCGACCTCGATTAGACCGTCAGGACGGCGGAGAAAGCCCTTTTGGAAGCTAACGATGGCAGCAATGGTTTTGGATCCGCATAGTCCGTTGATGGGGCCTGGATCAACGCCACGCTCTTTCAGAAGCTTCTGGATAGTGACGACGTCCAAGCGTCGATTGACACCGTTCCTACTTACTGACGCGCTGATGGAGTTTGCCACTTAGACCCTCCTCATAAAATCCTGTATCGTTTGCGCTATACCCATCGCACGTGGATTTTTCTAACTCAAAACCCATGGGATCGACTGCACACCACGCATCCGGCACCTAAACCGGCAGGGGTCGACCAGGATTTGCAACCACCGGGACCGTCGAAGGGCCACTCGTTGCGGTCGTACACCGGGTAGAAACCGCATTCCTATTTGTGCAGTGCAGCATGGTATAGGGAATTTTCCAGTCGGTCAACGCGGTTCATGACAGCCGCAAGACAGGCGCGTATAGGGCCTTCCGAAAATATGGCCTTGGCGAATCGGTTTTACTCTAAGTCAACCGGAAAACCCCCTTTTTTAATCCGCAGATTACACAGATTTTCACAGATTATTTCTGCTTTTCGTCGGTGACAAGCTGCAATTCAAAACGCGACCGAAGTCCCTTTCGAAAGCCCCTCTCCCGCCAGGAGAGAGCCTGCCCCGAGTGCAGTGAGGGGGCCAGGGAGAGGGGATCAAAGGGCGAAGATCGGTGTCTTTTGCGACACCCCCTTGGAGGAAGAGGGGTTGGGAAGAGGGTGAAGGAGTAAACCCTAACCTCCGGGCTTGTCTCCTAATGGTATTAGGATTTACAAGATTTCAAGGATTAACAGAATATTATAATTGTTATTTAAGAAAAATAATCCTGTTAATCCTGGAAATCCTGTTAATCTTGTCCTATTAGTGGTTGGCACGACGACTATATCAACAGCCTCTAGGCCCGTGATTCTTCCTGTGAGAACACCAACTGCTCGAACCCTATCGCGACTACACTGAAGCTGTGCAGGCGCGGTAAATCGCCGAATTTGGCCTGCAACTTGGCCCGATAGCGCGCCAGACCCGTCTCGGCTTCCCGCTGCTTGCTCTGCACGACGGGCAGCGCCAGCAGGGCCGCGCGATCCATTGTTTCCAGTATCTTACCATCGAGTCCGGCCTCTTTCAGCGACACGAATTTGAACTCGATGAGGATATCCAGTATCCGGTACTGACGCTTGTCCGGGCGCACGATCATGGTCAGATCCGCATGGCCGCGCTCGATTTCTACCTCCGATTCCATGATGTAGAGGGTGTCGTTGAAGAGTAGGGTCAAAAATGCGGTCTTGACGGTCAGCTCATTGTTCCAGGCGTAATCGCGGTTGCTGAATACTTTGAAATACTTCTGTTCGACGAAGTCGCACAAAGGTTGCAGATCACCGCGCTGATACAGGGTCTCGGCGACCCGACGTGCCAGGTCCCCTTCTCTGCCTTCCGGCAGTAACATTTCCTGAATCTGTTCCGCATAGAGTTTACGGATGACCAAGTTGGGAATGGTCAGCACGAGCTCACCGAAGGACGTCACACCACCCAGGGTCAGGATGCCGAAATAATACAAAAGGGATGCCACAAAGCCGGTGTCCTTGCGGGCATGGAGTATATCCTCCACACCGAAACGATCGGCCAGCTCAAAAATCGTTACGGATTCCGTTTCCGTCAGGGCATCGAAGATGAGCTGTCGGCCCTCAGGCAAACGGGAGATGTAGTGCATCTTGCCCCGGTCCATGGCCAGATTGGTATCCAGCATTCTGTCCGGATAGCGGCACTCACGCTGAAATTCTTCCAGAAAATACAAGGCAAGGGTTGGATTGTAGATCTGTTCTTCGGCACGGCGACTGAAGCGATAGCCGTTATAGAAGGTCCGCATCATCGAAAGCGCTTCATCCACCTCGGACTGAGGCAGATCGCATTCCCTGCCGATCTGTGCCGCCATGGCGGCGATTTCCACTTCCCGGAAACCACACAGCGCATTGAATCGCGCCTGCAAATAGATATTCTTCGCTACATTGTAGGCGCTGGTGAGATCACTCATGGCGACCGGCGACACGCCGGTAATGAATATCTTTCCCAACCCCCGTTCACCGGCAGCGGCCTTGATGGTTTTGAACAGGGCCTTCATGCAGCCCTCGCCGGATAGTAGGGCCTGATAGCGGCTTTCCTCCGTAGCTCGATGACCCATCATCAATTCATTGGCGAAGTTGTCGTATTCGTCGATGAGCAAATAAAGGGGATGACCGGCTTGTCGCACGCGTTCAGCAAGGATTGGAAGGAAGCCAGGGCATCCTGGGGATCGATTTGGAGGGAACCACCCAGCGTCTCCCGATAATAGTCCGAGCAGGCACTGATCCGAAGATTCAGGTAACGATAAAGATTACGCTTGATCTCCTCGCCGTCACCGATTGGGCTGACCTCGGAGAAGTCCCACTTGAGTACGAAGTATCGGTTGTGCCCGGCGGTGGGATTGCGGCCGATGGCAAGTTCCCCGAACAGCTGCTCGAACCGGTCCGCTTTGTTGAAATCATAGTAGTTCTCCAGCATGGACAACAGCAGACTCTTGCCGAACCGACGTGGACGCAGAAAGAGCAGCTGCTTGCCCGCTTCCTCCAGTAGCGGGATGTGATCCGTGCGGTCGGCGTAATAATACTGTTCCGTGACCAGTGAATCGAAATCACTGATGCCGTAGGGAAATTTCATGGGTCGGCTCCGAATTTTGCTTGTTCGGGCAATCTTAATGCCACCGGGCGTTTGCGAACAACCGATCACCGAGGGCTAACGAAGGTAATCATTGCTGAAACATCGTCCTGGGGGTAGTGGTAAATTTCTAACTATATAGAGTGGTTGATAATCCAGTCCGCCGAGCCGCATAACAACCCACCCCCTATTAGGGGCTGTTGACATTCATCATTCACGGTCCGATTGCGGCCCTTTTCCGTGCTGACGGCGTTGCGGCTCGTCAAAATAGGCTGGCTATTCCTCCTCGCCGCGCCTGGTCAGCACGCAAAATTCCTCGCAATCGCCCGCGCTCAGATAAATGTCAACAGCCCCTAGTCAGAGATTTACCACGACCCGATTTTCTCGGTAATTACCAATAGGCGAGCAGCTGACCGTCCTCGATCTTGTGCTCGAACTCCCGCAAGGGTCGGTTACCGATTTGTGTGCACTCGCCGGTCTCAGCGTCGAAGGCCCAGTTGTGCTTGGGGCAGGTGAGCTTGCTACCTTTCAGGGCGAGGTGGGGAATATCCGTTACCTGATGGGGACAGCGGGAGTCGAAGACCTTGATCCGGTCACCCGTGCGGGAGACGAACAGGTGGCGGCCTGCGGCCTCGAGAAAGCTGATCTCCCCCTCCGGCAACTCTTCCAGGGTCCCGAGTCGGTGCCAGGACGGCTCGGCGTCCAGGTTCTCTGGACGGAACTCAGGGATGTCCATGTCGAGCAGGATCTCGGTAGCCCAGACGATCTTGGCCAGACCCAGGACCGGGAAGGCCATCAGCAAGGCGTCAATCACTTCCTGGGGCGTGGCGCCGTTGCGCAATGCCCGCGTGAGGTACTGTCGAAATCCGGGTTCGGTCTTGACGGCCACCTTGGTGACGACGGAGATCAGGTCGCGCGTGCGGGGGTCCAGGTGGTCTCCGGCCTGCTTGAGAAACTTGAAATAGGCGCCCATGGCATCAGGGCGGACCTTGAGCAGGTAATTCAGTGCGTCGCTCATAAAAGCCTCCTAGGGAACGGATTGGGTCGATCCCGCTCGTCGATAACGGGGAGTATTTGCTGAGATTCCAACTGACGGGACCGGATTACAGGCCAGACAAAACGATGCGCACCTGAGAGCCTGTCTGAGAACTAATTTATTGATTTTACTTGTTCCCACGCCCAGAGACTGTGAAAGTATTACCGAATTTTCAGAGTGGAAGGGACAGGGGAACATAATTTGTCTAGATTAGACTGAATATTCCGCTCCCAGCCCCACTTTTTACGGAATGTGGCGTGAAATAAGGTAATTTCATTCCACCGCCATCAGGAAAAACGAATACTTTCACAGTCTCTCCAGCGTGGGAACACCACCTTGGCCGCTCCAGCTGCCAGGCTTGGTGACGCTGGAGCGTCAAGACCTGCTCCCACGCCGGAGCGTGGGAGCCAGATGACAATCATGCTTTTATAATCAATGAGTTAGTTTTTAAACAGTCTCTGAATCATGAAGAGGAGGGCTGGCTCCAGCCCTTGACAGGCCATACGGAACACGTCCGCCGTTTCGGCGGGTGGAATCAAGTGATCATTTTCCCCTATTCCGACCACCGGCTCGACTGGTGTGGATCAGGAAAATGGCGTTTTTCCGTCCTTGACAGGGCCGGGCTTCCAGCCCCTTCCGATCCCCGACATCCATTTCCCGTGTGCCCACCTCGGATGCCGGAAGATCAGAGCTTGTGCAGGCAGGGCGCTGCCTCTATGCTGTCTTGGTCAATCGGGCCGTCGCAAGACCATCCCGCTCGATTCCCGTCGCCGGCGAAGTCATGAAGCGTGGATGCATAGAAGCCGGCGCCGTGCCGGCATCCAAGTGTGAGGGGAAAACATGTCTACCGATCGAATCATCGCCTTCGTCATGGCCGGTGGCCAGGGTTCCCACCTACAGCCCTTGACCACGGCCCGGTCAAAGCCATCGGTACCCTTCGGCGCCCGATACCGGATCGTGGATTTCGTGCTGAGCAACCTGGTGAACTCTCAGATTCGGACCATCTATCTGCTGGTACAGTACAAATCCCAGTCCTTGATCGAGCACGTGCGCAAGGGGTGGACCATCTCCCCGCTGATGCACGAGCAGTTCGTCACCGTAGTCCCACCCCAGATGCGGACCGGCGAGCAAAACTGGTTCCAAGGCACCGCCGATGCGGTGCGTCAAAACATCGATCTCATCGAGGAACACCGCCCCGACTTGGTCGCCGTCTTCGGTGCCGACCACATCTACCGAATGGACATCCGCCAGATGGTCGACTTCCATCAGGAGCGCAATGCCCATGTGACCATCGCCGCCCTCCCTGTCCCCTTGCAAGAAGCTACAGGCTTCGGTGTCATTGCCACCGATCCGGACGGCCATATCCGGCAATTCCAGGAAAAGCCGGACAACCCCGCCCCTATGCCGGGCAACCCCACCCAAGCCTTTGCCTCCATGGGCAACTACATCTTCGATGTGGATGTCCTGCTGGAGGCCTTGGAGGAGACCCGTAAACGGGGGGAAACCGATTTCGGGGGCCATGTCCTGCCCCGCCTGCTCGAGACCCACCGGCTATTCGCCTACGACTTCGCGACCAATGAGATCCCGAACATCAAGCCCTATGAGCAGCCCGTTTACTGGCGCGACGTGGGCACCATCGATGCCTACTTCGAGGCCCACAAGGACGTCCTCGGCGCCGAACCGACCTTCGATCTGTTCAATCTCCACTGGCCCGTGCACTCGAGCGGCTACCAGGGTCCCGTGGCCAGGGTCCTGGGCGGGGAACTGCGCAACTGCCTGCTCGGCGCGGCGACGGTGATCCACGACGGCGTGCGTATCAGCAACTCCATCATCCGCCGGGAGGCCGTGATCGAGGAGGATGGGGAGCTCGATGAATGCATCGTCATGGACTATGTGCGCATCGGCAAAGGGGCACGCCTACGGCGCGTCATCGTCGATCGTCACAACAAGATCGAGGCCGGAGAACGCTTAGGGTTCGATGCTGCTGCGGACCGCCGGCGCTTTACCGTCTCCGAGTCCGGCATCACGGTCATCCCCGCGGGCAAGGTCAGCTACTTCGCTCGCGATTCCCGCGAAGGCGCCGGTTCAGGCTATGCCGAGTGAACCGAGAGACTCGGATACATATCCGTCACATTGGTGTATGATGTTAAATTTTTTGAGCAATCACCGGACAAACGACGGGTGTAAACCCAACATCCTGGCTCATTTCCATTTTGGCTCCATAAAGAGGGTATTTTCATGGATCTGCGGAAATTCAATTTGACCCCGAAACAGATCGAACGGGCAAAAAAAAGGTTCTAAACTACCAACCTTTCATTGCTTCAATAACTTTAGTGCGCGAAGCGCATCATAGTTGAAACTATGGACTTTAAGTCCATAGTGGTTGATCAAACTACGATTCATGGCGGCATGAGGCCGAAGGCTTCGAGCCACATGATGTCGTCGTTATATCCCAGGTTATGCTACACGTCAGCGACCCCCTCTATTTTCTCTCTTTTGTTGCAAGTCGCGCTAAGAAAGCGTTGTTTTACTTTGGTAACATGTTAAATAAAGATGAATACTCGATTCAATACATAGAGCCAAACCGCTATTACCGCGATAAGCCTTTTCCTATTGGCTTTGACGAGGTTGTCGTCTCCAGGGGGCTCCTCTTCAAGAGTCTTGATCTGTTGGGATTCGATGAAATCATCGAAATCCCCTGGACCGAGTCTTGGCTCCCCAAGTCATGGTAGGGTACGCAAAAGACCCTTTTGTGCATCCGCAAGGAGCGTCCTTATTTCAGTCATCATAAAACCTCCCCTAATCCAATGGTCACTTGGATAAGAGAGTATCTAAAAAAATCGGCCGATTGTTCTCCTCGTCTTCATCAACCACTATGGACTGAAAGTCCATAGTCTGGAGGACTAAAGTCCTCATCCGTGGACAAGCCACGGACTGAAAGTGAAGGGACTTAAAGTCCATAGTTTCAACTATGATGCGCTTCGCGCAC
>Ga0209458_1000473_pt1 | contig 13977 bp, 14 predicted proteins | sample WorMetLIZAISLAND_FD_187411 | JGI IMG/M metagenome (GOLD analysis project Ga0209458, IMG submission 187411) | Marine gutless worms symbiont microbial communities from Max Planck institute for Marine Microbiology, Germany - Inanidrilus manae... ...
ATTGGCAAAGGATTGGGAGAAATCTATCGAAAGCGCCGAGGCTTGGATCAACATCGCCCATATCAGGCTGACCACCAGACGCCTCGCAAGATATTGCTATCCCTCATAGAGTTTTGAGTCGGGCTCTTAGACTTTTGCTTCATTGACGCACTGCAGCATAGTGCTAAACTCCGCGCGCCGCTGGCCGAATGCCACGCCGCGGCGCCCAGCACGAAGAGGACGATATCATGTCTGCCGCACCCGGCCGGCCGACTGAACGGCCAGCCAATCCCTGCTTTTCCTCGGGTCCTTGCTCCAAGCGGCCTGGCTGGTCCTTGGCCGTCTTGGAGGATGCGCTTCTCGGCCGATCTCACCGGGCGAAGGAAGGCAAGGCGCGGCTGCAGGCGGTGATCGAGCGCTCGAAGGAGCTGCTCGGCGTGCCGGACGACTACCGCCTGGCGATTGTGCCGGCCTCCGACACCGGTGCGGTCGAACTCGCGCTTTGGTCGTTGCTCGGAGCGCGGGGCGTCGACATGCTGGCCTGGGAAAGCTTCGGCAAGGGCTGGGTCGGTGACGTCAAGACGCAACTCGACCTGTCCGACTTGCGCGTGTTCGAAGCGGATTATGGGCAGTTGCCCGATCTCGGCCAGGTCGATTGCGACCGCGATGTGGTCTTCACCTGGAACGGCACCACTTCGGGCGTGCGCGTGCCGAACGGCGATTGGATCGCGGCCGATCGCGGCGGCCTGACGATCTGCGATGCCACCTCGGCCGTCTTCGCTATGCCGCTGCCCTTCGACAAGCTCGATGTGGTGACCTGGTCCTGGCAGAAGGTGCTGGGTGGGGAGGCGGCGCACGGCATGCTGCTGCTCTCGCCGCGCGCGGTGCAGCGGCTGGAAAGCTACACGCCGGCCTGGCCGCTGCCCAAGATCTTCCGCCTGGTGAAGAAGGGCAAGCTGGACGAGGCGGTCTTCGCCGGCGCGACCATCAACACGCCTTCCATGCTGGCCGTCGAGGACGCCTTGGATGGGCTCGCCTGGGCCGAGTCGATCGGCGGCCTCGACGCCCTGATCGCCCGCAGCGAGGCCAATTTCGCCGCCGTGGCCGCCTGGGTGGCGGCGCGCGACTGGGTCGACTTCCTGGCCGAGGACCCGGCAACGCGTTCGACCACCAGCATCTGCCTCAAGATCATCGATCCCTGGTTTCGGGGACTGCCGGCAAGCGAGCAGGCGGCGATTGCCAAGGCGCTCACCGCGCGCGTCGCGACCGAAGGTGCCGGCTTCGACATTGGGTCCTACCGCGATGCGCCGCCGGGGTTGCGGATTTGGGGCGGCGGCACGGTCGAAGCAGCGGATATTGAAGCGCTCTTGCCGTGGCTCGACTGGGCCTATGCCGAGGTCAAGGCTGGCCCGGCAGCGGCCGCCTAGGAGATCCCGATGTCACGCGTCCTGATTTCCGACAAGATGAGCCCGCTCGCCGGCGAGATCCTGCGCGAGCGCGGGCTCGAAGTCGACGTCGAAGCCGGCTTGGCGCCGGAAGCGCTTCTGGAGCGCATCGGCAACTATGACGGCCTGATCGTGCGCTCGGCCAGCAAGGTGACGGCGGACGTCCTGGCCGCTACCGACCGGCTGAAGGTGGTCGGTCGTGCCGGCATCGGCGTCGACAACATCGACGTGTCGGCGGCGACCCAGCGCGGCGTGGTGGTGATGAACGCCCCGGCCGGCAACTCGATCACCACGGCCGAGCACGCCATCGCTTTGCTGTTCGCCCTGGCGCGGCAGATCCCGGCGGCCGACCGCTCGACCCAGTCGGGCAAGTGGGAGAAGTCCCGCTTCATGGGCGTCGAGCTGACCGGCAAGACCCTGGGAGTGGTCGGCTGCGGCAACATCGGCGCCATCGTCGCCGACCGGGCGCACGGCCTGAAGATGCGGGTGGTCGCCTACGACCCCTTCCTGGCCCCTGACCGCGCCGAGGATCTGAATGTCGAGAAGGTCGAGTTGGACGAGCTCCTTGCGCGCGCCGACTTCATCACCCTGCATGTGCCGCTCACCGAGCAGACGCGCGGCATGATCGACGCGGCGGCGCTGGCCAAGTGCAAGACCGGTGTGCGCATCATCAACTGCGCGCGCGGCGGGCTGGTGGTCGAGGAGGATCTCAAGGCGGCGATCGACAGCGGTCAAGTCGCCGGCGCGGCGCTCGACGTCTTCACCAAGGAGCCTGCCCAGGAGAACGCGCTCTTCGGTCTCGACGAGCTGGTTGCCACGCCGCACCTTGGTGCCTCGACCGCCGAGGCGCAGGAGAAGGTGGCGGCGCAGATTGCCGAGCAGCTGGCCGACTACCTGCTGACCGGTGCCGTGACCAACGCACTCAATTTGCCGTCGCTGACCGCCGAGGAGGCCAAGCGCCTCAAGCCCTACATGAAGCTGGCTGAGCAGCTCGGCAGCTTCGCCGGGCAGCTGACCCGGACCGGGCTGGAGGGCGTCACCATCGAGTACGAGGGCGATGTGGCGCAGGTGAACTGCCGGCCGCTCACCCAGGCGGCGCTCACCGGGCTGCTAACGCCGATCCTCGAAACGGTCAACATGGTCAACGCACCGATCATCGCGCGCGAGCGCAACATCGACGTCACCGAGATGAAGCACGAGCGCGACTGCGACTACCAGACCCTGATCCGGCTCACCGTGCGCACCGAACGCCAGACCCGCTCGGTCGCCGGCACCCTGTTCGGCGGCGACAAGCCGCGCTTCGTCGAGGTCAAGGGCATCCCGGTCGAGGCCGAGCTCGGCCCGCACATGCTCTACATCACCAACGAGGACAAGCCCGGCCTGATCGGCCGCATGGGAACGGTCCTGGGCGATGCCGGGGTGAACATCGCGACCTTCCACCTCGGCCGCGCAGCGCCCGGTGAAGACGCCATCGCCCTGATCGAGCTCGACGAGCCGATCCCGGGCGAAGTGCTGGAGCGAGTGCGCGCCATTCCCCTGGTCAAGCAGGCGGTGCCCCTGCGGTTCTGACACCGTTGCGGCTAGAGCGCCGACAGCACGACCAGCCAGGCGAGGCCCCAGACGACCATTGCCGTACCGAGCAGACCGCCCCAGATCAGCACCAGGGGGGGCTCGGTCATGACCCGGCGCAGGGCGGTGCCGCAGAGCGCGAGTAGGAAGGCCAGGCCGGTGATCTTGATGGCCTGCATGACGATAGCCATCCGGTTCGGCGCGTCGGGTCCCGGCGCGCTCGCCATGATCGTGCTGTAGAAGCCGGCGAAGGCCAGCAGCGTCAGGAGGATGACAAGCTGCGCGCAGGCCTCGAAGCGGCCGGCGTATTTGGGATAGCGATCCAACAAGGTCGTCCGCCCTAGGCTGCGCCATGCGACGCCGCCCCGTACCGCTGTGCGGCCCGCCGCGCCAGCGCTGTCATGCGCTGCACGCTCAAGAGGGATAATACAATAGCGAGGGTGAAGACGTAGATCCCCGCGTGCATGGTCACCTCGCTGATCAGAGAGAGCTGGATGGCCACCACGGCGATGGCGACCGCGAAAACGTCGAGCATGGACCAGCGGCCGATGATCTCCAGCCAGCCGAGCAGGCGTTGCAGCGACCGGCTGTGCGCATCGGCCTGGTACCAGAGGTAAAGCGCCAACGCGAGCTTGACCAGCGGGAAGACGATTGAGAAGACCACGATCACGAAGAACAGAAAGTACTGCTCCTCCTCCCAAAGTACCTGGCAGCTTTCCAGGATCGAGATCCGCTCTGTCAGGAAGACCAGCTTGTCGATGGTCATGATCGGCAGCATCCAACCGAACACCAACAGCAGGCCCGCAACGACCAACAGTCCGCCCAGGGCGCGGTCCGGCCCGGCCGCTGTCGCGGCGAGAGATCGGGGATTGCCGCGCTCTGCCATGATCCACTGTAGGCCGCTTTGCCGACCTACGAAGCTCCCGCCGCGGCTCCCGCGCCGGCAGCGGCCGGCGGCAGCTCGCCGCTGACGATATGCAGATCGCGTTGCGGAAAGGGGATGCTGCAGCCGGCGGCCTCGATCGTTTCCTTCGCCGCCTTGTTCAGGTCGAACAGCAGTGCCCAGTAGTCGCCCGCGGCAGTCCAGCAGCGCAGGTTGAGGTTGACCGAGGAATCGGCCAGCGCCGTCACCAGGACCTGCGGCTCCGGATCGCGGAGGACCCGGTCCTCGCTTTCTAGCAGCGCCAACAGCGCGCTCATCGCCTTGTCCACGTCGTCCTCGTAGGCGATGCCGACGGTGACATCGAGGCGCCGAGTCGGCAGCCGCGAATAGTTGAGGATCGAGCGGCTCCAGATCTGCCCGTTGGGCACGGACAGGAACACGCCGTCGTATGTCGTGAACTGGGTGGCGAAGAGCCCGATTTCCTCGACCGTGCCGGCGAGGCCTTCCGCGTCGATGTAGTCGCCGACCTTGAAGGGCCGCAGCAGCAACAGCATCAGGCCGGCGGCGATGTTGGAAAGCGTGCCTTGCAGGGCGAGCCCGACGGCGAGGCCGATCGTCCCGAGCACCGCCAGGATGCTGGCGGTCTCGACGCCGAACTGCGCCAGCACCGCCACCAGGACCAGGACGAGCACCTGGTAGTAGGCGATGTTCGACAGGAAGCTCGAGACCGTCTTGTCGATGGCCTGTACGCGGGCCAGTGCGCGTCGCAGGACGCGTCGGATCCAGCCGGCCACGAACCAGCCGCCGAACAGCAGCAGGATCGCGCCGACGACATCGAGGCTATAGTTGATCGTTAGCTGACCATACTGCTTGAGAAGTTCGACAATTTGCTCATCCATGGTCCGTCTCCAATCACCACTACGGCGGCGCCTACAATCGGCTGCGTCGCGGGCACCATATCCAGGCGCCCAGCGGCTTGCCAGCCTAGTGGCGTCTTGCCGCGGGGGTACCGGAGGCCGGCGATTTTCCTTTGCCGGCCGGCGGCAAAGGCGCTAGTAACCGACCCGGCCGGCCGACGGTCGGCCGATCATGCTGCGCCAGCGCTGCCTTTGCGCGGTGCTGGGCCATCAATCCACGAGAGGGGCTGCCGCGGCGATGACCGGAGCCGGTGACAGGGCGCTGCTGCCCGCTGGCCTTCAGGACCTCCTGGCGCCCGCGGCGGCGCACGAGGCGGCTACGGTTGAGCGGCTCATCGCCGGCTTCGCCACCTTCGGCTACGAACGGGTCAAGCCGCCCCTGCTCGAGTTCGAGGAGGCGCTGCTCACCGGCGCCGGCGCGTCGGTGGCGCAGCAGACCTTTCGCCTGATGGACCCGGTCAGCCAGCGCATGATGGCGCTGAGGGCCGACATCACGCCGCAGGTCGCGAGGATCGCCGCGACCCGACTGGCCAAGGCGCCACGGCCGCTGCGCCTCTGCTACGGCGGCCAGGTGCTGCGCATCAAGGGGACCCAGTTGCGGCCGGAGCGGCAGTTCGGTCAGGCCGGTGCCGAGCTGATCGGCGCGCCCGAGCCGCAGGCCGATGCCGAGGTGGTCGTGCTGGCCGCCGATGCGTTGACGCGGGTCGGAGTCGGCAAGCTCTCCGTCGATCTCAGCCAGCCGACCCTGGTCGGCTCTGTGGCGCGCGGACTCGGCTACGAGGAAGCGCGGATCGGCGCCTTGCGCCAGCGGCTCGACCGCAAGGACGCCGCCGGCGTGGCCGAGTTGGCCGGCGGCGACGGCGAACTCTTTCTCGCTCTGCTGGGGGCGGCAGGCCCGGCCGCTGGCGCGCTTGACGCTCTTTCGCGCCTCGCGTTGCCCGAGGCCGCCCAAGCCGAGGTCGCCCAGCTTGCCCGGGTCGTCGCGCTGGTGCAGGGCGCGGCACCCGAACTTACGATTACGGTCGATCCGGTGGAGCACCGGGGCTTCGAATACCAGACCGGGGTCAGCTTCACGCTGTTTGCCCGCGACGTGCGCGGCGAGCTCGGCCGCGGTGGTCGCTACGTGAGCGAGCTTCCCGGTAATGGCGGCGAGTCCTCGACCGGCTTCACCCTCTACATGGACACCATCATGCGCGCCCTGCCGTCGCTGGCGCGACCGCATCGCGTCTATCTGCCGGCCGGCTGCCCGGCCGACGAGGGGCAGCGTCTGCGAGCCGAAGGCTGGATCACACTGGCCGGTTTCGCCGCAGCGGATGCCGAAGGCGAGGCGAGGCGGCTTGGCTGCAGCCACCTCTGGCGCGATGGCACGATCGAACAACTCGCAGACGGACAGGGGGACTGACCGTGGCAAACGTAGTCGTGATCGGCTCCCAATGGGGCGACGAAGGCAAGGGCAAGATCGTCGATTGGCTGTCCGAGCGTGCGGACGTGGTGGTGCGCTTCCAGGGCGGGCACAACGCCGGCCACACCTTGGTCGTGGGCAATGCCGTCTACAAGCTGTCGCTGCTGCCGTCTGGCGTTGTGCGCGGCGGCAAGCTGTCGATCATCGGCAATGGCGTGGTGATCGACCCCTGGGCCCTGATCGAGGAGATCGAGCGGCTGGCCGAGCAGGGCCTTACAGTCACACCGGACGACCTCAAGATCGCCGACAACGCGGCTCTGATCCTGCCGTTCCACGGCGCCGTCGACCGGGCGCGCGAGGTCGCCCGCGGCGCCGACAACTTGGGCACGACCGGCCGCGGCATCGGCCCGGCCTACGAGGACAAGGTTGGCCGTCGGGCGATCCGCGTCGGCGATCTGGCCGATCCGGACACCATCGCCAAGCGTGTTGACGCATTGCTGTTGCACAACAACGCCCTGCTGCGCGGCCTGGGCCAGCCGGAGTTCGACCGCGAGGAGGTGATCGCCGGCCTGCGCGAGGTGGCGCCCAAGATCCTGCCATTTGCCGACCAGGTCTGGCGTTATTTGAGCGAGGCCCGCCAGCGCAACAAGCGCATCCTTTTCGAGGGCGCCCAGGGCGTCATGCTGGACGTCGATCACGGCACCTATCCCTTCGTCACCTCCTCCAACACCTTGGCGGGGCAGGCGGCGGCCGGCTCAGGCATGGCGGTGGGCGCGCTGGACTATGTGCTCGGCATCACCAAGGCCTACACCACGCGGGTCGGCATGGGACCTTTCCCCACCGAGCTAGACGACGAGGTTGGCCAGCGTCTCGGCGAGCGCGGTCGCGAGTTCGGCGTGGTCACCGGCCGCAAGCGGCGTTGCGGCTGGTTCGACGCGGTCTTGGTGCGCCAGGCCGCGAAGGTCGCCGGGCTCGACGGCATCGCACTCACCAAGCTCGACGTGCTCGACGGCCTGCCGGAGCTGAAGGTTTGCGTCGGCTATCTGATCGACGGCGAGCGGCACGACAACCTGCCCTCCAACGCCACCCTGCAGGCCAAGGCCGAGCCCGTCTACGAGACGCTCGAGGGCTGGCAGGACAGCACCCAGGGCGCCCGCTCCTGGGCTGAGCTGCCGGCCACGGCGGTTAAATACATCCGCCGGCTCGAAGAGCTGATCGAGGCCCCGGTCGCCCTGCTCTCGACCAGCCCCGAGCGCGACGACACGATCCTGGTCCGCGACCCCTTCGCCGATTGACGGGTCTGCTTGCGTCTCCTCGCGGCAACGACTTCTGGGTAGGGAGTCGTTAACCCTCTTTTTGTGCTCTTTCGTTTAAGTGCTCCTGTATCGCCAGGCGGGCTCCAATTCGAGCGACCAAGTCTGGCGACGAGCACAGCCATCGGGAGAGCATCGCAGGCATGGTCGGCTTGGGGGATAGCGGCAGCCCAGGGGATGGCGGCGTGGTCATCGACGGCCGCTTTCGCGTCATGCCCGGCTGGCGGCTGCCGCAGTTCGACAGCCCCGGTTGCGAGGCCTTCGCAGTCACAGAGATGGGGGCGGAAGGCACCTCGCTTTTCGCGCTTGTCTGCAGCCGCGAGGTGCCGCCGCGGCTCGACATCATCCCGGGCCTCACCCGCAGCGAACGCCTCCCCTTCATCGCGCCGTTGGCCTGGGGCATTGCGCACTGGCCGGCGCTGGGGGCGGAACGCGCGATCGTCGTTTTCGAACAGCCGGGCGGCGAGCGGCTGGTCCCGATAGGAGGGGTGCCGGCTCAGCCGATGCGCGAGAACGATGTTATCCGCACGGTCATCCGGCCCCTTTTGCCGGCTCTGGCGAGCCTGGAGGAGCGGATGCTCCCGCACCGGGCGGTTCGCGCCGACAATATCTTTTACACCGACGACGGCAGGCAGGCGGCGATCCTCGGCGAGTGCGTCAGCGCGCCGGCCGCCTTTCACCAGCCGGTGATCTACGAAACGATCCATGGCGGCATGGCGGATCGCTGCAGCCGCGGCATGGGCGATAACAAGGACGACCTCTACGCCCTTGGCGTCGCGCTCGTGGTCTTGCTCACCGGCGAAGATCCCTGCGCTGGCCTGTCTGACCACGAGATCATCGCCGAGAAGCTCGTCAAAGGCAGCTTCGCCGCCCTGGTCAAGAAAGGGCGCGTCTCGCCGGTGATGTCGACGCCGCTGCGCGGCCTGCTGTGCGACGACGCGGACCATCGTTGGGGTGTCGAAGAGCTGCTGTTCTGGCTCGAAGGCCGCAAGATCAACCCGGCTTCGGTGCCCCTGCCCACCAAGGCGGCCCGGGCCTTCGAGTTCGCTGGGCAGCAGTATTGGACCCTCCCGTCTCTAGCGCACGGCATGGCGGCGGACTGGCCGGCGGCACTTGAGACGATCAGAAACGACAAGCTCTTCGATTGGGTCAACCGCAGCCTGCCGCAGAAGGACAAGACAGAGGAGCTGGAGGGTGGCCTGAAGTTCGTGCAGGAGGCGGCGCGCGGGCGCAGCGGCGAGGACCAAGGCGCTCGGCCGTCTGCTGATGCTGCTGGACCCCGCCGCGCCGATCCGCTACCGCGGGCTGGCGATTCCGCCGGAAGGCCTGGGATCGACCTTGGCCCACCAATTCCACAAGCCGGAGGTCATCGAGGTCCTCGCCGAACTGCTCGCCGCGCGCCTTCCCAACTTCTGGCTCGAGATACAACGCACCGCGCATCCGGATCTCATTCAGATCAAGAAGTCGATCGAGCTGACCAGCTTCTTTCTCAACCGCAAGGGCTGGGGCTTCGGGCGAGAGCGCTGCCTCTACGAGCTAAACCCGGACTGGCACTGTCAGAGCCCGCTACTGGGAAGCTACGTAGTTGTCGATGCCGAGCATCTGCTGCTGGCGCTTGAGCGGATCGCCAGCGCCGGGCCACCGGAGTTCGATCCGGTCGATCCGCATGTGGCGGCTTTCTGCGCGGCACGGGTCAAGAGACTGCCGGACCGCGCGCTGATGGCGCTTGCCGATCCCGAAAATCTTACCAAACACCGGATCGGCATGCTCCGCCTGTTGGCAACCGTTCAGCACCTCTCGGTTCAGTCGAAGCTGCCGGCCTTGGCACATTGGTTCCTGCGCCTCATGTCGCCGGTCGTCGAGAGCTTTCGCAACCGGGCCCTCCGCAGGGAGCTCGCCGTGAACTTCGAGGCGGCGTCGAAGCGCGGCGACTTGGCGCAGCTTCTGGGGCTGATCGACAACGAGCAGGTGCGCCGCCGCGACGAGCAGGGTTTTGCCCAGGCGAAGGCGCATTTCGCACAGAACGCGCGCCAGGTGAAGTGGTTGCAAGACGGCGGCCTGACAAGCGACGCACAGGTGAGGCGGGGCAGCGGACAAGCCGCGACTCTGATGTCGGCGATCCTCTCCGGCCTGACCTTGGTCTTTCTGACGCTCATGCTCGTGACGTGACCGGGCGAGGATGCCATGACGGATAGCCAACAGGCCGGCGCGCGCAAGGCTCCCAGGAGATCGCGAAGGCTTTCGCCCTCGGCGAAGGCGGTCATCTGGGTGTCGGCCCTGCCACTCCTGGGGATCCTCTTCCCCACCTGCGTGGTGATCGGCGTCAGTATGCTGCCGACCTTCGCCGCCTACCTGTTCGATCGCAGCCGCGACAAGTACCTGGCGCTGACCGCAGGGATGCTGAACTTCTGCGGCAGCCTGCCGGCGGTGGCGGAGCTATGGGCGCGTGGCCACAGCCTGCCGTCCGCCATGGAAACGCTCGGCGAACCGTTGACGTGGCTCTTCGCCTATGGGGCCGCGGGGGTCGGCTGGCTGATCTACCTGGGAATGCCACCGATCGTCTCCGCCTACTATGCCCACGCCAGCGAAACGCAACTTCGCGACCTCTTGATCAAGCAGAAAGAGCTGGCCGAGGTCTGGGGTGAAGAGGTGCGGGCCCAAGCCGAGGCGAACGCCGAGTCAGGCGAAGACGCTGCCCTGGGGACTTCCCCAGGGACCTCCCCAGCGGGTACCCAAGGGGCCGAGTCCACCGATCGGCCGGTACCCGAGGGCGAGCGCGCCACAATCCTCGGTCTATGACGCCGGCGGCCTTGTCCTAACCGTCCAGCGTCGCGATGCGCCGGCGCAGGATGATCAGGTAGAACAGCACGAAGAGATAGAAGTACAGCTCCTGCACCTCGCTGGCGCGAGCGAAGATCGGGTTCTCGCCGCCCAGCGCGTCGGCCACGCGCTCGGAGAACCGCGTTAGCTCGGCCAGGACGGCGGCCGGCAGGCAGATCAGGGGCGGCACGATGATGGCGTAGCGGCTGTCCCGAAGCTCTGCACGGAACAACATGACGATCGGCAGAATGATGCCGCCGACGATGACGCCAATTTCGAGTAGGGTGCGCGGCTTCTGATCGAACCAGGAGCTGACGTTGTGCAGGTTGGTCTCGTTCTGGTCGTTGAGCGCGCCCCAGGTTTCGGGCGTCGACCAAAAGAGGAAGTGCTGCCCCCAGCTCGCCTCTTCTCCCGCCGTGTAGAAACAGCCGGCGCCGGCCAGGGCGACCCAGGCCATGAGCCAGGGGCGGCCGAGCAAGCCCGGCAACAAGAGGCACCGAAGCGCCATGACCAGGCCGGCCAGCGGAATCAAGACATGGCTGACCTCAACCAGGCCCCGCTCGCTGTCGAGCCAGTTGACCGTGAACTCCGGCGCCATCTTGGGAATGACGATCAGCGCGATGGCGAGGACGAGCGGCAGAGCAAGCCACCACCACGCGGTAAACTCCTCTACACTGTGCGAATGCGCGCCGTCTGCGGGCGCCGCCTGTCCGCTCATGGTGTATCCCTTTCTCTCAAAGGCGCGGGCGTTTCGCGTTCGGCGGCCGCGTCCTTCAAAGCAGCGAGTTTAGCCGATTCGTCGTCGTTTTGCGTTCGAATGCCGACGACAGCTAAGGGATGGGGTTGGCCGCGCCCGATGGCAAGAGCCGTCTCGCCAAATAGCGTGCGGCCCCCGGCCAGGCTGACCCCAGGGCGGATGGGGGCCGTAGAAACGCTGTTTTGCCAGCGCGGCCGTTCCCGCGCTGCACTCTCAGGAGATCGCCAGGCGCTCCTCGATGGCCGCGTTGCGGATTGCCTTCTGCAGCTTCTCGAAGGCGCGTACCTCGATCTGGCGGACCCGTTCGCGGCTGATGCCGTACTCCTGGCTCAGATCCTCCAAGGTAGTCGGATCGTCGCGCAGGCGCCGCTCTTGCAGAATGTGCCGCTCGCGCTCGTTCAGGGTCTGCATGGCGGCGGTCAGCAGGGCCCGCCGTTTGCGCAGCTCCTCGCTTTCGGCAAGGGTGGTTTCCTGGTCGTCGGTGTCGTCGACCAGCCAATCCTGCCACTCGCCGTCGCCGTCGATCCTGAGCGGTGCGTTCAGGGAGTGATCCGGGACCGCCAGGCGCCGATTCATCTGCACCACATCGTCTTCCGGCACGTCGAGGGTTTCGGCGATCTTCTGCACCTGCTCGGGCGCCAGATCGCCTTCCTCGATCGCCTGCATCTGCCCCTTCAGCTTGCGCAGGTTGAAGAACAGCTTCTTCTGCGCCGCCGTGGTGCCCATCTTGACCAGCGACCAGGAGTGCAGGATGTACTCCTGGATCGCCGCGCGGATCCACCACATGGCGTAGGTGGCGAGGCGGAAGCCACGCTCCGGATCGAAGCGCTTGACCGCCTGCATCATGCCGACGTTGCCCTCGGAGATCAGCTCGGAGACCGGCAGGCCGTAGCCGCGATAGCCCATGGCGATCTTTGCCACCAGTCGCAGATGCGAGGTGACCAGCTGGTGCGCCGCATCGACATCTCCGTGCTCACGCCAGCTCTTCGCCAGCATGTACTCCTGCTGCTGCTCCAGCATGGGAAACTTGCGGATTTCCTGCAGGTAGCGGGAGAGGTTTCCCTCGGAGCCGAGGACGGGGACCTTCGGGGTTGTAGACGCCATGGGACAACTCCTTCGGTAAGAGGTAAAGCGACCTTGCCGTATGTCTGGTAACGCGGGCCTAGGATAGAGGCCCTTCGGATGCCGCCCTCCCTCGGCGATCCTTAGATGTAGATATCGCGGCCCGTCACGTCAACCAAACCGGACTAATTTAGTCAAGATCAATTTACAATAATTCTAAGGTTTCGGTCAAGTCTTTCATATCTGGTGGTAACGTACTGTTGAAAGAGAGCCATTTGCCGGTCGCGGGATGGTGAAAGCCGAGCAGCTTGGCGTGCAGGGCCTGGCGCGTGAAGGAGTTGATTGCGGCGGCGGCCTGCTCGGGCAGGCGGGCCGCGCGCTGCCGCCCGCGGCCGCCGTAAAGCGGGTCTCCGAGCAAGGGAAACCCGTAAGCACTCATATGAACGCGGATCTGATGGGTGCGGCCGGTCAACAGCCGGCATTCGACCAGGCTGATCGAGCCTTCTGCGAAGCTTTTCAGGATCTTGTAGCGGGTGATCGCAGGCTTCCCGCCGCGCTTCAGGACGGCCATCTTCTTGCGGTTGCGCGGGCTGCGGCCGATGTTGCCCCTTATTTCGCCTTCGGATGGCTGCGGCCGACCCCAGACCAGGCAGTCGTAGGCCCGCTCGATTGTCCGCGCCGCGAATTGCTCGACCAGGCCGTGGTGCGTGGCCTCCGTCTTGGCCGCCACCATCAGGCCGGAGGTGTCCTTGTCGAGCCGGTGCACGATGCCCGGCCGGCGGACCCCGCCGACCCCGGTCAGCGAGGTGCCGCAATGGGCGATCAGCGCGTTCACCAGGGTGTGGTCCGGATTGCCGGGGGCCGGATGCACCACCATGCCGGCGGCCTTGTCGACCACGATCAGATGCTCGTCCTCATAAACCACGTCCAAGGGTAGAGCCTGGCCCTGCGGTTTGGCCTCCTCGGCCGCCGGAACGATCAAGCGGAAGCGCTGGCCGGCCTTGACCTTGGTCGAGGGTGCCGTGATGTCTTGCCCGTCGCTGCTGAGGAACCCTCCCTCGATCAGCCCCTTAATGCGCGAGCGCGAGAGCTGCGGCAGGCGCGCGGTCAGCATGCGGTCGAGCCGCTGGCCGGCCTCCGTTGCCTCGGCGACGAAGTCGTGGCGCTCGCCGGCGGAGGCCTCTGATACCGCCTCCGTCGCTGTTTCGAGGGGCGCTGTCCGTCTGTTCATGCCTGCTTGCCGGAAACCATTGTGGTCTTTAGCTTACACCGCTTCGCGGTCGGAGCTTACACCGCTCCGCGGCGGGAGCTTACACCGCCTTGCCGTGGGCCCGCAGCCGGGGAATGGGAGTTCATGCAAGCGCTCAAGGCCGCCGTCATCGTCATGGGCGTGTTGATCGTCGCCGCCTTCGGGCTGGTGGTCTATACGCTGATCGGCCGCCTTTCGGACGCGCCGGCCGAGAGCCTCGGCACGGTCGACCTGCCGCTGCCGGAGGGCTGTACGATCGCCGAGAGCCAGGCCGAGGGCGAGCGCCTGATCCTGCGGCTGGAAGGATTGGCCGGGCGGGGTTGTCAGCAGGTTCTGGTCTTCGACCTGACGAGCGGCGAGGAACTGGGCCGCTTCCGTGCCGTGCCGGCGCCCTAAAGCATGATCCCGAAAAGTGGGAACCGGTTTTCGGATTAGATCATGCTCAAACAAAGAACTAGGGCCTGTTGAGATTCATCTTGAATTGATGATGGCGGCGGCGAGATGGATGCAGGCGGCGAAGCTCTGGTCGGTTTTGTCGGCGCGCAGGGCGATGCGTTTGAATTCTTTGAGTTTGCAGAAGA
>Ga0209458_1000474_pt1 | contig 13955 bp, 17 predicted proteins | sample WorMetLIZAISLAND_FD_187411 | JGI IMG/M metagenome (GOLD analysis project Ga0209458, IMG submission 187411) | Marine gutless worms symbiont microbial communities from Max Planck institute for Marine Microbiology, Germany - Inanidrilus manae... ...
CACCCGCGCCTCGGCGACCGTCGCCGCGGCGCTGTCAGCAATCATCCGCGGCGCCACGCCCTCGAACGCAAGATGTGCGGGACCGGCGTCGAGCCTCGCCGAGCGCCGGTCCTCGACGAAGGCGATGCCGCCCTGATAGACGGTGACGGCGAGCGCGGTGCGATCCTCCGGTGCGAGGCGGATTTCGTCGGCCGGGGCGTTTCCGACGGTGGCGGCGACGATCCCGGCGACCAACAGCGGCAGCAGACGCATGGCAATGAACCCTTTCCCGGTTTCGCGCGGCGGGCCGGAGTTTGCGTTGGCGCCCGGCCTTGTGCAAGGTTGCTGGCGGAGGGGATAGCGATGGAAATGGGCGTCAGTGTGGCAGCCCTCGCGGCCGTGGCGGTCGCCGTCGCGGCGGTGGTCTTGGCCGTCGTGTCGGGCACGCGCGGCCGCGCCGAAACGGCGGCGCAGATGGCCCGTTTCGGCGAGGTTGCAGAGCAGCTCGCCGGCCGCCAAGCGGAACTCGCCGGCCGCCTCGAGCAGGCCCAGACGGGGGTCAACGAGCGGCTCGATTCGCTGGCCAAGCGGCTTGGCGATGGCCTCGCGCAGCAGACCGAAAAGACTGGCGAAACCCTGCGGGTGCTGCACGAGCGCCTGGCGGTGATCGATGCCGCGCAGCAGAACATCACCGAGTTGTCGACCCAGATGGTCGGCTTGCAGGACATCCTCTCCAACAAGCAGGCGCGGGGCGCCTTCGGCGAAGTGCAGTTGCAGGACCTCGTGACCGGCGTGCTGCCGCCGTCGGCATACATGTTCCAGGCGACGCTCAGCAACCGCAACCGCGCCGACTGCCTGTTGAAGCTGCCCAACCCGCCTGGCGCGATCGTCATCGACGCCAAGTTTCCGCTGGAGAGTTACGCCACACTGCGCGACGCCGAAGACGACGCCACCCGGGTGCAGGCGGTGCGCGCGTTCTCGGCTGACGTGCTGGGTCACGTCAGGTCCATCGCCGAGAAGTACGTGATCCCCGGCGAGACAGCCGAGTCGGCGCTGATGTTCCTGCCCTCGGAGGCCGTCTATGCCGAGTTGCACGCCAACTTCCGCAATGTCATCGAAGAGTCGTACCGCCGGCGGGTGTGGATCGTCTCGCCGACGACGCTCTGGGCGACGCTGAACACCGTGCGTGCGGTGCTCAAGGACGCGCGCATGCGCGAGCAGGCCGGCGTCATCCAGGTCGAAGTACGGGCGATGGCCGAGGACGTGGGCCGGCTCGATGACCGGGTCGGCAAGCTGCAGCGCCACTTCGACCAAGCCACCGAGGACGTTCGCCAGATCCGTATCTCGACGGAGAAGATCGCACGCCGTGCCGACCGCATCGACGACATCGAGCTCGGCGAGGAGGCACCGGACGAGCTGCCGGCAGCGCCGGCCGAGCGCATCGCCGCGGGCGACAGAGAGCCCTCGTGACGGCTCGTCAAGTTCCGTCAAATTCGCGTGAAAGAGCGCCTCTCGGGGTGGCCGGGGCCATAACCACGCCGTAAGCTGGCGCCGCATCCACCGCGAGGATCAATGACATGCGGATCGCGGCACTCACGGTTCTCGCCCTGGTCGCCGTCGCGGCGATCGCCCGGGCCGACAACCCGGCCCCCTATTCCGGCACCCAGGTCGTCGCCACCTCGAAGCCGTTCAAGCAGTTCGTCGGCGACCTCAAAGCCGCCATCGGCGCCAACAAGATGGGCATCGTCGCCGAAGCCTGTGCCACCTGCGGCGCCAAGTCCATCGGCGTCACCATCCCCGGCAACCGCGTGATCATGATCTACAAGCCACAGTTCGCGGTGCGCATGCTCGAAGCCAGCGTGCCCGCCGGGATCGAGGCGCCGCTCCGGCTGTACGTGACCGAGGAGCCGGACGGCACCGCCAAGCTCACCTACCGGCTGCCGAGCCACGTGTTCGGCGCCTACGAAGTCGCGGCCCTGGACGAGATGGCCAAGGAGCTCGACGTCATCGTCGCCAGGATCGTCGCTGACGCGAACCGCTAGGAGCGGACGGTGTCCACCGCCGCGACCATGGACCTGCCTCGGGTTCAGCGGCCCGTTCTGATGCTGGCCGTGGCGGCGGCGGTCCTCTTATTCCTCCATCTCACGGACTACGGCCTCCGCCACGCGGTGCTGTTGCCGATCGGGATCGGCCTCGGCGTCAGCCTCTATCATGCGGCGTTCGGCTTCTCCGCCGCCTACCGGCGCGCCGTCGTCGAGCGCGACATCTCGGGCATCGTTGCGCAGCTCGTCATGATCGCCGTCGCCATCGTGCTGTTCGCGCCGGTGCTGGCCCAAGGCAGCGCCTTCGGCCGCGGCATCGGCGGCGCGGTCGCGCCGGTGAGCGTCTCCATGGCGCTCGGTGCCTTCGTCTTCGGCGTCGGCATGCAGCTCGCCGGCGGTTGCGCCTCCGGCACCCTCTACACGATCGGCGGCGGCAGCGCCCGCATGGTCGTGGTGCTGGCGTTCTTCTGCCTCGGCGGATTCTGGGCCAGCCTCGATCTGCACTGGTGGTCGGCGCTGCCGGGAATCGGTGTCGTGTCGCTGCCCGAGGCCCTCGGCTGGGAGGTTGCGCTCCCGGGTCAGCTCGCCGCGCTGGTGCTGATCTACGGGGTGCTCCGATTTGCCGGTGGGCGGATCGGCCGGACCCTGGGATGGGAGGGCGACTTCTCCGTCCGCGCGCTCCTCCGGAGGCCGTGGCCGCTGCTGCTGAGCGCCGCCCTGCTGGCGCTGGGCAATTGGCTGACGTTGCTCGCCGCCGGCCATCCGTGGTCGGTCACCTGGGCGTTGACCCTGTGGCCGGCGAAGGTCGCCGCGGCGCTGGACTGGGACCCGGCGACGAGCCCGTTCTGGTCGGGCGGTTTTCAACAGGCGGCGCTTGCCCGCCCGGTGCTCGCCGACACCGTCTCGGTGATGAACATCGGCATCGTGCTCGGTGCGCTCGCTGCGGCCTCGCTGGCCGGCAAGTGGGCGCCCACGGCGCGCATTCCGGCCGGCTCGCTGGTCGCCGCGATCGTCGGCGGGCTGATGCTGGGCTATGGCGCGCGGCTGGCCTATGGCTGCAACATTGGCGCGTTCTTCTCGGGCATCGCCTCGGGCAGCCTGCACGGCTGGGTCTGGATCGCTGCCGCCGCCGTCGGCACCGTGGTCGGCGTGCGGCTCAGGCCCCTGTTTCGACTGGCATCGTGACGGCACTCGCCGCCGCGACTGATTGGAGGAAGGGACACGTCATGCGAAAGGCAGTGGTCGCCGCACTTGTTGCGGCCGTGGTCGCGATGGCGGCGGGGTCGTCCGCCCAGGCGGCACCGAAGCGGGTGACGGTGACAGGAGAGATCATCGACACCTGGTGTTACGTCACCGAGATCATGTTCGCCCAGGGCACCGCCCATCACCAGTGCGCGGTCTGGTGCGCCGTCGGCGGCATTCCCGTGAGCATCCTCGGCGAGGACGGCAACGTCTACGTCGTGCTCAAGGTCGAAGACGACGACTCCAGCGTCGCCAATCCGCGGATCGTCAAGATCCAGACCCACAAGGTCACCGTCAACGGCGACCTCTACGAGCGTGACGGCGTGCGGTATCTGGTCGTCACCCAGGTCGCCGATGACCAGGGCATCGTCAACATGACGCACGAAGACTACGGCGTCGTGCCGTTCGGGGAGTGAGGGAAGATGCGCAAGATCGTTCTGACCACAGTGCTGACTGACCACAGTGCTGATGCTCGGCACGTCGGGCGCCTTCGCCGCCAACGAATGGGGCATCGAGCACGAGAGCAAGGCCCGCTTCGATGCCAAGATCGTCGACGTGCTGTGCGAACTCACCGGCGACTGCCCGGCCAACTGCGGCGACGGCAAACGCAAGCTCGGCCTGCTTAAAGACGATGGCAAGCTGATTTTGGTGCTCAAGAACTTCGAGGCCTTCACCGGCGCGGTGCGCGACCTGCTGCCCTTCTGCAACCAGCGGATCACCGCCGACGGCCTGATGATCGACAACCCGAAGATGCCGATGATGGCGCTGCAGTTCAAACGCACGGCGCCGGACGGCAAGTGGAGCCGGGCCAACTGGTTCGGCCGCGACTGGGCGAAGGTGCATGGCGGCGAGCCGGGGAGCGGCCGGGTCAACAACTGGTTCCGCCACGACCCGACGATCAAGGAGATCATCGCCACCGACGGCGTGTTCGGAATCCCCGGCCTGAAGCCCGAGGAATAGGGTACGGTCCATGTGGGTGGCGCGGACTTGGGCGTTGGCGGTGCTGGCCATACCGTTGGTGGCACCGCCGAGCCTCGCCGCCGGACCGCCCGCTGCCGCCGGCGATGCACTGTCCCGCGCCTTCGGAGGTCCCTTCGAGCTGGTCGATCACACGGGCGCGGCACGAACGGACCGCGATTTCCTCGGCCGCTACGTGCTGATCACCTTCGGCTACATCTACTGCCCCGACATCTGTCCGACCAACCTCCAGGCCATGTCGGATGCCCTCGACCTCACCGGTCCGGCCGCCGAGCGGGTGCAGCCGCTGTTCGTCAGTGTCGATCCCGAACGGGATACGGTCGACGTCTTGGGAAGCTACGTCGGGCACTTCCACCCCCGGCTGATCGGACTGACCGGGAGCGAGGCGCAGGTGCGGGCGGCGGCCAGGGCCTATCGGGTCCACCGCAGCAAGGTGCTGATGGACGGCGAGGACGACTACCTGGTCAACCACTCGTCGCTGACTTTCCTGATGGGTCCGCAAGGCGGATTCGTCACCCTGTTTCCCCACGGAACTGAGGCCGAAAAGATGGCCGACGCCATCCACCGGCACGTGACGCCACAGGCGTCCGACGCCGAGCGGGCTCACGGCGGGCGCACGTCACCGTGACTTGCGGGTGAGCAGGCGGGCGCTCCATATGGGCGGCAGCACGTGTTCCGTTCGATGATGGAGTGGACGTCCCATGCACCAGAAATCCTCCCTCGTCCGCCGCGGCGTTCCGGCCCTCACGGCGATCGCCATTGCCGCTTTCGCCAGCAGTCAGGCGCGGGCCGAGACGGTCATCGAGCTGACGCAAACCGGCTGTCAGTTCGTCGAGTCCGAAAATGGCGTCGACCACATGTTTAAGACCGCGTCCAAGGCCGACTGTGACACCATCAACGCCCGGACCGGGTCCGAGCGGCTGGCGAACGCGAAGGTGCTGGAGCTGAAGCCGGGCCGCTACGTCTTCCGGGTGACCAACAAGAACGTGCCCTATGACCTCGGCTTCTGGCTGCGCGAGGAGGGCTACGACTGGCGCAACCCGCTGCACAAGGTGTCGAAGGTCTCGGTGTCCGGTGGCGGGCTCGGCCTCGGCAAGACCAGGGATTACGAGGTCGAGCTGAAGCCGGGCGCATACGTCTATTCGTGCCCGCTCAACCCGACACCGGACTACAAGCTGATCGTCACGGAAGACTGATCAGTCTTCGCGTTTTCACACAGCCAGGATCGACGGCGGACTCCGATGTCATGACCGAAAAGGCCTCGATCCGCGCGAGCAGATCCCGGGTTCGGGTTTCCATCGTCCCATGGCGGTCCCGAATGCCGGCACGCAGCGCCTCGATGTCGTCCACCGAACCGTCGCCGAGGCGGCCGAACAAGGTTCCGGCCAACCGGTTGTGATCGCGAACGGCATCCGAAATGTCGTCCAGCACGACGGCCAGCAAGGCGAGCGAGTCGGTGGCCACGGGATCGACGGTCTCTGCCCGGACCTCGCTCAGCCGCCTCTTGGCCTCGGCGAGATCGTCCTCCGTGATCCGCGAGATCGACCGGAAGCGCCGCATTTCCGCTTCGAAGCTCTCGCCTTGGGCGGCAAGGCGAATGGCCGTGTCGACCAGCACCTCCTGGACGTCCTGTTCGAGGGTGATATCGGCGGCGATCCTGGCGATGGGGAGTTGCAGCAGGGCGACTTCGTCGACGTCTCCCCGGATCGACCCGATGTTGACGATGGCAACGGTACCGATGGTGGCGGCGACGAACAGCGCCACGGCGACAAGCAGATAGATGCGCGTACCGATCGAGAGACCGCTCGCCGGGGCGCCCGAAGATCGCGCCTTCCCGGCGTCGGGGGCGCCGATGGCGCCGTCGACGTTGCGGTCCGGTGCGTAGGCACTCGGGTCGATCATTGGCCAAGGATAGCCTGTTATTCCGGCGGAGGTCACGGTTTCCCAAGGCCCATCCGCGCCCAAGGGAATCGGTCATTGGCCCTTGCGGAGGTCCGGGGAACCCGCCATTTTCTGTCCATGGCTCTTGCAGGGACCGGTAGGCTTTCGCGATGACGCTGATCTTGGACAACGAAACCGGCGGCGGCGGTGCGGCGGGCGCGCCGGCCGATGTCATCAAGGACGTCGACACGCAGTCCTTTGTCGCCGAGGTCATCGAGGCGTCGATGACCACGCCGGTGATCGTCGACTTCTGGGCGCCGTGGTGCGGGCCCTGCAAGCAGTTGACGCCAATGCTGGAAAAGCTCGTTCGCCAGGCGGCGGGCGCAGTCCGTCTGGCCAAGGTCAACATCGACGAAAACCAGGCCCTCGCCGGGCAGCTTCGGGTGCAATCGGTGCCGACGGTGTACGCCTTCGTCAGCGGCCAGCCGGTGGATGCCTTCGTCGGCGCGCAACCGGAAAGCCAGATCAAGGCATTCATCGGTCGTCTCACCGGCGGCGCACGCTCACCGGTGGACGAAATGCTCGATCAGGCCCGCGAAGCCCTCGCGGGTGGCGACGCCGAGACGGCCGCGCAGGTGTATTCGCAGGTCCTGGCCGAAGACTCGGTCAACGCCGCGGCCATCGCCGGGATGATCCGCTGCTTCGTCGCCCTCGGCGATGCGGGCGCGGCGCGCCAGGTGATCGACGGGCTCGACCCCGAGGTCGCCGCAACGGAGGAGGTGCGGGCGTCGGCGTCGGCGGTGGAACTGGCCGAACAAGGAAGCGACACGGGCGATATCGCCGGCCTGCGCGCCCAGGTCGCGGCCGATGCTGACGATCATCAGGCGCGGTACGACCTAGCCGTCGCCTTGTACGGTGCCGGCCAAACGGAGGCGGCGATCGACGAGCTTCTGGACATCGTGCGGCGCGACCGCACGTGGAACGAGGAGGCCGCGCGCAAGCAGCTTCTGAAGGTTTTCGATACGCTCGGCACGTCGGATCCGCTGACGGTCGCGTCCCGCAAACGGCTGTCGTCGATACTGTTCTCATGAGCGGCGTTCACGACATCGGTATCGACCAGCTTCCCGAGACGTTGCCGATCTTCCCGCTCAACGGCGTTCTTTTGTTGCCGCGCGGACGGTTGCCGCTCAACGTCTTCGAGCCTCGCTACCTGTCGATGACCGAGGAAGCGCTGGGCCGGGGCCGATACATTGGCGTCATGCAGCCGCGGACACCCGAGGCCGATCCGATCAGCGATACCGCCCCGGTCTACGATCTCGGGTGTGCGGGCAGAATCGTCTCGTTCGCCGAAACCGACGACGGACGCTACCTGATCGCGCTTCTCGGCGTCTGCCGGTTCCGGATTGTCACCGAGCAGCCGCTGTATCGGGGATTCCGTCAGATCACTCCGGACTTCCGCTCGTTTATCGGCGACCCCGAGGAACCGCGGGGGGCCGTCGACGATCGACCGCGCGTGCTGAGCGCGGTGCGGGAGTACCTCACCCTGAAGGGGATCGCCGCCGACTGGCAGGCGATCGAGGAGGCCGACGACGACTCCCTGGTGACCACGCTGGCGATGATCTGCTCGTTCGAGCCGCGCGAAAAGCAGGCCCTGCTGGAATGCGAGGGTCTTCCCGAACGGGGCCGGCTGCTGGCCTCGCTGATGGAGATGTCGGTGCGCGAGGCCGAGGCGACGCCGAGCACCGCGCGGCATTGAGACGCCCGGACGGGATTGCTGGAGGGAAAAATGAGCACGCGTCAGGTCGATCCCAAACTCCTGGAAATCCTGGTTTGCCCGTTGACGAAGGGACCGTTGCGCTATGACGCCGAGGCCCAGGAATTGATCAGCGAGCAGGCCGGGCTGGCCTATCCCATCCGCGACGGCATTCCCATCATGCTGGTCGACGAGGCTCGAACCCTCGACGATTCGGTGCAGGGAAAAGCGACGTGAGTGACACCCTCGGCAGCCGCCATCAACCTGTCGAAATCAGGCTGAAACGCGAAGAGAAGGTGCTCGAAATCGACTTCAACGACGGCGGCGCCTTTCGACTGCCGGCCGAGCTGCTGCGGGTGGAAAGCCCGTCCGCCGAGGTCCAGGGCCACAGCCCAACCCAGAAGACGGTCGTCGCCGGACGGCAGCACGTCGGCATCATCGGGATCGAGCCGGTCGGCGCCTATGCCATCCGCATCCGATTCGACGACCTGCACGACACCGGACTCTACACCTGGGATTGGCTCTACGAGCTGGGCGAGAACCAGGAGCAGATCTGGCGGGATTACCTGAACGCGCTCGAAAGCCGGGGCCTCAGCCGGGACCCCTGAGAGGCTAAAGGGGCTGCCCGCGCATCAGCCGCGGCAGCTCGCCGACCACGCCCATGGCATGACGCATGAACAGCCGCTTCAGCGGCGGCATCCGGTTGACCGCGGCGAGGCCGATGTCGCGAGCCAGACGGACCGGCAGGATGTCGTTGGAGAACAGGCGGTTGAGGGCGTCGGTCATTGCCAGCATCAGGGTGTTGTCGAACCGCCGCCAGCGTTCGAACCGGGCCAGCACCGTGCCGTCACCGATGTCGAGGCCGAGGCGTCGGGCATCGGTCAGCACCTCGGCCAGGGCGGCGACATCGCGGTAGCCCATGTTGAGCCCCTGTCCGGCGATCGGGTGCATACCGTGGGCCGCGTCGCCGACCAGGACAAGGCGTCGGTCGATATAGCGTTCGGCGAACTGCAAAGACAGCGGATACGACCAGCGCGGACCGACCACCGACAGATCGCCCAGGAAGTCGCCGAACCGCCGGCGCAGCTCTTCGGTGAATCCCGCCTCGTCGAGGGCCATGAGCGCCGGCGCCAGATCCTCCCTCTCGGTCCACACGATGGAGGCGCGGTTGCCGTTGAGGGGCAGGATGGCGAAGGGACCCGCCGGCAAGAAATGCTCGTGGGCGACGTGGTCGTGCGGCCGTTCGTGGGCGACGGTGCAGACGATGCCGACCTGGTTGTAGGACCAGCGCGTCACCGCAATGCCCGCATCCGTGCGGATCCGCGATCCGCGGCCATCGGCGGCGATGGCGAGACGCGCCGTGACCACGGTTCCGTCGGCCAACATGCCCCGGACACCGCCGCTGCCGCGCTCGAGTCCGACGAGCCGCGCCGGTGCCAGCAACTGCACCCGGTCCAGGGATCGCATGCGTTCGATGAGCGCCCGGCGGATCACCCGGTTCTCGATCATGTGGCCGAACGGCTCGTCGCCGATGTCGTTGTGGTCGCAATGCAGAAACAGGGGCGACTGGCCGTCGGCAACGCGGATGTCCAGCATCGGACAGGCCTCGGGCCCCATCGCAGACCATGCGCCGATGCCCTCCAGCAACCGCCGCGACGACAGCGAGATCGCCGAGGCGCGGCCGTCGAAGCCGGCGGCGAGGACGGTGGCCGGGTCTTCGATATCGACGACGACCGCGGACAGGCCCGATTGGGCGACGGCGCAGGCCATCGCCCCGCCGGCGAGCCCGCCGCCAACGATCAGGACCTCGGACTCCAAGGACTTGGGGGGGGTGTGGACCGTGTCGGTCATCGTGTCATTGGCCCCTCGGACGTGTCAGCGGTGTCGAAGTGTGCAGCGCACAAAAATTTGCATAAAAAATAAGCAATTCCCAAAACATGAACAAAATGCAAGCAGGCCGATCCTTTGACCGGTCTGCGGTCCGCGCCGCAGCTTTTCGAACAATCCTCTGATTTTCAAGAAGTTTCTTCGCCCGCGGCGAAACCGGCACGGTTCTTGATAACGGACCGACAAAGTGGCTTCGGCCAGGGTGTCCGGATCATCGGTCTGGGCAAGGAGCAATGACGCAGGATCTCGACCGCACCGCGCGTCCGGCGGGGCGGGCGAGGTCCGACCAACAACAAGGGAAACCAGGGCGATGAAGCTGATCATGGCGATCATCAAGCCCTTCAAGCTGGATGACGTGCGCGAGGCGCTGACGTCCTTGGGCTTGCAAGGCATGACCGTTACGGAGGTGAAGGGATTCGGGCGGCAGAAAGGGCAGGCCGAGATCTATCGCGGCGCCGAGTACACCATCAACTTCGTCCCCAAGGTCAAAATTGAGGTTGCGGTCCCCGACGAGCTGGTCGAGCAGGCGGCCGAAATCATTCAGCGCGCCGCGCGAACGGACAAGATCGGCAACGGCAAGATCTTCGTCTACGGCATCGATAGCGCCGTACGCATTCGGACCGGCGAGTCCGGCAACGACGCCATCTAGGAGGACCGAAACATGAGCTTGATCAACAGAATTTCGGGGCGCGTCGCGTTGGCGGTCCCGCGCTGAGCGTCGTCGGCGCGGCCAGCGCCCTTGCGGAAGAAGCCACGCTCGACACGGGCGACACCGCGTGGATGCTGACGTCGACGGCGCTGGTGCTGATGATGACCATTCCGGGGCTGGCGCTGTTCTACGGCGGCATGGTGCGGAAGAAGAACGTCCTGGCGACAGTGATGCAGAGCTTCGCCGTCTGCTGCCTGATGACCGTGCTGTGGATGGTCGCCGGGTATTCCCTGGCCTTCGGTGACGGCGGCGGACTCAACGCCTTCGTCGGCGGCCTCGATAACCTGTTCCTCATGGGCATGGCGCCGGACGCGCTCTCGGGCACGATCCCCGAGTCGGTGTTCATGACTTTCCAGACGACCTTCGCCATCATCACCCCGGCGCTGGTCACCGGCGCCTTCGCCGACCGGATGAAGTTCTCGGCGATGCTGTGGTTCCTCGGCATCTGGATGCTGGTCGTGTACGCGCCCATCTGCCACTGGGTGTGGGGCGGCGGCTTCCTCGGCGAGGACGGCGTCCTTGACTTCGCCGGCGGCACGGTCGTGCACATCAATGCCGGTGTGGCCGGGCTGGTCGCGGCCATCGTGCTCGGGCGGCGCAAGGGCTACGGCTCCGAGAACATGGCGCCGCACAACCTGGTGCTCAGCGTCATCGGCGCCTCGCTCCTCTGGGTTGGCTGGTTCGGCTTTAACGCCGGTTCCGCCGTGGGCGCCAATACTGCCGCCGGCATGGCCATGGCCGTGACCCAGATCGCCACCGCCGCGGCGGCGCTGGGCTGGATGTTCGCGAGTGGATCCTGCGCGGCAAGGCCAGCGTGCTCGGCATCGTCTCCGGTGCCGTGGGTGGCCTCGTTGCCATCACCCCGGCGTCCGGCTTCGTCGGTCCCATCGGGGCGCTGATCATCGGCATCGTTGCCGGCGTCGGCTGCTTCTGGGGCGTGACCAGCCTGAAAAAGATGCTCGGCTACGACGACTCGCTCGACGTGTTCGGTGTGCACGGGATCGGCGGCATCATCGGCGCCATCGGCACCGGCATCTTCGCCGTCGAGGCCATTGGCGGCACGCCGGGCCTGATCGAGGGCAATCCGGGACAGGTGATCACCCAGATCTGGGGCATCGTTGCAACCATCGTTTACAGCGCGATCGGTGCATTCGTGATCCTCAAGGTGATCGACCTCGTCCTCGGCCTCCGGGTCGACGAGGAGACCGAGATCGGCGGGCTCGACCTCAACCTCCACGGCGAGGTCGTGCAATAGCCCACGTTTCGGGCCGGGGACACCGGGGCGGTACTGTATTTCCAGCCGTTCCGCCCCCTTTTCGGGCCGGAAGGCAGTGCCTTCCGGCCTTTTTTGCGCCCGCGCGCTTGCCGAGCGATGGGCCGCGCCTCATTATCCGCCCATGCTCAATCCCCGCCTCGACTCGCTGCCCGACTATCCGTTCGACCGGTTGCGGGCGCTGCTCGACGGCATCGCGCCGCGGTCCGGCCTCGAGCCGCGGGTGCTGTCCGTGGGTGAGCCCCGCCATGCGCCGCCTCCGATCATCGACGATGCGGTCGCCGCCGAGGTCGGCAACTGGGGCCGCTATCCGCTGGTGGAGGGAACACCCGCGTTCCGCGCCGCGGTGGCCGGCTGGCTGGCCCGCCGCTATGGCCTGCCCGAGGGGATGATCGATGCCGACCGCAATGTGCTTCCGGTCTCGGGAACCCGCGAGGCCCTGTTCCTGGCCGCGTTGCTGACCGTGCCGGGGCGGACCCATCACCTGCGCCCCGCCGTCCTGATGCCCAACCCGTTCTATCCGGCCTATGCGGGCGGCGCGGTCCTGGCCGGCGCCGAGCCCGTCTTTCTGCCGGCGACTCGGGAAACCGGCTTTCTCCCGGACCTGTCATCGGTGGACGAGGAAACCCTCGATCGAGCCGCGCTGGTCTACCTGTGCTCGCCGGCGAATCCACAAGGCACAGTCGCCGATGCCGACGACCTTGGGTGGGCCATTGCCCTCGCCCGGCAGCATGGCTTCGTCCTCGCCGTCGACGAGTGCTACACGGAGATCTACAGCCGACAGCCGCCGGCCGGGGCGTTGCAGGCCTGTGCGGCATTGGACGGCGATCTGAGCGGCGTGCTCGTCTTCCATTCCCTGTCGAAGCGGTCCAGTGCGCCCGGTTTGCGCTCGGGATTCGTCGCCGGGGATGCGGCCCTGATCGCCGGTTTCCGCCGGCTGCGATCCTATGGCGGCGCGACGCTGCCGTTCCCGGTCCTGGCCGCGTCGGCGGCCTTGTGGCGCGATGATGCCCACGTGGAGGACAACCGCGCCCTCTACCGCGCTAAGTTCGACGCCGCCGAGCGCATCCTCTCCGGCCGTCTCGGCTTCTACCGTCCGGACGGCGGCTTCTTCCTGTGGCTCGACGTCGGCGACGATGAAGCGGCGGCGAGGGCCCTCTGGGCCGAGGCGGCGGTGCGGGTGCTGCCGGGGTCCTATCTGGGGCAGGTTGGCGCCGACGGCGTCAACCCCGGTGCCGGGTACATCCGCGTTGCCCTCGTCGACGATCTCGATGCCACCGAGGACGCCCTGATCCGCCTCGTTAAGGTCTTGTAAAGCGGGCGTTCGTAGACTTCTCGCATGGCCCGGACCGTTTCCAGTTCCGGAGGCGTAACCGTCTTCCCGGCGGGGACGGCTGCGTTCGTTCGGCGGCGTCTCATTGAGGCGTCGGGCCTCGGCCTGCTCGCCCTGTCGGGGGTAGTGGCGGTTGCGGTCCTCACCTTCGAAGCCGCCGACCCTTCGTTCAACAACGCCGCCACGGGGCCGGTCCGGAACGCCCTCGGCCAGCCCGGCGCCTACGCCGCCGACGTGCTGGTGCAGACCTTCGGTGCCGCCGGCCTGGTGCCGGCATTGCCGCTCGCGGTGTGGGGTTGGATCCTGCTCCGCCGGCGTGCATTTCCCGGACCGTGGCGGCGGCTCGCCGGCACGACCGCGTCGATGGTGCTGCTGGCGATGGCCTTTGCTCCCTTCGACGCCCCCATCGCCTGGCCGCTGACCACGGGGCTCGGCGGGGTTGCCGGGCGCCTGGCGCTGGATGGCCTGGTGGGCATTTCGCCGCCCGACCTGATCCTCGCCTCTCTGGCCGTCCTGGCCGGACTGGCGGCGCTTCTCGGGACCGCCGCACTGGTCGTCGGCCTCGGCCTTCCCTGGTCCTCCTGGCGACGGTTCGGATCGGTGGTCGTCTCCGTCTCCCGCCGCGGTCTCGCCGGCGTTCCCGCGGCCGGCCGGTGGTTTGGCCGTGTATCCCGTCATTCCGAGCGCCGCGAGCCCACGTTGAAGCTCGGGCCGCGCCGCTCGATCGCCATCGAGGACGACGGTTCGGAAATGGGCATCGAAAACGCCCCGACTCCCGAAACGCCGCTGCGGACCGGGCTGGTGGCGCCAAAGGCACCGCGCACCCGGCCGGGCCGGCGGGCCGCCGCCGCCCGTCAACGCACGTTCGAGTTCGCCGC
>Ga0209458_1000475_pt1 | contig 13896 bp, 13 predicted proteins | sample WorMetLIZAISLAND_FD_187411 | JGI IMG/M metagenome (GOLD analysis project Ga0209458, IMG submission 187411) | Marine gutless worms symbiont microbial communities from Max Planck institute for Marine Microbiology, Germany - Inanidrilus manae... ...
TTAGTGCGCGAAGCGCATCATAGTTGAAACTATGGACTTTAAGTCCCTTCACTTTCAGTCCGTGGCTTGTCCACGGATGAGGACTTTAGTCCTCCAGACTATGGACTTTCAGTCCATAGTGGTTGATTGCGGACTCTATATCACGGTCGGATCTTCCGTAGCCGACTTTCGGACCTCGCTGACCATCAGACGGTCGTCGGCACGCCGAGCAACGCCCGCGCTGTCACTGTGTCCTGACCGATCTGCGCCTTGAGCTCCTCGCAGGACCCGAACTTCTTTTCATCCCGCAGCTTGCGTCGAAACTCGACTTCGAGATGCCGGGCATAAAGATCACCCGCGAAGTCGAACAGATGGACCTCGAGCAGATACCGGGCGCCTCCGTCCACTGTCGGTCTGGTCCCCAGATTCGCTACTCCCGGCCAGGGTCGGTCCGCAATGTCCCCAACCATCACCGCATAGACGCCCCGGAGGGGACTCACCCGCCGCTGCAGGTTCAGGTTCGCGGTCGGAAAACCAATGTCCCGCCCGCGCTTGTCGCCGTGTACCACGCGCCCGCAGATGCGATAGGTCCGGCCCAGCAGATGCCGGGCAAACTCGAAGTCTCCCCGTGCCAACGCCTCGCGGATGCGGGTGCTGCTCACCCGTTCATCGCCCTGGGTTATGGTGTGCAGACCCTCGACGGTAAAGCCATGCTCCCGGCCCATCGCTTGCAGTAGCCGAAAATCCCCTACCCGGCCATGACCAAAGCGGAAATCGTCGCCTACCAGCAAATACCGGGCACCCAGCCCGTCCACGAGCAACTCCTGCACGAACTCCCGCGCCCCCATCCGCGCCAGCTTGGGACCGAATCTGAGCAACATCGCCTGCTCGATGCCACAGTCCGCCAGGGCGGCCAGCTTCTCACGCAACCGGGTAAGACGCGCCGGCGCCGCGTCCGGCGCGAAGTATTCCATGGCCTGGGGCTCGAAGGTAATCACCAGGGCCGGCAGTCGCAGCGCCCGCCCCTGTGCCAAAAGGCGCCCGAACACCGCCTTGTGCCCCAGATGCACCCCATCGAAGTTGCCGATGGTGGCGACCGTACCGCGTAGCCGAGGTACCAGGTTATGCAGTCCGCGAATGACCTTCATGGGAGCGAGCACACTGTTATTAAGAACACGCGCCGCAGGTGCCCCTCGTAGACGCCGTTGGGTCGGTGAGTCGATAGAGCGGAAAGCATCAGCTCCAGGGAGAAACAGATAGGCAACACCTACAAGTCATCGCCCTGGTCCCTAACCCGACCAGGGATCGCACGACAGTTACTTCTTCAGCATGGAACACAATACGGGCTAGCGTGCATGGTGGAAAGCTGATTTTTTATCAGGCCTGGTGGATTCCCGGTGATTAAGAGGCTGTCTAAAAACTAAGCCATTGATTTTCATAAAACCGTACCCGTAGGGTGGGCTGTGCCCTCCGGTCAGGCATAGTATTTGGTGGGCACAGCCCATCCTACGGGTTAGTTAGTTCCTAGACAGTCTCTAAGGCAGTTGGCGCATACATCAGGTTGGTTGTGTCGGTGGAATGCACTGGTTGAAATACCGACCCCAATAGTACATGCCTGACTTCATGTGCTAGAGTCCATGGAGATCCGGTTGCTGCTACTGCGACAGCAGGACGTTGGGGAACATATCCTGCACAACCGTTTAGTAAGAAGCTGTCTGTCTAAAAGTGTATCGGCTGCAACTGTCCCAAACTGGTCCCTGTTTCCGCGCTTTCTCGTTAAATAGGCCGGCTATTCGCCTCGAAAGCGCGAAAAAATGCCCTCCGTTTGGATCATTTTCGCTACGATCCATTTTAACCAGACAGCTTCTAAGTTTCCGCTCGGCGTCCTGATTTTATTCACGTAGTATACGCGAATATCATTGAAGAGCACCCCTTGCGACTTCCCGAGACTGTGAAGGAGGCGTTGTTCATCCGATACCATATCCCATTTACAGGCACCGTCGATCACATGCAGTGTTAATTGCTCCTGCTGCGTTAGCAGTGTGTCGGGCACGCCGCAAACTGCATCCCCTCTCCCGCCGGAGGAGGGTCGGAGAGAGGGGATCGAAAAAGGAGTGGGGCGGGATCGATGGACCGCTCTGCGCCAATCACTTAAAAATTTACCACTGCCCAGGATTGCTACCTGATGTGCTCACCATGAGGACCGAGCGTTGCTTGTATAATCTTGTCTGCTTTGCGTCCATTCGCGATCATGTGCGGAAAAAACATAGGGTATGGCAAAATATGAGCGAACAATTCGATGTGTCCTTCCCCGGCGGCAAGCGGGTCGATGTCCGCATCCGCGACTTCGAAATCACCACCGATCAACCCGTAAAGGCAGGAGGCGAAGCATCGGCGCCCCAGCCGTTCGATCTGTTTCTGGCTTCCATAGCCGCCTGCGCGGGTTTCTATGCCCTGAATTTTTGCCAATCGCGGACGATCTCGACTGAGGGACTGGGTTTGAGCATGCTGTGGGAGCGGGATGAAAAGCAGCCGTTGCAGGCCAACGCCAGGCTCCGGCTGATCCTCCCGCCTGGTTTTCCGCCCAGATACCGGGACGGTATCGTCCGGGCGATGGAGCTGTGCGCGGTCAAGAAGCACATCCAGAACCCGCCCGAGTTTATGATCGAGATTCTGAATGCAGGCGATTGCTGATATGAGAAGCTGTCCGGTTAACAGTCCGGAATCCATAAAGCACCAAAGCGCGTATACCCACCGCGGGCCATTGGTGATAATGACGCGGTAGCGTCCGGTCCGACAGCGCGTTTTATCGAAGTTAGCAGGGAGCACAGGTGTCTAAAGTCATCATCTACACGACCGGAATCTGTCCTTACTGTACCAGGGCCAAAGAGCTGTTCCGGCGCAAGGACATCGTGTTCGACGAGATCCGTATCGACACCGATCGGGAGCAGATGCGGATCATGCTTGAACGGAGCCGACGCCACACGGTTCCTCAGATCTTCATCGATGACTTGCACGTCGGCGGCTTCGATGACCTGGCGGCCTTGGAGGCACGCGGGGAGCTCGACCCCCTGCTGGGGCGATGAGTACCAACGCCGCCGCCGGGGACGCCGATCTGCGCCTGGATAAATGGCTCTGGGCCGCACGCTTCTTCAAGACGCGCCGGCTGGCGGTAGAGGCCATCAACGGGGGCAAGGTCCAGGTCAACGGCCAGCGCACCAAGCCGGGAAAGGTGGTCCAGGCAGGGACGCACCTGGTCATCCACAAGGGCTTTCTGCAATGGGACCTGGTGGTCAAGGGCATCTCTCGGCAGCGCCGGCCGGCCCCCGAGGCCGTCCTGCTTTATGAGGAAAGCGAAGCGAGCCGCCTGCGTCGCCAGGCGTTGGTGCAGGAGCAGCGTGAGAGCGGCGCTGCCGCGCCGGGGGCGAGGGGCCGCCCGAACAAGCGGGAGCGGCGACTGATCCAGCGCTTTACCCGCAAAACGGATGACTAGGTCCTGTTGACATTTAACTCTAACTAACTGTTTTGGTAGTGTTGTAGTTTTGTTGTTTCCGAATATAGGACGCCTCGAAACATCCCATGTAGGGAATCTTGCCAGGTTCCCTGTACCCGGCAACAACAAAACTACAACACCACCATTGTTTTTTTATGTGTTAAATGGCCAAAACCCAAGCGGTCCGCACAGCGGACCCTACGCTAACCGTTCGATTACTTTAGAGTTCGCTATGTGGACCTTCCTAAATGTCAACACGACCTAGTGACGGACATGGACAACGAGGTATTCCGCACCACCTACCGCGCCGTCAACGAGCGCTTCTGCCCATTCGAGAAGGGCATCCTGACCAACAACTGTGGGTGCAGCCGGGCGCGGCGCTTCTGCATTGCCGAGCGCGAGGGGATCAACTGCGGCTCCGATGTGGCCCAGGCCCGCTGCCTGGAACTGCTCGAGCGCTTGCGCCGACAGGCCCGCTTCGCCTTAAAGGCCACGGACGAGGGCGCGGCCCTGCCCCATGCCAAGGCCATGCGGGTCCAGGTCGGCGGCCTGCGCGGAGTGCACGCCGTCGTGATACCCGACGCGCCGATCCCGGACACCATCGAGGACATCCACGGCATCATCGCGGCGGCACTGGATCACTTCCATACCCTGGCCGACCTCCCCTATCAGCCCATCGTCCGCCAGATTGCCGCCTACCAGGGCCGCAGGCGCCGCCGCCGTCTGCGTTGAGTCAAATCTCCCAAACAGCGCTGTCCGGCGTTATTTGGTGTTGCCCGCGAAGGCATCCATTAACCACGAAAGACACGAAATTGTCATCCCGACGCCAGATAAGAATCTTTTCCCATCGGACAATGCCGAATCATTCAGGATCGGTAGTGGATAAATTATAAGTGGTGAGGTCCGCCAGCCCCACTGCGTCATTCCGGCAGGGAGTGCCGGAACCCAGGTGCTAGGGATGGCAAAACAGTGGGGGTTTGAATCGTTATGTCGTACAACCATGCCACTTAAAATTTAACCACTACCTAAAATCATACCCGCAACCGATCAAGCTCCGGCAGTGTTCACATGCGTCTCACGGCCACCTACTCCTGATACGCCTGCTCGGCATTGACGGCCCAGAGGTCGTGGTGCTCACCGAACAGGAGCATGCGGACGGCATACATCCCGGTCAGCATGGAATGGTCCATGTTGTTATAGCGGTGGAGGCCATTGCGACCGACGGTGCGTAGGTTTTCCAGCCCGTCGCAGAAATGGCAAGACTGGTCGCGTACCCGTTGTCATAGACGGGATAGGCAGCGGCGACGCGGTAAACCCGACCGTCGATCACCTTGTCGCCGGCACCAGGCCGATGGCCTCGAGCTCGCGCCCGGCCAGGGCGATCAGCTCGGCATCCTCCATACACCAGAGCGCATCACCCCGGTTGCAGAAATATTCGAGCCCCAGGCTGGATTTGGTCGCGTCCGCCACCATGGCCTGGCTCCAATTCTTGAAATTCTGGATGCGAGCAACTCGGACCCCCGGCTCGTGCACGTAGAGCCAGTTGTCGGGGAACAGGTCGGCCACGTCCAGGATCAGGCACACGGTAAGAAAATCCCGATACTTGAGCGCCCCGGCGGCGGCCAGTACCGACGGCGGTGGTGGGTCCAGTTTCCCTAACAGCTCGGGCAGCGGCATGCTGGATACGAAGCGCTCGGCGGTTATCGAACGTTCCCGTCCCCCTTCCCGTACCACCAGGCCGTCGATGTGTTTGCCGCTCCTGTGAATGCGTATCACCTCCGCATCCAGGCGTACTTCCCCGCCCCCGTCGATAACCCGCTGCCATGCCGCCTCCCACATCATGCCCGGGCCCAGGCGCGGATAGTGAAACCGGTCGATGAGCGTGGTCACCCTGGTGCCGGTCCTGCGGACCAGGTTCTTCATCACCACCCCCAGCGACAGGCCCTTGATCCGTTGCGCCGCCCATTCGGCGCGTAGCTCGCTACAGGGGATGCCCCAGACCTTTTCCGTATAGGTCTTGAAAAAGCACTCGAACAGACGCCTGCCGAAGGCATTGGTTACCCACTGCTCGAAGGTCGCCACCTGCCGGTAGGGGAACAACTGTCAGCGCAGGTAGCTGGCCAGGACCCGGACGCTTTCCCGTGGCCTCAGGCCCACCAGGGCGTCCCACAGCTGCGGCGGATAGGCGAAGAATCGACGCCGGTAGAAGATCCGCGACAGCCGCGGTCGCAACAGGAGCTCCGCGCCGAGCAGGTCTTGCCACACCCGGTTGACCGCGTCCGACTTGGTGAAAAAGCGGTGTCCCCCCATGTCGAAACTGAACCCCTGGTAGGACTCGGTGCGGGCGGTCCCGCCGACGATCGGGGTCTTTTCCAGCACCAGGGGGACGTGACCGTGCCGAACGAACTCCAGGGCCGCCGTCAGTCCCGCCGGCCCAGCGCCGATGACCACGTAGTCGGAGGACTGGCCCGTATCAAGGATCGCCTTATCTCTAGCTTTGTCCACCATCGCTCACACCGCCATCGCCGGGGTAATAGCAGTACTGAAATACCGATGACATGTTGAGGTATCCCCACAAATCTCTCTGGCTCCCACGCTCCAGCGTGGGAGGCAAATCCGGACGCTCCAGCGTCATGAAACCTTTTGGCCGCTGGAGCGTGGGAACGAGCCAAAAGGATATCCTGGCAGCCAATGCGCGCTATAACTCGTTGTTTTAGGTTGTAATCAAGTGGGGATACATCAGGATGACATGGGAATCATTTTTTGCTGCAAATGAACGCGAATGCACGCAAATCGGTCGCAATCGGCTCGCCATCATTGACGATTTTTGATCCATTTAAAGATGTGGGTCCCTCAAGGATCCTAGCACCCCATTTCACCTTATTTTACGTTCTCAGCGCGGCGAGAAGCGGCCAGATGCGAGGCGCGCGAGCGCAGGAATGGCAACCCCTCTTTCAAGCTCGCGCAACACCGCAGGTGGCCGCTTCTCGTCTCGTCCGAAGGGAGCCCCCCAAACGCGCCAAGGCGGCGTTACAGCGCTTGGCAAGAGCGTGAGCTATTCCCGGCGCGCTGTGCTTAGCCTTGGCGCGTTTGGGAGGACTCTGAGAGCGAAAAATAAGGTGAAATGGGGTGCTAGCCACCCTGGAGCCGGGCCTTCACCCCCCGCCATCCAAAGCCGATGACACCCAGGATGAAGCCCAAGCCGCTGTTGAAGTGATAGAACCAGTGCAGGGGAAGGGTGGCCAGCGCCCGCGCCCAACCCCATTGGACATACAGGAAGCGGAAGAATCCGAGATTGACCCCCACGAATAGGCCCAGCGCCGGCAGTACCACCAGCAAGGCCGACGGTAACAGCCAGGCCATGATCACCGAGACCCGCTGCCCCCAGCCCAGACTGAAATCGGTCGGCATCTCGGTACGGGTGAGGATCAGCCGGGTCCAGGGGATGGCGCGTAGAAATAAATCGGTACGGGCCATAGAATCGAAGGTCCAGCGTTTGAGGTGCTTGCCCTGCACCGCGCGGTCGAGCCGTATGCGGTAACCCGCATCGCGCAGCCGGTAGCCCAGTTCGACATCTTCTATGGCCCGATTGAATTCGGCTACGTCGAATCCTCCGACCGCATCGAAGATAGATTTCCTGACGGCACCGAGTCCGGTCCAGAAGTGCAACGCCTGCTCCGGGGCCTGCTGGTGTACATAATAATGCAACAGGTTGCGGTACTCACTGACCGGATTGCGCGCCTCCGGCTCGCTGTCGTAGGAGCCGATCACGGCGGCGCAGTCCGCATCCTCGGCAAAATGCCGTACCAACCCCGGCGCAACCGCCACGTCGGCATCGACGAAGACCAGGACCTCACCGCCAGCATGGGCGGCGCTCAGATTACGGGCCACGCCGGGCCCCGCATTGGTCTCGGCGGTAATGAGCTCGACCCCCGGCCGGGAGGCCACTGCTACCGATCGATCCTGCGAGGCGTTGTCGACCACGATGACCTCGTCCGCAGGGACCCGGCTGTGTTCCAACAGGGCGCCGAGGCAAGCACCCAAGGTCGCCGCCGCATTGAAACAGGGTACGATCACCGACAGGCTGACGCCGGCCGGCGGGGTGGCCTTAGACATGGTCAAAGCGGATCCGGTGGTGGATAAATTTTAAGTGGTGAAGTCTGCCAGTCCCTACCGCGTCATTCCGGCAGGGAGTGCCGGAATCCAGGTGCCAGGGATGGCGAGAGGATCCGTTTGAAATACGCGATGGTCCGGCACAACCCTTCCTCCAGCCCCACCTTCGGCTCCCACCCTAGATATCCCCGAGCACGGGAGATATCCGGACAACGCCGCACCGGGTCATCGGCGGGTAACGGACGGAACACCAGCTTGGAGCCGGAGTTGGTGAGCCGGATGACCTGCTCCGCCAACTCACTGATCCTGAACTCGGCGGGATTGCCAAGATTGATCGGACCCGGAAAACCGGGCGCGCCGTCCTTACCCGCCGGTGTATCCATGAAACGCAGGATGCCGTCCACCAGGTCATCGACATAGCAGAAGCTCCGGGTCTGCCCACCGTCGCCATACAGGGTGACGTCATGGCCCTGCAAGGCCTGCACGATCAACCACTATGGACTGAAAGTCCATAGTCTGGAGGACTAAAGTCCTCATCCGTGGACAAGCCACGGACTGAAAGTGAAGGGACTTAAAGTCCATAGTTTCAACTATGATGCGCTTCGCGCACTAAAGTTATTGAAGCAATGAACCATTTGCAGATTAATCAAGCGCAGATACCGGACCTAGCGAGAAAACTTAATCACATTAAACGCCTTCTGGATCAATCGAGAATAAAACACAATCTCGGAGAGTTGCAGACGATATTGAAATATAGGAATGCCCTCTGGGATAAGATGCCTTGTTATATCGGGCTATACCATGTGGAAATCATGATCGATGGGAGGGTTCGTCCATGTTGTCTTTGCAATGTTGTTTTGGGTAATTTGAAGGATAACACTTTTCGTGAAATCTGGAATTCGGAAGCCTATCAAAATTGGCGGCAGAACACATCGTCCAAAGAAAGGTTCGAGCGTTTCTCAAAACAGTGCAATTGCATGCATTGTCCCTATATCCCAAACAACTACAGGGTTCATAAGGTTGATCGCCTGTTGAATCTTTTTAAGCTCATTCATGTTTAGGGGCTGTTGACATTTATCTGAACGCGGGCGATTACGAAAATTTTTTCTTAGCTGAAAGGCACGGCGAGGAAGAATAGCGGGCCTATTTTGACGAGCCGCAACGCCGTCAGCGCGGAAAAGGGCCACAGAGGACCTAAGAACGATGAATGTCAACAGCCCCTAAATCTTACGAAACTCAACCTAGACTTTCGGCGATGAAACCCACCATAACCGCGACCTGAGACAATCCGAGTAGTACCGTGCGCAGAAATGGCCGCGGCCGTTGTCTGCGAAATGGGTAGCTCGCCATGAGGGCATAGAACCGGATGCCCTCGAAACGGATTCTTTCACCCTGGCGTGCCGCTACTCGTGTTCGCAGGTGGTAGGCCCCACGGCCATAGTGAAAGTGCTGGCGCCAGAACCGTCTAAAATCGAGGCGGTGCGCATGGCCCATGACGGCATCGGGTACATAGATCAGCGGCCAGCCCATATCGATCTAACGCAGGCTATAGTCCCGGTCTTCAGCCGCCGCCAGCGGGAAGCTCTCATCGAAGCCACCGATTGCCGCATGGCAGTGTGCGGAGCAGGCCAGATTATTGGATGTGAAAAAACGCAGTCCCCTATCCCGGCGGGCGGTGTATTCGTAGAGAAAGCTGATCAGGTCCTGGCTTGTCTCGGAGAAGATGTTGTCTTCCAGGCTGTTATTAGGTTCGGCCTCCAGCGAGCGCTTGGGGATTTTTCCGTACCGCTTCCGTAATCTTGTTCAACCAATCGGGTTCAGGTCGGCAATCGTCATCCGTAAAGGCGAGGATAGGCGCCCGCGCCACCCGTGCACCCGCGTTGCGCGCACCGGCGGGCCCAGTGTTCTTTTGGCGCAGGCAGGTAATATCGAGCCGATCCGCGAAGGCGTGTGTGATGGCTTCCATTGGTTCGGGCGAACCGTCGTCTATGACGATGACCTCGAAGGTTTCGTCCCGCGCCGCGCTGAGCGCTTCGAGGCACCGTGCCAACTGCCGCGGGCGATTATTAGGTGGGAACGATAACACTGACGCTGGGGTTGCCCATCGTTGTACTCAACACCTTTAGCGAGGATCGGGAACGAACACAACGAATTCATGGTTCTTCGCTCCCCGTGCCCACGCCGTAAAGAACCAAAAAGGGTAGGGGTTAAATTCAAAGTGGCATGGTGCGCGACCAAGTGATTCGGGCCCCACTGCCTTTGCCATCCCTGGCACTGGATTCCGGCACTCCCTGCCGGAATGACGAGGTCGGGGCTGGCAGACTTCACCACTTATAATTTATCCACCACCCCCAAAAGAATTCGCCTTACATCCCCCACACCCCGATCCGGTATTTCTCATACTGCTCTTGCCGGACCAGGACCTTCTCCTCCCAAGGCACCTCCAGGGTGCGATCGAAGACGATCAGATAGCCCTCGTCGGTACCCACCCGGTCCATATAATCGGCGGTCTGGGCCAGGCCTTCTGCGAGCGTTGCCTCCAGGGATTTGTGCAAGATCTTGAGATCGATGACCGCCCGTTGGACCGGGCCATGGAAGCCCTGCCTCTCATCCAGGGGCCACTGCACCAACAGATCGGTGCGCCGCCGCCCCAGCCCATATTCCCGGTCGATGCGTCCACCGCTGTTGACGATGCGCTGCAGGAACGCCTGCATCAACAGCTGCGGACCAGCCTCCTTGTAATCGAACCGTTCGATCCAGATTTCGCTGTTCTCCCGGAAGAACTGCTGGAAGGCGTCGAGCAGCCTGGGGAAATCCAGGCGTCCGTCCTTGCCCACATACCAAGTGGTCTCCTGGGGGATACGGGTCTGGGTGATCCAGGTCAGGGTGCGCGGGATGATCTCCCGGTAGATGGGGTTGGCGATCTCGACCTGCGGGCGGGTGCGGATCAATCCTAGGTCTCGCACATAGAGCTGATCATCCTCGCTGGGCGGGATTGCGCTGGGCGCGATATCGCCACTCAGGAGCTCGCTGATGATCTTATGTACCCGCGGCTCCCGCAGCTGGTTTGTCAATTGGTCGAGATGGGTATCCCGCCGCTCGATGAGCCGCTCTCGGGCATCGGCCAGGAGCGCCAAGCCAACCGGGCGGCTGCGGTCGCGGCCGGCCTCCATTTCAAAACAGGCCTCATAGCCGAGGGCATTGACCAGCCAGGGCTGACCGCCGGTCTGCTCGAAGATATAATTGACCATCCCGGCCTCGAATGCCTGCCTGGTCTCCTCAGTGTGCTGAGCATAGAGGACGCCGATATCCTCGTGACTGAAGTTCCCCAACCGCAGTGATTTAGATTTGATGTTGAAGGCGCTACCACCGAGGACGATCCAGTTATCGCCGTCATGGATGCGGTAATCCCGGACATCCCGCACCCCGCACAAGAGCACGGTCTGCGGGAAGGCGCGAGGACGATCCGGGTAGCCGGCCCGGATCTGGCGAAGCAGGGAGATCAAGGTATCTCCCACCAAGCTATCTACCTCGTCCAATAACAGGACGATAGGTCGGTCGTTCTCCTCCGACCAGCGGGAGAGCAGTCCCCGCAGGGCACCATAGGGACCAAGTTCGTGGAGCGTCTCGCCGACCCACTCCCGCAGTCGTTGATCGCCCAGATAACGACGGGCGTCTTCGGCAATACCACTGACAAGCGTGCGCATGCCCGCTGCCACATCCCCGCGTGCCGCCTGGGCCGGCTCCAGATTTGTATAGAGGGCCGTGTAATCCTGTTCCGCGTTGAGCTGCTCCATCAAGGCCAGCAGGCAGGAGGTCTTACCGGTCTGGCGCGGGGCGTGGAGTACGAAGTAACGTTTCTCCCCGATCAAACGCCGGATGTCATCCAGATCCCAGCGCGCTAGTGCCGGGATCATGTAATGTTCGTCCGGTCTGACGGGACCAGCGGTATTGAAGGTCTTCATGTATCCTCCTGCGGATGCAATTTCTTCCCACAACCGGCTGTGCTTTCAGGAATACCGTTTTCAATAGCTGTCGTTCCATTTTGTCACATTACATGATAACCCACTGATTTATAATAGGATCTATGAAAATGACAAAATCCAGCGAAAGCGACGAGTCAGGCCGAATGTGATAAAGTAGAAGTAGATGGCGTTGATTTATTCATCAAGTCGAAGTACAAGCATCGAATATCCCCGGCCCGCACGACACCTGCCAGCCACATCATCCCCAAGGTAACGGCAACCCCCGCCACCGCATCGAGCAATGGCAATCCGGCCACGCCCACAAGTCTGGCCGTTGCAAAACCGAGCACGCCTCCAGCCAATGCCTTCGCGAGTCAGAGCAGGCGCCGGGGAGCGGGGAGGAGCATGACCGCCGCCAGGCCACTTATCAAGCCCAGGATTCCGGTGATGATCGCCGCTCCGAATGCTTACCAACTCGGAATCACCAACACATGGGCCAGTACCGCGGTACCGAGCATGGGCAGTGTGATCACCGGCAATAGGAAATAGCGATCATGGGCCACAAATTGGGCAGTCGCCAATGATCGCAGCAAGGCGCCCACACTGCCGATCAGGAGCCAGGTCCCCAGTGGCGCGGCATCGGTGAAATCTGATCCGAACAAATACCGACACCGACTCCAGCGAGTGCGTGCAGCTCCCTCCGCACCGCTTCCGCCATCCTGCAATCGGGTTCGGGCCGACAATCGTCATCCGCAAAGGCGAGGATAGACGCCCGCGTCGCCCGTGCACCCGCGTTGCGCGCACCGGCAGGCCCGGTGTTCTTTTGGCGCAGGCAAGTGATGCCGAGCCGGTCCGTGAAGTCGTGTACGATAGCCCCTATCGGTTCGGGCGAACCGTCGTCCACGACAATGACCTCGAAAATTTCGCCTCGCGTCGCGCTCAGCGCCTCGAGGCACTGTGTCAACTGTCAGGGACAATTGTAGGTCGGGATGATGACACTAGAGTTGTACCCTTTGTAACATGCTTTAAAATCAGTATGTTATGGTAGTCGTTTGGCGTCTAACCCTGTGTTTTCTGGCTAATGACTACCATATTGACTCCATGTTATAGTGTAACTGATTGATTTTTAAGTATTCACATCGGGCACAACTCTACTGACGTCCGATTTGTCCATCGTTGTACCCAACACCTTCGACTCGTAAACGCAGCTGGAATTCTGATGGAGAAATCATGCGATCTCACGAACGAGAAAACAGCCTTCTGATGTCACCGCTATTGACATGGAATATATTAGCCAAAGGATACTATCGATTCGTGTATGATCAGATGGACATAACCCTAAAGCACATGGATTGGGGCAAGAGATACAATCTCTTTAAATCCGGTGTGAACCTGATCTATCGCCGGCTCAGGCCATGGAGTATGCCCCTTCACATGCAGTTTGATCTCACTAATTACTGCAACCTGCGCTGCCCTATTTGTCCAACCGGGATCAAAGCAATAGAACATAGGAAGCAGTCCATGGATGTAGACTTGTTTGAACGCCTCATCAATCAAGTTGGGCCCTACCTACTGACGGCTTCCCTTTGGGCATGGGGTAAACCTCTATTGCACCCACAGCTCGGAGACATCCTCCGGGCAATACGTAAACACAAAATAGCAACATTTCTTTCGACTAACGGACAACTCATCAATAATGATAAAATATTAAGTGAGTTGATCAGTGAACCACCAACCTATTTAATCGTTGCCATTGATGGCCTGACCGATGAAATCAATAGCAAATTCCGCTCGGGCACCAAACTCGAACCGGCACTTTCCGGTATACGCAAGCTAGCTGATCAACCACTATGGACTGAAAGTCCATAGTCTGGAGGACCAAAGTCCTCATCCGTGGACAAGCCATGGACTGAAAGTGAAGGGACTTAAACTCCATAGTTTCAACTATGATGCGCTTCGCGCACTAAAGTTATTGAAGCAATGAAAATAGCGTATCGAACAGGACAATTTTTATTGCCTACAGCCCTCTTGGTTTTCGACTGTTTTTGTAGATGGCGCAGTTGTTGCATGTGAGCAAGACTACAATGCCCAAATACCCTTGGGAAAATTCTCATCCTCAAACCCATTTAGAACCATATGGTACAGCAAACACGCAACTGGCAGACGAAAAGAAATCGGAATGATAAGTTATAGGCTTAACTTGAGGCATAACTCTGGCGGTTTCTCCGTTGGTCGCCCTCCATGGCGAGCCACAAATTTGGGGACCTATATACCTGACTAGCCACGGCTAGCTGTGTCTCCTTGCTAACCCCGGTGAGCAGTGTTTTCCTTCGCGGTTTGGATGAA
>Ga0209458_1000476_pt1 | contig 13892 bp, 18 predicted proteins | sample WorMetLIZAISLAND_FD_187411 | JGI IMG/M metagenome (GOLD analysis project Ga0209458, IMG submission 187411) | Marine gutless worms symbiont microbial communities from Max Planck institute for Marine Microbiology, Germany - Inanidrilus manae... ...
TTCATCCAAACCGCGAAGGAAAACACTGCTCACCGGGGTTAGCAAGGAGACACAGCTAGCCGTGGCTAGTCAGGTATATAGGTCCCCAAATTTGTGGCTCGCCATGGAGGGCGACCAACGGAGAAACCGCCAGAGTTATGCCTCAAATTAAGCCTATAACTTATCATTCCGAAAAAAAGAACAGGGGTTTTTTAAACAGAATGTAGGATTCTGTTTCAGCCGAATTTCCATACATCTTATTATCGCGTGCAGTTTCTTCCGCGCTCGTCAGACCCGGCGCTTTGCTTGCCGCCTCGGAATCCCACCCGGCGGATTAGGGGGAGAGGGAAGCCGGTTCTGCAATCCATCCTTCCATCGCGTCGACCGGACTTGGCGCGGTGGCTGTAAGCCCATGCTGCCTGGATGGCGCAGAGCAAGGCATCCAGATGATCGCCGCCCGGATCATCGGCGAGGGCTTCGGGAGCGCTGATGGTTAGCCCGTAGAGCTGTTTTGCCTTGCCGTTGGTGAGTTGTTCCAGCAGGTCTTGACGGGCCTCGTGCTGGTCCTTCGTCTGCTTGGCTTTAGTGTCTTGCTTGTAGCTGCGCTTCCCCATCACCTTTCTGGCCAGCACGCCTGGGTAGCCCTCGACCACGATCCGTTTTGGATCTCCTTGCTGTAGGTGCGGGATGGTTACGCCTGCCTCCAGTAGTCTCGGGGCGCCTTCGAAAAACATCAGTCCGACTGGTGTGCCGTAGAGCTTCTGCGGACTTATCGAACCGCAGGCGATATCGGTCTTTCGTCTATGCTCCTTATCACCGGCCGGTCGGCTCTTCCGGTAGCTATCGAGTGCCTGGCGGAACCCCTTTCTCTCCAGCGTTTTGACGTGGTTGACATAGCCTTGCCAGGAGGATGGCCAGCCCATGTTCTGGGTGAATTTCCGCGACTGCCCAAACGGGAAATCTACGGCTGCGATCCACGGTCCCGGCCTTTGGAGAAACTCTTCGAAGCCTTCAAAGCTTGGCCATTCGGTGAGGTCTCCTGCCGTCAGGTGCGTGCCCTGGAGTGTGGCTTCCAGGCAGGTGATGGGTTTGCGCTGTTTCGGGCGGCTCGTGAAATCAATGCCGTAGATCTTCATGGACCCAAAATAGCCCGCGTTCCTGAGGCAGGGCCAGCGTTACTTGCTGATCGCCGGTCATTTTTTGTGATTGACGCGGTGGAGCGTGCCGGGAAGGGGGCGTGGTCATGCAAGGGCTCAGCGTCTCCTTTCTCGCGGTGCTCCTCATCGCTGCACTGTTCTAGCCGGGGTCGCCGGTTCAGGCAACGGTCTGCCCGCCCCACCTCATTTCATGAGCCGTGTTGCCCGTTCCCCTGTCGGTGCCTGCTCCGGCTTTCCCCCGTCTTCGATGTTTCGCAAACTTCGGAAAAACCGCGATCAACATAGGAGACGATCCCATGACCAAGAAATCCGCCCCCCGGCAAGACGTTTACACCCGTATCACCAGCAAAATCATCGCTGATCTCGAACAAGGTGTGCGCCCCTGGATGATGCCCTGGAACGCCGAGCATGCAGCCGGGCGCATCACCGGACCCTCACGGCATAACGGCCAGCCCTATAACGGCATCAACATCCTGATGCTCTGGTCGGCAGCCGTCAGCCAGGGCTACGCCGCACCCATTTGGATGACCTACCGCCAGGCCAGCGAACTTGGCGCCCACGTGCGAAAGGGCGAAAAAGGCGAGCTTGTGGTCTACGCGAACACGATTACCCGCACAGACATCGATGCGGGAACCGGCGAGGAGGCCGAGCAGACCATCCCCTTCTTAATAAGGCTACACCGTCTTCAACGTCGAGCAGATCGAAGGGCTTCCGGCGCACTATTATCAGATGGCAGAGCCGGTCCTGGACCCGGTGGAGCGCATTGAAGCCGCCGAAACCTTCTTCTCGGCCACGGGCGCGGACATCAGCTACGGCGGTAACCGGGCTTACTACGCGATTCTTCAGGATCGCATCCAGCTTCCGCCTTTCGAGACCTTCTGTACGGTCGAAAGCTTCTACGCCACTCTCGCACACGAGACCACGCACTGGACCCGCCATCCTTCACGGCTGGATCGGGATTTCGGGCGCAAGCGCTGGGGCGATGAGGGCTATGCGCACGAAGAGCTGGTGGCTGAGCTGGGCGCCGCTTTCCTGGCAGCGGGTCTCGGGATCACGCCGGAAGTGCGGGACGACCACAGCGCCTATATCGCCTCCTGGCTGGAGGTGCTCAAGAACGACAAGCGGGCGATCTTCACCGCCGCCGCCCATGCGCAGCGCGCCGCAGACTACCTGCATAGCCTGCAAGAGGGCGGTAGGGCAGTGGCTGCCTGATCCGCTCTGCTCCTGCCAAGGATGGCGGGGACCACTCTTTACATGCTTCGAGCCATGTACGAATGCTTCTCCAGACTTCTTTTACAACTAGAGAGTGCTAAGCCTGGACCGAAAGAGTAAAGCTGTTCGTGTTTGTTAAAGCATTTATCTTGTCGGTCTTTGCGAAATGTGGTATAGGCCATTAGGGGAAGAAAAGAGTAAAAAAAACACCTAGAAGTTTTTTGGAAGGACAAAGTATGGGATATTTTTCTATGCTGTGGTATTCAATAATAAAATCGCGGCAGCTAAAGAAACTCCAGAGCATAATTGAGCCGCAAAACAACGAAAGGCTTCGTTTCGATGACCTTATTGGTCCAGGAGCGGATCGACATAAAGAAGCATTAGAAGAATACCTTGATCTATGTGCAACTGATCCAAACATCATGAAACTTTTGCAGGAGTATTCACTGTCTCAGGATGATCTTTGCGATATATATCTAAAATCAAAAATTCACGGATTGGGGCATTGGGTAAATGGGCATTACGCTGCGCTTTCTACAATAGCATACTATGAATCTCTTCGTTTCTATATCCTCGCCGAACAGCATGATATAAACGCATTTGAAAGGTGTGAGATGTTGATGCAATATTGGTGTGGGCAAATACCGCAGGGCTGGCTTAATGCGGCTGCTAATCAACCACTATGGACTTTCAGTCCATAGTGGTTGATTTGAGGCCGTGCGTGCAAAGCGTGCTGTTAAGTTGGTGTAGCTCACAATATCCCAACCATGACAAGGATGTGACCATGGACGGTCCCGACGATGAAAAAGGAAAGGTCTACATCCGCACCAAGTTCGGTGAGGTGGCGGCCGGTGACTGGTTTCCGAACCTCTCGGAAGCAGACATGATCGAAGACGAGGAATGGCGCAAAAAGGCTGGCGTTGAAGGCGGTCCTTTTTGTTACACAGATGCTGAGCGCCTCATGCCGTTTTGAAAAGAGCCTCGGCTTTCTTACCGGGGCGGCAGTTTTGTGAGAGGATGGATGACTGGTTTGTCCTGCCTTCGCGGATTTCGTATATCTGCGGTTTGCTATTTGCTGGTTGGTCTGCCCATCCTGAAATGTCGCGGTTGGCAAGCTTAGCCGCGCTGTTTTTTATCACTGGTCCCTTGGTTTCGTTGTTCTGGTCTTTGCTCCTTTGTGCGTCTGTGGCTTGAGGGGTGGCCAGATCAGCGCCTTTGACGCCGGTACTTCCGCTTAAGCACTCTAGCGTCCATCCAGCCCCTTGAAAATCCTTCCCTTCGGCTCCGGGCGGCCCCCGTGTTGTCGCGTTCGCTCCGGCCCGCGCCAGGACCGCCCTTCGGGATATTTCAGGGTCTGGCTTTCCGCTCTTCGGCTCTCGGCACTGGAACACGAGGTCTTCGCCATCCTCTGGCTGGATAACCGCCACCGGGTGATTGCCTTTGAGGAACTCTTCCGGGGCACGATTGATGGCGCCAGTGTTCACCCCCGTGAAGTGGTGAAGGCCGCTCTTGGTCACAACGCCGCCTCTTGCATTCTTGCCCACAACCATCCGTCTGGCATCTGCGAGCCCTCGCAGGCCGACCAGCGGATTACCGCCCGCCTCAAGTAAGCTTTGTCGCTGATCGACGTGCGGGTCCTCGATCACATCATCGTCGCTGAGGACACCACCAGCTTCGCTGAGCGCGGCCTGTTCTAGCTTGCACAAAAATCCCCTGACCAGGGACGGCCAGGGGCTCTTGAAGGCTGAGCCCTTACGGCTCGAAGCGGGCGCCCAGCTCGCGGGCGATGTTTTCAAGCGAGGCCAGTGCGTTGGTGCGCTCCATGGTACCCGGAGCGCTGCGCGCCAGGTCGCCTGAGACTTCGCGGAACAGCGCGTGCAGCTCGTTCCTGCTTTTTATTGCCAGTTCGAAATGTGTGATGAGTTTCATATCGATCCTCCTTTTTGCTTGGAGGCCCGGACCATCCGGAGCCTTTCTTCGGCTCCGCACACCACAATCACCCCGAGGAGAAAGGCGCTTCGGGTGGTTTCGGTGTCTCGGTAAAGCAGGAAAGGAGGAGATCGAAGGTGAAAGCGAGATCGGACCTTAAGAACGGGCAAATGTCAGGTAAGTAAGCGCACGGGCGTCCGCAAGGCGCGGGGCCTTAGCCCGTATAATCGCAGGAGATTTCACTGGAGCGTGACGACATGGTTGACGAAATTGCCCCCATTGATGAAGAGCTGGCTGAGCTGCTTGAGGAGGACCGCGCTTTCTGGGAGCGACCGATCATGCAGGAGGCCAGGGCTGTTTCTGAGCGGGTGCATGAGTTGCTGGGCGGCGTGGCTAAGCAGTTCGATGGCACTTATGAGACCGAGCGTGTGCATCTTGAGCTGCCCAAAGCCCTTGTTTATCTGGCGACCTATCTCGGTGTGCGCGATGCCGAAGAAACTTCTGAGCCTTCCGCGCTCTGGCAATCCTTCCTGGAGGGGCAGGCGCCCGAAAAGATTACGCACCTGCGGGACTGGTACATCGAGGGGCTTTTGCGCCTGGAGTTAAACCACGCGCTGCATGACCTGGCCACAGGCGCGCACCATCTCCTTCATCCGGAGGAGAGGGAGAGAAACAAGCCCCCGGAAGAGGGGCGAGAGCAGGTTTGGCAGCGCCGCAAGGCGGCAGGTCTGTTGCGCCTTGCCTTAATGCGCATGACGGATGATGCCGATCCGCCGGATATGGACGAGATGGCGCGCAAAGCACGGACAGATGATGTGTACGCGTTGATGGACACAGCTTGTCAGCTTGCTGGGAAAAGGCTTAAAGAGGAAGTGGAGGCCCGAGATAACCCGCCACAGGATGATATTCCGTTCTGATCTTCGCCAGGTTCGCGAGAGGAGTACGCCGTCAGATAGTGGCCGTTCTGACAACGAAATGTTTCCCCAATGCGCTTACGACCTAAGATGTTCCGATAATGTGAGCAGCTGGCCGGCGTAACCGGTCAGCGTCTCCTGGCGGGCGATGCACTCGCGCCACTGCGACGGTATGCCGGAGATTCCGTAATAGGCTCCGGCGATCTGGCCATAGATCACTCCGGTCGTGTCGGCATCTTCCCCAAGATTTACCGCTAGCAGTGCTCCCTCCCGGAAATTCTTACTTCGATTAAAGCTCCAGAGTGCAGCCTCAAGCGACTGCACTACGTAACCGGTTCCACGGATCTCAGGTGGTTCCTTACTGCGAAACGAGCCTGCCGCCACCGCCCCGACTCCTGGAACAAGGGGATACTGTTCCCACATGTCTGGTACTGGGCAGTAATTCGGAGCCAACAACTCGTCCTTGCTTGCACCACTGATGGCACCGACGATTAACCCGGCGAAGTAGCGGCATGCGTCCACGGCCTCAGTTGCGCCGTGAGTGGTTTTCGATCTCTCGCCAGCGAACCATGTAGCCATTTCCGGATCTTGCGCATATACCAGCGGGACAGGTGCCAATCGCATTAAAGAGCCGTCTCCTGCGGACCTGGGATCGGTAGAGCCGGAAATTGCGTTGCCACTGTGCTCGAAGGCAGATAGGGCCTCGCGGACGGTGTTGCCAATGTCAAAGCAGTCTCCTGTGCTGCTGAGATGTCCTTCCCGCCACCAGCGGACATATCGCTGCATTTGGCCGCCGGTGTCAAACCCCTGACACTCGATAAGGCTCTCCGCAAGGCATAGGGCCATTGATGTGTCGTCAATCCACTGACCCGGTTCCAAGCCGAAAGGCCCACCTCCAACTATGTCCGAGATGGGAGCGAAGCTACCAGGTGGCGAAAACTCAACGGTGGTCCCTAGCGAGTCGCCGACAGCCAGACCAATCAGGGCGCCTTGGTATCTATGAAATAGTTCCATTTGTACCTCAGTACATTAGTAGCATGACGAAACCAGGAATGGCTTATCGCCTAGAAACGCCGTAGACAAGTAATTAGCACCTAGGTTGGCGTATTACAAATATCGCAGTACAAATAAGCTTTGTGTATATTTTATCGCGAGCAAAGCAGTGAGTAATGTAAAGAAAAATACAGTGCCTAGAAAAACTTTTGCTTGACCGGTCAAGGACTGGTTATTAGAAGTTTTTACGTTAAATAGCCGGGCTGAATATGATGTTAGGACCATTTACAAAGATTGAGTTAGGTTGCTGTTGACATAAGCGAAACATGTTTTAAGAGGATTTGCGGGAAATCATAGAAAGTCATAAAGTGAGTAAATTTTTTTCAAAAAGAAATACCGCGCTGTTTTTCTTTATTCTTATTGTTCCGATAGTTTGGGTCATGGCCGCAATTTGGTTAGAAACAAGACATCCCAACATATTAGGAGAGTCTAATTTTCAAATAGATTCCCTAATCATAAAATATATAGGCTTGTTTCTATATTTCACTTGGCCCAGTTTTCTTGGAATATTTTTTCTTAAGACTTTGCTCAAGTACAAGCTTGCTATCTTGCTTCTTTTTATTGTTCTGTGGGGGGCGGTGGTTTTCGTAACATTAATTTTTTCTGTTATTTTCATCGGGGGAGCTTATCCCTGATAGAACATGAGCACATTTGTTTCCAAGAAAAATGTAATCCTTGTTGGCATTTCCTCAATAACGCCTTTTATACTTCTGGCGTGGGAAGTAGACGCGCCTCCTGAAATGGCTTTGTTTAGAAATCTTATCCAATTAAATTATCACGTAAATTTTTATGAATACAATAGCCCGATGCGTGCTGTTATCTGGCTTTTATTTTGGTTCGGACCCAGCGCTGTGTTGCTATCTTTTACAGCGCTTAATTGGAAACAAAAAGTAATCCTGTTTGTTACATTTTTTCTGCTCTGTTTCCCCTTATTCATAATCGCTGTAATTTATGCAGGAATGTTAATGGGCGCGTATCTTTAAGTTACTAAAGAGCGAAGTCGCCTTTTCTTGTTCATACGCTTTTAATTTTTTGAAACCCTTTTTTTCTTGACCGGCTGGGGACTGCTTATTAAAAGTTTTTACGTTAAATTACTGCGCCCAGTGAGATTTTGCATGTTATCTCTTAGAAGAATAACTAGGTATTCCATGAAAGTTTTTATTTATATATTCGCTCTGCTGGTTATTGCAGGCGTAACCACTGCTGTTGCTATGAGTGGTAAAAATCCCTCTGGCACATGGCGTTATCGGGTAACGGTAGAGATTGAAACACCGGAAGGCATCAAGAGCGGAAGTGCCGTACGTGAGTTATCGGTAGGTACACCTTTGATTAATCTTCCGGATGCAGGGAATCCTGGCCGTATTAGGGGAGAAGCCGTGGTCATTGATTTGGGCGTGATAGGGAAAGTGTTTTCTCTATTGCCAAGTCAATCATAGGAGGACGGTCTTTATCAGGCTTTTCCTGTTAAGGGGGCAGCAACAAAAACAGGCATCGAATATTATAATAACTTGAAAATAGGGCATAAAGCGGAGTGGTCTAAGTACAAACCCAGATTTGTAATGTTCAAAAATATTTCCGATCCAGCATCCATCGTTTTATCGCGTAGTGGGGAAATATGGAATGATGATTTGGGAGAGATTACAGCAAATGATCATTTCGAAGAAGTTTTGGGGCAAGGCGTGCGCTTGAAAAGAATAAATGTTGAGGTAATTGATGAGCCTGTAAGTACTGGAATAAGCCAACTTATAACTTGGCTTCCAGACTACTATGACAAAAAGTTTGATGGCCGAAAAATTAATTCAATAAAAGCAAAAAATAGGTTAGTGAACAGCATGATCTCGGGAGCTTTTTCAACGGAGGTAAGGAAATGAGAGATGATTTATTCAAAGCTATTCTAGCAATGAAAAAATTAGAAAGCCAAGAACAAGAAACTGAATGTAATGACGACGATCCTGTCCGTGTTCTGAAATATTGCTTCATATTTGCCTTGGCCTATGCAGCATTGCTGGCAGTAATACAATTTCTGCCAATTGAGGGTGGGTCCGGAGTAAGTATTGGCGTATTACTTGGCGCGGTTACGGCGGCAGTAACAGTGTTTGTAAAAGACAATCAACCCCTATGGACTGAAAGTCCATAGTCTGGAGGACTAAAGTCCTCATCCGTGGACAAGCCACGGACTGAAAGTGAAGGGACTTAAAGTCCATAGTTTCAACTATGATGCGCTTTGCGCACTAAAGTTATTGAAGCAATGAAAGAGTTCCGAGTAAGGCAGAGCGCCGCCGGATGACTCAAGGCAGCTTGTTTTTTTCTTTTGTGGTTTCTTTTGTTGCTTCATACATCTTATTGTCTGTAAATGGCTTAGATCCTTTAGCGCTGCTAACAGAATGGGTTGATTTCGTTTCGCCCCCTCTTTTCGGTGCGGCGATAATATTTATGACATTAATATATTACCTTGTATTGGGCATTATGTTCTTTTTCTTGGGGAACATCATGTTTAAGCAACAGCAGAAATTATTAGCAAAATAACAGAAAAGATTAAGTTAATTACCTGTTCCGTAGATTGAAAAATTTAAATGAGGAAGAACAAATGGCTTTTAAAAACGATGTAAGAAACCGATCAGATATGAAGACTATTGATGGCAATCGAAATATAGAATTGATTCTTGATGGGGCGGGTCCGGGAGGAATGTACCGTTTTGAATTGCATTGGCATGATCAATTAATTCGATTTGAGGCAAGTCTTAAAACTGAGCGTGCTAAAGGAAGCGACACGCTATACGGAGGCGATAGTGATGATAGCCTTTGGGGAAATGACGGTGATGATGTTCTCTACGGTGGTCTTGGTGCAGATACTATCAAGGGGGGGTCCGGAATAGACACGTTTGTTTACAACTCCATGGCTGAGGCTGGTGATACTATTCAGGATTACCGTCCGTTTAGTGGCGAGGTTTTGGATATTGCGGATCTCTTGAGTGGCTATGATCCGCTTTCAGACCTGATTACAGATTTCGTGCAGATCACGGATAATGGTGTAGACAGTTATCTTGCTGTCGACAGTGATGGCGGTGCAGACAACTTTGTACAAGTTGCAGAGCTTCTGGGGATTACTGGTCTTAGCGATGAAGCAGCATTGGAAACAAGCGGCAGTCTGATTACAGCCTAAATCTCCGGTTCATAATCAATGTTTTCTTCCGGTCCGTCATTGTACGGGCCGGAACTGCTTTTGCGATCCGCACGGGAGTATTTTCCAGCCTCCTGGAACTTCCCGCTTAGTGTGTCCGGGGTGTGGCTGCGGCCCGCCTTTTCCTGATCCATCCCGATGATACGTGAGAGATCGCGGAGGAGGTTCTTGCGCTCTTCCTCATGTTTCTCACGTAAGGTATCGAACTGCCGCTGGAGAGCCTGACGTTGATCTATCTGGCGCTCAATTAGTTCCTCCTGTTCGCGGCGATCGCGCATCAGGGCCTGCCAGGCTTCATGCTCATTAGCCTTGCGGTACTTCCAGTACTTCCCCGTCAGCTTGTCCCAAACCCCCTTGAGCCCTTTGCGTAAGCGCTCCGCGCGCCGCCTTTCTTCTTCTGCCCAGCGTTTTTCCTGATAGGCTTTCTGCGCGGCCCGGTCCGTGCGGTGCGCACGGGTCATGGTGTGCTTCGTGGCAGGAACAGGCTTGAGTTCGCGCTTCTGGGTCTTGCGTAGCTCTTCCATGTAGCCCTTGAACAGGCCGTTGACCTGGTTTTCGATCCTTGCCTTGGTTTCTTTAATGGATGGGAGTGCTTTGGCTACACCCAAACGGGCCTTGAGGTCTTTGGCCTTGATGCCGAGTTGGCGGGACAGGGAATACACCTCGCCGTAGACATCGACAGCCACATAGCCGCGCCGGTCGCCCTTCGCTAAGAAGTAGCCGCGTTCTTTGAGCGCGTTCTCAAAGGCTTTTTTCGTATCCGAGATCGCCCAGCAATCCTGCAAGGATGCCTTGATGGCTTTGGGGCTTTGCTTGGTGCGCAAGGCTTGCTGCCATTCGGCCCGCGTGTAGTTGAGCGGGTTTTTCTCCCTGGAACTTACAAACCCCTTGGGCATCTTCCACCCATGCTCCAGGTAGAGATCCCGTGCGATCGCCATTAGCTTGCGCTTGGGATACGCGATGTTGATGGCCTTCATCTCCTCCACATTGATCCGGCTCCACACGCAGTGGGCATGACGGCGCCCTTCCTTTTCGTGGAAGACGAGCACGCGCGGCTGGCCCGTGAGACCCAGCCTCTCCTCGATGCGTGAGAGGGCGTCCTCGAAGACCTTCACAGGCACCTTCTCATTGGCTGGCGGGTTAAGCGAGAGCGCATACATGAACTGGACGCACTTCGTGCCCTTGGAAAGCGCATAGGCTTCGTTGAGTGCCCCGAGCACGTCGCCAGCGACAAATCCCTTAGATATCTCGTGGACGCTGACATGCTCGTTTTGCTCACCGTTCATGAGGTGTAGCGCCATCTGGCGTGCACCGCCGCGCTGTGAGCCCTTGAGGATCACCGCTCTTCTCCTTGGGGTTCCTCCTGGATCTGGTCTTTGAGCCCCATCGCCTCGATGAGCATGGCGCGCATGTTCTGCACGGCCCTGGTGGCTTCAACCAGTTCCTTGTGCACATCCGGCGTCAAAGGGAGCGAGCCGGAGTTCGCGGCCTTTGCAAGCTGGTTGATGTTCTGTGAGATCCTGGACTTGCCGAGCAGCCCTAAGAGCTTGGCCAAGAGCTGGCGGTCCTTTATGGGCTGCGGGCCACGCCTGCGGGGCCGGGCAGATCCTCGAAAGATCACGTCCTTGATATACTGCCCCCAGGGCTGATCTTCAGCGAGGCGGGCAAGCTGCTCGCGCTCCGCGACACTGAGGCGCAGCGAGAACGGGGCAGGGTAGTTGGCTCGCGTCTTGGCCTTCTTGTCCGGGGTCTGGTCCTCTGGTTTGAGGTCGTCATCGCGCTCATCCATGGCGGCGCCCTCCTTGTAAAGAGAGGGGATCAGATGACTTAAGTCACTGATTATCTTGTGCCGTTATGCCTTTTGCGGTAATGAGTAGATCAAGTTGGTTGCGTGCCCGCGCTTTAGCTTACCCGCGCTTTCCTGAGGTTCGACCGGCCGGCTTGGTTGCCTTCCCGCCCAGCGCCGGCAAGCCGGCGCCTACCGGTCATGGCGAACCACCGCCGGTGCGGCTGACGACCCGAAGCTGGCAGCAACCTGTTAATCGCCAACAAATTTATACGCGCTCGCCCTGAACCCGGAGGTTAGGGTTCACCCCATGTTAAATGTCAACACACCCTAGTACCTCATTTCTCTCGATATTGCAGGTAGAGTCGCTTGAGCTTGATGCGAACATCCCCTATGCATTCGCAATATCGACCGAAACTATGTACTAGTTTGGCGTCGACTCAGGGGTTTTGTCCTGAAACTCGCACAGGTCCCGGATGAGGCAGGTCTGACACTTGGGACGGCGGGCGGTGCACAGGTAGCGGCCATGGAGGATCAACCAATGGTGGGCGTCCTTCAGGAACGGGCGGGGCACGCAGCGCAGCAGTTTCCGCTCCACCTCCAGGGGCGTTTTGCCGGGGGCGATGCGGGTGCGGTTACAGACCCGGAAGATGTGGGTGTCCACCGCTATCGTGGGCTGTCCAAAGGCGGTATTGAGCACCACGTTGGCGGTCTTGCGGCCGACGCCGGGCAGCCTCTCCAGAGACTTGCAGTCCGCGGGGACCTGGCCCTGATGGTCTTCGAGCAGGATAGCACAGGTCTTGATGATATTTCCGGCCTTGCTGTTGAACAGCCCGATGGTTCGGATGTGGTGCTTGAGACCCTCCTCCCCCAGGGCGAGGATGGCCTGCGGGGTGTTGGCCAATGGGAAGAGCTCGGCGGTGACCCGGTTCACCATCTTGTCGGTAGCCTGAGCGGAGAGGATAACCGCCACCAGGAGCTCGAATGGCGTGGAATACCCGAGCTCAGTGGTCGGTGCCGGGTTGGCGGCTTGTAGGCGCTCGAAGATGGTACATCTTGTTTCCTGGTTCATAGGGTCGCTATTCGTAGAGCCGCTGAGGATAAAGGCGGCGAGTGACTGCGCCATTGAGAAGCTATCCGGTTAAAGGCAATTCTGAGATTATTCGGCGTTGTTTGGGGGAAAAGATAAAGATCCCTCCTGCGTCGGGACGAGTTTGAAAGATCCCTCCTGTTCTCCCTTCAATCGAGCTTGGCCCGCAGCGGTGATGATTGCTATCATACCATCATTTTTGAGTCAATGGCGGCATGCACAATGCTTCGAATGCAGGTTCAACTCAGCGAGCAGCAACTTGAAGTGCTGCGTGGGCGGGCGGCCCGTGGGCACGCATCGGTGTCCGAACTGGTTCGCCGCGCCGTGGACGCCTGGATTGCGGGCCAGCCGGAGACCGGCCCTTCGGAGCGCCGCCAACGTGCGATTGATGCCGCGGGTAGGTTTTCCTCCGGCAAGCAGGATGTCGCCGAGCGGCACGACGCCTATCTCACAAACGCCTTTAGCCAGTGATTTTTATCGACACATCGGCGTTCTACGCAATCCTAGATCGCGATGACCGGGCACACGCCGCGGCACGAGCGGTTTGGATAAGCCTGCTGTCACCCGCAAGCACGGCGTCCCTGATCACCAGCAACTATGTGCTGGTAGAGTCGTTCGCGCTGATCCAGGCGCGGCTCGGTATCGATGCGGTCCGTGAGTTCAACGACGCCATGCTACCCGTCATCGTGTCTCATTGGGTCACTGAGCAGGATCACACTGCGGCCGTTGACGCCGTACTGACTTCCGGCCGCCGTGGCCTGAGCCTGGTCGATTGCAGCAGTTTTCGAATCATGCGCCGGCTCGGTATTCAGCGCGCCTTTGCCATCGACCGGCACTTTCGGGAGCAAGGCTTCGACCTCTTGCCTGACATCGCACGTAAAACGGCTCCCGTCTGACTTGTCTGTGATTGTTCGGACATCCCCTCCGACATCCTACCCGCCTTTGTTGCCTATGCTACCAGCTGCCGACTATCCGGTTGCATAGGAAAATACCCGCTGTATCAGGTAGTTGACCACCGCATTCGCGATTGGCACAGGGCTTGCGAACTATCGAGGGTGAACGCGCTTTTGTTCCACCCGCTGTGAGCAGCGAGTCAATCGGGAGATCCCACCATGGCATTGCGTCAATGCGCCATCTACGGCAAAGGCGGAATCGGTAAGTCGACGACCACCCACAACCTGGTCGCGGGCCTGGCCGAGATCGGTCAGAAGGTCATGATCGTCGGTTGCGACCCCAAGGCCGACGCCACCCGCCCGATCCTGCACTCCAAGGCCCAGGAGACCATCATGCACCTGGCCGCCGAGTCGGGTTCGTTCGAAGACCTGGAGGTCAAGGACGTGTTGCGAGTGGGCTATTCCGGCATCAAGTGCGTCGAGTCCGGTGGTCCCGAGCCCGGCGTCGGCTGCGCCGGCCGCGGTGTTATCATTTCCTCGAGAAGTGTCGGCGGTCTGCGTCCGCGGCATGTCGTCGGCGCCTATGAAGACCTGGGGATGGAGGTGGTCGGCACGGGCTATGAGTTTGCCCACAACGACGACTACGACCGCACCATCAAGGAGCTGGGTGACGCGACCCTGCTCTACGACGACCTCAC
>Ga0209458_1000477_pt1 | contig 13883 bp, 19 predicted proteins | sample WorMetLIZAISLAND_FD_187411 | JGI IMG/M metagenome (GOLD analysis project Ga0209458, IMG submission 187411) | Marine gutless worms symbiont microbial communities from Max Planck institute for Marine Microbiology, Germany - Inanidrilus manae... ...
CGTTGAGCAGCTCGCCAACAACTTCGCATCTGCAGTGCTCATGCCTACTGGTACGATCAAACAATTTGGTGATTGGGCAAGCCTCGGAGAGGCCGAACTCATCGCTAAGCTGAACTCGGTGGCCAACAATCTACAGATGACCTCCTCGGCACTAAAATGGCGGCTGGTTACTCTCGATCAGCTCAAGCCTGCAAAAGCACGCGCAATTCCTGAAGCGGCGCTACGAAACAACGGACAGGATACGGCTGAAAACATTCCACCTACCCGTTTCTCGAAACCCTTTATGGAGATGATCTGTCTTGCCATCGACGAAGGCCGCGTTTCGATACGACGTGCTGCAAGCCTGCTTGATCTAACTATCGAAGACATCGCAGACTTTTTCATCTACACTCGATATAGCAGAAATACGATTAATCAAGATGGGAAAACAATTGGAAACCAAAGACATGATCCCTACCAGGATGCTTAGATCATAGAGGATCATCAACCCTAGCGGGAACTTGCCCAACATCCATCTAAACGGGGGAATTTAAAGTGATAAGTCGATTCAAATCAAAAGTGGCACTGATTACCGGTGGAAATTCAGGTATCGGACAAGCCACTGCCTTGGCATTTTCCAGAGAAGGTGCCAAAGTGGTGTTAGCTGCGCGCCGTATTCCCGAGAGTGAAGAGACCGTAGCGATGATCCGGAAACAAGGCGGCGAGGCCCATTTTGTACCAACGGATGTTTCCAAAGCAATCGAAGCGAAGGCCATGGTCGCTGCCTGCATCACAGAATATGGTAGGCTGGACTATGCGGTAAACAATGCAGGTATTGGAGGAACACCTGCCATCCCGGCAGCGGAATATGAAGAATCGGTTTGGGATGAGGTTATGAATATAAACCTCAAAGGAGTATGGCTATGTATGAAATATGAAATTCCAGAAATACTTAAGCATGGGAAAGGTGCCATTGTGAATATGTCATCCGTAGCCGGCTTGAAAGGGGGTCCAGAAAGAATAGGAGTAGCTTATTACGCTAGTAAGCACGGCGTGATCGGGCTGACCAAGGCAACCGCGAACGAGTATGCGAAACAAGGCCTTCGTATCAACGTAGTTTGCCCAGGTGTGATCGAGACACCGATGGTGGAACCAGTGCTTTCTCAGAATGAAAAGCTCACTGCGAAAATGACAGACCTACACCCGATGGGACGGTTTGGTCGACCGGAAGAGGTTGCTACCGCGACTTTGTGGCTATGCTCCGAGGGGGCATCTTTTATTACCGGACATGCTCATGTGGTGGATGGTGGAATGTTGATTAGAAGCGCCTGAGCGCCTCTAGAAGACTCCTTGAGAGCTTGGGGAATAGAACAAGGGGTAGCAAGAAGATGCTTCCTGGCCTCTTAGAAAGCCGCGTAGCCGGAAAGCTCTGGTTTAGCCGATCGTCTTACTGTGGACATCCTTTCTACGTACAGCTTGTCTGTTTCGCATGGGTTGTTAATAAAGCCCCCGGCTTTTCCGGGGGATTGTTACTTTGTACGACGAAACCATCTCTTTCCCCACTAGCTCATCTTCGTTTGATTATTAAAAATCAAAAAGCTAGGGTATCATCCCCCCCTTTGTTCCACCTTTAGAGTAGGAACACTATTTTTTCATTGCTTCAATAACTTTAGTGTGCGAAGCGCATCATAGTTGAAACTATGGACTTCAAGTCCCTTCACTTTCAGTCCGTGGCTTGTCCACGGGTGAGGACTTTAGTCCTCCAGACTATGGACTTTCAGTCCATAGTAGTTGATTTTCCCCTTCCTTTTCTGCAATAGGAAGGCCACCTTCTGTGATCTCCGAGGCATAGCTTCGCCTATTGTTGCCCCATGCGGAATTCGGTCGCCTCGATAGGATCGGGGTCATCCACAGGGAAATGCCGGTCCTCATAGGCCTCAACGAGGGTTGCGAGCGCGTCAAACTCGTCATCCTCGGCCGGTAATCGCTCCCTATCCATGAGCGCATCAATGCGGGCAAGAGCGCTGGCGTAGTCCTGCTCGGTACGGATTGGTCTCACACGAGACGCACTCATAGCAGGGAATCGGGATACCTCGCAAGCGATTGTGGAATTGGCACGGATGGAAGAATACCAAAAAGGATTGATGCTGGGCGAGCCCGCCATTCCGTTTCCAGCGCCGCACGTCGATGGATCGGTAATCGTCAGTAGAGTTTTTCACGCCCCAGTACCAGCGCCATCCGCTCCCCATGCTGCCCATGGGGCATGACCGTCCTAACGGTGTTTCTAGCCTTTTTCCCGGTAATCCTTATGGGATACTTATAACTTCACACTGGTCTTAAACGGCCAGTGTGGGCTTCTGGCAGCACTGTTTGCGTTGCCTCCTGGCTTTCCTCTGCTTTGAGGGCTGCTTAGCCGGGTGAACGGCTCCCACTTGGTGCTTCTTCCATTGCGCCCTGGCGGCTTCTGTTTTTGGTGGATAACTGTTACTGTCTCGTCTACAGGAACAACTGGAGTCACTAAGCTGGGGTGTTCACCAGTTTAAGGGAGGGAAGATGGAGCCTTTGGCGCTCACACCTGAGAACATCGCGGCCTTCGCGCTGACCAGTGAGAAGGTGGCTTACACCCATTCCGTGCTGGCGCAGTGCTTTTTGCCCTTGAGGGGACCGCCAAAAGGAACCACCAGTTACGAGGTTAAGCACGGGAACGCCAGCCTTGCCATTGACGCCAGGCGGCTTCTCAAACCCCAACACGGGCGAGCTTGAGCGGCAGGAGGTCCCTTCCGGTCCCGCTGCACGTCTCGCTATCGGTCACATCCAGACTTACGTCAAGCGCGCGTCTTCTCTGGATGAGGCTTGCCGTGTTCTTATGGGGGATTCTATGCGTGAGTTTTTTGAGCAGTACGGCAAGAAATGGGGTGGCAGAAATGGCCGCGAGATTACCCGCCAAGTCCGCAACACTGCGGCCATACATATGACCATTGGCATCTGGGGCGAGGGCCGGGCCAAGTAGGTCAACATTCCAGCCTTCGCTCAGGAGATTGAGTCTTGGCTGGAGAAGGACCACCGGCAGCGCACCCTCTGGCAGCCGGAGATGGTTCTTAATCCCGAGTACGCCCGTCTTATCCGTAGCCGTGCCGTGCCTTACAACATGGCGGCCATGGTTTCCCTGTACACCAGCGCCCGCGCCATGGACATTTACCTCTGGCTGACCTACATACGCAAATTCTTTAGGCGTTCTTACATCCGTGTTTATAATCTCGATCGGAAGCTGGCTGAAGCGGCACAGAATCTCGTTTGGAACCAAGGGATAAAACCAAAGGACGCTATCCGTGTTGCAACAGCCATTCACCTGAAAGCTGATGTGCTGGAAACATTTGATCAAGATCTGATAGGTAAGAGCGGTATGGATTGGCAATCCGCTATAGAGGGCCCCTAGCTACATATATTGATCATCTAAATGGTGAGTATGAGTTCTTACCGTGCACAGCATAGGACCAATACGCCTGACCTGCATCCGTATCGGTTTTGGTCATATCGCCAAAATTCATGAAGAAAAATTCCACCTCCTCGGTGTAAAGACCATTGGTTTTATTGAGCCCTCGCAGGAAAAACAATCACGGATAGCGGATCTGGATTATTCTGTTTTGCAGGATTATCGTCAGGCCTCCCGTCTCGAACCGGATTTCTGGGACGTATGTAGCTCTACATCGACCCATGTACAGGTCCTTGGCGATATCATTCGAGAGAATCCGAGTGCCAATATCCTGGTCGAGAAACCCATCTGCACCCTGTCACAGGTGGAAAGCCTGAGAAAGCTTTTGCGAGATTTCCACGGCAAAATCACCGTCAATGAGAATTATTGCGCGTCGGAAGTGACTAATGTCGTAAGAAAGCGAGTTAGGAGAATGAACCTGACACCTTCCCGCGTCATTTCCGAAATGACGAAAAACCGTACGCGGGATATTGTCAATGGGAGGTTTTTGGACGAGGAGCACTATGCCTTCGGTTACGAAGGTTCGCACATGATCGTGAATATATTGGAACTCGGCAGTGGTTTTCTACCCCTAGGCCCATCTTGTCGGTCCTACGATGACATGTACATCGAAAGACCCGACATGCCTTACCCCGTGGTCCTTGCCAAGCAGGGTGTCTCGGAAAAACGTTATATCGCTGAAAATGGTGCACAGGTAATTCTGTATACAGCGATGGACGGGAACATCGGTTATTATTACCCTGGTCCCCATACCCATGGATATATACCGGAGGATGATGCCCGGACCCGCTATCGTATCTTGTCTGTGGAAGATGAAACGCGGGACATTGCCGTTATTGGTTTTTATGAACCGCTCCCCGACACCGCGAGGAACCTGGGCAAGGTCGTTATTTTGAGAAAACGCAGGATAGAAAGAGAAATAGGTATGATAGTGGATGACACCATGTATCGAGCGTTGCAGCGGGCATTGGATTTTTTCCGAGGTAAGGGGATAAATCCCTATTCTGTGGATCAGGCGATCCGTAACCTGGAATTCCTGAAATTATGGGAAAACCCACCGGTATGAAAGGCATGAAAATTATCAATATCGACAGAGTCGAACAGATAAGAGGGCATTGCGGTGCGATTCGGCTAATGACCGAAGACAGCCTGGCCCGGTTTGTTCATCTGGTGGTGGATGACGCGGAACGGCACTATCACAAAAAAGCCACCGAATATTACTACGTTCTCGGTGGAAAGGGGCAAATCTATCTTGATGGGGAAGTCTACGATATCCGGGCGGGAGACTTGGTTACGATACCCCCGGGTACGGCCCATAATGCCATTGAGCAGGATGAACCCATGGAGATCATGGTGGTGGAAGTCCCTTCCACCAAAGACGATGTGTATAAAGTCGGGAAATAGCCCATACGGGTAATCGTTTACTTCACCGAACAACTATCGTTCAATTGCAACCGTGGCAATGGCAACAGGATTCATAGTTGTTTTTACTAGCCATTCCTATGCAGGTACCGGTGTACATACGTTTAGCATGGTGCTTATTGCAATCGCTCTCGTACTGTTCGGGCGTGCCTCGAGACTTCGCAACGAATATTATTTCGGAATAAGTTCCAAGGGCTGGAGCGGAATGCCAACGGATAATGATTTCGATGAGGTTTTCAAGAGGGTCGAGAAGAGCATGAACGCTGGTTCATCTGCCAAGGAGGCTGAACGTGATGCTGAACTGGTGGAGTTGCGACGTGAGATGAAGGAATTACGATCTCAGTTGAAAGCGGATAGCCAAGCCGGTCGGGGCGATAAGCCAGCGTCGGAAACGATAACACACCTAATTAGACCGGGTAGTTTACCGATAGTTCTCCGTTATTTAAATCGCACAAAATTGTGGATAACTCGTCAGATAAAAACTAACAAACCCAGTCACCACGCAGCTTACATAGAAATTACACATACAAAAAGACCTGTGGATAAACCAAGAACAACTACGTAGCCTGAAAGATTCATGGACTTAGTCTTCAAGACGAAGACACACAAAAATCAACAGATTCCAAAACCAACCCCAAACTCCCTCTACTCCGACCTAAAGCATACGCGCGTGCTCATTCCGTCAACGGCTTCGTCGTCCCTGACTACGCCGTCCTCCAGTCACTACGCTCCTTGCGGCCCCTGCGGGGTGACTTCCGTTCCGCCCGCTCAGTAAATCTGAAAGGGTCGGCTCCGAGGGAATGTCGCTTGTCTCACCAAGGGAATGCAGGAAAGGAAGCGCCGGTGATCGCATGTGGATAGCTTTCCCAGCTCACAGGTTTTTGTGAGTAATTGCCGGACCGCAAAGCTCGGAGCAGAAGCTAGAGCAAAGGGGCCTAATACCAGCTAACGGGCACGAAACCAGGAGAACGGACAGAACCGATGCGTAGAAGCCGCCTGAGAGGCGCTGAGGGCCTCTCTCAGGCGATTGCGGAATTGAGGTCAAAATAGGGTCCGTAAGTAAAACACCGCTACGGGCCGCTACGGGCCTCTCAGACCCTCACCAAAAGGTAGCGTTCATCGATGAAAGACAAACTAGGTCATGATCAATGAAAACCACCTGAACAAAACAGGCCATGCTGCTACTGGCTTCGGCTTCACTAGCACTGTTCCAAACCGCCAAGGCAGCGGATTACGTCCGGGTGATCGACGGAGACACGCTGGAAATCAACAGTGAGAAAATCCGGCTGTGGGGCATCGACGCCCCGGAGCGGCAGCAACGCTGCACCGAAAACGGCCAGGCGTATGCCTGTGGGAACAAAGCGCGTGAAGCACTCACGCAGTTGATTTAAGACCTTGGGGATGTAGTCTGCACGGAAGTCGGCCAGGACCGCTACCAGCGTACAGTCGCTCGTTGCTCCGCCGGAGACCAAGACCTCGGCGCACTTCTGGTGCGATCTGGTTGGGCCTTGGATTACCGGCGCTACAGCAATGGCCACTACGCCACAAAGAGCAAAACCAAGCGAAGGCCAGCGGAGACGGACTCTGGAACGGCGAGTTTAAACCACCTTGGAAATAGCGATCCAACAACCGGAGGAATTGAGACCCTCTGAAACCCTCAGAAGCCCTCTCAGGCGATCAACGGATCAGAACTACAATCCCCTAGGGATGGGGAAGGAACCGCTCTACGCGGCTTTGCGGCGACAGTAGAGCACTGCCCCGAGGAAAGTCGAACTGGAGCGTAGCGGAAATGTCAGCCACAAGCCCCAGACCATGAGCAAGTGGTTCCGGGGCTTACACAAATCCCCTATGGCAGATAGTAAATGTGAGAAATGTGATGGCTGACATCTTTAATGTAAACGAGCTCAACACCGAAATCAACCAGACGAATCTTTCATACCAACACATCATATTCTGCCAACTATCGCTGCCATACAAAAATCCCGGCAACGAAACCCGCGAGTGGACAGCTCAGCAGGGGAATATCCGCTTGCTCCTCAAAGCTGGCAAAGCCCTGCACCCGCAGACCAAGACCTTCAAGCCTTTGGGCCTTCCATATGGCCCGAAATCCCGCTTGATCTTGGCTCACATCAATACGCAGGCGATTATAAAACAAACGCCTGTATTGGCATGTTGGAAGCAGCTTGACCGCTTTCGTGAAGCGGCTAGGAATGAATTCAGGGGGACGCACCATCCGTGCCGTGAAGGATCAGCTGGCGCGCCTGGCCGCCGCCGATCTTCGCCTGGAAATCATCAAGGACCAGGAGCACACAGAAACCATCAAGACAACCATCGTCTCCGGCTCGAACTCTGGTTCCAGAAGGACCTGAAAAACCGGGTGCTCTGGCCACGAGAAGTCACGCTCAGCCAGGAATACTTCGAGAGCCTGCAACGGCACGCCGTGCCCCTCGCGGAAGATGCTCTAGGCAAACTGGCGGACAGTGCCCTAGCGCTCGATATCTACGCCTGGCTCGCACAGCGTTTGCGCCGCGTGCCGCCCCGTGAAAGGCATCTCGTCCCCTGGAAAGCCCTGCACCGGCAATTCGGAGGGGCGGCCTATAGAAGGCCAAGGACTTTTAAAGAGAACTTCAAAAAACAGCGCAAAGAGCCCTAGATGCCTACCCAGATGCCAGAGTCGAAGAAACCAAAGAAGGGCTTCTACTCCGCCGCAGCAAGCCGCCGATCCCAGCAAAACCGCGTAGTACCTTCAGCACATGAAGTAAATCTGCTCCGGGCTTTGCGGTCCGGCAAGCGCAAGGATGCGCGCGCAGACATGGATGTCGAAGTGTATAGGGACGCACGGATGCGGGATCTGGGTGCCACCGATCTTGCCGTTCGCTCCAACTCCTCCTCGCGGCCTCCTGGCTAGGAGTCCTTCTCCGCTTGATTGCGCGCCTGAAGACTAGTCGGAGGTGTCAGGCAGCTCTGTGCCAGCTCTTCGCCACTCCCAACTCCACCAAAACCTGCTTGAAACTATCCACAAGCTTGGGTTGCGGGCGATTGGTAGCAAAATAGCGGCCTTAGAAGGCCGCTCCGTGGCTCCTGGGGGTAAAGTAATTTTGATCGTGATCACCGATCACCGCCGCATCAGGCATACAGTGTAGCGGTCATCCCATAGCATCGAGTAGGACGCGAGCTGTCCCGGACCTTGCGGAAATGCCGCCATCAAATCGCGATAGGTTCCATTATCACGATCTTCCAGCACGAAGCGATCAAGAATGACAAATCGGTCCGGCAACGGTGCGCCGGGAGTTGTCATGCGCAGAATCCGCATTCTGATCACCCGTTTCCGTCGCGGTCCTTCGAAAACCAGGTTGAGACCGTCGCGATCATGTGGAGAGCGTTCGCGTTGCGCCGGTTCACTTTCCAATATCCAGCTTTTAAGCTCCGGGAACCGGACCAGCAGTAACCTGCCATTCAGCCGCGCCACAAATCCAGTTCCGTCCTTAGAAATCCGGATAAACCAGGCGTCCTCTCCGTAACCGTAAGACAGGCACGCTCGGCCATGCCGAGCCTCATACTCTCCGTCATACGCAAATGGTTCTTGAGGTGCCCTCGCGCTGAAAGCAAACCAAACGGCCGTCCCACCCACGATTACTAAAAGTCCAATTAGGATTTTCATCCCGGCATTTCAGATTGTGAGCACGCGCGTACACTTTTGGGTCGGATCAGAGGAAGTGCTCGGGTTGCTCGAGGTCGGGGTTCGAGGATGGTGCTGGGAGCTTCTGAAAGGCTCTCTGGGCGCTTTCCAGGCTATAGGTTCACCCTGCGAACGGCCTTGGAGGGCCGCTCCGTGGACCCTGGGGCCCTCCTGGAGGCCCTTGAGGCCCTTCCGGAAACGGAAACCGCGCGGATGAGCCTGAATGATCCTTATGGAAAAACCTGATAGTCGGTGAAGTTATCCACGGGCACTTTGGTGGAGAACCCTATAGGGATCCTATACATTACCGATATGAAAAAACCCCAACCTGTGGAAAACTCACCCGCAACCTCCACCAGCGGCCTTAGAAAGCCGCTGTTTTACTGCCACTTTTACCGCCAATCACCCGTAAATCGAGCCTGTGGATAGTTTCGAGCAGGTTTTGGTGGAGTTGGAAGTGGCGAAGAGTTGGCACAGAGTTGCCTGACACCTCCACTAGTCTTCAGGCGCGAATTGCCAATCGAGGGATCCTCTACCCGATCACCCGCGACCGGACTGGCGAACGAGCCATACGGTCCCGGACCAACAAACGCTGTCTACCGTCCATGGCGGAAGAAACCGATAAGCCGATGCTCGGCATCCTGCCTCACACTGCTTCGCAGTCCCGCTAGCCTGCTCGATGACTTCATCGACCAGACGCTAGCTCCCAGATTACCCCCAGGGTCCACGTAGGGGCCTTCTAAGGCCGTTCGTAGGGTCAACCCCTTACCCCGATCCTGGAAAGCTCCCAGAGAGCCTTTCAGAGAGCCGTTCTGAAGCTCCCAGCCGCACCACGACCCCCGACCTCGAGCACGAGCACCCCGAGCAACCGCCCCGGCGCCGCCCGGCTCTAGTCTGCGATTTTTCGCAAACTGAAATTCTTTGCCCGGCGCTTCCCTCCCTGCATTCGCCGCAGCCACTGGACATCGAGAGGAGCGCCGGACATTGAGAGCAGACTCCCTCTGATCCGACCAGAAGGATACGCGCGTGCTCACTCCGTCAACGGCTACGCCGTCCTCCAGTCGCTACGCTCCTTACGGCCCCTACGGGGTGACCGGGGTGACTTCCGTTACGCTCGCTCGTAATTCTGAAAGGGGCGGCTCGAAAGGGTCGGTTCCGAGGGAATGTCGCTTGTCCCACCAAGGAAATGCAGGAAGGGCAGCGGCGCCGGGGCGGTTGCTCGGGGTGCTAAACGCTGTCTACCGTCCATGGCGGAAGAAACCGATAAGCCGATGCTCGGCATCCTGCCTCACACTGCTTCGCAGTCCCGCCAGCCTGCTCGATGAAGTCATTGAGCAGACGCTAGCCCTCCGATTCACCCCCAGGAGCCACGTAGCGGCCATCTAAGGTCGCTCGTAGGGTGAACCCAACCCCCCTCCTGGCTCCCAGAGAGGCTCTCTGAGGCTCCCAGGAAGCTCCCAGCACCACCTCAAACCCCGACATCGCCCCGACATCAAGCAACCCGAGCAACCGCCCCGGCGGCGCTTCCCTTCCTATTCGCCGCAGCCACCGGACATCGAGAGCAGACTCCCTCTGATCCGACCCAAAAGTGTACGCGCGTGCTCACTCCGTCAACGGCTCCGCCTTTAGCAATGCATATTAGATTTCACTTATTTGGCACCTTATGACAGCTATGTGCTTACTGGGCCGTATTGCCGTTCTCCTTGGCGATGAACCACCATTTGACTTTCTCTATTTTGTCGTCGGCGTAAATGCCCAACCTTATTTGTGCATTGGTGTCGCCCTGCTCGGCAGGCGCGTTCATACCTTTCTAAGACCTCTTTTAAAACATCTGCGCTCTGGGCTATACCACCCAGCAGCAACATAAGCGCGACAACGACCGGCGCGAGTTATCCAGTTTGAAAAGTATGAGTTAGCCACGCTCCACGGCAGGAGGAGGTTGCAAATCAAGGAGGCGCAGCAGATTTACAAGTATCTCTTCATTCCTATCGAGGAAATCCTGAACCGCTTCGTAAGCGAGTTCAAACTACGTGAACATCATGAAAATTAAATATTCAATTATTCTATTTTTACCTATTGTTTGTAGTTGTGAACCATTAACTAATGATGCATATGTTCCGATATCATTATCGTTTAGTGATGGCGGCTCCGGTGAATGTGAACTAGAAAATAAACGCTATTCAGAAATAGCATATATTCCAAACACTCCTATGGTAAGGCGTTCAGATGATGGTTTAAGATTTAAGTGTAAAACCAAGAATGGAGGAAAAGCATATGAGGTAATTCCAAGTACAATAGGCGCAAAAATTTTAGCAAGCGCGGTTTTCTTAGATTTTGGGATTACCGATGCAATTACAGATAAGCACAGAGAATACCCTGCTAGCTATGTAATCCCAGTTCGTTAGGCTCTGAAAAAGCATACATAATGAAACGAAGTTGGCACTTTTCCACCAGCCATTGTCTGACCTTCCAAAGGACAGTAAGGTTGTGGAGCCGCACGCCTGGCCGCTGTGTAAGTGACAGCCATATATCAAGACTTTTCTAGCAAACGGTCACCAGCACTAACCTGTGTAAAATCAGCAGGAGCAACCGGCCAATCCCCAGCCTTTCCTGAAAGGACCGAGCGGAAGATGGTCCAACAGACAAGGTCTACAGGGGAAAATCTCAGCCTATTACAGCCTAGAGCTAAAGCTGAATTCTGTGCAGCGTTAACCTGAGCTACGTAGATATGACTGACGTTCAGAAAATCCTTTCATCTGGAGCTCAGGAAACGATTTTTTCCGCGGGCATCAGTCGACTCTAAATCATTGATTATCCAGACATGCAGTTGACGAAAATCTGGTTCTTCAAAGTGCCCTGTAAGCAAGTAGTTATTTGCGGCTGTGCAGCGTTTGCTGATGACGATCGCAGCGCCTTTTGCCTTGCTCAGAAGTTGTCGATCGCCCTGGCGATTTCCCTGGCTCCCTCTCCATAGAGCATGGTGATATGGTTGCCTGGGACAGCCACATACTTACATGCCTTCATCGTATCGACTGTCTCTCTGGCCAGTGCTTCAGGTAGGATCAGCGCTCCCTTACCACAGTTCTCCAGGGCATGGATGAGGATTGCTGGTTGTGTGATTCGGCCTGCATACTCCAGCCGATCGGTGCGGCCTCTGATCGCTTCCTGGAGGGCCTCGGTAATATGCTCCGGCGATGAGTTCGTCGTGTAGCTTCCGCCGTCCGTTTTCTTTACCACATCTGCTCGATAGTAACTCTCCATCTCTGGAAGCCATTTACCCTTCAGACAAGGGGAGTGTTTTATCTCTTCCAGATAATCGGAAAAGGACGGCCATCTCTTACTCAAACGTCTTATGGCGGGTCTGACCATCGTAGCAACATCATGATGCATCCTGGCCGCCGCGTCGATCATGACGATCTTTTCGACGCGATTAGGGTAATGGAAGGCCAAATAGATGCTTAACAATCCCCCGAAGGAGTGACCCCCGATGACGGCACTTTCCATACCGAGCCGATCCAGCATACCGATGATATCGGCCGCATGGTCTTGCATGGTATATCCGTGTGTCGGCTTATCACTAAGTCCATGTCCACGTAAATCTACGGCCAAAACCTCTCGTCGGACACCCGCTTTCAGTATTGCATCGAAGGAATGTGCGTTGGCGGTAAGGCCGTGCATGAGGATCAGGGGAGGCTCCACCCCATGATGATGAAGATAGTGCAGCCTGATGCCGTTAGCCTCTAGAAACTTGTCCGTTGCCTTCTTGCCTGGTTTCAGATGCATATTGTTCATCGCTTCTCTTCCAGATACTGTCTTTTGATTTCTCGTTTGAGCGTTATTCCTCGTGAAATCCTCCATGATTGGGCCGACTGTGTGAGCAGGGAACAGCTCGAAACTGTGGCGCCCCTCAGCCAGAACGCCTGACCCGCACAGAAGCTCCCTTGGAGGTTAGGGCTTGGCAAGGAGCCAATCCAGGTCTTCGGGATTGATTCCAACGATGAGTTCTTCAGCTTCCTCGGGCTCGAAGTCTTCAGGATTGAATTCGATCTCGTTGATATCAAGATCCTCATCGGAAAGGTCGGACCAATCCACGTCTTCATCATCTCTCACGCTAGCCTCTTTGAGAAGGGTGAACAGGCGCACGGTCGCCGGTGTAACCCATTCCCTTCCGGACCTTCCGGGCATTGAAGGCTGACCTTCCCTTCCTGTTTGCGCAGGACTTCCCAGACATCTGATATGGACGAGGAGGTGTGCTCTCCCTGGCTACCTCCCGCTATTGTGGAGCCTAGCCGTCCTGACGGCGTTTCTAGCCCTTTCACCGATAACCCCTAGATATCGTTTATACGCCACATACTGGTCTTACACGGCAAGTGCGGGCTTCTAGCTTTCGCGCGTGCTCACTCCGTCAACGGCTTCGTCGTCCCTGACTACGCCGTCCTCCAGTCGCTACGCTCCTTGCGGCCCCTGCGGGGTGAATTCCGTTCCGCCCGCTCAGTATAAATCTGAAAGGGTCGGCTCCGAGGGAATGTTGCGATGACCGATACCGACCGGGACACCCTGATGCGGATGGTGGCTTTCGAGCATGTCCGAAGGCTGGGCGAGGTACGACCATCTGACCGCCGAAGAACTGAAACCGGGTTTCGATTTCGAGGGCGAGCGCATCCGAACCGGTTCGCGAGCTGGCCATTTTTTCGGAACGCCTCGGCATCTCCGTTTCGCTCCTGCAGTTTGAGGAGCACTCCCACCTGGCCGAGATCGGTGACGAGGAACCGTAGGATACCTATGACCATTTAGCCCTATAGGATCGAACCCAAACACTTCCCACAATGTGACCATCGCGAGAAAATATTGCATGAGGCATTCTGCAAGATCATAATGTACTATGGAGGTTCTTATGACGACACAACTTATTGGCGGACGGATCAAAGCTTTACGAGAAGAGCGCAAGCTTTCGCAGAATGATCTTGCACGCCTCTTTGGCTTTAAGGATCGGCAAACCGTTTCGGCCATTGAGACCGGTGAACGCCGCGTCACGGCTGAAGAGCTCATGCTCGCTGTCGAAAAGCTGGAAGCGCCGCTGGACTACTTTACCGACCCCTTCCTGCTGGTTGGCGAGGGCCGCTTCTCCTGGCGGCAAAACGACCTTAGCCCAGAGCGCCTGAATACCTATGAGCGTAGCATTGGCCGATGGATCGCCGCCTTTCGGGCAATCGCGCCGCAAGTTGGGCGCGCGACCCCGCTTCTGCGTCGAGCACTCGGCCTCACCCGCCAATCGCGGTTTGAGGACGCAATGGAGGCAGGAGAACGGTT
>Ga0209458_1000478_pt1 | contig 13866 bp, 8 predicted proteins | sample WorMetLIZAISLAND_FD_187411 | JGI IMG/M metagenome (GOLD analysis project Ga0209458, IMG submission 187411) | Marine gutless worms symbiont microbial communities from Max Planck institute for Marine Microbiology, Germany - Inanidrilus manae... ...
TTGCTCAGAAAGGCCGATGCGCGCACCACAGATGAAGTTGCCGACCGCATCGGTCAGCTCCTCGACGCCTTCACGCCGCACGAATGCGCCAACTACTTCCGAAATGCAGGATACGCTTCAAACTAAGGCAGACACGCTCTAGGCGAGCTGGAGCTGTTCCTGGTGCCGATTGACCCGCTGACCTGCCAGGGCCGTGAGCGCGGCACCGGCGTCGCCTACCAGGCGGTGTTCAGCTAGGCGGACTCTGCCGTCCGTCAGGTTGGCTGTCGCCCGGCGTCCAGATCATGAAGTCGTAGACCTCGTCGTCGAGCGCCCGCTCCGGGCAGTAGCGGAAACCAAGTCGTTGATACAGCGCCAGCGCCGGGTTGTGCTTCTCGACGTGGATGGAGACCGTGCGGCCAGTCGCCGCGCCTTCGTCGAGCAACTGGCGTAGTAGGGCACCGCCGATGCCGCGGTTCCGGTACTGCGCCAGGAGGGCGATGTCGACGATGCGGATATCATCGTCGCGCCGATCGACGTAGAGCCGGCCCACCGGTTCGCCATCCAGTTCGATGATATCGAAGCGGCAGGCATCGTAGGCTCCGCGATAGGCCGTGTCCTGGGCCTGGAACTGCTGCTCCAGGAAGGCCGCCTTTTCCGCGGGCGGCCAGTCCAGCAGCGCCATCTCCCAGTCCCGGCTTTCGCTATAGACCCTAAGCAGGATGGCCCGGTCAGCGCCCGAGCCTGGATCGGCCGGGCGCAGGTGCACCCTGCCGGCGCCTGGCGTCATGACGAGGGTGTCGCCGCGGGATTCAATTGCGGGACGGGAATATACCTTCAAGAGCGATGCAGAAGTTGAGCCTGAGATAAGGTTGCTCGTTCGCGTGCGCCTGCCCGCCGCCCGTATTGGCGATCGCCTGGCTGGCCATCGGCGTCAGGTTGTTGGCTGGGGCATAGACGGGAGTGTTGCCGCCGCCGCGGCGCGCGCTGGGGCCGCCGCCGAAGGTGTGCCCGGGCGCCGTTGTCTCGGCGCCGGGGGTACCATGCGCGCCCAATTCGTGGGTGTGCGCTGCCAACTGCCGCACCGTGAGCGTGCTCGTTGCCGATCCCACCCGTTGGCCGATCCGCCGGTCGCTCAGCCCTTGGCCGCGGCCGGCACCAATGGGCGTCCGGTCGACAAGGTTGGGCAGGCCATAGGTGGTGCGACCGTCGCCGCCAAACTGTGTGCCCAGCAGGGCAAACAGCGCCGTGTTTTGAGAGATCTGCAAGATCTGGCCGTTACACCAGGCCCAAAGTCGCGGCGCGAAGGCGTAGGGAAAGATCCGAATCTCGGATATGAACGGCTCGGCCATGACCACCTCCCTAGTTGGGCATCGGGCGTGTGCCGACCAGGCAAAGCACCACGTTCAAGACCAGCGACGGCATCATGTTGTCATGGCCATGCCCGCCGCCGGTACTGCCAATCGACGGGCTTGCCATCGTCACGTTCCGGCCATCCGCGGCATAGACGTTGGCGGACGCGGTGGCCGGCACGGCACCGTTCGGGGCGCCGCGGTCCTGCGCGTTGGATGTCGCCTCGAGACTGTGGCTGTGCGCAGGGAGCTCAATTTCCGTCAGCACCACCTGTTCGACGCCGAACGCGTCACCGATCCGCACGTTGCTCAACCCCGGGCCACGGCCCTGGTGCACTGGCGCCCGCCCGCGCAGGTCGGGCAGGCCGAAGCTGGTGCGGCCGTCGCCGCCGTACCGGGTGCCGAGCAGCGAGAACAGCACTGTGTTCTGCGAGATCGGCAGCAGTTGGCCTTCGCACTTGGCCCATCCCCGCGGGGCGTAGTTGTTGGCCATGAAGCGGATCTCGCCGGTATAGGGGTCGGACATCTCAACCTCCTGCTTGCCGACGGCGGCCCTACGGCCGCGACGGATAGGTGCCTTCCAGCGCGATGCAGAAGTTCAGGCCCAGGCTCGGCTGACGGTTTTCATGCATCTGCGAGCCGCCGGTGTTGGCGATGCTGGTGGCGTGCATGGGCGCGAGGTTGGCGGGGGCGGCATAGCGTGGGAAGTTCGCAAGCACATTGCCGGTCGGCGACGGTGATGATGCGTTGTTCGCGGTGCCGCTCAGCGTGTGTGTGTGTGCCGGCATGTGCGCCGTGGTCAGCACCACCGCTTCCTGGCCGCCCCGCACACCCTGGCGTTGGTTGCCGGCGTGCATCGGCACGCGGCTGCGCAGATCCGGCAAGCCGAACGTGGTGCGCCCGTCGCCGCCGAACCGGGTGCCCACGAGCGAGAACAGGGCCTGGTGCTGGTTGATGGAAAGCAACTGGCCGTCGCACTTGGCATAGTTGCGCGGCGCGAAGTCGAAGCCGGCGATGATGAGTTGGCCGATGAACGGTTCCGCCATGTCGCTGCCCCTCCTCAGGGTTCACGCCCACAGCGTGCCGCCCTGTCCTCCAGTTACGCGACTTACAGTCCGCCGTCACTCTGCTCGCCGCATCAAACCGCATCTGTTGCGCGGCGAGTCCTGACGGTCGGGTAAATCGAGTGTTCAGTGAGTCCAGTTTGTTGTCAAGCGGACCAACGACGGCGCATGGCAATGCCGGTTGCCAATGCGTCGGTGCCGCGATCTAATGGATACGCGACGACCGGCGATGCCCGGGACAGTTGATCGGGGGCAGATATGACACAAATGCAAGTGACACGCCGTGCAGTCATGCAAGGTATCGGCGGTGGCGCCGCCGCGGCGGCCGTACCGGGACTACCGGCAGCGGCACTGGCAGGCGACGTCGAGGCCATTATCACAATCGGCCATGGCAGCCTGATCGGACCGATGCCGGAGGACTTCTCAGCTCATGTGGGTGAATCGTTCACGTTGCAGGCGCCGTCCGGCAGCCAGCGCGTGTTGCTTGCTCAGGTCGATGCCATCGCCGGCGGAGCGAAGGGCGGGCGGCGGCCGTTCTCGCTGCTGTTCCGCGGCGACGGCACCCGCGCAGTGCCCCAGGGCAGCTACGGACTTTCGCATCCGCGGCTCGGCCGTCGGGCTGTGTTTCTGGTACCGATCGGACCAGACCAAGGCCTTGGCGCCGTGACCTACGAAGCGGTGTTCGCCTGAGTTTCGGGCGACGCTGACCCGCTCCTTCGACGGCTAGAGCCGGCAGTCAATGGCGCCGGACTCTGTCGATCCCCGGGCGCAGGCGCAGCTTGACCAAGGCAACGAGCTGTTCGCGCGCGGCGATCTGGACGGTGCCGTGGGCTGCTATCGGCTGGCGTTGGAACTGGCCCCGGACTGGGCCGATGGCCACTACAATCTGGCCAATGCGCTGCACCGGCTGGGTCGGCTGGAGCAGGCTTTGGATGCCTACGACCGGGCCGTGGACTTGCGTCCCGACCACGCTGCAACGCGCCACAACCGGGCCCAGGCGTTGCACCGTCTGGGCCGACTGCAGGAGGCGATCAGCGGCTATCGGGATGCGACCGAACGGGATTCCGGCGCGCCGGCGGCCTGGATCGACCTCGGTGTCGCGCTGCAGGACCAGGGCGACGATGCGGCGGCCGTCGTAGCGCTGAAAAAAGCCATCGAGCTGGACGCCGGCCAGCCGATTGCCCACAACAACCTGGGCAACGCACTTGCCTCGCTGGGTCTGGCCAGCGAGGCGGAGCACAGCTTCCGCCGTGCCCTGGAGCTGGCACCGGGCTACGCCGAGGCGCAGTTCAATCTCGGCAATGCACTGATGGCGCTGGGCCATTATGGCGAAGCGACCCGCGCCCATGTGCGGGCCAGCGAGCTTGACCCCGGCAATCGGACCTACGGCCTGGCGCTGCGCCGTGCCCTGGCCCGCCGCATCCCCGGCTGGCACCTGCCGATGCTGGCCGATGCGCCGCGCAATGCCGCCTACCGCCGGGCCCTGGAGCGGGTGGTGACGGCGGAGAGCCGGGTGCTCGACATCGGCGCCGGCTCCGGCCTGCTGTCGCTGATCGCGGCGCGTGCGGGCGCCGGCCGAATCATTGCCTGCGAGATGGACGCGGAACTGGCGGCCACCGCCCGCCAGGTGATCGCCGACAACGGCTATGCCGATCAAATCACCGTGATCGCCAAGCGTTCGAACCGCCTTGTGGTGGGCGAGGACCTGGCCGAGCCGGCCAATCTGCTGGTCTCGGAGCTGCTGGACACGGGCCTGCTTGGCGATGGCGTGCTGCCGGTGATGCGCCATGCCCTGGCCCACCTGACCACGCCGGACGTGCAGGTGATCCCGCGCGGCGCGGTGATGATCGGCGTGCTGGTCGAGCTGCCGGGGCTGGCCCCGGTCTATCCGGTGCGCGAGGTGGAGGGCTTCGACCTCTCGGCCTTCGACCGTTTCCGTGCGCCGGACGCCTACCTGGACGTGGATCTGGCGCGCGTGCCGCATACCCGGCTGAGCGCGCCGTTCACCATCGCCAGCTTCGACTTCGCCGCGCCGCCGCCGCGCCGCGACGAGCGCGATACGGAGTGCCGCAAGCTCGAGCTCGAGGTCGTCGCCGACGGCCAGGCCCAGGCCGTCGTCTACTGGTTCGAGTTGCAGATGGACGCGGTCGAGACCGTGTCCACCGGACCCGACGGCGACCTTTTGCACTGGCACCAGGCGGCCCAGTATTTCGAACAGCATCGCCGGGTCGAGACCGGCCAGCACCTGGTCCTAGAGATTGCCCGCAGCGACCACAATGTCACCTTCCACCTGCCGTAGCACATCGCTGACCCGCCAATCCCGCATCGGTTGAGCCTGATCCGGGATGTGTCTAGACTTTCTGGAAACCCAAAACGGGTAGGGGCGTCATCGGGAGGTTGTCGGCTCTATGTGTTTGCGTGGGGGGAGGTGCCGGCCCGGCTCGTCTTGGGGCGCGCATCGTTCTGATCGGCCGCCGCCAGGACCGGTGCGAGGCCGCCGATGAGCCAGCGCCTGCACTTCATCTCCGGCCTGCCGCGCTCCGGCTCCACCCTGCTGGCGGCCCTGTTGGCGCAGAACCCGCGCGTGCACGCCGCCATGACCAGTCCGCTGGGCAGCCTGTTCGGGGCCATGCTCAACGCCATGAGCGCGGGCAACGAGTATGCCGCCTTCCTCTCGGCCGAGCAGAAGCGCGACGTCCTGGACGGCATGTTCCAGGGCTATCTCAAGCGCTATGCCGACAAGGACCTGATCTTCGACACCAACCGCTTCTGGTGCGCCAAGCTGCCGGCATTGGCGACCCTGTTCCCAGACGCCAAGCTGATCTGCTGCGTGCGCAACGTCGCCTGGATCATGGACAGTTTCGAGCGGGCGCTCAGGCGCAACCCGCTGGAGCTGTCCAACCTGTTCAATGACGAGACCGAGCGCAATACCGTTTACAGCCGGGTCGACACCCTGGGCCAGCGCAACCGCATCGTCGGCTTCGCCTGGTCGGCCCTGAAGGAGGCGTTCTACGGCGACGAAGCCGACCGCCTGCTGCTGGTCGAGTACGAGCTGCTGGCGCAGAAGCCACAGCGCACGCTGGAACTGGTCTATCAATTCCTGGGCGAGGAACCGTTCCAGCACGACGTCGACAACGTTGAATACCAGGCCGACAGCTTCGACGCCCGCCTCGGCACCCCCGGCCTGCACAGTGTCTCCGGCAGGTCGAATTCCGGCCCCGGCGGACGATCCTGCCGCCGGACCTGTTCCAAAGCTATGCCGACATGGCCTTCTGGCAGGATCAGAGCGGCAGCGCCGCCAGCGTCATCACCGTCACGCCGCCCGCCGGCGAGGGTAAGGCGCAGGGGCCGGGCGACCCGACCAACGTAACGCCGCTGACGGACAAAGCGACGCGGTCATGAGCTTCCTGCACCGCTTCTTCCGGACCGGCCGCGAGCGCCCGCGGCAACCGGAAAGCGGCGCAGCCTCCCGATTGGACCTGGCGCTGGCCCTGGAACCGCGGATCATGCTGGACGGCGCGGCCGCTGTGACGACGGCCGAGGCGGCCGACGGGGCGGCGGAACAGGCCGTGGAGGCGGCGGACGCCGCGGCGGCCGAGGCGGAAGCCCAGGCCAAGGAAGGCGCCGAGGCCCTGGCCGGGGCGGCGGAGACGGTGCCGGCGGCGGCCGGCGAGCCCGGTGACGAAGAGGCCGCGCCGGAGGCGCCGCCGCCGACCGAGCGTCAGGTCGTTTTCGTCGACCACCGGGTCAAGGATCCGGAGGTGCTGCTTCAGGACCTGGATGGTGACCTCAAGATTGTCATGCTCGACGGCGACAGCGACGGTTTGAGCCAGATCGCCGCCGCTCTCGACGGCCTGACCGAGTTGGATGCCGTCCACATCATCGCCGAGGGCAACGACGGAGAGATCTACCTGGGCGATGCCCAGGTCACCACCGAGAGCTTGGGGCAGTATGCCGAGGCGCTCGGCCAGATCGGCGCCGCGCTGTCCGCCGCCGGCGACATCCTGTTCTACGGCTGTAACCTGGGCGAGACGACGCGCGGCCTGGCCTTCATCGACCAGGTGGCGGAGCTGACCGGTGCCGACATCGCCGCCTCCGACGACCGCACCGCCTCGACGGCGCTCGGCGGTGACGTAGAGCTGGAGATCCGCACCGGCAGCGTCGAAGCCGGCGCGCTGCTGACCACCGCCGGCATGGCCGGCTACCAGCACAGCCTGGCCACCATCACCGTCACAAACACCAACGACTCCGGTGCCGGCAGCCTGCGCCAGGCCATTGCCGACGCCAGCGCCGGCGACACCGTCACCTTCGCCGCCGGCCTGGCCGGCAACACCATCACCCTGACCTCGGGCGAGCTGACCATCAACAAGCAGCTCACCATCGACGGGGACCTCAACGACGACCTTGCCTTCAGCGCCGCCAACGACATTACCATCAGCGGCGGCAATTCGAGCCGGGTGTTCAACGTCACCGGCGGCGCCAGCGGCACCGAGGTGGTGCTGTTCGGCCTGCAGATCCGGAACGGCCTGGTCTCGGGCGATGGCGGTGCCGGCAGCGGCGGCGCCACGGGCGGCGCCGGCGGCGCCGGCGAGGGCGGCGCGATCCGCAACTCCGGCCACCTGATCATCAACCGCAGCGTGATCGACCGGAACCACGCCAGCGGTGGCGGCGGCGGTGGCGCCGGGACCTACTCGGGCGGCAGTACTTTCCGCGGCTATGGCGGCGGCGGTGGCGGCGGCTATGGCGGCAGCGGCGGCGGCGACGGCGGCACCAGCGGCTTCAACGACAACGCGGCCACCACCGGCAGCGGCGGCAACGGCGGCCGTGCCGGCTTCAGCAACAATGCGAATGCGGTAAACTACGCCGGCAAGGGCGGCAGCTCCAGCGGTGGCGCTGCCACCCCGGACAACTTTGCCGCCGGCGGGGGTGCTGGCGGCACGGCGGTGATCAACAGTAGCAACATCATCGGCGGCGGCGGTGGCGGCTATACACCCAACACCGGCAGCGGCGGTGCCGGCGGCCTCGCCGTGGGCGGCATCTTCAACGCCGGCACGCTGACCACCAACAACACCTCCATGACCCGGAACGCCGGTGCCGGCGGCGGCGGTGGCGGCGGCTTCAACAACGGCCAGACCTCCGGCGCCGGCGGCAACGGTATCGGTGCCATCTACAACGCCAACGGCTCCACCTTCCGTTACGACAGCACGCTGACCTTCGGCTCGGGCGCCACCGCCAACGCCGGCGCCGGTGGTACAGACGGCAGCAACACCGGCGCCCCCGCCGCGACCGCCGGTGGCAACGGCTCCTCTACCGCCAACGTGCTGAACAACGCCGGCGCGACGACGAACAGCAGCTTCAGCCTGAACGCGGCGCCGACCACGACAAACCTGAACGGCGACAGCTTCACCTTCACCGAGGGCAACAGCGCCACGCCGATCGACCAGGGCGGCGACGCCACCGTCAGCGATGGGGACAGCGCCAACTTCTCCGGCGGCATCCTGACCGTGACCATCGCCGCGGGCGAGGACGCGGCCGAAGACCTGCTGAGCTTCGATACCTCCGGCAGTGTCAGCCTGGCCGGCACCACGGCGGGCTCCAACGTCTCGGTCGGCGGCACCGTCGTCGGCACCCTCGGCAACAACATTGCCGTGGGCAACGACCTGGTGGTGAACCTGATCGTGACGGCGACCCCGGCCAACGTGCAGACCCTGGTCCGGGCCATCACCTATCAGAACGCCGACACGGTCACCCCGACCGCCGGCGACCGCACGGTAAGGGTGACCATCGCCGACGGCGACGGCGGCACCAGTGACAACGCCGACGTCACGGTCACCGTGGCAGCGGTCAATTCGGTGCCGACCACCACCAACCTGAACGGCGACAGCTTCACCTTCACCGAGGGCGATAGCGCCACGACGATCGACCAGGGTGGCAACGCGCTGGTGGCCGACGTGGACAGCACCAACTTCAACGGTGGCAACCTGACGGTGACCATCGCCGCCGGCGAGGACGCGGCGGAGGATGTGCTGAGCCTCGATACCTCGGGCACGGTGGCCCTGGCGGGGACCACGGCCGGTTCCAACGTCTCGGTCGGCGGCACGGTGGTGGGTACCTTGGCGAATGCGATTGCCGCGGGCAACGACCTGGTGGTGAGCCTGAACGCCAACTCGACGGCGACCAATGTGCAGACCCTGGTGCGGGCGATCACCTACCGGAACACCGACACCACCAATCCGACCACGGGCGACCGCACGGTACGGGTGACGATCAACGACGGCGACGGCGGCACCAGTTCGAACGCCGACGTGACCGCGACCGTGGCGGGCCAGAACGATGCGCCGAGTTTTGCCGCCGGGGCGACGCTGGCGGCGGTGAACGAGGACACGGCCGATCCGTCAGGGGCGACAGTCAGCAGCCTGCTATCGGGCAACTTCAGCGACAGTGACGGCGACAGCCTGGCCGGCATCGTGGTGACGGCGGATACCTCGACCAGCGGCACGGACGGCGACTGGCAGTATTCCACCGACAACGGCAGCAACTGGTTCGACATCGGCACGGTGTCGACATCGTCGGGGCTGCTGCTGGGGGCGACGGCAAACGACCGGCTGCGTTTCTTGCCGGCGTCGAACTTCAATGGCACGCCCGGCGCGCTGACGGTGTTTGCCGTCGATGACTCCTCGGCCACGACCTTCACCAGTGGCGGCACCCGGCAGGCCTTCGACATCACCGCGGACGGCGCTACCTCCACGGTCTCAGCCGCCGGCGTCAGTGTCGGCACCAGTATCACCGCGGTGAACGATGCGCCGACCACCACCAACCTGAACGGCGACAGCTTCACCTTCACCGAGGGCGACAGCGCCACGGCCATCGACCAGGGCGGCAACGCCACGGTGGCCGACATCGACAGCACCAACTTCAACGGCGGCAACCTGACCGTGACCATCGCCGCCGGCGAGGACGCGGCGGAAGACGTGTTGAGCTTCGATGCTTCGGGCACGGTCGCGCTGGCCGGCACCACGGCCGGTTCCAACGTCTCGGTCGGCGGCACGGTGATCGGCACGCTGGGCAATGCCATCGCCGCCGGCAACGACCTGGTGGTCAACCTGAACGGCAGTTCGACGCCGGCCAACGTGCAGACGCTGGCTCGGGCGGTCACCTACCAGAACACCGACACCACCAACCCGACCACGGGCGACCGCACGGTGCGGGTGACGATCAACGACGGCGACGGCGGCACCAGCACCAACGCCGACGTCACGGTGACCGTGGCTGGAGTCAACGATGCACCGACCACCACCAGCCTGAACGGCGACAGCTTCACCTTCTCGGAAGGCGATAGTGCGACGGCCATCGACCAGGGTGGCGATGCGGTGGTGGCCGATACTGACAGTGCCGACTTTGACGGCGGCACGCTGACGGTGACCATTGCCGCCGGCGAGGACGCGACGGAAGACGTGCTGAGCTTCGACACCTCGGGCACGGTGGCCTTGGCGGGAACCACGGCGGGCGCCGACGTCTCGGTCGGCGGCACCACCGTCGGCACTCTGGCAAATGCGATTGCCGCGGGCAACGACCTGGTGGTCAGCCTGAACGGCAACGCGACGCCGGCCAACGTGCAGACGTTGGTGCGGGCGATCACCTACCAGAACACGGATACGGACAACCCGACCGCCGGCGACCGCACGGTGCGGGTGACGGTGAGCGATGGCGATGGCGGCACCAGTGCCAATGCCGACGTGACGGTGACGGTGGCCGGGGTGAACGACGCGCCCAGCTTTACCGCCGGGGTGACCATGGCGGCGATCGACGAGGATACCACGGCGCCGGACGGCGCCACCATTGCCAGCCTGCTGTCGGGCAACTTCAGCGACCCGGCGGAAGGCGATGGCTTCGCCGGCATCGTGGTGACGGCGGACGATGCCAGCGGCGTAACCGAGGGCGTCTGGCAGTACTCCACCGACGGCGGCAGCAGCTGGTTCGATGTCGGCACGGTGTCGGCGTCGTCGGGCCTGCTGCTGGGGACGGGCGCGAGCGACCGGCTGCGCTTCCTGCCGGCCGAGGACTACAACGGCACGCCGGGCGGGCTGACGGTGTTCGCCGTCGACGACTCGGCGGCCACCACCTTCACCAGCGGTGCCAGCCGGCAGAGCTTCGACACCACGGCGGACGACGCCACATCGGCGGTCTTGGCCGCAGGGGTTGCAGTGACCATCAGCGTGACGCCCGTCGCCGAAACGGGCCTTACCGTTGATCAGACGACGCCCACGAATAGCGGCGGCAACCGATCGTCGACCCCGCCCGGCGGCGGCCCGGGCAACACCGGACCGGGCGGGCCCGGCGCCGGCGGGCCGGTGTCGCCGGTGTCCGACGGCAGCCGGCAGTCGGTCGACGCGGTTCGTGGCAACGTGCCGCGCGGCGACGCGCCGGCGGTCACTGGGGTGCAGGACGCGGTCAACGACAGCCAGAACGAGGCCGCCGGCCAGGCCGGCGCCGGCCGCTCGACGCAGACCCTGAACACCGTCAACGACGCCACCAGCGATGCCCGCAGCCAGGCAAGCGGCACCCCGGTCCTGGTCGGGCCGGCGCGCGGCCCGAGCACCACTACCGGCGACCTGGCGAGGTTCCTGGGCGGCCTGGCCCCGGCAGCGGGCGAAGAGGAGGAGGACGACGCGCCGGCGCCCGGCGACCCGCAGCCGACGACCGGCGAGCAGGCCCCGCCGGCGGGCACCGACGGGACCGCACCGGCGGACGTGGCGCCGGCGGCCGGACCGCCGCCGCAGGGCGGGCCGGCAAGTGACGGTGAAGGCGGGGCCACGCCAGAGGGCGACGGAGCGCCCGACGGCGGGCCGGCGACCGACGGAGAGACACCGCCCGACCAGCCGGCAGCGGGCCAGCAGTCCGGGATCGTCCTACCCGCCGCGCATCCTGTGCCCGCGGCGGCCGGCCTGTCGGTGCAGATGCAGGCGGTGCTCGCCAGCTTCGAGCGCGAGCGTCAGGCGCTGGTCGACGCGGTATCGGTGGGTTCCTGACGTGCCTGGCTCCGGAGACCGTCCCACATCGACCACGACACCGCTTGCCACCTGCCGTAGAACGTCCTGAGCCTGCCAATCCCGCACCGGTTGAGCCTCGTCCGGGATGTGGCTAGACTTTCCGGAAACCCGGAACGGGAATGGTTGCGTCACTGGGAGGTCGGCGTTTTGGTGGGTCCGCGTGGGGGGATGTGGTGTCGGTACCGACCCGGCGGGTCCGGGCGCGTGCGTCTTGCCGATCAGTCGCTGCCGGGATCGGCGCGAGGCCGCCGATGAGCCGGCAACCGCACGTCGTCTCCGGCCGGCCGCGCGCCGGCTCCACTCTGCCGGCGCATAACCTGCGCGTGCCTGCGGCCGGCGACACGCCGCCGACGGACAAGGCGCGGCGGCCATGAGCTTCCTGGGCCGCTTTTTCCGGGCTGGTCGCGACCGCCCGCGACAGCCGGAAACCGGCGCGGCCTTCCGGTTGGACCTGGCGCTGGCCCTGGAACCCCGGATCATGCTGGATGCTGCCGCCGCCGCGACGACGGCAGAGGCCGCCGACGGGGCGGCAGAGCAAGCCGTGGAGGCGGCGGACGCCGCGGCGGCCGAGGCGGAAGCGAAGGCTAAGGACGACGCCGAAGCCCTGGCCAGGGCGGCGGAGACGGTGCCGGCGGCGGCCGGCGAGCCCGGTGACGAAGAGGCCGCGCCAGAGGCGCCGGCGCCGACAGAGCGCCAGATCGTCTTCGTCGACCACCGGGTCAAGGACCCGGAGGTGCTGCTTCAGGACCTGGACGGCGACCTGCAGGTTGTCATGCTGGACGGCAACAGCGATGGCCTGGGCCAGATCGCGGCGGCACTGGACGGCATGATCGAGCTGGACGCCGTGCACATCATCGCCGAGGGCAACGACGGCGAGATCTATCTGGGCGATGCCCGGGTCACCACCGAGAGCCTGGGGCAGTATGCCGGGGCGCTGGGCCAGATCGGCGCCGCCCTGTCTGCCCGCGGCGATGTCCTGTTCTATGGCTGTAACCTGGGCGAGACCGCCCGCGGCCTGGCCTTCATCGACCAGGTGGCGGAGCTGACCGGCGCCGACATCGCCGCCTCCGACGACCGCACCGCCTCGACGGCGCTCGGCGGCGATGCGGACCTGGAGATCCGCACCGGCAGCGTGGAGGCCGCTGCCGTGCTGACCACGGCGGCCCTGGCCGGCTACCAGCACAGCCTGGCCACCATCACCGTCGATGTCAGCAACGACACCGGCGCCGGCGGCACCAGCCTGCGCGAGGCGATCGCCGCCGCCAGTGCCGGCGACACCATCACCTTCGCCAGCGGCCTGGCCGGCAGCACCATCACCCTGACCCAGGGTCAGCTCACCATCAGCCAGCAGCTCACCATCGACGGCGACATCAACGACGACGGTGCCTTCAGCGCGGCCAACGACATCACCATCAGCGGCGGCAATTCAAGCCGGGTGTTCAACGTCACCGGCGGCGCCAGCGGCAGCGAGGTGGTGCTGTTCGGCCTGCGCATCCAGAACGGCCAGGTCACCGGCAGCGCCGGGACCGCTGGCTTCGCCGGCGCCGCCGGCACCGACGGCAGCGCCGGCGAGGGCGGCGGCATCAGCAATTCTGGCCACCTGATCGTCGACCAGGCGGTCATTACGGGGAACAGCGCCGCCGGCGGCGCCGGTGGTACCGGCGGCAATGGTTCCGACGGCGCCGGCGCCGGCGCTGCCGGTGATGCGGGTGGCGCTGGCGGCGCCGGCCGGGGCGGCGGCATCTTCAATACCGGTACTCTGACCATCAACAACAGCTCGATCACGCAGAACACTGCCACCGGCGGCACCGCCGGTACCGGCGGCGCCGGTGGCAACGGTAGCAGCGGCAGCAACGGCAGTTCCGGTGGCCTTGGCGGCGCCGGCGGCGATGGCGGCGATGGTGGCGCCGGCGGCGTTGGTGCCGCAGCCGGCACCGGTGGCCTGGCCGTGGGCGGCATCTTCAATTCCGGTACGTTGACCATTAACAACACGGCGACGACGCAGAATACCGGCACCGGCGGTGCCAGCAGCGCCGGCGGCAGCGGCGGCAGCGGCGGCGACGGTGGCGCTGGTGGCACCGGCGGCAGCGGCGGCGGCAATGGCGGCGCCGGCGGCAGCGGCGGCGCTGGTGGCACCGGTGGCGCTGGTGGCACCGGCGGTACCGGCATCGGCGCCATCTACAATGCCAGCGGCGCCACCTTCCGCCACGACAGCACGCTCACCTACGGGTCAAACACCGGTACCGGCGGCAGTGGCGGCAGCGGCGGCGACGGTGGCACTGCCGGCGCCGGCGGCGCCGGCGGAACCGGTGGCGGCGGCGCCGGCGGCGATGGCGGGGACGGCGGCGACGGTGGCAGCGGCGGCGCCGGCGGCAGCGGCGGCGGTAGCGGCGGCAGCGGCGGCGATGGTGGCAGCAGTAC
>Ga0209458_1000479_pt1 | contig 13820 bp, 14 predicted proteins | sample WorMetLIZAISLAND_FD_187411 | JGI IMG/M metagenome (GOLD analysis project Ga0209458, IMG submission 187411) | Marine gutless worms symbiont microbial communities from Max Planck institute for Marine Microbiology, Germany - Inanidrilus manae... ...
GCGAGGGAATCCCAAAACGCCTCCGATATCGCAAGAAACCAAGGGCACAACTCCCGGTTTTCTGCAATTCGGAATACTTGGGAAAGCCGAAATCCGCCACCCAATCAGGACGTTAGGGGTTGTTCACGGACGACTTGTCAAAATCCGGCGGTACGAAATGGGTCAATACCAGCATGCCGACGGAAGCGTTGCTGGCAATCTTGCCGATTGCGCTGGATGACGTGTGATAGGCGGCGACGTTTCGCAGTCCCTCCTCCGTTCGCATCCCCTCGATGACCGGCATTTCGCGATGGATGAACACCTCGTGCAAGAGAAGATCGGCTCCCTGTGCCGCTGCCGCCAGATTGTCACAAGGTGCAGTGTCTCCCGAAAACACGAGCTTCGTGCCATCCTGTTCGAAAACGAAACCAAAGGCGTTCCGCACCGGACGATGATCGACTTCGATTGCGGTCACTGCGAGATCGCCGAAATTGATCGTATCGCCATGGGACATTTCCGTGATTTCGATCTCAAGTGCTTTGGTCGATGGCCTGAGTTCATGCTCGATCCGTTGGCGCCGTTCCGTCTCCCAGAGATCCATCAATCCTTGAACATAGCGGCGTGTACCGGGCGGACCATACACAATTTGAGGCGTGTCGCGCCCCTGATGCCATGACGACACGATGAGTTGATAGAGGTCGATGACGTGGTCGGAATGAAGATGTGTTAGGAATACGGCGTCGATATCGCGCCCCGAGGAACCGGCGCTCAACAATCGTTGCGTAACCCCAGAACCACAATCGATCAGAAGCGTTACCGTGTCCGTACCAACAAGATGTGCCGGACCATATCGATTTTCGTTAACGACCGGACAACCGGTACCAAGAAGTGTCAGCCGCATATGGGGCTATCCCGCGTCAGCACTCAGCGGCGCCGAAGTACGAACCACCTCACGATATCGGCGCGGCGGATGGGTCAGGCCGGCGAGAACCCCGTTTCTCGCACGACCTCGTTCAGGCGCTCGCGCGAAACGACGGTCGGGTCGAATTCGACCATGGCGGCGCCATCGGCGAAAGAAACTTGTGCGGATTGCACGCCGTTTTCGGCAGACAAGCGTTTATCGAGGCTCGCGGCGCACCCGTCGCATGACATTCCGGTCACTTTTATGGTGACCGTTTCAGTCACCACGCCCCCGCATGTATCGAGTTACCAATCGCCAAGCGGAAGGAAGCAATGCGGCGGCCAGAACAAGTTTAAGGATATCGCCCCAAATGAACGGCGTCAGACCCCACGCCAGAATCGGTTTGTCCCATCCGAACAGTGCACCGAGCCAGAGAATGCCGGGAACGTAGATTAGAACGTTGCCGATGAACATGGCGGCACCCGTTGTCAAGACGTTGCGGTCCCAACCGCGCTCGGCGAGCCAGCCGCAGGTTACCGTGGCGATCAAAAAGCCGATCAGATAACCGCCCGTTCCACTCATCATGTAGGCGATCCCGATACCCTTTTCCGGAGTCCCCGCGAAAACCGGCAGGCCAACGGCGCCTTCAGCCAGATAAAGCAACATGGTCGCACCGGCGAGACGCCACCCGTAGGCCATGCCGAGAGACAAGACAACGAGCGTCTGGAGCGTCATCGGTACCGGATAGAAAGGCACTTGGATTTTGGACGACACGGCGAGAGCCAAACTGCCGGCAACGGCAAGAACGCCATACCGAAACAATTTCGACGAATTCGTTTCGGGCCAAATGGTTGACGCCAGCGTTGGATGATCGATGTGGCCGGTGCTCATGGCAGATGCCTCTCCCTGAATATCGCGAATGCGGATTACCTAACAGCCAATGCCGGACAAGTAAATCCGCTTGCCATCCATGTTACTTGAAGCGATTGGACTTCGTGAAGCCCTTGAAAGGCAGCATACCCGATTGGGACCTTTTTCCGATCCAGTCCGAAATATCGGTCTCGGTGCGTACACCAGCGGCTGTTTTCCAGGTCAAGCCCTCTTTCAATGCCAGTGTCGTGATGTCGGCTAGCCCGCCTTTGGCATAGCGCTGGAGTATAACTCCCTGCCCGCGGCCCATGATCGGCAGTTCGGAAAGAGGGAAAATCAATAACTTCCTCTGGGTTCCAAGAACGGCAAGGTGGTCATGGTCATCACCGATAACTGCGATCGCCGCAGCTTCTTCCCCGGCCCGCAGGTTGAGAACCTGTTTGCCGTTCTTGGTTTGGGCGACGACGTCGTTTTCCTCGACGATAAAACCGCGCCCGCCGTCGGAGGCGACCACGAACCGCCGGCCTGGCCGATGGATGAACATATCGACGATATCGTGGCCGTTGGACAGATCGATCATCAACCTCAGCGGTTCACCGTGGCCGCGACCGCCCGGCAATTTGTCACAGCCGAGCGTGTAAAACCGGCCGTTTGTCGCAAAAACGATAAGTTTGTCCGTGGTCTCGCCGCAAATCGAGAAACGGCAACGGTCACCTTCCTTGAATTTGAGGGACTGGGTGTCTTCGATGTGGCCCTTGATTGCACGGATCCAGCCCTTCTCCGAGGCGACGATCGTAACCGGTTCCTTTTCGATAATCGCCTCGAGAGGGACAACAACCTCGGTCGGCGGCGTGCCGATCTCCGTACGGCGTTTTCCCAACTCCGTCTTTGCACCGAATTGTTTTTTGATTTCGGCGATCTCATGGGCGATCGCTTTCCAGCGCTTTTTCTCGTCCTTGAGCAGGCCTTTCAGGGACTTGCGTTCGCCCTCTAGGCTCTTGTTTTCGTTGCGGATTTCCATTTCTTCCAGTTTCCGCAGCTGGCGAAGCTGCATGTTGAGAATAGCCTCGGCTTGTACGTCGGTCAGGCCGAAGGCCTTCATCAATTCCCTTTTTGGTTCGTCCTCCTCGCGAATAATACGGATCACCTCATCCAGGTTGAGATAGGCGATGAGGAAGCCGCCAAGGATCTCGAGGCGCCTCTCGATCTTGTCGAGCCGGTGTTTCGTCTGCCGGACCAGAACGTCGTGGCGGTGATCTAGGAAAGCCTGAAGCACGTCGCGAAGGTTCATGACGCCGGGCGTATTGTCGGCACCGAGTACATTCATATTGAGTCCGAAGCGCGATTCCAGATCCGTTTGCCGGAACAAGTGCTCCATCAGCAGGTCCGGGTCAACGCTCCGGTTCTTCGGCTCAAGGACGATGCGAACCAGTTCGGTCGACTCGTCCCTGATATCGGCCAGCAAGGGCAGTTTACGGTTCAGCAGAAGCTCCGCGATCTTCTCAATCAGTCGTGATTTTTGAACCTGGTAGGGAATTTCGGTGACGACGATCTGATAGGTGCCGCGCCCGAGGTCTTCGGTTACCCAGCGGGCGCGGATGCGAAAACTACCGCGACCGTTCCTGTAGGCCTCGACGACGCTTTCCCGCGGTTCAATGAGGACTCCGCCAGTCGGAAAGTCCGGCCCCGGAACCAATTCGACGAGTTTGGCCGCGGTCGCTTTCGGGTATTTGATCAGATGGTTCAAGGCGTCGCACAACTCACCTACGTTGTGCGGCGGAATGCTGGTCGCCATGCCGACAGCAATACCGGCGGCACCGTTGGCAAGTAAGTTGGGGAAACGGGTCGGCAATACGGCCGGTTCTTTGTCTTCGCCGTCGTAGGTGTCGCGGAAATCAACGGCATCTTGGTCGATGCCGTCCAGCAATGCCCAGGCGACGGCGGTAAGTCGCGCTTCCGTGTAACGCATTGCGGCGGCGTTGTCGCCGTCGATGTTACCGAAATTACCCTGCCCGTCGACGAGCGGGTAGCGAACCGCGAAATCCTGAGCCAATCGCACCAATGCATCGTAAACGGCCGTGTCGCCGTGGGGATGGAACTTGCCGATAACGTCACCGACGACGCGGGCGCATTTTTTGAAGCCGGATTCGGGATCGAGTTTCAACTGCCGCATTGCGAAAAGCAGCCGTCGATGAACTGGTTTCAGGCCGTCGCGAACATCCGGCAGCGAGCGCGAGGTGATGGTTGACAGCGCATAAGCGAGATAGCGCTCACTCAAGGCATCTGCCAATCGGGTATCACGAATATCGCCGGCGGCAGCGGGTTCGGTCATGGAATCAATCCGGAATTTGTTTGATCAGGCGTGAATACGCTAAATATAGTAGCCATACGGAAAAATTCGTCAATTGGTCGTTATTCCTTCCGGCAAAACCGCCCCCCTATCACTCCTTCAGAGAGGTCGCCAACGATTTCCGCAATCGGGCGACCATTCTATCGCGAGCTTGCGGCGATTTGTTCTCATTAAGAGTAAAGACGTGTCGGCTCAGAAAATACCCGGAAAGCCTGAGGCCCTGCAGGACTTCTTCACCGTCTCCGGCCGCGCCTTCCGCCAAGAGAAATCCCGGCAGTGGCAGGAGAACGTCAAGGTAAGGTTCGGCAGCGGCCGCCGACACAGCGCGGCCGGACTTTGGTGATACGAAGACGAGCCCATCGCTGCGACCGGTTGCCGCGCAACGGCTGAAATCAAGGCCAAACCCGAGTTCGCGCAGCAGGCCCAATTCCCATTTGACGAATACACTTGGCCAACTGGCCCCGGTGTGAATGGAGTCGATGAGAATTTGCATTCCGTCGAAAACCGGCGCGTGGGGTTCGCGTTCGGGTAATGCGGCGTCAGCGACGGCACACACGGCGCTCAAGGCCGAAAGCCGTAGGGGGTCGTTTAACAGGTCAGCCGCATTCGCTTTCATCAGTTCACACTCGTATGTGCCTAAATGCTCTGGCAACCTCGCCTTCCAGCGGGTGCTGACTGTGTTTCCGGGTTGGTAGATGCCTTGGGCCCGTTTTCCACTGCCGCCTCGCACCAACCCTATGTGTCGCCCATGGTCGCGAGTTATTATGGACACGATGGAGGACGTTTCGCCGTGTTTGCGGGCTGAAAGAACAATACCGTCGTCGGTCCATTGCATTCCCGGAGTTTACCGGATGAAACATCTCGTTAAAGGCGTACCGTTGAATAACGTCGAGTCCGGGCATAGAGTTGCGGAAACTTTGTTCGGGTGCTGCAGTGGTCAAACGCGGCACGCCGTGACGGTATCGAGATTGCAGGTAGGGTCTTCGGATGAGCGCGGTATCCAAGTTCAGCGAAGCGGCGGTGCTTGTCGGCGAGCCCAATGCCAGCAACCGCGAGACCTACAATTACGCGTTTGAAACCAAAGGCTTCGGAAAGGTTAAAGTCGTCGCCCTATTCCCGGACTTTAAACACGCATTGAAGCAAGAACCGTTCGATCTTGTGATATGCGACACGGAATTGCCGGGTGGAGACCTTTGTGATCTGGTTCGCGAAAGCCGGCAGGGCAAACTCCATCCGCACAATGCTTTCGCAGTGACCATTTGCCTGGCCCCAGCGCCGACCCAGGACATCCTTAAGGGAACGATGGAAGCCGGGTTCGATAAAGTCCTTTTCGGATCCGAAGGGCAGCGCAAACTGTTCAACGTTATCGGCGAACTCATGAAGGGGCGTCAGACGTTTATCGTCAAGACGGATTACGTTGGTCCCAGGCGCCCGGGCCTTGACGAGCCTTTCCCCGGCGAAGACGAGCCAAAGACGGTCAAAACGCCGAATCCTTTGAGGATGTTGGCCGATGGATTGACCCGTGACGACCTCGACCAATTGATTATGGAGGTCGCTGCCGACCTGAATATGAAAAAAGTCGAAAGCCACGTCGAGCATCTATTGTGGGCGATCGAGAAGATTAAGAATTTTACTGGTGTGCGAGACATGGAAGCGGAAATCCGAGACGTCGCCGGTCAGATTATCGACGCAGCGGCGGATCTAAATGCTCGCATTGATACTCAAGGTTTGTCGCATGTTAAGGACCTGTGCGATGTTCTGGTCCGAGTTTCGACGCGCATAACATCAACCGGTGATGAGATTTCGACGACCGACCTCGAACTGCTTCCCAACCTCGGTCAAGCCATTGAACTCGCCTTCAGCCAAGGTGAAACGGCGGAGCAGGACGCCAAGCTGATCCTGGAGTCCCTCGAATGAGGCAGTTGGTTTTGTAAGGTGTTGGGACAAGATCATGCGTTGAAGTCCAGACCCCAATCCCGGTAGCGTTCCGGGTCGTCTCCCCACTTTCCGCGCACCTTGACGAACAGAAAGAGGTGTATGCGTTTTTCGAAGATCTCCTCTAGTTCTTGGCGTGCCGCGGCGCCGAGAGCCTTGATCTGCTTACCACGTTTTCCAAGCACGATGGCCTTCTGGGTCGGCCGTTCGACGTAGAGGGTTTGTTCGATTCGTACCGAGCCGTCGTCTTGGTTGGTCCAGACATCGGTCTCGACGGTCGCCGCGTAAGGCAGCTCCTGGCGGAGTTGCAAATAGAGTTTCTCGCGGGTGATTTCCGCGGCCAAAAGCCGCGATGGCATGTCCGACAACTGGTCTTCGGGGAACAACCATTCGCCGACCGGAAGCCGCGACGCTAGGACGCCGATCAGTTCGTCAACGCCGTCGCCCGTTTCAGCTGAAATCATAAAGGTCTCATCAAAGAGCCCGAACTCGTTCAAGTCTTGTGAAAGCTCGAGCAGTCGCGGTTTCTTGACCAGGTCAATCTTGTTGAGGGCCAAATAGGCCTTTCGCCCGGCTTCCCTGAGCCGCACGAGAATGGACCTGGTATCTCCGTCAATCCCGCGTGTGCAGTCTATCAACAGGAGTATTTCGTCGGCATCCTCGGCGCCGCTCCAGGTCGCCGCAACCATGGCCCGATCGAGGCGGCGACGCGGCGCGAAAATGCCCGGATTGTCAACGAATATGACCTGCGTCGCTCCTTCCATTCGAATTCCGAGAACGCGGGTCCTCGTCGTCTGCACTTTCGGCGATACGATCGACACCTTGGTTCCCACCAAACGGTTGATCAGTGTCGATTTCCCAACATTCGGTGCACCGACGATCGATATAAATCCGGCCCGTTTGGTTTGGTCTTCCATCGACACCTTGGGCTACTCCAGGGACTCCAGCATCAGAGCCGCGGCCGCCTGTTCGGCGGCTCTTTTGGACGGTCCGGACCCACGAACCGGCTGATACCCGCCCAATTTGACGTCAACGACAAAGGTCGGAGCATGATCGGGGCCTTGACGGTCGACGGCGTCGTAGGTCGGTAACGGCTGCCCCTTTGACTGGGCGAATTCTTGCAGTCGAGTCTTTGCGTCCTTTGGAGGTTGTGTGTTTTCGTCGACCAGCGGTTGCCAATTGCGATTGATGAACTGTTCTGCGGCTTCAAACCCGCCATCAATGAACAGGGCGGCGATAACGGCCTCGCAGGCATTGGAGATGATGCCCTCCTTTCGCCGTCCACCGGTTTCCTGTTCGCCCGGCGAAAGGATAACATGGTCCGAGAGCCCGATTCCGTCCGCTACGCGGGCCAGGCTCTCGGCCCGGGCCAGGGCTGTGAACCGGTAGCCCAATGCTCCTTCGTTTTCATCGGGGAATTGCGATAGCAACATTTTGGCGATCGCCAACCCAAGGACCCGGTCGCCAAGGAATTCAAGCCTTTCATTGGATTCGAGCGCCGTGGCCGAAGCACTGGAATGCGTTAACGCGCGTAACAAGAGCTGAGGGTCGGAGAATGTGTGCCCGAGAGCCCGTTCCAGGCCGGATAAGTCAAGCTTGCCAACACTTGTTCGGCGCCGGTCCTCGCTTTTGGCGTTCATTCAATGCCTTCGAAGAAACGCCCCGTGCGGAGTGCCGCCGGCCACTTCCACACCTGCCAGGGACTGGCGTTTTCAATGGAAAAGAAAAGGAACTCCGCCCGGCCGACCAAGTTCTCTCGCGGAATGTAGCCGACATCGGCAAGAAAACGACTGTCCCGCGAACTGTCGCGATTGTCGCCCATCCCGAAATAATGTCCTGTGGGCACAATGTACACAGGCGTGTTGTCCATCAAGCCTTCATCGGTCTCTTCAAGGATCAGGTGTTGTCGGCCATTAGGAAGCGTTTCGATGAATTGCGGAATTTGCCGATACAATCCGGTCCAAGGATCCTGGCGAACAAATTCCCCCGCTCTTTTGCGTTCTACCGGTTTTCCGTTGATGTGGAGTATTTCGCGAATGACTTGAATCCGATCGCCTGGAAGACCGACAATCCTCTTGATGAAATCCGTTTTGTTGTCGGTCGGCAGTTTGAACACGACCACGTCTCCGCGTTCAGGCTCATCGACCAAAATACGGCCCGGGATCAGCGGGAGACTGAACGGCAAGGAATGCTTGGAATATCCATAAGAAAACTTCGAAACGAACAGATAATCGCCAATGAGCAGGGTCGGCAGCATGGATCCAGACGGAATGTTAAATGGCTCGTAGGCTACGGTACGCACGATCAAGGCTATGAAAATGGCGATGAGGACCGTCTTAACGGTCTCCACGAATCCGCCTGACTTATGGGAGGTCATGAAGTTTTCTTGCTAATGCCTTGATAAAAAAGAAACTTGAGTTCACATTCCCCACGACGGAGACGGGGGATGAAGCCAGCATCAATGGACGGTGTCAAGAATGATCATCGTCGTCGGTCGCGAGAAATCCGGACGGTATGGCAGATATTACTACCATCGCGTGGGCCAAGGGGTATTCGTCGGTTTGTGAAACGTCGATCTTGGCATCCATACCGGCCGGTGTCAGGGCATCAAGTCGCGTCTTCGCGCCGCCCGTCAACACCATGTAGGGCTGGCCTGATGGGTGGTTTCTGACGACGAGGTCCCGCCAAAAGACGCCTTGGCGAAAACCAGTGCCAAGAGCTTTGGCACATGCCTCCTTGGCTGCGAAACTCTGCGCGTAGGATGAGGCCGGGTTGGCGCGCCTGTTGGCCTTCGCCTGTTCGAAATCGGAATAGACCCGACGGATGAACTGTTCACCGAACCGCTCCAACGTACGTTCGATGCGACGGATGTCGCATAGATCGGTTCCGACGCCAATGATCATTGCGATCGCGCGCCTAGGCCGATTCCTGAGCCCGAGCCCGGTCCATCAAGGCGCGCATGCGCCTGATGGAGCTTTCCAGTCCGCCAAAAATGGCTTCTCCAATGATGAAATGCCCAATGTTCAACTCGGCGATCGTCGATATGGCGGCGACACGCCCGACCGTGTCGAAGGTCAATCCATGCCCGGCATGGCATTCGATCCCGATGCTGTCCGCATGGATGGCAGCGTCGCGGATCTTCTCGAATTCCCTCTCTCTCTCCACTTGGCGGGCATCGCAATAGGCGCCGACGTGTAGTTCGACGACCGGGGCCCCCAGTTCCTTGGCTGCGTCCAACTGAACCGGATCGGGTTCGACGAAAAGGGAAACACGAATGCCCTTTTCGCTGAGGGCAGCCACGTAGGGTTTCAATTTGTTGTGCCCGCGCGCCGCGTCCAACCCCCCTTCGGTCGTACGTTCCTCGCGTTTCTCTGGGACGATGCAGGCGGCGTGAGGTTTGTGGCGAAGCGCGACATCAAGCATTTCGTCTGTCGCCGCCATCTCGAGGTTAAGGGGAACGGAGATATCGCGGACGAGGCGGTCAATGTCTGCGTCCGATATGTGGCGCCGGTCCTCGCGCAGGTGCGCGGTAATGCCGTCGGCGCCTGCCTGTTCGGCCATTTTCGCGGCTCGGACAGGATCCGGATGATCGCCGCCCCGGGCGTTGCGGATGGTTGCCACGTGATCGATGTTCACGCCAAGGCGCAAATACCGGCTCATCTCGCCTCTCCTCTATTTTCTATGCGGCTCTTGGCCCTTCTTTTCCGCCGTCGGCGGCGATTCTGGTAGCGTTCCACAATCTTCTTCAAAGGGAAATAAAAAACCAGCCATACGATGATAATGGTCGGGACACTACCAACGAGCATCGGCCAGAAGACTGGAGCCGCGGTGTCGATGAGGCGGTCCATGTCGCCGTCCAAAGACGCCCCCAACATGTTGCCGAAGGTCGCGGAAAAATCCAACTTGATGGCGTTTTCGAGGGTCGTCTCCGACAATTGATTCGGGTCGACGATGCGGCTGCCGACCTCGAAAATCCAGACCCAGATAAAGGGAAACGTCCACGGATTTCCAATGGCCGTACCGATCGCCGAGGCGACGACGTTGGCTCTTATCATCCAAGCCCAAAGTCCGCCGAGAACGAAATGGAGCCCGACGAACGGCGAAAACGAGACTGCCGCGCCGCAGGCGAAACCAGCAGCGATGCTGTAGGCGCTTCCCGGGAGTCTGGCCAGCCGATGGAGCAAATAACTGGTGGCGCGGCGCCAACCGATGGTCGGCCACAGAAAATTCAAGATCCGGCGAACCGTGCTGGGTTTACTGCGTCGATCGAACATGGACGAACTATACGAGAACCAGGGAATTTTGCGACCGGGATTGTTGGTGCCGGCAAATGGGGTATCGGTCAGCCCTTGGCCCGATCAATGGCGTGTATCGCTGGGCTCGCCCTCAGGGCGGCGATAACTTCCGTCAGATGGCGGACATCCTTGACCTCGATGTCAATCAGCATGTCGAAGAAGTCGGTCGTTCGGTTGGTGATTTTAAGGTTCGAGATGTTGCCACTGTTCCTGGCGATTACGGTTGACAGCTCGCCGAGCGCCCCAGGAATATTGGCGACACTGATCTTGACACGTCCGACGTGAATGTCAGGGCTTTGGACATCTTCATTCCAGGACACGTCGAGCCATTTCTCGGGATGGTCATGAAATGTCTCCAACGTGTCACAATCGATCGTGTGAATGGTCACGCCCTTGCCTGTTGTGACGATGCCGACAATCCGGTCTCCCGGCAATGGGTGGCAACACCCGGCCATATGCATTGCCATACCGGGGATTAGCCCTTTGATAGAGACAGAGTCGCCTTTGCCCGGTGACTTCGATCGGCGGGCACGGGCCTTCGCCAGGGGAACAATGGCGTCGTACCACGGTTTTTTCTTGGCGCCGGGATAAACCGCCTCGAAGGCTTCGCGACCGGTAAGCAGGCCGGCACCGACTTGGGCACAAAGTTCCTCGACGGTCGCCTGTTTGAATACCTTGAGAACACCGGCCAGTGCCTTGTCCGTAAGGTCATATCCCTCATCGGCAAACGCACTGTGGAGAATCGAACGTCCGAGTTTCTCGTATTGCTCGTGTTCCTGTAGTCGAACGAACCGCCGTATCCGCGAACGGGCTTTGCCGGCGACGACAAAGCGCTCCCAGGTTGGTGACGGCGTTTGGGCTTTCGAGGTGACGATTTCCACCTGATCGCCGTTCCTCAATTGGCTGCGCAGCGGCATCATGCGACCGTTGATCTTTGCACCGACACAGCGGTCGCCGACCTCGGAATGCACGGCGTAGGCGAAGTCGACCGGGGTGGCGCCGGTCGGTAGGTTGATCAGGTCGCCGCGTGGTGTGAAGCAAAAGACCTGATCGCTGAACATCTCGAGCTTGGTATGTTCGAGGAATTCCTCCGGACCTGCCGCATGTTCGAGGATATCGAGCAATTCTCGGAGCCACCGGTATTGCTTGCCGTCCTTGACCGTGCCCCCCTGTTTATAGTTCCAATGGGCGGCAACGCCAGCTTCGGCCACCTCATGCATCTCGCGGGTGCGGATCTGAAGTTCGACGCGTTGTTGATGCGGGCCGAAAACACCCGTGTGCAGAGATTGATAGCCGTTGTGTTTCGGGGTGGAGATGTAGTCCTTGAACCGACCGGGCACGACCGGATAGGCGCCATGCGCGACGCCGAGAGTCTGGTAGCACTCCTCGACCGAACCGACGATCACTCGGAACGCCATGATGTCGGATAACTGTTCGAACCCGACGTCGTTCTTCTGCATCTTGCGCCATATGGAATAGGGCGTCTTCTCACGGCCCTTGATTTCCGCGTCGATACCGCCTTCCCGGATCAAGGACTGAAACTCGGTAATGATCTCGTCGATCATTCCCTCTCCGCGCTCGCGCAGGAAATCCAATCGTCTGAGTATCGATTTGCGGGCGTCCGGATTGAGTTCGCCAAAAGCCAAATCCTCCAATTCGGTTTTCATCTCCTGCATACCGATCCGTTCAGCGAGCGGTGCGTGAATGTCCATTGTCTCCATGGCAATGCGGCGGCGCTTTTCCGGCTTTTTGATGAAGTGCAAGGTCCGCATGTTGTGCAAACGATCGGCGAGTTTGACGAGAAGGACTCGGATGTCCTCGGACATTGCGAGAACCAATTTGCGGAAGTTCTCGGCCTGTTTCGCCTGATCGGACTGGAACTCGATACGGGTCAGCTTGGTGACTCCGTCGACCAATTTACCCACTTCATCGCCGAATTGTTCGTCGATCGTCTCAAGTTCGACGTCGGTATCTTCGATGGTATCGTGAAGTAGCGCCGTGACGATCGTCGCTGTGTCGACCTTATAGCGGGTCAGAATACCCGCTACTTCGAGCGGGTGGGAAAAATAGGGATCACCGGAGGCCCGTGTCTGCGCGCCATGCGCCATCATGGCGAAGACATAGGCCCGGTTCAGTGCGTCTTCGTCAGCAGCAGGGTCGTAGGACTTTACAGTCTCGACGAGTTCAAATTGGCGAATCATGGTCTCTCTCTGGGCGCCATTCTACAATGGGTCCCAGAGAAACCACGTAAAAATAAATCGAAATTGGTGTTTTCGCGCCGGACCCACAACGGGCAGCGCATGTAAGCTTGAGAACTACTCTTCTGAAATCGGCATGACGTCGCCGGCGGCATCCGCCAAAGCGGCATCATCGCCGTCACCCTCGCCACCGATTACCGCGACTGCGGCTCCCTCTTCGGTTCCGACTGGATCGGCTTCGTGCTGTATAGCCAAGAGGTCCATTTCATCGTCTTCCGGTTCGTCAATTTCGACGAATTGTTGGAGGCCTTTGACCAGAGAATCCTCGAGCTCATCCAGTTCGACTGTTTCATCGGCAATTTCCCGCAACGCGACGACTGGATTCTTGTCGTTGTCCCGGTCAACCGTGAGGGCGGCACCAGCCGAAATATCCCGGGCGCGCTGGGAAGCCAGCATGACCAGATCAAAACGATTAGAAACTTTGTTGACGCAGTCTTCGACAGTGACGCGAGCCATACGAGTACTCCACAATTCTAGAAAATTGGCGGTTTTATATTGGTTCGAGGACCGGATGGCAAGCGTTCGAGGGGAATTTGGTCGATTTCTCCGTCGATCAATCCGAAGCGGTCCACTCGGTCCCGTAAGCTCCCTCTGCGTCGGTCAATAGCCGCGTTTCCTGTCCCGAGGGCATCGCCTCGATCATGCGGCCAATCGATAGCCCTAGCGACGGATGTCGCCAGTCCGGAGCCACATCGCGCAATGGCAACAGGACAAACGCGCGCTCAGCGATTCTCGGGTGTGGTACCTTGACCGTGTGTCCCTTTGCCGTGAAGGAGTCGATTACGGTGCCGCCATAGGCAATCAGATCCAAATCAAGCGTCCGCGGTGCGTTGATCTCTTCCCGTCGCCGACCAAACAATGACTCGACCTCAAGAAGGCGGTTGACAAGATCTGTCGCCGAGATGTTTGTTTCGGCCGCGACAACGCCGTTTACAAACCATGGTTGTTCAGAAACGGGCACAGGAGCGCTTTCGTACCATCGAGATCTTTGGGTGATTTGAATTCCGGACCGTGCCATCCGGTCGAGCGCGGCGCCACAGGTGGCACGGGGAGAGCCCGTATTTTGGAAGGGGATATTGGCGCCCAAACCGATGAGAATCATAATCGTTCCGGATTAGGGCCTGTTGAGATTCAGCGTGAATTGATGACGGCGGAACAGGCGTAGATCATCGCTTCGAAGCTTTGATCGGTCTTATCGCTTCGCATGGCGATGCGCTTGAACTCCTTGAGCT
>Ga0209458_1000480_pt1 | contig 13788 bp, 13 predicted proteins | sample WorMetLIZAISLAND_FD_187411 | JGI IMG/M metagenome (GOLD analysis project Ga0209458, IMG submission 187411) | Marine gutless worms symbiont microbial communities from Max Planck institute for Marine Microbiology, Germany - Inanidrilus manae... ...
TTCAATAACTTTAGTGCGCGAAGCGCATCATAGTTGAAACTATGGACTTTAAGTCCCTTCACTTTCAGTCCGTGGCTTGTCCACGGATGAGGACTTTAGTCCTCCAGACTATGGACTTTCACTCCATAGTGGTTGATTTATCGCGGACTGAACAAACTTATCGAACAGCGCGACGAGAACGGCAACGCGATCAAATTCGAGTACGACAGCGAAGGACAGCTGACCACCATAACCAACGAAAACAACCAACAGCACACCTTCGTCTACGACGCCTGCGGACGGCTCAGCAGCGACACCGGATTTGATGGAACGCAAACCCAATATCAGTATGATCCGAGCGGCAAGATTACCCAAGTACGGCGTCCCGACGGGAGTACACTCAAACTCGGTTATGATCGAATCGGCAGGATAGTGACGATAACCGGTCACGCTGTCGACGGAACGACACACCAGAACCGTTACCAGTACGACAACGCCGGAAGGCTGATCGAGGCCAGCAACGAACATAGCCTGGTAACCTTTGAATACGATGCGCTCGGACGCATCATCAAAGAATAGCAAGGAAAGCAAACCATCGAGCGAATCTATGATGCTGCCGGAAACCTCATCGCACGCACAGGGCCTTGGGACACACGCATAGCATTCGAATATGACGAAAACCATAAGCCCATCAGTGCAATACTGCCAGGCAATAAAACTATTCGGCTGGTGCGCAACAAAGCGGGGCAACCGATCGAGCGGCACCTGCCGGGCGGCTCCTACTCCCTGTACCAGCATGACGCCGAAGGCCATCTGCTTGCTCAGGACATCCATGATCCCACAGACCAACCCCTGATTCGGCGCCGATACAAGTACGACCCCAACGGCAGATTATCGGAAGTAGACGACAATGGCAGGAACCCAAAGCAGTACGCCTACGATCCGGCGGGACGCCTGGCCCGGATCCTTTCAGGGCACGAGCAGGAGCCGGAAGACCTTGTCTATGACCCTGCCGGCAACCTGTTAGAAAGAGGCCACCACTCTCAGGCACGCTATGCGAGCGGGAATCGGCTGCTCTGGGCCGAAGGGTCCGACTACACGCACGACGCACGGGGCAACCTCATCGAGCGACGCAGCGAAAATGGAATTACGGATTTTAAATACAACAGCTTCAACCAGCTCATCAGCTGCTTCGATTTGGCGGCAGGATGCGATGTAAACTATTTTTACGACGCGCTGGGCCGGCGGATCGGAAAAAAGGCGTTTGATGGAAGAGAAGTCACTTATTTACTGGGATCAATTTCAACTGATTGCAGAAGAACATGAGCGTAAAGATAAGACCATCTATATCTTCAAGCCAGAGACTTTTATTCCTCTTGCCATTTTGAAAAACGGGACGGCTTACTTTTATCACACCGACCATTTAGGAACGCCTCTGGAGATTACGGACGAAGAAGGCAAGCTCGTATGGTAAGGAAACTACGATACATTCGGGGCATGTGAAGAAAAGGTTACTATAACCTCCAACACCCTGCGTTATCCGGGACAACAGTTTGACTGTGAAACCGGTCTTCATTGCTTCAATAACTTTAGTGCGCGAAGCGCATCATAGTTGAAACTATGGACTTTAAGTCCCTTCACTTTCAGTCCGTGGTTTGTCCACGGATGAGGACTTTAGTCCTCCAGACTATGGACTTTCAGTCCATAGTGGTTGATTACTGGTGGCACCGAGAGGTATTAGCGGAATTTTCGGATGAGGAGATACATATCTTGTTGGAGTGGCACAAGATGCGGGTACGAGCTTCTCTACCGGATGAAGAAGACGAGTATTTGATTCTTCCGGAAATAAAATTACCGCTTTAGCCCATGATCCAAGTGCAGCATAGTAGAAATACGGATACCCGTTTAATTCGATACAGACTAGGAAGTAATCGTTCAGTTGCCCACTGTTTAGCCATCCCTGGCAACTGGATTCCAGCGTCCCAGCCGGAATGACAAGGTGGAGGCTGAACGGTTATAGTGAGGTGACGTTCTTATGTGCAAACTAAAAATAGAGCTGTTAAAAGAGATTGTTGATCTTAATGCGTATGCACAATCTTGCCATTTCGTTGGCTATAGCGAATCCGTTCCCTTTGGGAAGTGGAAAGCTATTGCTGTGAAAATTTTTCTTGATTTCATTAGGCCTCGGCTAGATGAGTGTTTTTTGATTTGCTCTGTGACCGAATGTGTCATAAGAGAGAAAAGATTTTCACGCCGAGAGAGAGGTTATGTCAAAACTCGAGCAAAAGGGGTGGATCGAGTCTGATAAAGAAGAGGAGGACCTGGAGACCAAGTTCAATGTATTTCCGCTCCGGAAAGAAAATCCTGATACGATTAGTCAGCTCTGTGAAATGGTTTTGGATAGCAATCTTTACGGCCATGTGTTTTTTCTCTGGGAGGAAGAAACGCTCGTAATTTACCCGCATGATGATTTTGGCTTTGGCGTTTTGGCGCCGATTAACACGAGGGGAGAAATTCTTGGATTGGCATTTCTCAATCGTTTTAGGGGAGGCGGCTTGTTCGATGTGGAGATAAGACGATCGTAGTTGGCCTGTTTAGCTTTCAGATATGGCTTTAAAGGGAATAGCGGTCCTGGGTTGTTCGGCGTTGGCTGTGGGATCCGACGTGTTGGGTTACGGCGCGTTCGGCCCTGTCGCTATGCTTCAAGATCGGACAGTGCACCTAACCCAACCTACACTTAACGCGAGGTCCGCGCGGACCGGCAGCGCGGGGGGCATGTAGGTGTAGGTTGCGTTAAGACGCCGGCACTGATCTGGCGGAGAATCAGCGAGCCTTTGGGCGTCGAACGCAACACGTCAAATCCCCAAGCAACGCCAAACAATTCAGGATTGTTTTTAACCAGACAGCTCCATACTTTTCTTCTGTCTCCTGACAACCGACAACTGTCCCCTTGACTCGAGACGCCGGTCACCTCACAACATGGCAAAATAATATGGCAAACCGCATCCTGCCCGATGCATGCCTCAACTCAACCAGAGTCGTTTTTCCGATGATCGACCTGCACTGCCATATGCTTCCCGGTATCGACGACGGCGCCCCCGATCTTGACACCGCCTTGGAGATGGCCGAGATTGCGGTCGGGGACGGCATCACCATGACTGCCTGTACGCCACACATCTATCCCGCCCTGTACGCCAACACAGGCGCTCAAATCATGCAACGGGTGCAGGCGTTTTGCACCCAGCTACAGGAGGCCGACATCCCACTCGAGGTCACATACGGCACGGACATCCAGCTGGTTCCGGAGCTGGTGCATGGTCTCCGCTCCGGACATATGCCGACCCTTCACGGTACCCGGTATTTTCTGTTCGACCCCACCACCATACGGTTCCCGTCGGCTTCTCGCGTCTGATTTTCGACCTGTTGGCTGCCGGTTACCGGCCGGTCATCACCCACCCCGAACGGCTCACCTGGCTCGACGATGGGCATTACAGCTAGTTCGTCGACGCCGCCCAGGTCGGCGCCTGGATTCAGCTCACGGCCGGGGCGGTAACGGGTCGTTTCGGCCCCCACCCGAAGTACTGGGCAGAGAGATTCCTCGGCGATGGGCTCGTCCATATCCTGGCGACGGGTGCCCACGATCCTGAGCGCCGCCCCCCACTCTTGGCGGAGGGACGCGCGGCGGCCGAACCCTATATCGGTGCCGACGAAGCGGAGTTGCTCGTAACCGGCCGCCCGCAAGCCATCATCGAAAATCGCGACCCAGGGGAGATTCCGCCCCCACCGGCACTCGACCCAGACGAAAACCGGAGAAATGCCACCAAACCCAAGCGGAGGTGGTTCGCCCGGCTCTTGTCCCGGGGCTGACCCAAAGCTCCCGACGTCGCGGAGCAATCGCCCGACGGCAGGCACGGTCAGGAATGCGATGGACCATCCCCCTCCCGCTGACCTGTGTAGCGTTCAACCATGGTGCTGAGGTCCCGCGGATTCACGGGCTTGCTGAGAAAATCGTCCATCCCCGCCTCGAGACACTGGTGCTTAACCTCCTCCGAGGCGTTGGCGGTTAAGGCAACGATCGGCAGCCGCGCCCCGTGCCCCTCGCTCGAACGAAAGGCCCGAGTAAGGGCTATCCCGTCCAATTTGGGCATCCGCACATCGACCAGGGCCAAGGCGAAGGGCTTGGCCCGGATGCGGCTCAGGGCCTGCTCCCCGTCATCGACCAGAATCACCTCATAACCCTGTTTCTCGAGCAGCACCCCGACCACCTTCCCGGCAATGGCGTTGTCTTCGGCCACGAGAATACGCAACCCATGCATTGTTACCGGTTGCCTCGTGTCTTTTCTCTCCGCTTTCGTTTCCTCCTGGCTATCCGATTGCGGGCGCTCCTTCCCCAGTATCCGGCGTACCTGACCGACCAGGTCCTCGGCAAGATAAGGGTTTGCTCAGGCAATTCCCGCGGGCTATCCGTCGATCAGGGCGACGGGTGCTGTATGTGAGCAGCAAATAGGGTACCTCGGCACTGAGCACGCGCCGGAATAGATCCAGCACCGCCGGCAGGTCCTGACGATCGGGCGAGTCGGCGACGATGAGCAGATCCAACCTCAGGATCCGATCGGTCATGTGGCCGAGGTGGTCTATGTCGAGCACCGGCTCACATACCATACCCGCGCCACGCAGAGTCTCCATGATGAGTTCCCTGCCCGTGGCATTGTGCTCGAACACCAGTGCCCGCAGCCTAGCGAGCCGTCGTTGCTGTTCCTGTGAGGCCAGCGGTTCTGGTTCTTGTCGCAGGGGCAACCGTACCCAGAAGCGACTGCCTTTTCCGACCTGGCTGTCGACGCCGATACGCCCTCTCATCAGGTGCGTAAGGTTGCGGGCGATGGTGGTACCCAAGCCGGTTCCACCATAACGCCGGGTAGTGGAGTCATCCGCCTGCCGAAAGCCCTCGAAGATCTCCTCCAACCGGTCTGCCGGTATCCCGATTCCGGTGTCCAAGACCTCCAGCAGCAGGTGAGGGCGGTGCATCAGTTCGTCGGACGGACCCCAACTTGCACGGACCATCACCTCACATCGAGCGGTGAACTTGAGGGCATTGCCGATCAGATCGAACAGGATCTGGCGCACCCGGAGCTTATCGCCGATCATCCGGTCCGGAAGCCCTGGATCGATGCGTAAAATCACCTCCACTCCCTTGGCCAGGGCCTGGGTTTCCAGAGCGGCGCATATCTCCTTCATACTGCCATGCAGATCGAAGGCAACGGACTCCAGGTGGAGTTGCTTGGCCTCGATCTTCGACAGGTCCAGCACATCGCCGATCAGCGCCTGCAGCACCTCCGCGGAGCTGACGATGGAATCGGCGTACTCGCGCTGCTCGGCGTCGAGCGGCGTCGCCTGCAATAGGTTGGTCATTCCCACCACCCCGGTCAAGGGTGTACGCAGCTCGTGGGTCATGACCGCAACAGGAAATCCCCCTTTGCCTGGTTTGCCACCTCCGCCTCACGCCGGGCCTGCTGCAGCTTGTGCAGGAGGGAGTATTGATATATGGGGAGTACCAGCAGCAGCAGCAGAATGAAGATGACCTCGTAAGGATGGGTCCGCCATGCGTCCAGGACCACAATGGCCAGGATGCAGGTCAGCAGGTTCAGTACCGAGGCGAAGATCAGGTGGCCACGCCCGTAGCGGGTGCTCGCATAGATGAGGATCCAGATATAGACGAGATAGAAGGGGCTGACATCGCCGGTCAGAAAGATGGCCAAACCGACCGCCGTGATGTCCAGGACGAGTCCCAGGTACTGGCGGGCCGTCCATTCCGGGCGTATCAGTACGCTGATCAGCATACCGGTGAAGAATAAAAAATAGACCCCGAACAGGGGGAAGAAATAGACCCAATCGATCTGGTAGTAACCGGTGTACGCGGCGCTGCCGACGTAAATCACTCCGAATACCCAGAATCCCATCCGCACCAGGGCGGACTGAAACTCCTGGTTGGCACGCAAGGCCGGATCCCACTTGATCATGGTCCCAATATACCCGTCATACATGGATTTCCGCCGCGCTGCACACCTCCCGTGTCCGCCCGCGGCACCGCGCCGAAAGGCCATGCTCGTCTTCTCCTGCCTTGCCTTCCGGTCCGCGGCCTAGGTCGTGTTGACATTTAGACCGAAAACGCTTCTGAATCATCAAGTTAGCCTTTCCAGTCAGGCGTCGAATTGTCTGTAAAATCAACGCAGTAGTCGTAAATGTCAAATCGTTCTTAGGTCCTTTGCGGCCCTTTTCCGCGCTGACTTCGTTGCGGCTCGTCAAAATAGGCTGGCTATTCCTCCTCGCCGCGCCTGGTCAGCACGAAAAATACCTCACAATCAGCCTCGCTCAGACAAATGTCAACAGCCCCCCGCAGTCTATCGAGTCCGTCCTCCCAAGCGTACCTGAAATTGGTCGTTGCCATACGGAAAACGCAGAAACGACGGCGGATCGGTATACAATGCGGCTCGGGGACGAGAAATAACTTGACGAGAGACAACTTCAAGAGAACGGGAGAGACCCATGTCCAAGAAACATCCGATCGTCGCGGTTACCGGCTCCTCAGGCGCGGGCACCACGACCGTCAAACGGGCCTTTGAGCACATCTTTTTCCGCGACGGCTTCAACGCCGCCATCATCGAAGGCGACAGCTTCCATCGCTACGACCGCGCCGAGATGAAAGCCGAAATGACCAAGGCGGCGGAAGCACACCGCAACCTGAGCCACTTCGGGTCAGTCGCGAACCGTTTCGACCTGCTCGAAGAGCTGTTCAGAAGTTATGGCGAGACAGGCACCGGCAAGAAGCGGTACTACATTCACAGTGACGAGGAAGCGGCGGAGCTCAACGCGCGCCTCGGCACTAGCCTCGCCCCCGGCCAGTTCACCCCGTGGGAAGACGTCCCGGAAGGTACGGATCTGCTGTTTTACGAAGGTCTGCATGGGCTGGTTGTGACTGAAGAGAACAACGTCGCCCAGCATGTGGATCTCGGGGTCGGGGTCGTTCCCATCGTCAACCTGGAGTGGATTCAGAAAATCCACCGCGACAACCTGGAGCGTGGTTACTCCGCCGAGGCCATCGTGGACACAATCATGCGCCGCATGCCGGACTACATCACCACCATCGTGCCCCAATTCACCCTGACGGACATCAATTTCCAGCGGGTGCCGACGGTCGACACATCGAATCCTTTTATCGCTCGGGATATCCCGACTCCGGACGAGAGCTTCGTCATCATCCGTGTCCAGGATCCGAAAAAATTCGACATCGACTTCCCCTACCTGCTGTCCATGATCCACGATTCCTTCATGACCCGCCGCAACAACATGGTCGTTCCCGGGGGGAAGATGGGTTTCGCCATGGAGATCATCCTGCAGCCCATCATCGAACAGCTGATGGACGCACGCAACAAGTGATCCCTTCGCACACCCCGGCGGCAATCCGCTGCCGGGTGTCATCCCGAGCAACCCTGAATTATCCGGCGTTGTCCTCAGGGTTTGACGTGTTGCGTTTCGACGCACAAAGGCGCGTCGATCTACGGCCAGGCCCGTGCCAGCGTCTCAACACAACCTACACCCACATGACCCCCCGCGCTGCCTGCCCAGCTTATAAATCATTATCCGTCACTTACTAAATTAGTATTGCGTATACCTCGGGGCCATGGTAGCTTGTGTGCCATGGCAACCGGGTTGAGGCGCTACGAATTCAGCGAACGGCTGGCCGACATCCTCGGCGAGTCCCGCCGTGATCTACGTTTTCGCGTGACCATGCTGGTGGCGGGCGGCCTGGTGGCGCCGGGCCCCCGGGGGCGTGGCTCACCACCGGCGACCCCCCACTACGCCGCCAAGCTCTTGCTCGGGTCCATGGCCGCCCCCCAGCAGTCTTATACGGTCGAGGCTATCCGCTGCTACGAACGGCTGCGCCCGACCGCCCGCACGACGGACCCGACGGCTCCCCGCATTACTCTGAGTCCGCGCTCTCCGTCGGGACATGTAAGCCCTCCGCCCCCGCTGCTCTCCGGTCACCGGACCTTCGGGGAGATCCTGGCCCGGCTGTTGGAGCTTGCCATGGTGCCGGAGACCAGGGGGGGCTTGGCCCGGGAGCTGTTCGGAATCTGGATCAGCCGCAGCTATCCGGTCAGTGCCGTGCAGCTGGGTGCCTGGTCCGAGGGACAACGCAACGTCATCACCCAGCGTTACGAGCCGGCCGGGGGAGAGCGCCCCCCAGTGTGGCTCGATCCGGAGCGGGACGGTAACCCTGATCCCGGTCTCTATCACACGGTGTTCTTACCGGCCGCCAAGCTGGTGGAGATCGGTAAGCTCACCAGCCTTCCAACCCAAGAGAGGCCCCCCATGATCAATCTAGGAGCTAAAATGGCGCGCATTTCAAAACTCGCCGACCTCGTTCGCCAGACCCGTTTTCGGGGTCGTTGGGAACAGCTGCTGGCAGCCCTGGCCAGGGTCCAGGCCTGGTCGGACCGGGTCGATACGCGCGCCAGCAAGCTCGTGGAGGTGCAGGGCTTCGGGTCGAATCCGGGCCAGCTGCGGATGCTCACTTATGTCCCCGACCGGCTCCCAGCGGCGGCGCCCTTGGTCGTTCTGTTGCATGGCTGCACCCAGTCCGGGGGCTCGTTCGACAAGGGCACCGGCTGGTCGACCCTCGCCGATCGCCATGGCTTCGCGCTCCTGCTGTCCGAACAGCACTGGACCAACAATCCGCTGCGCTGCTTCAATTGGTTCCGCCCCGCAGATACCCGCAGGGACGAGGGCGAGGCCCTGTCCATCAAGCAGATGATCGACCGCATGCTCGATGACCACGGGCTCGACCGACGGCGGGTCTATGTGACGGGACTCTCATCGGGAGGCGCCATGACCTCCGTAATGCTGGCGACCTATCCGGACCTATTCGCGGGAGGGGCGGTCCTTGCGGGGGTGCCCTATCGCACGGCAGACAACATGCAGGAGGCCTTCGAGAGCATCTTCCAAGGGCGCCCCCGCACCCCACGCGAATGGGGCGACCTGGTGCGGGGTGCCTCTCCCCACCGGGGACCCTGGCCCAAGGTCTCGGTCTGGCACGGGGACGCCGACTCCGCGGTCAAACCTCTGAATGCCGATGAGATCGTCAAGCAGTGGACGGACGTACATGGCGTGGCGGGCAGTCCCCCTGTGGAACGGACCCTGGATGGCCACCTCTGCCGGGTGTGGCAAGGGGCGGACGGTGAACCCCTGGTCGAATCCTACACCATCAGCGGCATGTCCCACGGCGCCCCCCTGAGCACCGGGGACCGACCTGACCAATGCGGCACCGCGGCACCCTTTTTCAACGACGTCGGCATCTCTTCCGCCTTCCACATCGCCGGCTTCTGGGGCCTGCTGGAGCAGGAATCGGACGTGGCGGCGGCTGCGACGGCCACCGCCGGCCGGGCACGACCCGAAGTGATCGACCCGTCGCGGATCCCAGGTGGCAACCGCCCGGATTATGGGCAGCCGGGGGGGGTCTATGCACGGGGGGGCCACGAGAGCGACCAAGCGGCCAGGTCCCATACACAGCAACCGGGAGCGGGCGGGACCGATGCCGGTTCCGAGTCGGTTGCCCGCGGCATCCTCATCGAGCCGTCGGGACCGGAACGGCAAGAGACCGGCCCGGAGCCCGATGAGCACGCGTCCGGGTCTACCAGCGGCGGGGATGTGCCCCTGGGAATCCCCTTAGGAATCAATGTGCACGGGATCGTCCGCAAATCCCTGGCAGCGGCCGGTCTGGTCCGGGATACGGCGCCCGCTGCCGAGGGCCTGCACGCCGGCGGTATGCCGTTCGGGATCGACATACCGGGGATCATCGGGACCTCCCTCGAAGCGACGGGCATGTTTAAGGGCTCCGCCACGGGCCCGGATTCCGCAGGATCAGTAAAAGAAGCGGCGCAACAGACGGCCGACTCCGGCTGGGAGGGTGAGGGGTGGGAGCTCCTTAGCGACGACTCGGGGGGACCTAGGCTCTTCGGGCAGGTGTCCTCCGGGCGTGCCTGTGAAACGGGCAAACGGATCCGATCCACATCGCGCAAGATCGTGCTGGGTCCCAGTCCGGAGCTGAGCTATGTGCGCAGGCTCAATCTCGATGCGGCGGTAAACGACTACACCAGCGCCAGCTTCAGCATCCTGGTGGACGGCACGCCGGTGGACGAGGCCTCCGCCGTCGGTATGGAGCATGTCGAGGCGGAATGGCTGCAGCGGTCGGATATCGACCTGTCCCGGTTCGCGGATCGAACGGTGACCCTGACCTTCGAGGTAGCCGCATGCTCAAACGTCTGCAACGAAGTCTCGGCCAAGGCCTGGGTCGATCGGATCCGGATAAAATCGGTCTCGCCTGTGTGCTAGCCCAAACCTCCGGGCTTGTCTCCTAATAGTACAGGATTAACAGGATATTATTAAGTGTTATTTAGGAAAAATAATCCTGTCCTATTAGCGTTTGGCACGACGATGATGTCAACAGCCCCTAGTCCAAGCCATGTCTATCGATGATGACGAGAGGACCCGTATCGTCCCCCCCCCGATCCGTCCCCCAGAGCACCCGTCCCCCCAGGAATGTCTCCGGCGTCGAGATCCGGCATCCGGGGCCCGGCGACCAGCCCAGTTACGGGAGGTATACACACGCCTTCATCATAGGACGGGGGGAGGACTGTGCCATCCGCCTCCTCGCCCCAGGGGTCAGCCGGCACCATGTGGAGATCTTCCCGCAAGACGGCGCTTGGTGGGCGCGCGATCTTGAGAGCAGCAATGGGACCCTGGTCAACGGACGGCCCATCGATCGGCTGCCGCTCGTCGGTACCATCACCCTGGAGCTCGGCCAACAAGGACCGCGGATCCGAGTTACGGCCCCACCGCCGCCTGCCCCGACCCCGGACGAGGACTCCCCCCGGTCCTTGGAGGACGTATCCCGGCACTATCTGGATGCCGCGTCCGAGATGCCGGCGGGAGAGCATACGCTGCTGATCCGCAGGGCCTTCAAGGACGCCAAGCGACGCCAATCGCGGACCTATCTCGCACTCATCTCCATCGTGGTCCTGATGCTGACCGCCGTGTCCGGCGTGGCCCTTTTCCAGTATCTACAGCTGCAGAAGATGGCCGGTCTCGCCAACGATATCTTCTACGACATCAACCACTATGGACTGAAAGTCCATAGTCTGGAGGACTAAAGTCCTCATCCGTGGACAAGCCACGGACTGAAAGTGAAGGGACTTAAAGTCCATAGTTTCAACTATGATGCGCTTCGCGCACTAAAGTTATTGAAGCAATGAAAGAACTCGAGCTGCATGTGGCCGATCTCGAGTTCGATCTGGAACGCGACCGCGAGGATATACGGAGCGCAAAGCTCCGCGCAGAGATCACAGCGTCCAAGCGCAAGCTCGCAAGGATGCGCGAAAAATATGACGCCTACGCGCGCGAGCTTCAGACCAGCCGGTTGATCCCCCCGGACTCCGAAGAGCTCCTGATCCTGCGTCTGGCGAAGATCTTCGGCGAAACCGAGGTAGCGGTGCCGAAAACCTTTATCACCAAGGTCAAGGAGTACATCAAGAAGTGGCAGTCATCCAGCCGCCTGGAGAACGCAATCCGGCGCCTGCGGGAAAACAACTACGCCCCGACGATCCGCGCTGCCCTCGCAAGCCAGGAATTGCCGCCTCAGTTCATGTATGTCGCCTTGCAGGAGACCAACTTCCAGCCCCGCGCGGTCGGTCCAATGAGCAGCCGGATACTCCGCCTCTACGGCCCCGCCAAGGGTATGTGGCAGTTTATCCCCCCTACGGGCGAGAAGTTCGGCCTCAAGATGGGACCGCTGAAACACACGCGCCGGTACGACCCGGCCGACGAGCGCCACGATTTCAAGAAGGCCTCCTATGCCACGGCAAGATACCTGAAGACCATCTATCGTACCGACGCCCAGGCCTCGGGTCTGCTGGTGATGGCCTCCTACAACTGGGGCGAAGGCAACATTATCAAGCGCCTGCGCAAAATGCCGGAGAATCCCCGGGAGCGCAATTTCTGGAAGCTGCTACGCCATTATAAGATCCCGAAAGAGACTTATGACTACGTCTTCTATATCTTCTCCGCGGCCGTCATCTACGAGAATCCGCACCGGTTCGGCTTCAAGTTCGACAACCCCCTGGCAAGTCCGTGACTGGCCGCCAATCCGCCCGAACCCAAAGGCCCGGAGTCTAGCACCCCATTTCACCTTATTTTTCTCTCTCAGAGCCCTCCCAAACGCGCCAAGGCAAGGCACAGCGCGCAGGGAATAGCTCACGCGCTCTTGCCAAGCGCTGTAACGCCGCCTTGGTGTGTTTGGAGGGCTCCCTTCGGGCGAGACGAGAAGCGGCCACCTGCGTTGTTGCGCGAGCTTGAAAGAGGGTTGCTATTCCTGCGCTCGCGCGCCTCGTATCGGGCCGCTTCTCGCCGCGCTGAGAACGTAAAATAAGGTGAAATGGGGTACTAGGCCGTGTTGACATTTGATTAAGGAGTAAACCCAACCTCCGAGCTTATCTCCTAATGGTACAGGATTAACAGGATATTATAATCGTTATTTAATAAAATAATCCTGTTAATCCTGTCCTACTAGCGGTTGGCACGATGATTCTGCAACAGCCCTTAGAGGCTGTCTAAAAACCTGAGTACCTACCAACCGCTTGAACCTGAAGATTTCTCGCTGCGCTCGCAATGACAAGGACGTGCGCTGGGTCATCCCGAAGCCCGGCGAAGGATCTTATGACTCTTTCTTAATATTTAAAATCAATGGGTTAGTTTTTAGACGGCCTCTTAGCCGCAGTAGAGATCCGCGGTTTGCCGGCTGCAGACCTGCTCCCCTCGGCCGCTGGGTTCTCGCTTCCCAGCCGGAATGAGGGTCTTCGGTTAGAGTTAAACGTCAACAGGACCTAGAATGCGGTGAACCGCATCCTCGGACGGCGACCCTAGGGTCAATCGAAAGTTCCGCCATGGTCGTGTTGAAGTCGTCGATGGAGGTTATACTTCCCCCCATGGAGCTGATTCTGACCGTCGTCCGCTATCAAAATCGCCCCGCAGAGTCGGCGCTGACCGCAAGGATCGGCGTCACCGGCGGGACCATCGGGCGTAACCCGGACAATGCGCTGGTGCTTCCGGACTCCAAGCGTTGGGTAGGGCGACAGCACGCCAGGATCAGCTTTCGCGAGGGTGCCTTTTTTGTGACGGATACCAGCACCAACGGGACCTCTGTCAACACGGAGCCGCTCCCTAAGGATCAGGGGGTCGAGCTCCATGACGGTGACACGCTGGGCATCGGCACCTATGAAATCCGCGTCTCCCGGGAAGCCTCTCAACCGCAACCCGCCGCGTCGACCGCTCCCCTGGCCGGCGGCAGGTCCGAATTCGAGTCCTATGCGCAGACCCCGTCCGGCGGTGCTGTGCCCGACATCATGGATCTGGTCGGAGGGGCATCGACAACAACCGACTCATTCCCCCCTCCGGCGACAAAACAGGAAGCCCCCACAAGGCCTGACGACTGGCTGATAGCGGCACCCCCGGAAGAGGGGCCCCAACCCCCTGAGCAAACCCTTGGACAGACCCTTGGGCCCGAGCACGAGTCCCCCCGGACCTCGGCTGCCGCGACAGAGCCGGATCATACCCCTGACTTGAACGCCTTCTACAGTCCGCCCGAAGCAATTCCGGAGGACTATGACATCCTGGCGGACACATCGCGCCCACGACCCGCAGAGCAGAACCTACCGACCAGCGGTCCCGAACCTTCGCCTGTCCCGGCCACCCCGGACC
>Ga0209458_1000483_pt1 | contig 13685 bp, 10 predicted proteins | sample WorMetLIZAISLAND_FD_187411 | JGI IMG/M metagenome (GOLD analysis project Ga0209458, IMG submission 187411) | Marine gutless worms symbiont microbial communities from Max Planck institute for Marine Microbiology, Germany - Inanidrilus manae... ...
AGGCCCTGATCTTCGGCGTGGTGGTCGCATTGGCGTGCAGTTTTACGTGCATGATCCGAGGCGCTCCCTGAGAAACGAGATACCTCTGACTACGCCAGCTCCGTCAAAACAATCCCGCGCAACCCGACACGTGCGCCGGGGATTCAGGTCAAGTTGCCTTGAAGCGCCGGCGAACGCCGGCGTCCACGCGCCCGTAGGATGCGGTTCTCACCTGACCTTGGCCAAGCTTAGCCGTCCTGCGCCCCGCTCGCTTTCTCGGTGACTGCCTGCAGGGAATCGAGAAAGGCATCGATGTTGCCGCCGTTCTGGCGGATGACGGCGGCGAAGTCGGAGCGCTGGGTCATCGACATCGACACGTTCTCGATGACGACGTCGACGATCTTCAACTGGCCCTTGTGGCTGCGGATCCGCCAGATGACGATGATCGGCTGATCGGGCGCCTCCGGCCGGATGATGCTGGAGCGGACGTTGGCGCCGGTCTGACCCTCCAGGTCCTCGCCCAGGATGCGCAGGGTCTCGCCGCCATATTCGCTGAACCGCGCCGCATAGGTGGCGACGATATACTCCTCGAACAGCGCCTGATACCGCTGTCGCTGCTCCGGCTTGGCCGATTTCCAGTAGCGGCCCAAGGCGAACCTGCCGATCGCCCTGAGCGCAAAGCCCTGTTTCAACAGGCGGCGGAATTCCTCGGTCTTCTTTTCCTGGCTGAGCGTCTCGTTGGCGATCATGCCGACGGCATCGTTGCCGAGCCGTTCGATGAACCTGCTCGGTTCGCCCGAGGTAATGGCCTTGGCGTCGGCGCCGGCCCCGGCGCTTGCGAGCAGCGTCAACGACAGCAGAAGCGCAGCAAGAATGGTCGAAGATGCCCGGACCTGGCGCATATTCGGCTGTGACCTCGTGTCAGTCGTTCTTTTCGGAAACGCGCTCTTCCGAGGTCGAGACCTCATCCTCGTCGTCTTCCAGCTCGAACTCCGACAACGACGGCAAAGGCGTCGTCGGCAGCCGGCCATTGGCGATTTCCGACGCCCGGCTCTGCCGGTACAGGCTGCGCACCGTGGCGTAGTAGTCGATCGCCGAACGTTCGATGTCGTCGAGCGCTTCGATGTTCCGCGAGCGCGTGTCCACGCCGTCGAGACCGCGGCGGGCGATGAGCCAACCCGTCCGGTTCTTTTCGTCGGGGATGTAATCGAGCGGATTGAGGAAGGCATCGCCGACCCGGCCGACCGCATCGCGCACATTGGACGGGCCCAGCAGCGGGATCATCAGGTAGGGCCCTTCGCTGACCCCCCAGACGGCCAGCGTCTGACCCAAATCCTCGTCATGGTAGGGAATGCCCGTCCCGGGCGGGGCGTTCTTGTCGCCGGCAGCGACGTCGAAGATGCCTGCGACGCCAAAGAAGGTATTGGTGGAGAAGCGTCCGAAGCTCTCACCGGCACGGTCGGTCTCGCCCTGCAGCACGTCATTCACGAAGATGACGGGGGTATCGTAGTTGTTGATGAAGTTGCGTACCCCGTTGCGCACGGGCGACGGCAGCGCGCCGCGATAGACCTCGGCGAAGGGCCGGACCACGAGCTTGTCGAGGCCCAGGTTGACTTCGAAGATGTAGCGGTTCAGCGGCTCCAGCGGATCATTGGCTTCGCGGTAGGCTGCAACAGCTTCCGGGTCGTCCTCTGGCGGCGGCAGCGTGCAGCCCATCAGTAGGGCCGCGACCGCACCGATGAGGGCAAACCGCTGCAGACCGGATCCGTGCTGTGGTGAGGCAGAACGCAATACCGCAATCCCCCGAACCAAGACCGTTCCCATGCCCGGAACGCCGGCGCGCCTTAGATGATCTGGATTGAGATCCCGAACACTAGGGCGGGCGGCGTAAGAGTTGTCTTAACGGGGCGTCGGATACGGTTTGTCGTTCGACTCCTTGGAGATTTCCTAGCATATCGGCGGCCCCACGGCCAACCGGGCAATGCCGCCAATTGCGCCAAAGTCGGATCAATGTTGCGCGAATGCCGCACTTCCGGCAACGGCACCTGTGGCCCTTGCGCCGCGGGTGGTGACGGCGTGGCGACGTCTTCAGGGGAGCGTTAGCAGAAAATTAATGTTGTAAATATATAAAGATATCTTTATGCATCTAATCGCGTTGGGGTCCATGACGCCTGTGGCGTGGCTCGGACGGTCGGCGCGTTACGATGGAGCTGGCCCGACAATGGATTTGCTGCTGCAGGGACTGCGCGCCGCGGGCGAACCCACCAGGTTGCGTTTGCTGACGCTGTGCGCCCATGCGGAACTGACTGTCACCGAACTCACCCAGATCCTGGCGCAAAGCCAGCCGCGGGTCTCGCGTCACCTGAAGCTCTTGTGCGATGCCGGCCTGCTGTCGCGCTATCGCGAAGGCACGCGGGCCTACTACCGCCTGGCGGAAGATGGCGAATGTGCGCACCTCGCGCGCACCCTGGTCGACCTTTTTCCCGACGATGACGATGTCATGGTGCGCGACCTGGAGCGCCTGGAATCGGTGAAGGAATCGCGCGCCCGGGCGGCGGCCGACTACTTCCGCGCCAACGCCGCGCAGTGGAACGAGATCGGTTCGCTGTACGCCCCGGAAGGTGAGGTCGAGCAGGCGCTGCTCAAGGTGATCGGCAAGGACAGGTTCGGCGAGTTCCTCGATATCGGCACCGGCACCGGCAGGATCCTCGAGATTCTGGCGCCGCGCGCCGAGCGCGGCGTCGGCATAGATCTCTCGCACGAAATGCTGCAGATCGCCCGGGCCAACCTGGAGAAGGCGGGCCACCGCCATTGCCAGGTGCGCCATGGCGACATGTACAACCTGCAACTGCCGAACGGCCAGTTCGACCTGGTGGTGATCCATCAGGTGTTGCACTACGCAGAGGATCCGCAGGCGGTGATCGCGGAAGCGGCGCGCACCCTGGGCCCCGGTGGCCGCCTGGTGGTCATCGATTTCGATCGCCATGGCGAGGTGTTCCTGCAGGAGGCGCATCAGCATCGCTGGCTTGGCTTCGAAGAGGCCGAAGTCGGCGGCTGGCTGCGGGACGTCGGCCTCGAACCCGGTGCCGTTGTCCGTGTCGCCGGCGATCCATTGACGGTGTTGATCTGGTCGGGCCAGCAGTCCGGCGCCAGCAACGTGGTCTCGGCGGTCAAGCGGGCCAAGCTGGCATGAGTGGCCCGGCGCGCAGGACGGCGGTGCGTCCGGCCACGACCGACACGGCGCTGCAGGTGTCCTTCGAGTTCTTTCCGCCGCGCACCGAGAAGATGTCCGAGCAGCTGTGGCGCGCCGTCGAGCGGCTGGCGCCACTGGGCCCAAGGTTCGTATCGGTCACCTATGGCGCGGGCGGCTCGACCCGGGCCCGGACGCATGAGACGGTATCGCGGATCCAGAGCGACGCGGGGCTCGCCTGCGCCGCGCACCTGACCTGTGTTGGTGCGTCGCGCGACGAGATCGACGAGATCGCCCGTCGCTACTGGGATGTCGGGATTCGCCATATCGTCGCCCTGCGCGGCGATGCGCCGGATGCCGACGCGGGCTATGCGCCGCATCCGCAGGGTTACGCCAACGCGGCCGAACTGGTCGACGGCCTGAAGCGGAACGGCGACTTCGAGATCTCGGTTGCCGCCTATCCGGAAATCCACCCGGATTCACCGTCGAGCCAGGCCGACCTCGACAACTTGAAGCGCAAGATCGACGCCGGCGCCGACCGCGCCATCACCCAGTACTTCTTCGACGCCGATACATATCTGCGGTTCCTCGAGCGGGCCCGGGCCGCCGGCATCTGGGTGCCGATCGTGCCGGGGATCCTGCCGGTCAGCAATCTGGCCCAGGTGGTGAAGTTCTCGCAGCTGTGCGGGGCGTCGGTCCCTGCCTGGCTGGCGCACCTGTTCGAGGGCCTGGAGGACGACGCCGAGACGCGCCGCATGGTCGCCGTCAACGTCGCCGCCGACCAGTGCAGAGCCCTGATGGCAGCGGGCGTCGGCGAGTTTCACTTCTACACCCTGAACCGGGCCGACCTGACCTACGGCATCTGCCACATCCTGGGGCTGCGGCCACAGGGGCAATTGCCCGAGGCGGCCACGACAACGGAGAGCGCGGGCGCATGAAGGACCTGCTGGCCCATCTGCAGGACGAAGTGCTGTTGTGCGACGGCGCCATGGGCAGCCGGGTGCAGCAGGCCAACCTTGACGTGGACATCGACTACCGCGGCAAGGAGAACTGCACCGAGATCCTCAACTTCAGCCGCCCGGACATCGTCCGCACGATCCACGCCGGCTATGTCGCCGCCGGCGCCGACCTGGTGCTGACCAACAGCTTCGGCGGTTCCCCCGTCACCCTGGCGGAGTTCGACCTCGAGGACGAGGCCTACGCACTGAACAAGCGGGCGGCGGAGCTGGCCCTTGAGGCGATCGAGGACTTTGCCCGCGACGGCCGCAGCCGCTACGTCCTGGGCTCGATCGGCCCCGGCACCAAGCTGCCCAGCCTTGGCCAGATCGGCTACGACGACCTCGAGGCAGCGCTGCAGATCCAGTCCCGGGGCCTGATCGACGGCGGCGTCGACGCCATCGCCGTCGAAACGGTGCAGGACATCCTGCAGCTCAAGGCGGCGGTGAACGGCGCCCGCCTGGCCATGGCCGAGACCGGCCGCGAGGTACCGCTGATCTGCCAGGTGACGGTGGAGACGACGGGAACGCTGCTGGTCGGCACCGACATTGCCGCCGCGGCCACGGTGATCGAGGCGCTGAAGGTGCCGATGATGGGGCTGAACTGCGCCACCGGCCCGCAGGAGATGGCCGAGCATGTCCAGTGGCTGGCCGAGCACTGGCGCGGCCCGATCAGCGTGCAGCCCAACGCCGGCCTGCCGGAGCTGGTCAACGGCCAGACCTTCTATCCGCTGACGCCGGAAGAGCTGGCCGGCTGGACCGAACGCTTCGTGCGCGAGGACGGCGTCAACCTGGTGGGCGGCTGTTGCGGCACCGTCAGCGCCCACATCAAGGCGCTGGACGACATGCTGGCCGGGCTGGGACCGGGCCGGCGGCCGGCGCCGAAGCAGCGCCAGCCGGAATGGGTGCCGTCGGTCGCCTCGCTCTACGGCCAGGTGCCCTATCGCCAGGAGAACGCCTACCTGTCGATCGGCGAGCGCTGCAACGCCAACGGCTCGAAGAAGTTCCGCGAACTGCAGGCGGCCGAAGACTGGGACGCCTGCGTGGCGATCGGCCGCGACCAGGTGCGCGAAGGCTCGCATACGCTGGACGTCTGTACCGCCTATGTCGGCCGCGACGAGGTCGCCGACATGACTGCCATGGTCGGCCGCCTGCGCGGCGCCGCGAACGCGCCGCTGGTGGTCGATTCCACCGAGTACCCAGTGCTGGAAGCGGCCTTGAAGCTCTATGGCGGCAAGGCAATCCTGAACTCGATCAACTTCGAGGACGGCGAGGAGCCGGCGGCCAAGCGCCTGGCCCTGGCGCGCAAGTTCGGCTGTGGCGTGATCGCCCTGACGATCGACGAAGACGGCATGGCCAAGAGCGCCGAGAAGAAGCTGGAGATCGCGCAGCGTCTCTACGACTTCGCCGTCAACCAGCACGGTCTGCCGCCTGAGGACTTGCTGTTCGATCCGCTGACCTTCACCATCTGCACCGGCAACGACGACGACCGTCAGCTGGGCATGGAAACGCTCGACGGCATCGAGCGCATCGCCGCGGCGCTGCCGCAATGCCAGATCATCCTGGGGCTCTCCAACATCTCGTTCGGGCTGAAGCCGGCCGCACGACACGTGCTGAACTCGGTGTTTCTGGACCACGCGCTCAAGCGCGGCATGTCCGGGGCGATCCTGCACGTCTCCAAGATCCTGCCGCTGCACAGCATTCCCGAGGCGGAGGTGCAGGCGGCGGAAGACTTGATCTTCGACCGCCGGACCGAGGGCTTCGATCCTCTGCACGTGTTCATCGAGATGTTCCAGGACCGCAGTGCCGCGACGACGGAGAAGGCGCGGCCGGAGCGGGTCGAAGACCGGTTGAGCCTGCGCATCGTCGACGGCGACCGGCAGGGCCTGGAAGAGGACCTGGACGAAGCGCTTGAATCACATGCGGCGCTCGACATCATCAACCGCTTCCTGCTGGACGGCATGAAGGAGGTCGGCGAGCTGTTCGGCGCCGGCAAGATGCAGCTGCCGTTCGTGCTGCAGTCGGCCGAGACCATGAAGGCGGCGGTCTCTCACCTGGAGCCGCACATGGAGCGGGTCGAGGGCGAAGAGAAGGGCACCGTCGTGCTCGCCACGGTGAAGGGCGACGTGCACGACATCGGCAAGAACCTGGTCGACATCATCCTCACCAACAACGGCTACAAGGTCGTCAACCTCGGCATCAAGCAGCCGGTCGCCAGCATCATCGCCGCGGCCGAGGAACATCGCGCCGACGCCATCGGCATGTCCGGGCTGCTGGTGAAGTCGACCGTCATCATGCGCGAGAACCTGGAAGAGATGAGCCGCCAGCAGGTGCGGGTGCCGGTGTTCCTGGGTGGCGCGGCGCTGACCCGGCGCTACGTCGAAGAGGACTGCGCCAGCGCCTACAGCGCCAATCGGGTGGCCTATGCCCGAGATGCTTTCGACGGCCTGTCGCTGATGGACACGGTGGTGAAGGGCGAGTTCGACGCACTGGTCGAAGAGCGCGAGAGCAAACGCGCCGGCCGGCCGGTGAACAAGCGCCGCCAGCTCGGCAAGCCGACGCTGCCGACCCGGCCGATGGACCTGGAAGAGATCCGCACCCGGCGCGAAGAGCTGCGCCGCGGCTCGGAAGTGCCGCAGCCGCCGTTCTGGGGCCCGCGGATGATCGACGAGGTGCCGGTCCGCGCCCTGCTACCGTTCCTGAACGAACGCATGCTGTTCCAGTTCCACTGGGGCTTCCGCAAGATGGGCCGGCGGCTGGACGAATACATGGCCTGGGCCCAGAAAGAGGTGAAGCCGACCCTGGTCCGCCTGGTCGAGACCTGCGAGGAGGAGAAGATCCTGCACCCACAGGCGGTCTATGGCTTCTGGCCTGCCGCCAGCGACGGCGACGACCTGGTGCTGTTTGATCCAGACGGCGGTGAAGAGGTCGCCCGCTTTGGCCTGCCGCGCCAGGACCGGGCCGGTGGCTTGTGCATCGCCGACTTCTTCCGCGAGATCGGCGAGGGCGAGCGCGACATCATCGGCCTGCAGGCAGTCACCGTCGGCCAGCACGCCTCGGAAGTGGCCCGGCAGTGGTTCGATGCCGACCGCTACCAGGACTACCTGTACCTGCACGGCCTGGGCGTGGAGATGGCCGAGGCGCTGGCCGAATACGTGCACAAGCGGATCCGCGCCGGGCTCGGTTTCGGGCACGAGGACGCCCGGGCCAAAGAGGAGCTGCTGAGTCAGGGCTACCGCGGCTCGCGCTATTCCTTCGGCTATCCGGCCTGTCCCAACCTGGCCGACCAGCGCAAGATCCTCGACCTGCTCGGCGCCGGCCGTATCGGCCTGGAGATGGGCGAAGAGGACCAGCTGCACCCCGAGCAGTCGACCTCGGCCATCGTCGTCCACCACCCGCAGGCGAAGTACTTCAGCGTTTAGGCGAAGGCTGATCGTCGTGCGGATGCACGGACGATGACGCGGTCGCAAGAGCGGCTGCGCCGTCGTTTCCTGCGCTTTGCCGAACGGGAATGCCCGGGGTTGTCGCCGCTGTATGCCGCGCTGGCCCGGGCCGCGGCCGCGGACGAAGAGATCATCACCCTGGCCGCCAGGGTGCCGCCCGGACAGCCGCCGCCCAACCTGCTGCTCGCGGCCGTGCACGCCCTGCTGTTGGCGGGCACGCCACACCCCTTGCGCGACTGTTATCCCGACCTGGTGGATGTGCCACGGCCGGCGGAAGAGGCGCCGGCGTTGTTCCGGGACTTCTGCCGCCGCCACGCCACGGCCATCGCGGCACAGGTGCGCACCCGACGCGTGTCGACCAACGAAACCGCGCGTGCCGCCTGTATCTATCCCGCGCTGCTGTCGCTCGCCGCGGCCCATCCGGGCCGGCCGCTGCACCTGGTCGACATCGGCGCCAGTGCCGGCCTCAACCTGCTGCTCGACCGTTTCGGCTTCGACTACGGCGCTGCCGGTCGCCGTGGCGCGGTGCTGCCCGCGCTGACGCTGCGTTGCGCGCTGCGCGGCCGCCGGCCGCCGTTGGCACTGCCGCGGTTGCCTGGCGGGCAGCGATTCGGCATCGATCTCCAACCGATGGACGTGCGGCGGGCCGACGACACCGCCTGGCTACAGGCACTGATCTGGCCCGAGCAGCACGCGCGGGCGGCCCGCCTGCGCCAAGCGATCGCCATCGCCCGCCGCCGGCCGCCGAAGGTTCGCTCAGGCGACGCGCTGCGTGTGCTGCCCCGGGTGCTGGCCGCACTGCCGGCGGGCGAGCCGGTGTGCGTGCTGCACGCCTTCACGTTGAACCAGTTCGACGCCGGTGCCCGGCGGCGGCTGCAGGCGCGGCTGTACGCGGGCGCGCGCACGCGGCCGCTGTACCGGCTGGGCTATGAATGGGGCCGTGGCGCAGCGCCGCAGCTGCAGGTGGCGGCCTACGGTCCGGGCCGCGATGCGCGTCCGATGCTGCTTGCGGATGCCTGTGCGCACGGCAGCTGGCTGCACTGGCGTGCGCCGGCGGATCGGCGGCTGGCATGCAGTGTTGATTAGACCGCCGTATGGTCCGGTGCCACACTATCGGCATGAAATTCATCTGCGATGCGACGGGCAAGAAGAGCTGGTTCCGCCTCGAGACCGAAGCGGAGGCCGAACAGGCGTCGACCCTGATGGGGCATGCGGTGGCGAAGCACTTCCGCCGCGCGCGCGACAAGGCCATGCAGAGCTACAAGCCCGCCTCGGCCCGCTTTATCGAACAGGACATCGGCCGTGAGGCGCACGTGCAACGGACCATGCCGCTGTTCCTGACACTGCGGGACAACGACGGCACCGCGCTGGTCACCGCGATGTTGCTGCCGGAGGGCGATGAGGCGGCCGGCTTCCGTCCCATCATCGTCGGCAACGGCAACCAGGATCCCTATCCGGTGCACGACGTCGACATCGAGACGCTGGGTCGGCACTTCGGCCTGACGCTTGAACGCGACCGCTGCTTTCCCTACGGGCGGTAAGTTACTCGCTCCCGGAATAAAAGGTGCCGTCCTGCGCGGGGGCACGCAGGACGGCAGGTAGGACGGCGCAGTCGGCCGGGGGTGGGCCGGCCGGCTATTGGCCCTGACCGAGGGCGTAGCCGGCAACGCCGTCAAAGTTGAACAGGTGTTCGGTCTTGATGAAGTCGACGCCTTGTTGCGACAGCTTCTGCAGCAACTCGACCACCATCGCCTTGTTGAACTGCTTGTCCGGATTGGCCAGGTAGCGGCAGCGCCAGTGGTCCGTGCAGAAGGTCTCGGGCAGTCCCTCCGGCCAGACTTTCACGCCGCGGTTGGTGATCATGCCGAGGCTGTAGGCGCCATTTGCCGCACCCGACATGGTTTCCGCCAGGACCGCCGGATCCTGTCCGTTCCAGTGGACGAAGACGTCGATGCCGACGAGCTCTTTTTCGGCTGCTGGCCTGGGTTTGGGCGCCGGCACCTCGAACGCCATGCCCGTGGCGGCATAGCGGACCGGCGCGAGCTGCGACGGCTCTTCGCCGAGCCGATCGATCACGGCCTCGGCGAAAGCGCTCGTGCCGAGCCGCTCGCGGGAGACGCCGTCGACGAAGATGTCGTAGGTGTGCAGGCCGTCCTCGATCGTCTTCAGCCAGGCGTTGTGCACTTTCTCGGCGATGTCGGACTGGCCGATATGGTCCAGCATCATGACCCCGGCAAGGAGCAGACCGGACGGATTGGCGGCGTCCTTGCCGGCGACCCGTGGCGCCGAGCCGTGGATCGCTTCGAACATGGCGCCGTGCGCGCCGATGTTGGACGATGGTGCCAGGCCGACGGAGCCGGCGATCTGCGCCGCCACGTCGGAGAGGATGTCGCCGTAGAGGTTCGGCACCACGACGACGTCGAACTTCTCGGGCGTGTCCGCCAGCTTGGCGGCGCCGATGTCGACGATCCAGTGCTCGCTGTCGATCTGCGGATAGTCGGCCGCGACCTCGTCGAACACCTCATGGAACAGGCCGTCCGTCAGCTTCATGATGTTGTCTTTGGTGAAGCAGGTGACCTTGCGGCGGCCATGCGCGACGGCGTATTCGAAGGCGTAGCGCACGATCTTCTCGCAGCCCGGCCGGGAGATCAGTTTGAGGCACTGAACGACGTCGTCCGTCTGCCGATGCTCGATGCCGGCGTAAAGGTCCTCCTCGTTCTCCCGGATCACCACGACGTCCATGCCGGCGTGCTTGGTGGCCACGAACGGTGCGTAGGCCGTGCAGGGGCGGACGTTGGCGAACAGACCGAGCGACTTGCGGACTGTAACGTTGAGACTCTTGAAGCCGCCGCCCTGCGGCGTCGTGATCGGTGCCTTGTAGAACACCTTGGTGCGGCGCAGGCTGTCCCACGCCGCGGTTTCGGTCCCGGCGGAGTTGCCGGAGAGATACACCTGCTCGCCAATCTCGATCGGCTCGATCGCAATGTCGGCGCCGGCCGCCAGCAGGACCTTCAGGCTGGCCTGCATGATCTCCGGCCCGATGCCGTCGCCAAAGGCGACCGTGACCGGCACGGTGCCGGTGGACTGGATGTCATGCTCGGCAAGCGCCATGGCCTGCGGGGATGTCACGTGGTTCATCACTGCGATCCTTTCTTGCCCATCGATGACTCAAAAGTGAGACATGCGGCCCGCCATGTGAAATCGGAAGCACGGCGGAGATTGATCGGGATTTTCGATGGAAGAGGCAACGATGAAAGGGACAGCGTGCAGCCCGGCCTGTGGCGCGACACGCCGTTGCGTCGCCGCCACGGACGCTGTGCCGTCGCCGTCGACGGTCTGAACCGCGCCTGGGCCTCGACCGCGCGCGCGGCTTTGCCTACCGTCGACGGCGCCTTCGCCGAAATGCCAGACGGGAAGAAATGGGTTCGACTGTGCCGACATCCGGAGCCAGCCAAGATGCGCGCGCAACAGCGCGGCGCTGGTGGATCACCGGTGTCTGCTTCCTCATGGCGGTGTTCGCCTGGGGGGCGGTGTTCTATGGCCACAGCGTCTATCTTGATGCCCTGCAGCAGACCCGGGGCTGGTCGGCATCGCTGATCTCCTCGGCGATCCTGGTGTTCTGGTTCTCCACCATTCCCGGCACGCTGTTCGTCGGCAGCCTGGTCGACCGCCGTGGGGCGGCGCCGGTGCTGGCGTTCGGTGCCGTCACCGTCGGCAGCGGCGTCGTCCTGCTCGGCCAGGTCGCCGCACCCTGGCAGCTGTTCGTCGTCTATGCGCTGATGGGCATCGGCTATCCGGCGCTGGGCACGGCCGGGATCAGCGCCGCGCTGGCGCCGTGGTTCGACCGCCGCTTCGGCCTGGCCCTGGGCCTGGCCCTGACCGGCGCCAGCCTGGGCGGGGCGGTGCTGCCGCCGCTGCTGGTGGCGGTCAGCGCCGACGCCGGCTTTGCCACGGCGACGGCGATGGTTGGCGCCGCCATGCTGGCGCTGTTGTTGCCGGCGGCGGCACTGTTGGCCTGGCGCGCTGGCGACGACATCGGCCGCCGAAAGTCGGCAGCGGCGCCGGTGTCGCCCCCGCATGCCACCGTGGCCGCGACGCTGCTGCGTCGGCCACTGTTCTGGCGCATCGCCGTTGGCGGTGCCCTGGGTCTGGGCGCGCAGGTCGGCTTCCTCGCCCACCAGATGCCGATGCTGGCACCGGCGCTGGGCAGCAACGGCGCAGCACTGTCCGTCACCGTCGTCGCCCTGTCGGCGGCTGCGGGCCGTCTCGTCGTCGGTTACCTCAGCCGCCGGATCGACGAAGCCTGGTTGACGGTAGCCTGCTACCTGGCGCAGGCGATCGGCTTTTTCGTGTTGCTGCAGGGGAACAGTGCCGGCGTCCTCTACCTCGGCTGCGCCATCGCCGGCTTCGTCGTCGGCGCCATCGTCATGCTACCGCCGATGCTGGTGCGCCGTGCCTTCGGCAGCGACGGCTTTGGCCGCAGCTACGCCCTGGTCAACGTCGTCCTGTACGTGGGTGCCGGCCTGGGGCCGTGGCTCGCGGGCCTGCTGCGCGATCTGACCGACGGCTACGCGGCCGCGCTATGGCTGCTGGCCGGCATGCACCTGCTCGGTGCCGCGGTCCTGGCCCGGCGGGCGCAGTAGGGGACGCCGCGAACAGGCGCCGGTGATCGGTCAGTGCTGCACTGCCGGCAGCACATAGCGGTGCAGCATATGGAAGATCTGCTTCTGCTTTTCCAGGTTGCGCCTGCCGTAGTTGCTGCCGGTGACGACGACGACGAGAGCGTGGCTGGGCACGGCGACGATGAACTGGCCGCCGTTGCCCCAGCTGTGGACCAGGCTGACGTCGCCCCCGGCCACCGGCAGATCGGTCTGGAACCACTGGTATTGGTATCGCGACGTGCGTTGAAAGGCCGCGTCGGCGCCGACCGAGCTGGTCCAGGACCAGTCCGTCTCGTCGCCGTCCAGCAGGGTTCGGGCGATCCAGGCGGCCGGCACGACCTGGCGCCCCCGCCAGCGGCCGCCGGCGACCAGCAGCTGGCCGATCTTGGCCAGGTCGCGGGGCCGCATCCTCGCGCCGCCGTGCATCGACAGATGCGCCGATGACTGCCCGCCGAGGCGATAGCTTCTGATCTCCAACGGCCCGAACAGGCGGTCATGGAGGTAGTTGCCCAGGCCGAAATAGGTGTCTGCCAGCAATGCCGAGTTCAGCGCGACACCCAGCAGAAAGGTGTTCGACGAGCAGTAGCGCCAGCGCCGGCCCGGAGCCTCCGCCATGGGCAGGCCGAAATGCGCTGCGACCTTGTCCGCGCTCCGGTTGGTCTTGTCCTCGCGATGTGGCCCGCGGCCCGGCATTTCGTGGCAGTCGAAGCCGGAGGCCATCTGCAGGAAGTCGTGCGTGGTGATGGCCTGTTTGCGGGGATCGCCGTCATCCGGTGTGTGGAAACGCGCGATCAACGGCACGACCGGTGTGTCCAGGGCGAGGATCCCATCTTCGATGGCGATGCCGACGAGCAGGCCGGTGATGCTTTTGAAGGTTGATCGCGTCTGATGCAGGGCCAATGCCGTGTACGCACCGAAATAGCGATCGACCACCAGCTTGCCGTTGCGCGCGATGACGACACCGTCGACGCCGACGTAGCTGCCGTCGTCGACCCGCTTGAGCAGGGCCGCGATGGGCGCGGGGGCGATGCCCTCGGCACGCAGGGTCGAGCGGGGCCAATCGTCATCGATGTCCGCCGGTGGCACGGCCAGCCGCGCCAGGTCGGTTGCACTGACGACCGGTTCCGGCGTGCTGAGCCACGGCGTCGCTTCGCGCGCCGCTGCGGCACTGGCGAGCAGCGCGGGTACGACGGCGGCGGCGAGAAGGGTCTTTGCCGCTGCTGCCATTGCGTCTGTCTAAAGGGTTTTCGGTTCTGACGAAATCGCTACCCGTTGACCCCGGCGCAAGTGTCGGGTTGCGCGGGATTGTTTTGACGGAGCTGGCGTAGTCAGAGGTATCTCGTTTCTCAGGGAGCGCCTCGGATCATGCACGTAAAACTGCACGCCAATGCGACCACCACGCCGAAGATCAGGGCCT